>Ga0364910_1215_pt1 | contig 12871 bp, 12 predicted proteins | sample SorcelJu500001C4_3_FD_206970 | JGI IMG/M metagenome (GOLD analysis project Ga0364910, IMG submission 206970) | Enriched cells from Trout Bog Lake Hypolimnion, Wisconsin, USA - BchlTB.June25.5000.01.C4 | ecosystem: Environmental > Aquatic > Freshwater > Lake > Hypolimnion/Profundal zone | place...
ACGCGGCTTTGAGCTGGCTAAACTTGACCAGGCTTTGGCAGCAGCTGAGCGTCAACTTAACGAAATCCATGACAAGGCCCTGGCTGAGACTGGCGCGGAGTATGCCGCCATTTTTGCAGCCCATGCGGCTATTTTGACTGATCCGGGTTGGCTGGCGGAAATGAAAGATTTGATAGCCGGTGAGGGCCGTCCAGCGGCGGACGCCGTGGAAACCGTGAGTGCCCGGTATGTCAGTCTGTTTTCAGCTCTGGAGGACGAATATGCCCGTGAGCGGGCTGCGGATATCAAAGACGTTGGGATGAGGTTGCTACAAAATATTCTCGGGTCATCAGCCGGGGGGCTGGAAGGGCTGACCGAGGAAGTCATTGTTGTTGTTGTTGGCGAACTGACCCCTTCGGACATTATCGGCGGGGATAAAAATTTTGTACGTGGTTTTGTCGCGGCTGGCGGTGGCAAAACATCTCATGCGGCAATCATTGCCCGGGCCAGGCAAATTCCGCTAGTGCTCGGGCTCGGGGAAATCACTGAGCAGATAAAAATCGGGGAAACGATTATTGTGGATGGGGAAACCGGACTGCTGATTACCGAACCGGACAGCAGCCAAATGGAGGATTATCTAAGCCGCCAAGCCCGATTTCTTGCGCAGCAGGCCGAACTTAAGGAGCTGGCCCAGTTGCCTGCGGTCACTACCGATGGACGGCGGATCGAGCTGGCGGCCAATATCGGTTCTGTTGACGATGTTGCCGCTGTACTAGACAGTGGCGGCGACGGCGTGGGTCTGTACCGTACGGAATTTTTATTTTTGGATAAAGAGCTGCCTCCAAGCGAAGAGGAGCAGGTTGCGGCTTATAAGATAGTATTGCAGGAGCTCGCGGGTCGGCAGGTGATTGTTCGGACACTGGATATCGGTGGCGACAAGCCAGCCAAGTTTTTGGCTTTTCCCAAGGAGGACAACCCTTTTTTAGGCTGGCGGGGGATTCGGATTTGCCTTGATAGGCGGGATATTTTCAAAACCCAGCTCAGAGCTATTTTGCGGGCCAGTGCTTATGGCCAGGTAGCGATTATGTATCCGATGATTTCCGATGTCGAAGAACTGTGGGCGGCAAACCAGGTGCTGGAAGAAGCGGGGACTGAACTCGTGGCGGCAGGTATCGAATTTGACCGGAATATCAGAGTGGGGATAATGGTGGAAACTCCTGCAGCGGCAATTGCCGCCGAGGCACTGGCCCCGGAAGTGGATTTCTTCAGTATCGGGTCCAATGACTTGTGCCAATACACGCTGGCGGTTGACCGGACGAACCCGTTGGTCAGCGAGCGTTATCAGCCGTTGCACCCGGCGGTTCTCAGATTGATCAAAAATGTCATCGAGGTCGGGCACCGCGCCGGCAAGAAGACCGGCCTGTGCGGCGAATTGGCCGGAGATCCTGTCGCTACTCTCATTCTGCTGGGGTTCGGGCTCGACGAATTCAGTATGAGCGCTGCTTCCTTGCCGCAGATCAAAAAAATAATCCGCAGTGTATCTTGCGGACAGGCCAGGGAAGTTGCCGAACATGCGCTGACGCTGCAAACAGCACGGCAGGTCAATGAATACGCTGCGGCGATGTTGAAACTGCTGGACTTGGATTAACAGTAACTTTGCGTTAGCTATTGCTTAGCCGGGAATTTATCTGTCATTTGGCGTTGTGTCTGTGCATTATATCCACTGAAGTTCGCACCATCCAGCGGGAAATTAGCCCCATAATAATATAAATGATAAATGAGCAAGGGTGCCACCATTTAATAAGCACATAAAAACCCAGTTTCACAATAAGTGGTTCGACCACAAAGGAAAAAATGCCGGATACCGCAACCACCGCCCAGAAGAAACTCTTCCAGGTTGGAAAGTATTGATATGTCAACATAAAGGTAATTGGCATTATGGTATAGTCAATTGAGGTGAGCCGGGGGAACATCGGTAAGACCTCATACTTGTAGCTCCAGAGAGATAGAACAAAGCCTAGTTCGTCCATAGTTATGGATAACACCATCACGATCAAACCAAACATAACCAGCTCGACAAGCTTCTTTTTGTCGGCGAACTTGTACCATATCGGCCAAGGCACAATAAGTAATACGACAAGAAGCCACCACCGCCAAGTGCCGAATTCATGGCCGAAAAAATTCTCGATTCGCGCCTGAGTTAATTGCCTTGTCAGCTCGGCAAGTTGCTCCTCGGAGGGATAATTTTGCATACCTTGTACCTCGCTATGCCTTTCGGCCGATGCCGATGGCCAGATGATTGAAGAGCACTGTTTCTACTGTTTCCGCCTCATCGGGCTGGCAATCAATGATCAGAACTACCTCGGTATTGCAGCGGAAGCTTTCTTTGAGACTTTTTTTGTAGAGCAGATATTTGATGGCAAAGCCCAGCGCAAGACCGCCTACAAAGGATAACAGCCCCCAAAGGATCGGCCCCCACTTCCACATAAAGCCCCAGGCAACACCGAGCGTCATTGTTATGGTGGCTAATATCGCCGGCAAATCTAACATGCTCTGGCCATCAGCCTGGTGGATGGTGTCAACAAGCGCGCGTTCCTTGACCATCTTGTTTAGTGGAATGGCGCATATCCGATTTTTCTCGATGCCTTTTTGCTCCAGGTCAGTAATGGCCAGTTCCAGAAAATTGGAATGCTCGAACGACGCTATGATGTGCATAAATCGGTCCCCCTACTTAGGCATTTTAAAGTCCGGGGCTTGATACTCCCTGGTCAGATAATCGACCTGCTCACGGTCGAATAGCCGGTTGTACTCAACGGCATTCACATAAACATCGTACACGGCGAACCCCAGCAGTGATGGCATATAAAGAATCCACTCTAAGTTCAGGACTGCCGTTGCTTGGTCGAATAGGCCCAGAGTGGTATACTGGGCAGCTTGAAGCATATGGGAGTTGTACGACATGGTTATCGACCAGGAGAGAAGGAAAAAGCCGGTGGGTATCCGGTGGCAGTAAAGATGCCCGAGGCCGGGTGTAATAACGGTCCACAACACAGCGACCCAGGGGCTGCGTTTATCTAAAATGTTGATTTCAAAGAAGGACATACTTGCGGCGTCAATCGGGGAGTGATTGCGGTCAGCCAAAATGGACAGTTTGTTTAAATCCACTGTTAAGCGATAACTTGACCAGATGGCATAAACCCATACCGGGGCGTAGGACAGCAGCCAGCGATTATTCAAAATTTCCTTGGCCATTTCGTAGCGACCGGTAAAGCTGTAGATGATGCCAGTATTAAGGTTTGACTGCGTATTGACCAGCATCTCCCAGCCAAACATCAAAAAACCGATCACATAATTGCCCAGACTGATATGACCGAATCCTGGAAAAGTGGCTGACCACAAGGCGATAACATAGGGGTTTCTGAGATGCAAGAAATTGGTGGCTATCGAAGACGCTACTGCTTTTGGCCGCCGCTGTTGCGGCGACTGCGGATTACCTGATATCATTTTGGCATCTCCTTGCGCAAGTGATATATGACGAAAAATTCGTTGATAACAAAAGCTGTTGACTTTCCTTCAGCATTTTATTTTTTACCAAATAATCGTTTTTTACAATTCGCCACAGCGGATATTTTTTTTGTTTAAACGGCAGGGACGAGAAAAGGATGTTGTTAACAACGATGCCGGCGTTGCGAATAACACCGGTTAGGATGTACAATGAGTTAAAGAACGCCTGAGTTGACGAAAGAATTATTTCTAGTATCAGATGAGGAGGCTTTACGCTTGATGAATACTGAAAACAAGGATGCTCCTCATGTAGGGTTTGTCCATTTGCACAACCTATAGTGGACTATATGATTTGTGACATTTGGAAGAGCATCTTATCTTACCGTTGCTAGTTTAATTATTGGTTGCATATGGTTATGATGCAAGATGGCTGTTATATGTCATTGATATAGTATTCATCGAGGATTGTGATATGGCATCTTTTTATTCGAGACTGCTTGTAATGTGCATTGTTGGGGCATATAAAGTCTTAGGTTATCTATATCTAATATGCATACCATATAGTGAGTATGTGTCGGATAGTTATATTAAATAGGAATACATATAAAAACCCGCCAGTTTTGGCGGGTTTTTTGTAAGAAATTAGATGTTCCTAACTTGAAATCGGCATTTTAAAACATTAATTACGTTTTTTATATTAATATACAGGAATTTATAAACATTTCTTTAATTGCTATAATAATACAATTGAAAGGAATACATAATCATGGTCTATTTTATTTGGTCTGCAATAGGTATGTATATATGGCGTAAACTTGGATGGCTTGTTACAAAGAATTTTCTCTACGGTACGACATCGATCGGCGCAAAGATACTTTGTATTGCTTGGGGCATCGTGATTGCTTTTTACATCGACTATATGATGTATTATTTCGAACCAAATGTTTTTTTGAAAGTATTTATGGGTTATTTGCTTGGTGCATATATTGCAGTGCCCAATTATGGGTTGGTTGCGGAAAGCACTATTCCTTTTGATGCTATGCCGCGACATATGCTAATCAAGTGGTTGCCACAGATTGTTTATGTTATTGTTGTTACTTGTCTGTGGCTTGTTCCCCATCCTAAACCTATATAAAGGATAGTGGTTGATATGGGATTTTTAACAAGGTTATTTGGTAATACAGAAGAAAGAAAAGACCAGATGATTACAGATGGAATTAACGTGTTGAGCCCCATGCTTGTAGCAAATTTAGTGGCGGCGGAGAGTTGTTGTAATCAGGTTAAGGTATTATTAAATAAGATGAACGATGACGAAAAGTCAATTGCAAAAATAGATGTGTATTACGAGTACATGTTCTTTTTCATACATATGACAGAAAGAATGGCTTTTAATTATTTTACAAAAAAACAGATGAAAATCCTAAACGAATACTTGATTATGCAACTTGTTCCAATGGCAATTGATAGATTCTTCTCACGTTCTCCCGCAGAAGTTAAAGAAAGTTTAACGAACGAATTTATGGACAAGCGCAATGCCGCTGAAATTAGTTATACAGATTCTAGAGAGATATTTTCACAAAAATTTGATCCTTTAAACAGTGATGCCGTCTTTAGCAAGTTAGGCAGAAGTGTTGCAACAATAATGGGTGAGCCTTATAATCCAGCCACAATTATGCTAGTAATAAAATACGGTGCTGATGCCTTAATGAATATGGATTTAGAATCACTTATAAAGCAGGCAAGAAAAGTACTTTGAAAACAATGTAGAACGACCAAATTTACTGCTGAAAGGAGATAAAATGGGGCTATTGGGGAAGAAGAATCTGCCTGAAATCGGAGCGGCTGGTAGATTCGTCAGCATGGTTGCTAACCGTGTTCAACAGGAGTGGTCCAAGGTGAGCCGTGAGGTGAAGGAGACTTCTCAGGGTGGCGATTCAAATTTAGATGATAGGCATGCCAGTTACGAATTTATGCTGACCAGCTTCGCCTGTGCATCACCCAGATTAGCCGCTAAACAATTATTTATTTCATATTATAGAAATAAATAATTGTAAAATATAGGGAGGCCAATAATCTTGGATTTCATAAAAATGACTACAGAAGAAAAAATAAGATCTATAATAGCTCAATTTAAAAATTTTCCATTATGGTCTAAAGTAGCTATATTCATTTTTCTATGCGTTCTAGTTGGCGCGGGATATTTATATTTTACTGCTGATGCGCGTGAGGTGCAAAATCTGTCTAAGATAGAGATTGAAAATCAGATGGATGCCATGAATATAGCAAAAGTTGGTGAAACTTTAAGTAATGGCAACCCTAGCGAAATTCAGTATGAATATACCATTACAGACGTTAAGATAGACAATACTTGGTGGAGCATTACGGGATTTGTCGAATACAAATTGGTGATTAAACGGAACGGAAGCCCGGACGTACAGAAAGAATGTTGGTTGGGCTGGAAAAAGACTGGTGACACGTGGGCACTTGATAAGAGTGGGGTTCTATCAACTGCGAGAACAAGTGATACGCAAAATAATTCAGTTTCTTATACGCCGCCTACCGAAGATCCTAAGGTATGGTATTCTGTGCCACTTGATAATACAGGCTTACCTCATTATACAGTCGGTTTTTTAAAGAAGGATTCTGTAGAAGAGATATCTCCTCCGAATGACCAAACGGTTACTAAATCTGACGGCACGACTACGCCTCTTTACAAAAATGATGGCAATGACCACACCTATACTTTTTGGCTTAAGGCAGAGAAAGGCCCGAATTGGCAGCAGGCTGCCGGAATGTGGCGATACCAAGGAAAGGATATAGCTTACTCAATGTTGAAAAGCGCAATAGCTCCAAATACTAAAGCAGTTGCAGAACTTGAACAAGACTTGTATTTAACAGATGGAACTAAAATAGTCGCATCGATTTATGACCCTGCTCAGAACAACGGATATTATAAATTTAAGTCAATCGAACCAGGATCTGCTGGCGATTTAACAGAAAACATAATTAGTACTAAGCAATATTTAGATATTTCTTCTATTGACAAAGTTTCTACAAGTAACTCCACACCTTCCCCAGCGGTTCGCCCTTATCCGGCCACAGATATAGAGAATAATCCTCATTGGATTACTGACAGTCAAACAGGAGCATTGATATTTGATCCAAGCCCTAACCCTGGTGAAACGGTGGTGTGGCATGGATCGACGACACAATATGCGGGCCATACATATGCTTATGGAGCAGGAAAAGCAACATGGTGTGTTAATGGCAATTTTGAGCAGAGTGACGAAGGAATGTTATACTATGGCCTTCGAGATGGTAAAATTAAACAAGTTATGGCTGATGGCCGAGTTTTACTAAGTCAATGGAATAAAGGTGTAAAGGTACAGTAACGAAGAACTAAGTCAGACAATATCCGATGGTTCTAAAAAGACAAGCACGAGAATTAAGTCGAATCTCGTGCTTTTTGTTTTGCTTCTTTTAATATTCTAATAAACTGTCTAAGTTCTTCAGGTGTTACTTCAGCATCTACTGCTTCACCAATAACGATGCTATAGTCCATATAGTTCTCAGAATTCGTAGCTCTGGCAGCAAATTCTATTTCTTGTTCTGAATATATTCTTATTCGTTCATCTAAGAAAAAATCCTGTGGTCTGTCAAGTGTTTCAGCCAGAAGCTTAAGGTTTTTGAGCCGGGGTTTCTTGCGACCAACTTCATAGTGGTTTATTAGAGCAGGACTACATCCTATTTTCCTTGCAAGTTCGTCCTGTGTTAAGTTTGCCTGATGTCTAGCAAATCGCAGTCTTGTCCCAAAACTATTTTCCATAATACCTCTCCATATTGAACGAATAAATCATTTGTTACTTATATTATAAACTCAAATATATAGAGGATTCCAGTGGTAAAAATATTTTAATAAAAATATATACTTAAAGTATGTATTTGTGTTAAAATATACTTAACGGCTATGGAAGTGATATGAGGTGTTGGAGTTGCATATTCACAAGGTATATAGTGAAAATAACGGTATGTTCGAACACGTCAATTGGTGCATATATGATAATGATAGGTGCTTGCAAGAAACGCTAGCCTTTGCGGATTATCAGAAGTCATTTCGATTTAGACATCTTGATACTATTAAGAACAAGTTAATATCTATTAAGTTATGGTATAACTACATAACTAGTCTTGGTAATAAATACTCGAATTATTTCACTTTGCAGGATCAGAGTGGGTTTATTGCTTTCTTGGATAAACAGGAAAACAGATTAAAGATTAAGCAGATCCATCTGGCGGGTAAAAGTAAATATGCGTCAGGATTTACGGCCAGTACAGTTAACAGACATATTGCAACTATTCGGGAATATTATCGATTTTTGCGTGAAAATGTTTATATTCGTTTGGATGAGGAAGAACTACCCTTTAGAAGCTTCGGTGGAATAAAGAATGATGTATTCCATCGTAAGGAAGAACAAAACATTCCGGAATTTCTCTTGATTGCAGAAGTTAAGAGAATGATACAAGCTTGCACCACAATTAGAGACAAGCTTATCATTGTAATGATGGTTACGGTAGGACTTAGGCTCGGTGAACTATGTTCACTAACAACTCAGTGCATAGATTTTTCTACATGTAAGATTAGAATGATCAAACGATATTTAGATTTAGAAACGGGGCGTCTTAAGACTGGGCCTAGGACTCTCATAGGCAACCATGTGCTGTTTAGCTTGTTGCAACGGTATTATCTGCTAGAAAGGAATAAATGTGCGACAAGTGACAATATTTTTATAAATCTTAATAACCAAGCTGGTGCAAAGGTTGGGGCACCGATGACAATGTGGGCAGTTCAAGCACTATTCAAGCGATTGAGAAAGGCGACCGGAATTGCAGGTTGTCATCCGCATGCTCTGCGTCATACCTTTGCGACTAATTTCCTCCGGCTAAAGGAGAAGAATGACAAGGTTAGTATTGCTATTCTTCAAAAATTGCTTGGTCATAAAGATCTTAGCACTACAATGATTTACACTCATTTGGACTATACAGATGTTGATCAGCTGGTTGGTGAATCTTTTGAGGCTTTTGTAAAACAAAACTTCAGCGACATTTTGAGGTGATTCTTCGAATCACAATCATTTGGTGGGAGAGGATATTTTGGAAGCTATTAACGGCGTTCGCAAAGAAAATGTGAATATAATACTATGTGTATTAAATGTTTATGAACCTGTAGTTTATTCTCTGGAGAATAGCGCCAAAGCATTCGAAAACTTTGTAAAGACTTTAGATTATACAGAAAAAACCAAGAGGGATGCAAAATACCCATCATATAAAACGCATAAAATGTATCCTGGATTGGAGTGGTTGCAAAGCCGGGTTGACAAAATAGGGATCATCAAAACTGGTCAGGAGATCGAAAGTAATTCAGCGAGAGGAACTGCTTATCTGTACTTTCTTGCATTAATTGGCCTACTTAATGTCCAATTCAACGACTATTTTTATACTAATCCGAAAACTATTCTTAAACTTGATAGTTGGCTGAAGCCGTATAAGGAGGCGCTAGGAATTGTCGAATTTGTTGATGAGCTGCTTAAGATAGCGGAAAGCACCCAAAATAGACAGATTAACCAGGTGCGCCAGGCAAAGTTCGGAAATAAAGTTAGTATTTACCTTCTCCTGCGCTACAAGCTTACCCATATAAGAGAGCTCCAGTTTGAACAGTGGCAAGAATTCATGATGGAGTGTAGGAATAGTCATCGACACATCCAGAATGCAAGTATAAGTCTGATTCACCGGACATTGTTACACATGCGCATTTTAGATATGCCATACGCAAGGAAACTATCGGGGGCTATAAGCTTAGAAAAAGAACGGAAATGGTGTTCCCATCCGATGATTGCCCCGTATTATGATGCCTTTATAAGTTTCGTGAGTCAAAGTAAAGCACAAGGCACATGCCGTCAATATAGAAAAGCGATAGAAGTATTCTTTAATTATATTTTTGATAAAAAGGGAAATGATTTTAGACTAAGCCAACTAACGCGATCCGATATTACAGCATTTATAACCTATCTCTATTCCGGTCGAAATAGACAAGGGAATCCTTGCAGTCTTAAATTTATAGAAAGTAAATCATATTGTATTAAGGTGTTTTTGCGATTTGTTTCGGAGAATGCAGTTGACTTTAAAAGAAACGGATTTCCTGCTTTTTCAAATAAAATAATTATTGATCAGGACTTCGAAATTAAGCAAATCAATTATTTGCCCAAACCGGTTGCAGAAGACGTACTGAATATCTTGATGGAAACGTTGAGTCGGGTGCAGAATGTAAAATACCGATTGGTATTCTTGTTAATGCTTACGACGGGTCTTGCAAAGTCGGACATGCTTAATCTTAAATATAACTGTATTAAATATGAAGAATCAAAAGACATTTACCTCTTATCCTATTATCGGCTTAAAAGTAAAAAACATGTTATAGTTCAGGCATTGCCTGATGCGGTGCCGATTATATTAGAGCTTCAGGGGATGAACACGCAAGAAATTTTATTTCCGCATCCGGATGGAAGTGCAAGTATTTTCCTCTTGAATGACGGTGGTAATATACTGAAATCAATGTGGCTGACCTACTGGATGAAGAAACATATAGAAGCAGCTGTAAATCAAGCGCCGCAATTGGCTTGCGATATTAAGAGATTAACCCTGCACAGGCTTCGCCATACATTCGCCTCGATTATGCGCGACCGAGGTGCTACTATCACACAATTGATGGAGCTTATGGGGCATAGTAGCATATCGGTTACTCAGAAGTATACGAAGGAAAGTGATCGACTCAAGATAGAATTAATAGAAAAGCTTCAGAGTGGGGAATTCATCTGTGAAAGCATCCAATCGATGGATCAGCCAGTCCTCCAAGGTGAGCAAGGAGCGGCGTTCATCGAGAGCATGATTCGTCACGAAAATCGGTTTGTTGGTGGCAGGTGCACTGTGAACGGATATGACAATTGTAAAAACGCCTTTCGCTGTTTAACATGTATTTATCTCTGTACAACAAAAGAGGATATGCGGGAGATCATTAGCGTTATGAGAATTCAACATCTACAATGCCAGGAACTAAGAGCTCGCCTTGCAAAGGAAACGAATGATAGGGCTGTTAAATCTGTGGAAAACGATCTCAAGAGAATTAAGGACAGTCTGAAAGTCGTATTTGATAAATATCGGAAACTACAGGGTGTAATAGTCAATAAGGAACAACAAGTAGTCTTTAAATCAATAGTACCTAACTACACCGAGAAAACTGGGTTTATCACTTTCGTTTGATTATAAGGGGTGGGGGATTAATGTTTATAGTCAATACTCAGCCACTCGTTGATTCTTTTATAGCGCAGAAAATCCAACGTGATCAGAAAAGTGAAGCTTTATCTTTTGGGTCAAACTTAGATAGGTTTCTGAAGTTTATATCTGAGAGGAGTCCGTGGGTTGAATTCGTTGGTGAAATAGAACGTAAGGATGTAGAAACATATCTGGTATATTTACGGACAGTTGAATATAGTTCGCAAGGTCAGAAGGCTTATCGAAATAATTTCGTTTATCGCCATTTACGAGCGTTAAATAAGTTCCTGGAATATCTCACAATCAATGCTGACAAAGTTAATGAAAAACATTGGCCGAAAGCTGAATTAATCTATAAAGCCGACTTTCCTTCCCCTAATCGACGTGGAGTCAAGCACTTTCCGGCCTGGCTTGATAAAATGATTTTACAGGAAATTAAAGCTCTACCTGAGACTAAATCTAGACAACTTAGATTTAAGACGATTATGATGGTTATATACCACACTGGTGCACGCATTAAAGATATATGCACACTTGAAAATGAATGTCTCACTAAAAAAATCGGGTACAATTGGATTCGAATTTTTTCTAATAAAACGAAACGTTACTATGAAGTGCCAATTAACAATGAGGTCCATAAATACATAACCGCCTATAAAGAAATAGTGATAGAATACAGGAAACACCTGCACCCGACAACAAGGCAGATGGTCGAGTTGATGCTTGTACGGCGGGGAACCGCTGATGGATTGAGGCAGTCAATGGGGCTGAAAATCAAAGAGTTCGGTAATAAGGTCAGACTAAAGGCTATGGAAAAGGGGTTTCCAATTGAGGATATTGAAGAGTTATCGTTGACATCACATAAATACCGGCATAATGTAGGCATTAAGCTTATACGGATGGGTGCTGATCCATTGTTGGTCGCTGAATTTTTAGGCCATACTAATTTAGCGATGGCCCAGGCGTACCTCCAAGAAGATGAGCAAGAGATTGAAGACGTATTGAATGAATTAATCGCTGACGATAGCCTGGGCCTTAATACTGAAGGGGAATTACTTGACAGTATATTAGTGACGAAACAGGAAGTAATAGATCATTGTGGAATCGTTAGTAAAGTCGATGGTGGTTGGTGCACTCATTTTAAAGAGCACCCGCCTTGCGGTGAGGCTGCTTATGAATGTTGGAAGTGCGATTCTTTGCGCCCGGATTTTGAAGACGAGCATTATCTTAAAAGATTACAAGCGCTTCTGGAAGACCACACAGCTTTAAGGGAGCGTAACATAAGGAAAGATCTAATTGGTGCGGCAAAGTCGGAAGACCTTGTTATTGCTCGCATACAAGGCTTTATGGAGGAGGTTATGGTACATGTCGAAAAGAAAAAAATTGTATAAGTCTGAGCCGCGAGTGTATGACATTGAGCGCAAAGAGGAAACGATTAGAAAGCTTAAGTTAGGCCTTCTGCAATTGCGGAGGCACAAGGAACATCAGGAAGGGAAACCGGTTTCTAAGTACAAACTTAGTAAACATACTGGTGTAAGTATAAGAACTATCAACAACTATCCAGAAATAATTGATACATTGAATAAAGAAAAGAATCTTGGTGTTTCGCTTAAAAGTGTAGTAGTAAACGTGGGGAAAATCTATACTATGGAAGAAGCAGTGCTTGTCATTAACCAGCTTACAAGCCTTTATAACGAAGCTAAAGATAATTATAATGATGGCCTTAAGAAGAACACGGCAATGAATTTAGAAAACGTCAGATTAAAAACGCAGATAGCCGAATTGACTAGGCAATTAAACAAATATTTGGACAGAAATTAGCAATTCATTGTATAGTATTTATAGGCTATAATGCCTATAGTGGAAGGATAATAAAGTATTATGACTACTGATAAAATTGATGGTGATAATGTAGGGTTTGTCCATTTGCACACCCATACTGAATATAGTTTGCTGGACGGCGCCAGCCGTATAACGAATCTGGTGCGACGGGCCAAAGAGCTGGGCATGCCGGCGGTGGCGATTACCGATCATGGCAATATGAGCGGGGTCGTTGATTTTT
>Ga0364910_1159_pt3 | contig 12829 bp, 5 predicted proteins | sample SorcelJu500001C4_3_FD_206970 | JGI IMG/M metagenome (GOLD analysis project Ga0364910, IMG submission 206970) | Enriched cells from Trout Bog Lake Hypolimnion, Wisconsin, USA - BchlTB.June25.5000.01.C4 | ecosystem: Environmental > Aquatic > Freshwater > Lake > Hypolimnion/Profundal zone | place: USA...
AGATGCAACCTGGCAATCCTAGGCTTCTATGCCCTTTAGACCCATGGCTTTGCGTCCCTACCTTTCGATAGGTTTGCTAATATAATATTATGTTTATCTAATGATAAATTATTTACCGTATTTTGTCAACCAACTTCGATATGTTAAATACTTACAGCCGCCATACTTAGTGTTTTTTTGCCAAAAAAGAGTGTTATAATTGAATTAACCCTCCTTGAATATCCGCAAAACATCCTACATGTTATGAACCCATCGAAAGAAGGTCTTCGTATGGTTGCCATGAGGGCAAACCGGCAGCAACTGGAAGAAAAACTGAATGCCTCCAGCCACGGCTTAGGCGCACTACTCGCATTGATCGGGCTCGTTGCCCTGATTGTTGCCGCCTATTCATACGGCTCCGTCTGGCATCGTATCAGTTTCGCCATTTATGGCTGTTCACTATTTCTGTTATACTTATCTTCCACACTATACCATAGCTGCCACAACGACAAAATCAAATACATCTTCAAGATCTGCGATCATGCCGCAATATATCTATTAATTGCCGGAACCTATACCCCGTTTGCCCTGGTAATCCTACACGGGAAACTGGGCTGGATCATCTTTGGCCTAGTTTGGGGTTTAGCGCTGCTCGGTATTATCCAACAAATCTTTTTTGTAAAACGGTTCAAGCTATTTTCCACCCTATGTTACATCGGCATGGGCTGGCTCATCATAGGCTTCATAAAACCGCTCATTGCCGTTTTCCCGCTGACAGGCCTCTGGTGGCTGGTAGCCGGCGGCCTCTTTTACACCATCGGAGCACTTTTTTACCTCTTCCGGCGACTTCCCTTTAACCATGCAGTGTGGCACCTTTTCGTCCTGGCAGGGAGCACCTGCCATTTTATCGCCATATACTGCTTCGTCCTCCCGCCAGGCCGTTGATAAAGGCCCAGCTGCCCTGAAAGTACTGCGCCTGCGAAACTGACTAATATCACAGGGAATATCTCTATCATCAACGATGTCATTTTCTCTGCTTAGAATTTTTTCCGCATTTTCGCCGCAAGAATGCCGGACGGCAAAGCTCCGGAGTAAGACGCTGTAAGGTCTAAGCCGACAGCTATCGTACCGGAGGTAATTCGCATCCCTGCTCAATACCTCCTCCCGCAACCGTCCTGGTTGCGGGCACGATGCTGTTACCGGCCTTTGACCAACAGCGTCTAACTCCTACGCAACGCCGCCGGACAACCCTTGCGGCCAGTTAACTGCATGGTGACGAGTACGGCCAACTCGAAGCACTCACTTGTGAGTGCGTTTATTATTATTATGAATACAATCAAAGGCTGGCGAGAAAGGTCCAGCTGCTAGGCGGCTGCGAGGAAGCGCGCGAAGACAGTACCGGAGTACGGCGAGCGCGCTCCCGGAGCACCAACGACGCAGATGGGCCTTTATCGCCAGTCGGGCAATTACTGCGAATCAGTTACAATCTTAACCACCATCGCCTCCAGCTTCATCAACGGGCGCGTTTCGGCCAGAGAAAAAACGATCAGCGCCAGCCAGATAAACCCGAAAGATATCATATGAACAGTAGTAAAATGTTCATGATAGACAAAAACACCAATCAACAAAGTCAACGTGGGCGACAAATATTGAATAAAACCGACTAACATCAGCGGCAGCCGATTGGCGCCATAAGAAAATAGCAGCAGCGGCACGGCGGTCACCACGCCAGCGCCGAACAACATCGCCGTCACCAGCGTTTTCCCCTGGCCGAAAGCGCCAACTCCCAGATGATGGAGATAAATTATATAACCCAGCGCGACAGGCATCACCAGCAAAGTTTCCAGGGCAATGCCGGTGAAAGCACTTAAATTCACCTTTTTCTTATACAATCCATAAAAAGCAAAAGACACCGCCAATGATATCGAAACCCAAGGAACAGACCGCAGAGAAAAAGCCATATTGGCGACACCAACAGCTACCAGCAAAAAGGCAATCAGCTGCCAAAACGACAGCCGTTCCTTCAACACCACAATTCCGAGAAAAACGCTCAGCACAGGATTCATATAATAACCGAAACTGGTTTCGAGAATCCGTTCGGCATTTACCGCCCAGATGTAGATAAGCCAGTTTATCGTAATAAGCAGGGCGCACATCACCAAACTGAAAATCCTGGACTTGTCGCAGACGAGTTGCCGGACCTCAGCCCAAAACGACCCCGTCTTCTTGGTTAAAACAATGATCAAAACCACAAACAAAAAAGACCAAAAAATTCTGTGCGCCAAAATTTCAAAGGCCGGAACCTCATCTATACATCTCCAGTAAATAGCCAATATTCCCCATAAAAAATAAGATGCGGCGATAGAACAAATTCCCGCCGTTCGCCCGTTATCCTGAGCAGAGTTCATATTAATCGCCTCATAACACTATGAATTAGTACCATTATAAAAGCATTTGCCGAATAGTGCAATGTCGCAAATTATCCCTGGCGGGCGGTAAGCCTGATAAAAATCCCTTCTTAAAGCCTATTCCGATGATTGCTCACGACTTAAAGAATAGCTATTCAGGCAAATAGGTTGAGGAGATAATTATGATCGCCGAGGAACATTTCAATAACGGAATTGAATCAGCTTCAAAAGGAGCCTTAGAACAGGCCGAGCACTCCTTTCTGCGGGCGATTGAGTTACAGCCCGATCACCCTGAGGCCTATTACGCGCTTGGTCTGATATGTAAAGCTTCTGGCCGCCTAGATGAAGCGGCAATATTACTTTCCCGGGCAATCGAGCTGACCCCCGCTGCGGGAGAAGAGCTCTATTTCAACCTGGGTTTGGTGTTGAAAAACAGCAATCGTCTCAGCGGTGCCGAAGTTTGTCTTCGCCAGGCCATCGAATTAAAGCCTGATTTCCCCGAGGCTTACAACAATCTGGGTCTGATCTTCAACGAAATGGACCGCCTGGACAAAGCCGAATTTTGCCTTCGCCAGGCCATCGATCTCAGCCCGGATAGTTCAGAAGCCCACAACAACCTGGGCGTTATCCAAGTCAAACAACAGTTACCGGCTGAAGCAGAACATTCTTTTCGCCGCGCGATCCGCCTGGACCCGGCTAATCCCTGCACCCACAATAACCTTGGTATGGTCTTACAAGATTTCGCCCTCTATGATGAGGCCCAAACCTGTTTCCGCCGGGCAATCGAGTTAGCGCCGAGCTTCGCGGAGGCCTATTACAACCTTGGCCGAACATTCGAAGAAACTGCGTCCACGACCGAAGCCGCCAATTGCTTTCGCCAGGCGATTGATCTGAAACCGGACTATCTAGCCGCTCATTTTAGCTTATCTACCCTATTAATTATTACCAACAAAATTGCCGCTGCGGAAACTCTGCTCCGGAGAATTATTGAACTTTCGCCTGATTCCCCGGACGCCTACCGTAGGCTTGGCCGGGTACTAAAAATGATGCATCGTCTCGATGAGGCGGAAACTGCCTATCTTCACGCCATCGAACTCAGCCCTCCTGCTGATTCGGACGATCCAAATTTCGGTCTGGGAATTTTATATCTCTTGCAAGGCCAGTATACCAAAGGCTGGGGAAAATATGACCTGCGCCGTAAACTCTATAGCTATGCCGATCCGGGAATCAAATACTGGCGGGGTGAAGAACTGTCCGGCAAAAGAATATTACTATTTTGCGAACAAGGGCTGGGCGACACCCTCCAGTTTGTCAGATACGCCCGCAAAATAACGCAATTAGCTGCCGAAACAACCGTCTGGGTTCAACCGCCACTGGAGCGGCTGCTGGTCAATTCATTGCCGCGCTGCAAAATTTACGCCGGCCCAGCCACCCCTCCGGAACAATATGATTTTGCCTGCTCACTGCACAGTCTGCCGCTGGCTTTTAACACTTCCGAAGAAACCATTCCCCGAGATTTCCCCTATGTATTGCCCCGCCCTGATGCTATCGCCAAATGGTGCGCCGCCCTTGATAAAGCGGACGGCGGTCACCAATATAGAGTTGGTGTCATCTGGGCCGGAAATCCGCTGCATCACAACGATCACAACCGTTCCATCACTTTTAATCTATTCAGCCAACTGTTTGATATTAAACAAATAAGCTGGGTAAACCTCCAGGTAGGAAATCGCACAGATGATTTATCCCAGACAGATAATAAAATAATCGATTTTTCCGATAACTTCAGTGATTTCTTCGAAACAGCTGCAGTAATCCAGAATCTCGATTTGGTAATAACAGTGGATTCGGCAGTGGCGCATCTGGCAGCGGCAATGGGTAAAAAAACCTGGATACTACTCCCCTATGCTCCCGACTGGCGCTGGCAACTAGACCGCGAAGACAGCCCCTGGTACCCTACAGTACGTCTTTTCCGGCAGCAAGAAATTGGCGATTGGCAACCCGTGCTGTCAACAGTCAAATCAAGCCTACTGGAACTCCTTACTGAGCAATGCCTATACTTCACGTATTAAAACTCGCCGCTCTTCAGTCAGCAAAAAGCCGCTCAGAATTAAAACTCTGGCGGCTTAACGTTTTACATATGCTCCCCCAGCCAATCCAGGAAAAATGGTTCATGCGGCCTTTCCTCACCACGATCGGCATTGATTATGACAAACACCCCATCAAATACAAAGCCGATACTCACCAGTTCATCTGAAACATCATAACAGAATACAGCGTCGTTTATGTGACGGCCATGATACGCGAACCCTTCGCCGCGCCGGTCATGCCATTTATAGAGCCGCTTTCCCGGGAACCGATCCGCCCACCGGGGATCATCAATACGATCCATGCGGCATTTATCCGGCGAGAAATCCGCCAGGCGTTCATGCCATCTATAAGGTTGACCATCATCTTGTTGTTGGCCATTTTGGTTATCCCCCTGGTTCCCCATCTGCTGCCTGTCATAATCCCGCGATGGATGCCCCGGTGGACTGGCACTTACCCCCAAAGGCAACGAAATAATAAACGCCGCCAAAATAACCCAGATCACTTTTTTCATATTACGGCCTCCTTTCTACGTGGTCAATTCTAACGCCCCATTGTTACAAGAATGTTGCAAAATTTTAACAATCGCGGATAAATAAAAAAATGCGCCAGATATTTTCGTATCCGGCGCAATTTCAATTTGGTTGCTATAGATTCTCCTTATAAATGCAGCAAGTTATGTTCACTAAATGTGGGCACTTACGGATGCGACAGAGCAGTCACCTGCGCCGCCGATAGCGTTCCGTCACTGAATTTAAACGTATTCACCTGGTAGTTCGCCCCTAGCGTCCAGTCGGTAATGCGGACTGTCTCGCCGCCTGTGATGGTACAGATCAGGTCACTACCACTGGTGGAAAACTCGACAGCCGCCTGCGCCAGGCTCTGGAACAGGAGCGTGTCGGTGCCGTGACCCGAAGTTCCGACGTAGTTATTAATCGTGTCGTCGCCACCTCCGGTGCCAAAAATATAGCTGTCATTGCCCGCGCCACCGTTTAAGGTGTCGTTGCCGCCCCCACCGGTTAAAGTGTCATTGCCCGCCAGACCGCTCAAAATGTCATCGCCCGCTCCGCCGGAGAGAGCATTGCCTAGGCTGCTGCCTGTCAGAGTGTCGTTACCGATACCGCCGGTCAGGTTCTCAAAGTCCTTGAACTGGCTTGTAAGGTTGATGGACAGGGCGCTACTCACCGCACTGGCATTTAATGTGTCTATTCCTGCTCCGCCTTTGACATTCGCCATGACATATGTTGCGTAATAGGCGACGGTGTCATTGCCCGCACCAGCGTCGATGTAGTCACTGCCGGCTTTGCCGTCTAATGAATCATTACCCGCGCCGCCATAGAGCGTTTGATTGGCACCAGTTCCGATAATTGTATCGCTGCCGGACCCGGCCTTGATGATCTCAAAACCGCTATACTGGCTGCCAAGGTCAATGCTCAAAGCAGCGGTAGCTTTAGTGGCATCCAAGGTGTCAATACCCGCTCCGCCGTTGACGTTCGCAGCACTGTCGGCAGCATCGAATATAACGGTATCGTTGCCGTCACCGGCGTTAATTTTGTCATTACCAAGGCCGCCGTCAATTGTATCTGCGCCTGCGCCACCATAAATGGTGTCATCGCCTGCCCCGCCAACCAGCTTGTCGTTACCGCCTTTCCTTCCGTCCAGGAAATTGGCCAAGCTGTTGCCTGTCAATACATCGTTGCCGCTGCCACCGATAATGTTTTCAAAATCCTTAAATTGGCTTGTCAGGTTGATGGACAGCCCCTTGGTCCACAGGCTGGCGTCCAGCGTGTCGGTTCCCACCCCGCCGCTGATGTTGGCAGCCTTGTCAGTAGCCTCGTAGACGATCCAGTCGTTCCCGTCTCCGCCCGCAAGGACGTCACTCCCCAGCCCGCCGTCCAAGGTATCATCACCGGTGCCGCCATAGAGAACATTGGCCACACTTGTGCCGGTAAGCGAGTCGTCGCCGCTGCCGCCGGTGATGTTTTCAAAGTCGGTATAGCTATTGGTCAGATTAATGGCCAGATTGCCTTTCCAATCTTTGGCATCAAGGGTATCAACACCCAATCCGCCGATTAGGGTATCAGCAGAGTCATAGGCAATCGAGTCGTTGCCGCTGCCGCCATCGATATAGTCGCTGCCAGCGCCGCCGTCCAGAACATTGGCCGCAGCTGTGCCTATCAGAGTGTCGTTACCACTGCCACCGTTAACGTTTTCAAAATCGGTAAAGCTACTGGTCAGACTAATGGCCAGGGCGCTTTTCCAACCGCTGGCATCCAGTGTATCGATTCCCAGCCCACCCTTTAGAGTATCGGCTGAGTCATAGGTAATCAAGTCGTTGCCGATTCCGCCGTCGATATAGTCGCTGCCTGCGCCGCCGTCCAGGCTGTCATTGCCCGCCAAACCGTACAGCGTGTCAGAGCCGTTGTTGCCGGTAATGCTGTTGTTCAGGGCGTTGCCAGTGGCACGAACAGCACCAGAGCTATCGACATAAAGGTTTTCGAGGTTGCTGCCCAGAGTGTAGGCGGCTATGCCGGAAAGCCGGACAGTATCGGTGCCGCCATTAGCGCTTTCCACAACTTTGTCTCCCGCGTCGATAACATAATAAGTGTCGTCGCCGACTCCACCGCTAAAGCTGTCATTGCCCGCGCCGCCGTAAAGGGTGTCGTTGCCCGCCCCGCCGATGATGCTGTCATTGCCCGCCCCGCCGGAGAGGATATCGTCGCCGCTATTGCCAACGATGTAGTTATTCAGGCTGTTGCCAGCTGCTTCAACGCCAGCAGTGTTATAGATAGTGAGGTTTTCCACATTATCCGCCAAGGTGTAGTGCGCGACGGAATATAACCTGACAGTGTCAGTGCCTTCTCCGGCTATTTCGGTCACGACGTCCCCACCGTTAACCACATAGCTGTCATTGCCGTTGCCACCGATCAGAGTATCTTTACCTATGCCTCCATCTAAAACATCGTTACCGCCGTTGCCGTATAAGACATTGTCAATGCTGTTTCCGGTCAGCGTATCGCTGCCTGAACCGCCGGCGAGATTTTCGATGTCGCCATAACTTGCCAGGCTGATTGTTTGGTTCGTTGTCGCCGCAGCAGCTGATAAAGTGTCTTTGCCGGCCCCGCCACTGACATTGGCGGCACTATCCGCCTTATCATAGACGATAGTATCGTCGCCGCCGCCACCGCTAATAGTATCATTGCCAGCGCCGCCGTCGAGGGTGTCAGCGCCTGCTCCGCCCATCAGCTTGTCATTGCCTGCACCGCTGCTCAAAGATACATTGGCGTTGCCGCCTGATAATGTATCACTACCTGAACCGGACTTAACTATTTCGAAGTCGGTGAAATTACTATGAAGATCAATAGTAAGCGCGGTAGTGGCCTTGCTGGCATCCAGAGTATCTGTACCGTCGCCGCCGATTATATTGGCGGCATTGTCGGCAGCATCATAGATTACGGTATCATTTCCTGCTCCGCCATCAATAGAATCATTGCCCGCCCCGCCGGAGAGGGTGTCATTGCCTGCGCCGCCGCTGATGCTGTTCGCCAGGGAATTGCCGCTTCCGGTAAAATTGGTGCTTCCGGTGTAAACAAGGTTTTCAACATTTGCTCCCAGGGTATACACGGCCAAAGTAGTCTGCACCGTATCCGTGCCTTCACTTACGGCTTCGGTCACCACATCCCCGGTACTGTCGACAATGTAAACATCGTCGCCCGACCCGCCGTACAGTTTATCTTTGCCTGCGCCGCCATCCAGCGTATCGTTACCCGCCAGACCTTTTATGGTGTCATCACCGCTCGTGCCTGTAAGAGTGTCATTGCCCGCCGTTCCGGCGATGTCAAAACCACGGTTTATCCAACTGGTACCGCTGATCGTTTTGGCACCGTCGGAGAAGACGAAATTATTGACCCTGCCAGCGCTGCTACTGGCTTTCCAGCCCTTCAGAACCACAGTGCCTACTCCCGCATCCACATTAATGACCAGATCGTTGCCGGAGAACGAAATTGTGGCGATGGTGCTGGCAATGTCGTCGGCAAATACCAGCTGGTCTTCTCCGTTGCCCGCATCGGCTGCAATAATGACTCTGCCTTCGAATTCATCGCTGACAACATAAGAATCGGCCCCGGCGCCGCCAAAGAGGTAATCATTGCCGGACACTCCGTTCAAAGTATCGCTTCCTGCGCCGCCATACAGAGTATCGTTGCCGCTGCCGCCTGCTATATCATTATTCAGGGCATTGCCCACCAGAACCGAATTATTCGAGTTAAAAGAGTAGAGATTTTCCAAATTGTCGCCCAAAGTATAGCCGGTCCCGGTAAAGACGCGAACCGAATCAGTTCCTTCAGCGGCGCTCTCCACGATGACGTCGCCGCTACCATTGATCTCGTAGTAGTCATTACCGGTTCCGCCAGTCATGACATCATTGCCTGCGCCACCATACAAAGTATCATTGCCAGTGCCGCCATATAGATTGTCGTTGCCTGCCCCGCCAAAAAGGATATTATTGCCGCTCAGACCATTAAGGGTGTCGTTGCCGCCTAGACCATAGATGGCGTCGTCACCGCTGGTGCCTGTCAAGCTGTCATTGCCTGCTGTTCCACCACTGACAGTTTTAGCGCCGTCACTAAACACGAAGGTCGTTATCCGTTCTGAACTGGCGCTTTTTACCCAGCCGTCCAGAGTCACGGTGCCCTTTTTCGCGCCCGAGCTTGTGACAGTTATGACCAGATCATCGCCGGAGGCCGAAACATCAGCGTCAGTACTGGAGAAGCCTTCAAAGAGCAGCTTGTCTTCCCCGTTGCCTGCATCGGCGGCAACATGGTCATTGTCGAAGGAACCGTAGAAACGGTAAGTGTCGGCCCCGGCGCCGCCAATCAGGGAATCATCCCCATACCACCCGCTCAAAGTATCGTTGCCTGCGGCGCCAAACAGAGTATCGTTCGCGCCGCTGCCCTCTATGTCGTTATTCAGGGCGTTGCCCCCCAATGTAAAAGGCGCCCCGGCCCAGCCATAGAGGTTTTCCACATTGGCACCCAACGTATAGCCGGTCCCAGTAAAGACGCGGACCGAATCAGTTCCCCCATCGACGCTCTCCACGATGACGTCAGCGCTACCGTTGATCTCGTAGCAGTCATCACCATTTCCGCCGGTCATGACATCATTGCCCTCGCCGCCGTACAAAGTATCATTGCCTTCGCCGCCGTACAGCTTGTCGTTGCCAGCCCCGCCCAGGAGCATATCATTGCCTGCCAAGCCATCAAGAGTATCGTTGCCGTCCAGGCCATACATGGCGTCGTCCCCACTGCTTCCCGCCAGGCTGTCATTGCCTGCTGTCCCACCACCATTGATAACCTTAACGCCGTCACTGAAAACGAAGGTCGTTACCCGTCCTGAACTGGCGCTTGTTTCCCAGTTATCCAGTGTAACCGAATCACTGCCTACGCTGATGACGAGATCGTTGCCGGAAACCGTAACTGCCGCCTCATTGCTGGCAATTCCGCCGAATACCACTCGGTCTCCAGCGTTATTTGCGGCCTGAACAATATGGTCATTGCCGAAACCCAAAGAGAAAGAGTAGGTATCCGCGCCTGCACCGCCGCTAAGGACATCGTTGCCCCCACCGTCATCAAGAGTGTCATTGCCAACCCCTCCGTAGATGGTGTTGTTGCCGGCATCACCCATGATGTCATTATTCAGGCTGTTGCCGGTCAGTACCGAATCCGCTCCAGTCCAGGTTACCAGATCTTCAACATTGTCAGGCAAAGTATAGTTGCCTGCTATCCCTAACCCAACCGTGTCGATCCCTTCCCCAGAAAGCTCCAGCACCATGTCGCCTGCATCGTCAACATGATAGTAATCGTCCCCCAACCCGCCTACTAAACTGTCGTTGCCCTCCCCGCCGTCAAGTCCGTCGTTGCCTGCCCCGCCAACCAGGGTATCATCGCCTTTTTCGCCGGAAATAAAATCGTCGCCGCCCAGACCGTAAATTTTATCGTTTCCATCAGTTCCATCCAGATCATCATCGCCGGCGGTTCCAGTGATTACAGCGCCGATAACCTTCGCCACCAAATAATTGTCAGCCATTTCTTTCCTCCTAAATACTTATTAAATCGCCCGAATTGCCTGACATGATTCTTCCACAACATAACGCAGTTTGACTTTTCTAAAAAACAAAAAAGCCATCACAAATCGTATGATGGCCGGTTACACTACGAACTCCCGCAGGCCAAAGTGTCCAGTTAAAGTCCTGCGTTCATGGTTTCCAATATTAATTTTCACTTGCGGTAATACCGCAACAGCCAATCCAAATTTCTACTCAAAATGCAAATATTAGCATTTATTCGACAAAAATCAAATGTTTCCTGCTCTTACATTCTACATTATCCCCCATCAATTCCCAATTGCCAATAGCCAATTACACTGCTGTCAGCGACGCCGCAAATTCAACAATTGCTTACAAATAAAAAAATGCGCCAGACATTTTCGTATCCGGCGCATTTTCAATTTGGTTGCTATAGATTCTCCTTGTAAAATATGCAGCAAGTTATGTTCACTAAATGCATGGTTCGTCCACAACACAAAATTGTGCCCTCGCAGTCACCTGCGCCGCCGATAGAGTACCGTCACTGAACCTGAATTTATTCACCTGGTAGTTTGAGCCCAGCGTCCAGTCGGTAATACGCACTGTCTCGCCGCCTGTGATAGTGCAGATCAGGTCACTGCCGCTGGTAGTAAACTCGACAGCTGCCTGCGCCAGGCTCTGGAACAACAGTGTATCAGTGCCGTGGCCGTGCTTTCCTACATAATTATTAATAGTGTCGTCGCCGACTCCAGCACCAAAGACATAGGTGTCGTTACCAGCACCGCCGCTTAAAGTATCGTTGCCCGCGCCGCCTATTAAGGTGTCATTCCCCGCCAGTCCGCTCAAAATGTCATCACCCGCTCCGCCGGAGAGAATATTGCCTCCGCCGCTACCTGTCAGGGTGTCGCTGCCACTGCCGCCGGTAAGGTTTTCAAAATCTTTGAACTGACTTGTCAGATTAATAGATAGGTTATCTGTCCAATCGCTAGCTTCCAGGGTATCGATCCCCGCCCCGCCTATTAGAGTATCGGCAGAGTCGTAAACAACTGTATCGTTGCCAGCCCCGGCGTTGATATAATCACTGCCTGCTTTGCCGTCAAGTCGATCATTGCCTGCGCAGCCACAAAGCGTGTCATCGCCGTCGCCGCCAGAAATGGTGTTGTTCAGATTATTGCCTCTGGCGCGGACACCGTCCTGGTCGTCAATATACAAGTTTTCAATGTTGCTGCCGAGAGTGTAGGAGGCAACACCGGAAAGCCAGACAGTATCTATGCCGCCACCAGCACTCTCCACAACCTTGTCGCCCTTATCTGTAACATAATAGGTATCGTTGCCCACACCGCCGTTAAACGTGTCGTTACCCGCCCCACCATAAAGGGTATCGTCGCCCACTCCGCCATAAAGTTTGTCGTTGCCGTCGTCGCCGCTTAAGACATCATCACCGGCCCCGCCGCTCAAAGTATCATTGCCGGCATCACCGTAGAGGGTCTCGCTGCTACGATTGCCAACAATGTAGTTATTCAGGCTGTTGCCAGTTACTTCGACGCCGCCGGTGCTACAGACAACGAGGTTTTCCACATTATCCGGCAAAGTGTATTGTGTGTGATAATATAGCCGGACGGTGTCAATGCCTTCTCCGGGGTTTTCAATCACGACGTCGTCCCCACATTCTTCGGGCAAGACGACATCCCCGTCTGCTTCCCACACGACGTCCCCACCGTTAACCACGTAAATGTCATTGCCGCTTCCACCGATCAGTGTGTCGCTCCCGCCAGCACCGCCGGCCAGGGGGGCGCAATCTACGCTATCACAGAGGGAAATCTCGCTGCCACCGTCCAATAAATCGTTGCCGCCGTTGCCGATTAAGATATTGTCACCGTAATTGCCGAGCAGCGTATCCTCGCCTGAGCCGCCTGTGAGGTTCTCGATGTCGCTGTATTTCAGCAGGCTGATGTTCAAATTGGCGGTGGCTCTAGCAGCAGATAAAGTGTCAATGCCATCACCGCCACTGATGTTGGCGGCATTATCTGTCTTATCATAGACGATAATGTCGTCGCCAGCGCCACCGCTGATAGTATCCTTGCCCGCACCGCCGTCAAGAAGATCGTCGCCCGCCCCGCCGTACATTTTGTCGTGGCCTGTGCCGCCATACAGCGTGTCGTTACCCTCCAGGCCGTAGATAGTATCATTACCGGCCAGCCCGTAGATGGCGTCATCGCGACTGCTGCCTGTCAGGAGGTCGTTGCCTGCCGTCCCGGCGGTATGATCCGCCGCC
>Ga0364910_1216_pt1 | contig 12498 bp, 1 predicted proteins | sample SorcelJu500001C4_3_FD_206970 | JGI IMG/M metagenome (GOLD analysis project Ga0364910, IMG submission 206970) | Enriched cells from Trout Bog Lake Hypolimnion, Wisconsin, USA - BchlTB.June25.5000.01.C4 | ecosystem: Environmental > Aquatic > Freshwater > Lake > Hypolimnion/Profundal zone | place: USA...
TCGGCGGCGCAGGCAATGACACCTTAGACGGTGGTTTGGGTGATGACTCCTTAGCCGGCGGCGCAGGCAATGATATTTATATCGTCGACAGCTCTGGAGATGTGGTTACGGAAGGCGCTAATGCGGGTATCGATACGGTTAAAGCTCTGGCCAACTATACGTTGGGGGATAATATAGAAAACCTGAAATACATCGGCAGCAATGACTTCAGCGGCATGGGTAATAGCCTGGGTAACCTGCTGACCGGTGGTAGCGGTGATGATACGCTTGACGGGGGTCAGGGCAAAGATACTTTAGTAGGTAGTGGCGGCAATGACACGTATCTTATCGACAGCACCGGCGATATTGTCATGGAAAGCGCGAATGCCGGCACTGATATCGTTTTGACTACGCTTAGCAGATACACGCTGGGGGTAAACCTGGAAAATCTCACCTACATCGGCAGCGGCAACTTCAATGGCATGGGCAACAGCCTGGCCAACATGATAACCGGTGGAGCCGGAAACGATACTATTTTTGGTGGCTCGGGTAATGATTATATTGACGGTGGCGATGGCAATAACGCATTAGAAGGCGGTGCCGGCAACGATACCCTGTGCGGGAGCTCGAATATTGATAATTGTAGCAGTACCCTGATCGGCGGTTCAGGAAATGATTTATACATATTAGGAGAACTCAATGGAACTAATTATATTGCTGCTGATGAATTCAGTAATAATGATACAATCGAGTTTAACAATGTTTACAGTAATTTAGCGATCAATGATCTTGGAATTTCTATCGTGGATAATACCGAGGATATCATAATTAGTTATATCACGGGAGCAGATTTATGCACGGGAAGCGCCACTCAAACCTTAATTATCAATGATGGTGTTGCGCAGTCGTTAGGGTCTTTGAGTTTTGCTTATGGGTCAACGTATTCTTTGCAGACTGGCAGTAATACTGATGATTACATAGACAAAAGCTCAGTTACTGCTTCGTTAGCCATTTACGGCTTTGGCGGCAATGATACTATCAGCGGCGGTGCAGGCAGTGACTGGCTTGATGGTGGTGACGGCAACAACGTCCTAATTGGCGGGGCGGGTAATGACACACTTCGCGGCGCTATTGACAGCGTAGCGAGACAACACGAAACGTACAAAGGCGGACTGGGTGATGATACCTATTTGATAAATACCGCCAATACAACGGTTATTGATAGCTTTGCCGGCAATGGGCAGGATAACGGCAATGATACTGTCAAGTTCATGACTGGAGACAATGTTACTCAGGATAGTTTTAACTACATAAGAGTCGGCGATGATCTGGAGATGATCTTGAAGAGGACGAATCAGGAAGTAGTTTGCTTTACTGACTGGTTTGAGGGAGCTGATCACCAGGTCGATAGCATTAATCTTTCGAGTGGAGCGCTCAGCGCTGCTCAGATAACTGCACTGGTTGCTGCAAACGGCAACGACACGTTAAGCTCTGGCAATAATACCATGGTTGGTGGAGCCGGAAACGATACTATTTTTGGTGGCTCGGGTAATGATTATATTGACGGTGGCGATGGCAATAACGCATTAGAAGGCGGTGCCGGCAACGATACCCTGTGCGGGAGCTCGAATATTGATAATTGTAGCAGTACCCTGATCGGCGGTTCAGGAAATGATTTATACATATTAGGAGAACTCAATGGAACTAATTATATTGCTGCTGATGAATTCAGTAATAATGATACAATCGAGTTTAACAATGTTTACAGTAATTTAGCGATCAATGATCTTGGAATTTCTATCGTGGATAATACCGAGGATATCATAATTAGTTATATCACGGGAGCAGATTTATGCACGGGAAGCGCCACTCAAACCTTAATTATCAATGATGGTGTTGCGCAGTCGTTAGGGTCTTTGAGTTTTGCTTATGGGTCAACGTATTCTTTGCAGACTGGCAGTAATACTGATGATTACATAGACAAAAGCTCAGTTACTGCTTCGTTAGCCATTTACGGCTTTGGCGGCAATGATACTATCAGCGGCGGTGCAGGCAGTGACTGGCTTGATGGTGGTGACGGCAACAACGTCCTAATTGGCGGGGCGGGTAATGACACACTTCGCGGCGCTATTGACAGCGTAGCGAGACAACACGAAACGTACAAAGGCGGACTGGGTGATGATACCTATTTGATAAATACCGCCAATACAACGGTTATTGATAGCTTTGCCGGCAATGGGCAGGATAACGGCAATGATACTGTCAAGTTCATGACTGGAGACAATGTTACTCAGGATAGTTTTAACTACATAAGAGTCGGCGATGATCTGGAGATGATCTTGAAGAGGACGAATCAGGAAGTAGTTTGCTTTACTGACTGGTTTGAGGGAGCTGATCACCAGGTCGATAGCATTAATCTTTCGAGTGGAGCGCTCAGCGCTGCTCAGATAACTGCACTGGTTGCTGCAAGCGGCAACGACACGTTAAGCGGCGGCAACGGCAACGACACGTTAAGCGGCGGCAGCGGCAATAATACTTTAAACGGTGGCGCGGGCAATGATGCCATTTACGGTGGAGTGGGCGATGATCTTCTGAGCGGTGGTGCGGGCAATGATACCTTGGACGGGGGACATGGAGGAGATGACACCCTTGCAGGGGGCGCAGGCAACGACATTTATCTCATTGAAGACAGCAACACGTCCTTGCGTTATGTTAGTATTGCTGCGGATAGCTCCAACCGGGATGATACTTTGGCATTTAGCTCACAATGGAATTTCGATATTCTGGGCGTTTCCCTTGATGACACAACACATAATATTGTGATGAACGGGGGCTCTTGGGGATCGGTTATCATTGAGGACGGTGCCGATAACCCGATAGGCTCTTTGCAAGTTAATGACTCAACATACCTCTTTGCTTGCGGCAGCAACAATGATGATCTACTAGACAAAAGCAAAATGACAAGTGCGGTTGCCATTTACGGCTTTGATGGCAACGATACTATTTGCGGCGGTTCGGGCTGTGATTATCTCAACGGCGGGGAAGGCAACGATTTATTGCTTGGCGGCGCAGGATCTGACATCATTACTGGTGGTGACGGCAGTAATGTATTGCTTGGAGGTGACGGTAACGACACCCTTTACGCGGGTTACAGCGATACTCTTTCCGGCGGCGCAGGTAATGATACCTATACGTTCGGGGTAATGGACAGCGGTACGGATTGCATTACCGCAGATGAATCCAATCGTGATGATACCATCAAATTTAATAGCCGCCCTTGGTATGCTAATGCCTTGCTAATTAATCTTAAAGTCGCTGTTGATGACAGTACCCATGATCTTATAATGAACTATTATGCAGGTTATGGTACTCAAACCATAATTGTCAAAGATGGAGCGGAAAACCCGCTGGGCTTTATAAGTACTGATGATGCGGTATATTCTCTGCAGATCGGTAGCAACCTTGATGATTACCGTGATATGAGCACACGCACCGAGGCTCTGGCAGTATACGGCTTTGGCGGCGACGATACCCTCAGCGGCGGGTCAGGCAGTGACTGGCTTGATGGTGGCAGTGGCAACAACGTCCTCATCGGCGGGGGGGGGGGTAATGACACACTTAGCGGCGCTATTGACAGCGTAGCGAGACAATACGAAACGTACAAAGGCGGACTGGGTGATGATACCTATTTGATAAATACCGCCAATACAACGGTTATCGATAGCTTTGCCGGCAATGGACAGGATAGCGGCAATGATACTGTCCAGTTCTTGGCTGGAGACAATGTTACTCAGAACAGTTTTAACTACATAAGAGTCGGCGATGATCTGGAGATGATCTTGAAGAGGACAAATCAGGAAGTAGTTTGCTTTACTGACTGGTTTGAGGGAGCTGATCACCAAGTCGATAGCATTAATCTTTCGAGTGGAGCGCTCAGCGCGGCGCAGATAACTGCACTGGTTGCTGCAAACGGCAACGACACGTTAAGCGGCAACAATAATGACACTTTAAACGGCACCAGCGGCAATGACTCCTTGCTCGGCGGCGCGGGCAATGATCTTCTAAACGGTGGTAATGGTAACGACACCCTTGACGGTGGGCTTGGCAACGACTATCTAAACGGTTGTGACGGAAATGACTATATTACAGGCGGTCACGGCAACGACACCCTTGAGGACGGGGCAGGCAATGATACCCTTTCCGGCGGCATTGGCAATGACACCTATATATTTGATATGAGCGGCATTGACGATCATATCAGTTTTATCACCGCAGATGACTCGAACCGTTACGATACAGTTCAGTTTGGCAATGTTTATGAATTAGCATTGATTGGTGTATCCTTGGACGACAAAACCCATGATATTTCAATGGGTTACGGAGCTGGTAATGCTTACAACGATCTTATAATCGAGGATGGCGCGGAAAAACCGCTCGGATCAATCAGTGTCGCTGGTTTAACATATTCATTAAATGTTGGCAGCAACGTTGCGGACGCAATCGACCAAAGCGCAATGACCAGTGCTGTGGCTATCTACGGGCTTGACGGCAATGATACTCTTACCGGCGGCTTGGGCAACGATTATCTTAGCGGAGGCAGCGGTAACAACGTCCTCATTGGCGGGGCTGGCGATGACACACTTGGTGGCGCGGCTGACAGCGGAGCTGGACAACATGACACGTATCAGGGCGGCCTGGGCAATGACACCTATTTTATTAATGCTGTAAGTGCCTCTGTTATCGACAGCTTTGCCGGCGATGGACAGGACAACGGCAATGACACTGTAAGATTCTGGAATTCGCACCCGGTTAATGAGGACAGTTTCGACTATGTAAGAGCAGGTGATGATCTGGAGATGATCCTAAAGAGTACAAATCAGGAGACAATTTGTTTCTCAGACTGGTTTGAGGGCGCGGATCACCAAGTAGATAGAATAATATTTGCGGATGGAGTGCTTAGCGCTGCCCAGTTAACTTCTATGGCTGCTGACGGTAACGACACGTTAAACGGCGGCAATAACAACGACACCTTAAGCGGCGGCAACAACAACGACACCTTGAGCGGCGGCAGCGGCAATGACACTTTAAATGGCGGTAGCGGCAGTGACTATTTATCCGCAGGGGCGGGAAAAGACACCGTGAACGGCGGCGGAGGAAACGACACTTTATACGGCGGATTCGGCAGCGACAGCCTGAGCGGCGGCGCCGGTAATGATATGCTGTTTGGTGGTAACCCAAGTGCATATAATAGCGGCAACCGCTATATCCTGGCTGTTGGCGTGAATAACTATCAAAGTCCTTATGTCAATGATCTTTCCTACTGCGACAATGACGCCAACGATATTGCCAGCATTTTACCGGCCAACGCCGAGTGGGCTGGGGCGCAGGTGACCACGTTGGAAGATTCCCAGGCAACGAAGGCCAATATATTGGCCCAGATCAGTCAACTGGCGAGCAAAGTTCATTCCGGCGACGATGTTACGTTCTGGTTCAGTGGACACGGCGAATATTATTCGGGTCAAAGCTACTTCTGTCCGACCGATATCAGCCCTTACAATATGAATTATGATATATCAAGCCAGGAACTCAGGACCGCGCTCGATGCGGTGGCGAGCAAAATCGGCAGCGGACGGATTTATATCGGGCTTGACTCCTGTGAATCAGGACAGTTTTGCAATGCTTTTGCATCAAGCGCTTATAGCAGCAGTTACACTGTGATGACAACAGCCGCTGTGAACCAATACGGCTACGATGCCCCGGGATTGCAAAACGGCGTTTTTACCTACTTCTACGATCAGGGCATTTCTGCAGGACAGGCTGATACCAACGGCGACGGCCTGCTGACGACCAGCGAACTGTATAACAATGCTTCTTCAAATGCATCCAGTTATGTTGGCAGCAACTATGGCCAGTCGATGAACCCACAAGAATATGATGGAGCGGGCGGCACAGCCGTAGTCGCCTCATACGATGGCAACGATACCCTCGACGGCGGCAGCGGCAATGATACTCTATCAGGCGGTTCAGGCAACGATACATATATTTACGGACTGAATTACGGTGACGATACCATTGTCAACTGGAACTCTGGTGAAACCGACGGTACCGATGGGGTAAAGTTCACGGGGCTAAATAGCAGTGATCTGGATATACAGCGCTCAGGAAACGACTTGTTGCTAACGGTAAAGGCCTCGCCTGCTGCCTGGCTGGATATTAGCAATTGGTATACAAATGACCTAGATAAGGTAGATCAATTCCAGTTTGCTGACGGCACTACCTGGAGTGCAAGCACCATGACCAATGCCGCTACCAAAGGTCTTGCTGTAATTACTGACATCAGCGATCTAAGCGGCGGCAGCGGCAATGATGTTCTCGTTAGCGGGGTCGGCCAGACTGAACCCTTGATCTGCAGAGCCAGCGATGACGAATATTATTGGGACGCCGTAGAAAATGACACAATTATAAGCTCCAGACGCAGCAGGGATATGGGCAATGATGCAGCGCTATTGAACTGCAAGCTGGCGGCGTGTGAGTTTAGTGAAGTGGGACATGACCTTTGTATAACAACGGGCGCTGACGTGCTTACTTTTAAGAATTGGTTCCTTGGCTCAGGTTATGAGGTAGGTAATCTGAAATTTGCTGACGGGTCGGCTGTTTCGGCAGCTGCCGCATCTCAAATGGTTTAATAAGACCGATAAAATTACAGCTGATGCGAAATAACCGGGCATCCATTAATGGACAGCCCGGTTTTTAGCGCAGAAGGCGCATTTATGTTGTCAATTTTAGTCGCAATGGAGGGAAAGAGTGAGTAATAGCGAATAAACCCAGAATAAGCTATATCTTACAATTTTCAAATGCAACAAAAACGTACGGCAGAATTTCACGAAAGATATAGAGTTGACCCCCAAGGAGGAACTAACACTGTGGCTATCGATAATGGCACTGACGGAAATGACAACTTAATCGGTACTTCAGGTGATGATAGCCTTTACGGTGGATTAGGTGATGATACCATTGACGGCGGCCCGGGCAACGATCGCCTATATGGCGGGATCGGTAACGACACTTACTTCGTTGACAGCTCCGGCGACGTGGTCAAGGAAAACGTCAACGCCGGTATTGACACAGTTCAAACGGCTCTCGGGAGCTATACGCTGGGAGTAAATATAGAAAACCTAACCTATGCCGGCACCGGTGATTTTAACGGAACTGGCAATAGCCTGGATAATCTGATGCTTGGCGGTAACGGCAATGATACTTTGCGCAGCGGCAACGGTAATGACACCCTTGATGGCGGACTGGGCAACGATCGTCTATACGGCGGCAGCGGCAACGACAGCTATATCGTCGACAGCTCTGACGATGTGGTTGTGGAGAGTGCCAACGCAGGCATTGATACAGTTCAAACGACCCTGGACAGCTATGTTTTGGGAGCAAATATAGAAAACATTGCTTATAGCGGTGGCGGTGATTTCAATGGCACCGGCAACAGTCTGGCCAATAAACTGAGCGGCGGAGCTGGCAATGATACCTTGGACGGCGGTGCCGGTAGCGACACCTTGGACGGTGGCTTGGGAGATGACTCTCTGGCTGGCGCTGCTGGCAATGACACCTACATCGTCGACAGTACCGGCGATGTGGTCACGGAAAGTTTTAATGCGGGCACAGATACCGTTCAAACCACTCTGGACAGCTATACGCTGGGGGATAATGTAGAAAACTTGACCTACATCGGCAGCGGAGATTTTTATGGCAACGGCAATAGTCTGGCTAATAAGCTGACCGGCGGAGCAGGTGATGATACGCTTGATGGCGGGTTGGGCAAAGATACCCTCGCCGGGGGTGCAGGCAATGACAGCTATATCATTGAGAATACAGGCATTGTTGTTACCGAGGGTGCCAATGCAGGTATTGATACGGTTCTAACGACTCTGAACAGCTATGCTTTGGGAGCTAATATAGAAATTCTGACTTACATCGGCAGCGGCGACTTCAATGGTGTCGGCAACAGTCTGGCCAATAGCATTATTGGCGGTACCGGCAACGATACGTTGCTCGGCGGTGCGGGTGATGACACATTGGACGGGGGGCTGGGCAATGATCGTCTTTACGGCGGTAGCGGCAACGACAGCTTCCTTGTCGACAGCTCTGGTGACGTGGTTGTGGAGAGCGCCAACGCAGGCATTGATACAGTCAAAACATCCACTGACAGCTTTACTCTTGGAGCGAATATAGAAAATGTGGTTTATACCGGCGGCGACGATTTTTATGGCGCCGGCAACAGTCTGGCCAATAAGCTAACCGGCGGTGCGGGTAATGATACCTTGGTCGGCGGCGCAGGCAACGACACCTTAGACGGCGGTTTGGGTGATGACTCCCTGGCTGGCGGCGCAGGCAACGATATTTATATCGTCGACAGCTCTGGCGATGTGGTTACGGAAAGTGCCAACTCAGGCAATGACGCAGTTCAAACCACACTGGACAGCTATATCCTGGGTGATAATCTAGAAAATCTCACCTATGCCGGTAGCGGCGATTTTAGTGGCACAGGCAACAGCCTGGCTAATAGGCTGACTGGTGGTGCTGGCAACGATCTATTGTCCGGTGGTGACGGCAATGACACCCTTGACGGAGGAGCGGGCAACGATACTTTCGATGGAGGATTAGGCAAAGATACTTATGTAATTGAAGTGAATAATGATGCGAAAAATGATTATATTATAGGCGATGATTCCAATGGTGACGATAACATCCGGTTTAATAGCATTGTCCAGCTTAAAAGTTATGTCAATATAACTAATCTTAACGTCGCTATTGATGACAATACCCAGGATCTTTTAATGAGTTATGACGTAGGTTCTGGCACTGCAACAACGGTTGTCCAGGATGGCGCTGAAAGACCAGTGGGAACTATCAGTTTTCAGAACGGTTCGGTGTATTCTCTCAAGATCGGCAGCGGCACCGACGACTATAATGATCAGAGCAAACTTACCAGTGCAGTTGCTATCTATGGGTTTGCAGGCAACGATTCGCTGCTAGGCGGCTCAGGCAGCGATTATATCAATGGCGGCGCGGGCGACGATTACTTTTCCGGCGGAGCAGGCAATGACACCCTTGATGCCGACTCAGGCTATGATACCCTTACCGGCGGCACTGGCAGTGATACCTATGTAATCGGGACGAACCTCTCGAGTAATCAGAGCACCTTTATTATCGCAGATGCAGCCAACCGTTACGATACTATCCAGTTTGGGGTCAGGGTCGGATTAGCTGATATTGATGTTTCTTATGATGACAACACCCATGATCTGTCAATGAGTTATTCCTTTGATGCGGGTGTTAATGATCTGTTTATTGGGGATGGCGCTACAAAACCGGTAGGATCGATCAGCTTTGAGGACGGCTCGAGATATTCATTGGCTATTGGCAGTAATCATGCCGATCGCCTTGACAAAAGTGCAGCGACCAGTGCTGTAGCTATCTATGGTTTTGACGGCAACGATACTCTAAGCGGCGGCGCGGGCAGTGATTGGCTTGATGGTGGCGACGGCAATAACGTCATCATCGGCGGCGCGGGAAATGACACACTTTGCGGCGCTATTGGCAGCACCGTGGGACAAGCTGAAACTTACCGGGGCGGGCTCGGTGATGATACCTATTTGATAAATACCGCCAATACTACGGTTATCGACAGTTTTGCCGGCACTGGAAAGAATAGCGGAAACGACACTGTCCGGTTCTGGTCGGGAGACAATGTTACTCAGGACAGTTTCGACTATGTGCGGATCGGCAATGATCTGGCGATGATCTTGAAGGGGACAGAGCAGGAAACAGTTAGCTTCTCCGGCTGGTTTAAGGGTGCTGATTATCAAGTGGATAACTTCATCTTTAACAATGGATCTACTCTCAGTGCCGCAGAGATTACCGCGCTTGTCGACTACAATTTGAGCGTTAGCTACAATCGTGAAACCCTGACCGGCGGGGATGGCACTGATGCGTTGAGCGGTGGACATAACGATGACTATGTGAACGCGGGCGCGGGCAAAGACGTCGTGGATGGCGGCAGAGGGAATGACACTTTATACGGTGGCTTTGGCGACGATGTGGTTAACGGCGACGACGGCAATGATCGGATTGTCGGCGGCAGCTCCACGCACTATAATAGTGGCCACCGATATATTCTTGCTGTAGGCGTTAATGACTATCGTTATTTTAGTAATGATCTTCTCGACAGTGTTAACGACGCCAATGATATTGCCGGGTTTTTGACGGGTAATGCGGAATGGTCAGGGGTCAACGTGACCAAGCTGGAAGATTCCCAGGCGACAAGGGCTAATATATTGGCCGAGATCAGTAAACTAGCCAGCGAAGTCCATGCCGGCGACGAGGTTACGATCTGGTTCGGTGGGCACGGCGGGTATGATGAGGATAGCGGTCAAAGCTATATATGCCCGACTGATGCGTATTATTTGAATACTGACATTACCAGTCATACGCTGCAAATCGCTTTGGACGCTGTGGCACGCAAAATCGGCGGTGGCCGAATATACGTCGGGATAGACGCCTGCGAGTCAGGACAGTTCTGCGACGCTCTGGCGTCGAGTAAGTATAGCGATAAGTACACTGTGATGACAACTGCGACCACGGATCAATACGGCTGGGATTCTGAACAGCTGCAAAACGGTATTTTCACGTATTTCTACGCCCACCAAGGCATTTATATGGGGCAGGCGGATGGCAACGGCGACGGACTGCTGACGTCCGGCGAACTTTTTGATATGGTATCGACAAATGCGTCTGAGTATGTTTCAAACAACGTTGTTGGTGCCACAATGACGCCACAGGAATACGACGGATCGGGCGGCACGGCTGTGGTCGCTGCATACGATGGAAGCGATACCCTAAACGGCGGCGACGGCAACGACACCCTTGACGGCGGCGCTGGTAACGACCAGTTATCAGGCGGTTCAGGCAACGATACATATTTATATGGACTAAATTACGGCGATGATACCATTATCAATTGGATCTCCGGTGAAACAGACGGCAAGGATACAGTAAAGTTCCTCAACGGACTGTCAAGCAGCGCCTTGGATATACGTAGATCAGGAGACGACTTACTATTGACTGTGAAGCAGTCGCCTTTTGCTTGGCTGGATATCAGTAATTGGTATACAAGTGACCAGAACAGGCTAGATCAGTTCCAGTTTGCTGACGGCACTACCTGGAGTGCCAGCGCTATTACCACTGCCGCAGGCAAGAATTCCTCCGTTATAACCGGCAGTGGTGACCTTATCGGCGGCAGCGGCAACGATATAATCATGGCTAACGATAACCAGACTCACACCATGACCGGCGGAGCCGGCAATGATGAATATTACTGGGACGCTGGCAATGATGACACAATTGTCAACTCCACGAGCGGCAAGAATATGGGTAATGATGTGGCGTTATTAAACTGCTCTCTGGCGGCGTGTGAATGGGGCCGATGGGGAGATGACCTTGGTATAACAGTAGGCGGTTATACACTTGCCTTTACGAATTGGTTCGTCGGCTCAAGCTATGAGGTAGATAGCCTCAAATTTGCTGACGGTTCGACTGTTCTGGGGGCGAACGTGACAAAAGCTTTTAACCGCTGATAAAATAACGGATAAGGCGAAAGAACCGGGCTTTCCATTAGCGGATAGCCCGGTTTTCAATGCGTGGTTATAATTACGCTCTATTTACAAGCTGAAATGAAAGTGCCGGGCGACGACCTGGATGGAAGAGCTTCTTTGCAACAACTAGGATTGGGAGCTACATAAAGAAAAGACTTTAGTAAATATGCAAAAAGGAGGTTTTGTCGGTTGAAAATTAGGTTCGTCGAATAACTACCGATGAATTTAATTTCTTAGAAGCGCTAAATTACTTGAAACGCCAGCATGAAACGCTACTTGACAGAAATGGACTACAATAGTAAAGTGGTTATATAACCCAGGGGGGCCGAATGAGCTCGGCTGAGATTTCTTCGCAATGATGAAGATGACCCTTGAACCTGATCTGGGTAACGCCAGCGTAGGAAGAGGGAATAAACCGGTTATTAAACCCCTCTCCCAAAATGGCGGAGGGTTTTTTTGTATATTATGGCGACCAGGTGGGCGTTAGGGGGAGAAAACGGTGATAAGAATCGACTACGGACTATATTTGGTGACTGATGACTACTATCTGACTGACGACGGTATTTATGCAGCCGTCGAGAACGCATTGCGGTCCGGGGTTACTGCTTTGCAATATCGCGCCAAGGAAAAGAGCAGCCGCCAGATGCTGAAGGAAGCCCGAGTTTTTAAAGATTTATGTGTCAAGTACCAAATTCCGCTGATTATCAATGATCGCCTGGATATCGCCCTGGCGGTGGACGCTGACGGCGTGCATCTTGGACAGGATGATTTGCCGCTGGCGACTGCCAGGAAATTGGCTGGCGATATGATTATTGGCGTTTCGGCGACCTGCTATGAGGAAGGGCGGGAAGCTATCGCTCAG
>Ga0364910_1078_pt2 | contig 12207 bp, 12 predicted proteins | sample SorcelJu500001C4_3_FD_206970 | JGI IMG/M metagenome (GOLD analysis project Ga0364910, IMG submission 206970) | Enriched cells from Trout Bog Lake Hypolimnion, Wisconsin, USA - BchlTB.June25.5000.01.C4 | ecosystem: Environmental > Aquatic > Freshwater > Lake > Hypolimnion/Profundal zone | place...
GTCTTGTTTAGCATTGATTTTATTTGTTCTGCCTCTTCCTTTTGCATTTTATTTCTTTTTCTATGAAAAACATTGAATAGTGATTTTTTGCGGCCTTTTATTTGATAAAATTGTTTTAAAACTTTTAATTCGTTTAGAGTTAAATCATCCGAACGATACTTTAAGAGATCAAAGATATAATCACTAATTTCTTGCACATTTGCAGCCTCTTTCTTTTTTGAAGTAATAGAGACTTTATCTCCATCAATTTTGATAAAATTCTTTTTACTTTCTAAAGCATCTTGAAATGGAGAAATAATTGAATTCAAATTATCACGATAACTATCAACTTGCATAAACAACCTTCCTTTAATTTCATTACTATTTAATCAAAAAATTATTAACTACTTTACATTAATTAGTATACCTTGGCAAATATTAATGATTATTAAATAGGTAATTAAATTTTTGTTAAAGAACAGTTTGATAAAGATGAAAATGGTTGCTTTCAAGATAAAAATAGCTCATATTGGCAAGCTTTCAACCTCTTGCAAGTATACAAGAGATTTAACTCATAAATGGAAGGAGTAGGCGGCTTATGAAGATGGAATTTCTTAGATTTTGTGTTGTATTTCCCATGTTTTATATCCTAGCATCTTTGAACGCAGGAATTTATCTGGAAAAACCGGCTGATTTTCATCACAAATCAGAAGTCGTGGGATGTTGTTTTATCCACTATCAAGACAAGATTCTTCTTTTGCATAGGCAAGATGCAACGCCTGAAGGAAACCGATGGGGGATTCCCGGCGGCAAGATAAATAAAAGCGAACCACTCGTTGAAGCAATTATTCGAGAAGTTTTTGAAGAAACCGGTTTTCAATTAGAGCAAGAGAAAGTTCATTGTATTGGAAAAGTTTATATTAAAGTTCCGAACTTCGACTTTGAGTATCACATGATCGAATATATTCCAGAAATTGACAATCCAGGTGATGTCAAAATCAATTTTAAAGAGCATAAGGGGTTTACCTGGGTAACCCCCCAAGATGCTTTAAAGATGGATTTGATGACAGATGAAGACACCTGCTTTGAAATCGTATTTGGATTGGAAAGAAGTAGTAAATAGTATTGGCATACATATATCCAATTTACTGAGGCACATGATAGTTTGTTGCCTCTTTAAAGAACCGATAGGAAGGAAGATTAAAGAGATAAGCCTCTTTGAGAATCGTGCGGTGATCGGGATTTTCAATCTCCGTGAATGTAGGCTCTCCACGATCGTCGAGTTCGAAGCTCCTTAAAGGCGAAAAACCGGTGCTTCGAACCGCGTCGCCGTGCCAATATTGAAAAAGCGCCGGCGTCTTGCTTTCGTGCCATTCCTCTCGTCCCGTGAATTCTGAGCCCAGATCTTTCCATGAAAGAGCATCTGGATTGAAGGGAATATCCACGTGTGTACAGAAACCTCGCATGACCCTTTCAGGATCTGAGCCGAGTTCTTCAGCAAAAATAATTAAGGGTGGGTTGGCGCTGTTTTCAGCGACATCTAGAAAAACCTGCCGAGCACATTCTGAGAATACCTCGAAAACTCTTTGAGAGCCAAACGTAGGCAAGAATAGATCAAAAAAATTGGGGGCTTTGCGAAGATAGGAAATGAGACAGGAGTGAGGATTTCGGACGAGAAAAACAAAATGAACGCGAGGATCCTTGATGAAATCTCTTTCAGAGGTCAGGAAACTTCGACATGTGATTGCCATATCTTTGACAAAGACATGCGAGTAAGCGACTGATTGAAGAAGATCGGTCTTTACCTCTTCATAATTTTTAAACGCATCTTCATAAAACCAACCTTCGGGAACCCCTGAAAAATTTGCCATATTATGTGGGACGACACAAGGTTCATGATAAATGATGCAATCATTGCGAGCATGCATAGCGCGTACAAACGCAGTGGATAGAGAACGTGGAGAAGTGATCAAATAGATAATTTTGTGCTCTTCCTCCACTCCCTGAATGAATGAGCTTAGTGAAAGGCTTAGAGTCAGAATCAGGGAAATAAAATATGGCAGGTTCATAACAGCACTCACTTTTAAAAAATTTATGATTGTTCTGGGATAAGTCTAACAAATGAATTTGTCGACGGATCATAAAATCATATCCAGGAATATTCTTCAACGTTTTCCAGTGCTCATCTTCTTATTGTGCTAGGAGGCATTTTTTCGTTATTGACTATGACGTTGCGTCATAGCTTATAATTGACTACGTCAATCAAAATGAGGGGATATGACATACACGGTAAAAAAACTAGCAGAGCTCTCAGGAGTTACTGTACGTACGCTTCATCATTATGATCAGATAGGGTTGCTTCAACCAGCCTATCATGGGGGCAACAATTATCGTTATTATGAAGAAGAGCAACTTCTAATGCTTCAGCAGATTCTTTTTTATCGAGAGTTAGGGATTCCGCTTGATGACATTAAAAGGATCCTTAAAAGCAGCGAATTCAGCAAAATCAAAGCCTTGAATGCGCATAAAAGGGTTCTCAAAATGGAGTTTGATCGTATTAAACAAAAGATTAAAACCATTGACAAAACAATAAAACATTTAGAAGGAAAAACAAAAATGAAAGATGAAGAAATGTTCTATGGGCTTGATTCGCCCAGACAGAAAAAATATGAGAAACATCTTATTGAAAAGGGTGTTTGCACCAAAGAAGATATTGAAGCATCTCGAGAAAGAGCCAAGAGACTGGATTGGGATTCTTTCAAAAAAGGATGGGATCAGCTGTGCAAAGATTATGTGGACGCCATCCAGAAGAATCTTAGCCCGGCCTCTCCCGAAGTCCAAAAATTGGTCCGCAGGCATTTTGAATATGTTCGCAAGATCTATAATCCCACGAAGGAGAAATTTATCGGTTTGACACAACAATACCATTCACATCCTGATTGGCTCAAGATGTTTAATCAGTATCATCCGAAGTTATTGGAATTTATGTGTGAAGCGATGAAGATTTTTGCTGATCGAGAGCTCTAATCAATCGCAAAGCGCAACACTCCCTTCAGACTCTTAAAGGGAATTTGAAACAAATGATTTAACTTAATTGAACGCAAAGGAGCAAAGAAAAAAACAGGGTTTCAGACTAATATTTCAGAGATCACTGCCAATCCTGCCTATCCTGTTTTTTTCTTTGCTCCTTTGCACCTTCTGCCTTAGCATCTTTGCTTAGTGAGAAAAAAATACCTTTCTAGTATACAGAAAAGATGATATCCGATTTTTGTTTTTTTTAACTTTTGGGATCTTAATCAAATTTTTCGGTGGAACAGTGGAAGATGTGATTGAAAGTCTATGGATTTGTCCTTTGTGCTCAGCCGAACATCCTAGTCCGGTCATCACATGTCGCCGTTGTCAATGTCAACTCTTGTTAATCAATAAAATTAAGCTAATAGCTTATTCTTTGCGTCAAGCGGGTTATAGCGATTTAAGCCTCCGCTTTTATGACAAAAATTTTGAGATTGTTTAAAATTCAAAGGCTTAATTCAAATCAGAAAATATACGGCCAAATAAAATTCTGATTGCAACACTCAAGACAGCTATCATTCCCATGAGGGGAAAAATGGGATGAATACCCAGCTTTTTTAATTCAGCAAAGTCGTTAGAAGTGAAATAATATTGATCACTCGATCTCCATATTCCTTTACCCGCATAGCCAATGCTTCCACATAAAGATCCTATTGCTAGTGAACATAACAGGCCCTGAATGGATCCTCGATCTAATGAAAGACCTAAAGTCAACAAAGCAATGGCATAAATAACGTTCATAGCTGGCCCGGCTCCTTCGATCATGATCTGACTCACTTTGGGCCCTAAGCAACGTCCAAACCATGAAGCTGGTCCTTTCTGTATTGTTGAGGCTCCTCCGCCGCTTACAAAGACTCGAATTCTTGCCTTTGTATTTAAATGCAATAATTTTGCCATTGCAGTGTGCCCAAATTCATGACCATAGGCCTCAGGCATTGTGATGATGCCTAACACATTGCAAAGGGTTTGTTCTATCCGATCATTGCTTTTATAACCAGGTTCTATATGAGGAATAAAATCTCTTAAATTAGTAATCATTATTAATATCCTTGATAATATTAAATTTTAAAAAACCATGATAATCTATAGTTAGACATATATGCAAGTTTAGATCTTTTGTACAAATTGCTAAAATTGATCAAGCGAATGCAAAGCACTGGCAAAGTTTCCCCATTTTTGCTATTTTAACCTGTGTTTTGGAGAGGGTGCTTATGAAACTATACGATGATCAATTGATTGTGATAACAGGCGGCGCAGGCTTTATAGGCTCTTGCGTGGTGCGCCATCTGAACGATAAGGGAATGAAAAACTTAGTTGTTGTGGATGAATTGGGGCAATCAGAGAAGTGGAAAAACTTAGTTGGCAAGCAATTTGTAGATGCTATTTCTAAGTCTCAGTTATTCAACTGGTTAGTGGGTAAAGAGTCTTTGATCGAGGCTTTTATACATTTAGGGGCCTGTTCTGATACAATGGAAACAAACGCAACCTATCTATTAGAGAATAATTATCGTTTTAGCGTTCGTTTGGCAGAATATGCTCTCAAGTATGGGCAACGATTTATTTATGCGTCTTCAGCAGCAACCTACGGAGATGGTGCTAAGGGGTTTGTCGACAATCAACAAAAACTTTTTGATCTTCAGCCTTTGAATATGTATGGCTTTTCTAAACAGCTATTTGATCAATGGGCTTTTAATGAAGGCGTTTTAGATAAACTCGTTGGATTGAAATACTTTAATGTCTTCGGTCCTAATGAAGCACACAAAGGGCGCATGGCTTCTGCCATCACACGCATGGTTCCTCAGATTGTCAAAGGGGAGAAAGTCAAGTTGTTCAAATCGACGGAACCGGCCAAGTTTAGTGATGGAGAGCAGAAACGAGATTTTATCTATGTCAAAGATGCTGTCAGGATGACTTGTGCTTTTTTAACGAATGATGCAGGAGGACTTTATAATATTGGAAGCGGGCGTGCTTCTACTTGGAATGAGCTTGCCCATGCTGTGTACCAAGCTCTTGACCGGCCCACACAAATTGAATACATTGATATGCCCCCTGACCTTGTCAATAAATATCAAAATTATAGTAGAGCAGATATGACGAAAAGTGCTCAAGTCTTGAAAGAACAAATTCGCTGTATGAGTTTAGAAGATGCTGTATCTGATTATGTTAGGAATTATATAGTTCCGGGAAAAGTATGGTAAAGCTCGCCAATATCTTAAGTCGCTTGAATCCAACTAAGATTTTAGTGGTGGGCGATATGTTACTTGATAGCTATACGATGGGAAAGGCTCGCCGTATTTCTCCGGAGGCTCCTGTTGCCATTGTCAACGTGCAGCATGAAGAGCATCGCCCAGGGGGTGCTGGAAACGTGATTCTTAATTTATTGTCTCTCGGAGCAAAAGTTGTTGCTATCGGCCGTATAGGCAATGATTGGGCCGGCCAACGTTTTATTCAGGCATTGAAAGAGGAAGATGTGGACACAAGTATGATTGTGACGCAGGAGGCTTATTTCACGCCGGTGAAGAATCGTATCATTGCTGATAATCAACAAATTGTTCGGTTAGATCATGAGCAGATTGTTTCCCTTCCCGAATCTCTGGAACAATACATCATCGATCATTTAGAAAACCTGATGCAGCAAATCGAAGTCGTTGCTATTTCAGATTACGGCAAAGGTTTTTTGACTCCTATTTTGCTGCAAGCTGTCATTGAGCAGGCGAATCAATTGGGAATTCCAGTCATTACAGATCCTAAAGGACATGATTTCAAGAAATATAAGGGGACGACGATCATCAAACCCAATTTATCCGAAGCTTATGCTGCAGCCAATTTACCTGTCGGCTCACCTTTAGAAGCTGTTGCTTCTATTGTCTTGCAGCAATGTCAAGCTCAACTCTTGATGGTCACTCGTTCAGAAGCTGGTATCTCTCTCTTCAATGATTTAGGGGCAAGGTTTGATTTTCCAGTTCACGCTAAAGAAGTTAAAGACGTTACTGGAGCTGGAGATACTGTTTTAGCCATGCTGGCCCATGCCATTGCGAATCAACTGTCTTATGAAGAAGCGTCGCAGCTTTGCAATGTGGCAGCCGGACTTGCGATAGAGCATGTCGGTTGTGCCCGCATTACATTATCTGATTTAGCTTTGTGCCTTTTTGAGCACAATATGAGCAATAAAGTGTTCGATCAAGAGCATCTTTTTGTTCTCCAGGAAGTATTGAAGCGCAGGCCCTTTAATCTTTTGGTCCTTTCTAAAGTTGAGGAACTGACTGCTTCCTTGTTTCAATCGATTAAAAAGATTGCTCATGAAACAGAAGCTTTGCTTATTTATATTGATGATAGAGAACCTCGTGAGACTTTTATTGATATGTTGTCCTCATTGCGGGAAGTCAATTTTATCGTCCTTCATCTTGACAGTTTAAAGAGTCTGTGCCAATGTGCAATTCCAAGAGCAACTTATACATTCGATGATCACAAGGTTGAATTAGGTTGTGTTGTTAGTATTCTCAGTTCCTAACTTTATTAGTTATAAAAAGCGATAAATTCGAGGAGGAGCGATGAATATCAATGCCGCTTTTCAATGGGAGCGTCAACCTCAGGCTGAAGCTCTTATTCTTGATATTGTCAATCAATCTTTAAAAGCGAATGCAACCATAGCAAAACTCTCAGAGGATCTTCTTCATCAAACGAATACACGCCTTTTTGATTGGCTCGATTATGTTTTTGCTGCAGAATCCGAGGCGTTGCTCAACAGTTTGCAAACAGCCGGTTTTGTCCGGCATCAGAATGATCATCAACAGCTTTTTGCTCATCCGGGAGCACAACTCCCTCGTATTCTTGTCGAACCTTCCAAAGGACTCAGAGTCGGTCTTGGAGTTTCCGTCGATTCCATAGCAGATTTCTTGATGGTTCGGGGAGAAAAGCGCTCGATTGAAGGCGCTGAATTTGGTGATTTTCGTCGCTGTCAATATTCTGTAGAGCAAGAATCAGCGTTATGGTTAATTGAAAGAAGAGGAACTCTCAGTTTAATGCCGTCTCAAGAAAAGTCTGAAAGCATTTATTTCGATATGCAGGCACTTGAAAAATGGATGACTCGTTCCCGTCCTTTATTTAATGAAGATCAAGCCATGCAAGAAACAATTCAATTGGTACAACGTCTTGTCAAAGAGGTTGGTCAGCATCGAGCTGCTTGGACCGTTCTGGAAGGGGAGCGGCGCTATTGGCAGGCCCGCAATACAGCAGGTCAACTTCAAAAGAATCGGCAAGATCGTTTGGGAATGGGATGGGCCAACCACGATCATCATACGTTTCGCTCTTCTCGCCGTCGTTTTCAACAATTGGTTCATCTTTTTGAGTTGTTAGGTTTTCATTGTCGGGAACGTTTTTATGCAGGCGAAGAAGCCGGTTGGGGAGCACAGGTGATGGAAAATCCAACTTGTCGCTTAGTGCTTTTTTTAGATGTCGATTTGGGGCCTGATGAAATTTTAAAAGATTTTGCTCATGAACCTCTTCCAGAGCTTGATCGTTTGGGGTGCTTTGCACGGTGATTCTATATTAAAAGCAGGAATGCATCATTTAGAAGCACAGTTTATGTTTGAAGAGTTGAAGGATGCTTTGGCGGGTCTTGGAATCAAAATGATGAATCCGTTTAGTTCATTTCCCTACCTTAAGCAAGCTTTTACTTCCGGGGAAAATTGGTGGGTCGATCCTGTGCGCGTTCGTTTGTTGGTTGAGGAAGGGAAGATTACTTCTGAACAAGGAGAGCGATTTATTTCACATGGGGCCATTGGGAGCCATCTTGAAAATTTGCAGCGAAGAGAAGGCTATAAGGGATTTAACCAAAAAAATGTCAGCATCATCATTAAGAAAACAGATCCGCGTCTCCAAGATGAAGAGATAGGAGCATAATTTCACTTTTGAATAAATATATTTTCAGATAAATGGATGAGATACTTGTTTGCCGTTCTCAAAAATCGGAATAGAACTATTGCGTACTAATACGCCATCCAACCAAGTCGGAAATTGTCCGTGGATAGGTAAAAGGAGCTCGGTCACTTCTTGCTTCAATCCCAATGTCAACTGGGACCTTTTCTGCCAGGGAGCGATCCACAACGCGATAAAGACAAGAAGGATCAAAGATAAAATAAGAGCCTTATGTTTCTTTAACATTCAGATTCTTTTTTTCTAATTCAGAAAGTTGTTGGATAGTTTCTTCGCTCCATTCAATTGCAGACTGAAGTTGCTTCAAACCATATTCCATGGTCATAAGCCAAAAGGGCAGTCCCTGGGATTCTTGTTCCTCGTCTATCAGCTGTTTTTTAATGCGCACATACATCTCTTTCTTATTTTTTGTCCTTTTGAGAAAATCTTCCAAATGCTTTTTATTCAAAGTTGGAGCGACAATTTCTCCAAAAAAAAGTTTAAGCAATAGTTCATTGCGAAGTTGTTCGGGTTCAGGTGACTTGTTGAGCCATTCCTTTAAAACATTTTGCCCTTCAGGAGTAAGTGAAAAGACTTTTCGTTTGCGTGCCCCTTGCGGCTCGCTGACATGCTGCGCGATAAGTCCTTCGTTTTCCAGTTCACCTAAAATGGGATAAATAGAACTGTAAGTTTCTTTCCAAAAATACTGCGTGCTGATTCCCATCAATTTTTTAAGATCATAACCTGAGCGCTTAGGAAAAAGAGCTAACATTCCTAAAAGGGCATATCGACTCTTATTGCTTTTAGCCATAAAGATTTCCTTATTTTTAAAATATTAGATGATATTTTAAATCCCCTGAGTAATTAAAATCTAGGAGATTTAAAAAGGATATTAGACATCTTGCATAATTCATTTACTTGCCCTTGCCCAAAAAATCAAAAATGATTTTGCCGATTTAGATGGCCCAGAAACAACGTTAGGTTTATCGGGCAACGGCAAGGGCAAGGGCAATGGTGCGGCAATGCCTGAATTTAAAAGCTAAGAGGTTATTACACCATCACCTGACAATTCTTCGTCACATTTTGTTGGATGCATGGTGATTTCTTTATACTCCGATCTTCTAGCTAAAAAAATACGAAGCGTCTCCTCGATATCTTTCGTTTCAAAAGCAGCAATCCAACTTTCATACAGGCCTAATGTAGCCGGGTCATAATCCTTTTTTAGAAAAGAGGATAGGTTGAGACACCAATAAACCAGACTGTCTTGCTGATTGGCTAGTTTGTTCTTCATTTCAAGCCTTTTATCTTCTAAAAGCGATGCCACTTCTGAAGTTGGAAGTCTCAGCAGCGTCTCCAAAGTATCCCAAACCTCTTTCGACAGTGATTCTAATGCCTCTGTTTGAGCGCTTAGAGCAAGTGATACATAACTCAAATCAGGAGAATAGGGACTATCCATAAAGGAAGTATTTAAGCCATAAGTCTGTTGTTCTTCCATTCTGATTTTTGTATTTAAATAATCTTTAAAGATGTCATTGGTCAAGCCGTAGAGAAGTTCATCGCGAGGCGTTTGAGGTCGCTGGGTTGGAACGAATAGTTGAGTAGATGATCGATCGGGAACCTGCCCACCGTATAAAATCTTTTTTAAGTTACTGGTAAAGGGCATGGTTAATTCATTTCTGCCTATAGGTTTTCCCACAGGAAGAGACCCAATATATTTTTCTAATAAAGGTTCTACAACTTCAGCATTCAAATTGCCGCAAATTAAAACCTTCGATTTAGAAATATCCTTCAAAACTTCAATCACGAGTTCCCGTGCTTTTTCTACGCTCATTTTCTCAAGATCTTCTAACGTCATCATTTTTGCTTGCGGCTGATTTTCCCAAAGAACCTCTTGCTGTGCAAGTCTCATTTTTCCATTTTCGGTTGCCAATATATTTTGCATCGAGCTTTTATTCTTTTCTATCAGTGAATTCAATACATTCGCAAATTCTTCATGAAAAATAGGAGACATATCTGTCAACCGGAGATGAAGCAATTGCAAAGCAGTTTCTAATTCCTTTGGATCTTGAAGCACAATAGTTAAATTCCAATTTTTGGATCCCGCCTGCGTATTAATACCAGCAATAGAATGCAACATTCTAAAATCTTTAGTCTCATCCAAAGATTTGTCTTTAAATCCAATGATGTTCAAAGCCATGAATGCAAAGATCAAAAGGTGAGCTTTTTCAGGGTGGAATTGATTTGATCCACAAAAGCCTATAAATTCAATGTAGACGGAAGAACCTAGAGAAATGGGTTTAAACAAGGCTTTTATTTCATTAGGAAAAGTCCAAGTAGAGGTATTAATTTCAGGCAAATGGTCGCGTTCAATGGCTGGCACAGGAACAATGGAATTCGTAAACTCACTAAGCCATGTGTCAGCTACCGAAACGATTTGTGAATCTTCTAAATCGTCATACAAATGAGAATCGTTTAAAGATTCTTTTATTTCAGAAATTCTGTCCAATGCTTCAGATTGTGAAGTGGGACAACGTAATCGAAGAATGACATCCTGCTGATCAAAGTTGCAGTATTTTTGAGCAAGCTTTTTGACTTTATCAGATAAAACTTTAGATTTGATTCGATCAAGTAAAATGAGCGTACCCACATAGTGGAGGGGTTCGAGCGTAAGAGAAAAAGGTTTAATGAAAGCATCTGAGTAATTTTCGATAATAGTAGAAAAGCCGGTGGTAGGATAATGTAATAGAGAGTTTAAGGTTGTTCGCTGAGCCAGTTTAATATACGTTGCTAAATTAGATGAATCAGTGCCATATTTCTCTAAACGTTTAAATTCTCTGACCACTAATTTCAAAGCCGCTTGAGCTTGATTGGGAATAGCACAAAAAGAAAACAGTTCTAAAAAGGAGTCTGTGTACTCAATCGAATGCCTGTCATGTGTCCATTCTGTAAGAGGGCTATCAGGTTGTAGAGATGCGCGATGTAATCTCATGTATAGAACGTGTTGAAACGCCTTATCTTGTATGCTGCGTTTCATGGTTTTGGAAAAATGTGGAATATTCGTCATTTTTTTTGTTCTTCGAAATAAAGCTAACCCGTCTAAATCATAACCGGCATGAGTGAAAGCAGACGTGCGCAATTCCTTTTGCCATGGGGCGACAACCCACAACTTTTCATCTAACGTTGGATCTGAATTTAAAGAGCTTTTAGAAATTTCTGAAGCCGGGATTGAACCAAATAAATCTACTAATTCTTCGATCAATTGATTTCTTTTCTTTACTTCAATAAGTGAATCGCCAAAATCACCTACGACAATAAATATCATATTTTGGGGTTGATACCATTGACGATAAAATTTGAAAAGCATGGATTGTAATTCTTCAGCGTTAGCTGTTTGAATAGCTTCTGCCAGTATTCCAGGCATACGATGGTTGTGGCGATTGCCGGGAAAACAAGTATTATATTCATCAACAAGTTCTTCATCATCCATCCCTTTTCGCTTCAATAATTCATCTAAAACCACGTCGCGCTCTTTCAACATATATGCTGTCGGGAATTTTACCGAGGTACAATATTCATAAAATAGTTGCAGGCATTTGTTCCATTCCTCTTTCTTTCCTTCTTCCATGGAAATATTATCAAGCTTATAAGTCGTTACATTAAATCCGGTTGAAGCATTTGCATCAGCCTCCGGACCACAGCCTAAGGAACGATATAATGATTCTATTTCTTCACGTGTAAAGTTTTCCGTTCCTTGGAAAATACCGTGTTCCACTAGATGAGCAAGGCCAAGTTGATCTTCGTCTTCTTCATGGAGACACCCTGCCTTGACGACCAAACGGATAGAAGCCACTGGGACTTTCGCCTTAGGGTTTTGACGTTCTTGAATTGCAAGCGTCATCCCATTCGGCAGAACTTTTTTGATTAGCGAGCAGGGTAGAGTCGGAATTGATTGGCAAGAAACTGGATGGTTTAACAAAATCTGCGTACAGATTGTTGTCAGAGAAGAGACGCCTTTTTGGCTCTCATTACCTTTTTTAGAGAGAGGACCTTCTAATAATTGTTTCCATCTATCATTCAGAGATGTATAAAAATTAATTAAATTCATATCAAACCTTAACTAAAAATTAATAAATATTTACGTGTTGTTACAATACGCAGATAAAATACAGAAAATCAACGTAAAAGAACATAAAAAAATTGGGAATCCCATTTGCGTTTTTGTCTCTCTCTGTGCTCTCTGTG
>Ga0364910_1222_pt1 | contig 12179 bp, 9 predicted proteins | sample SorcelJu500001C4_3_FD_206970 | JGI IMG/M metagenome (GOLD analysis project Ga0364910, IMG submission 206970) | Enriched cells from Trout Bog Lake Hypolimnion, Wisconsin, USA - BchlTB.June25.5000.01.C4 | ecosystem: Environmental > Aquatic > Freshwater > Lake > Hypolimnion/Profundal zone | place: USA...
CCGTTTGCAAAGCAAAAATGAATCTTTATGTGAATACAAATATGGTTTGCGAGAATCTGGTTCTCAGAAACTCACTAACGAATGATTTACAGAATACCTCATTTGATATTATTCTGGCAAACATGCCCTTTGGGTTGAATGGTATCAAACATGCAGAGTGTTGTGATCGTGTCAAGGCATTGAAAATTCGTGGGACAAACTCCGAACCGCTCTTCCTCCAATTGATGATGGTATCCCTGAATCGTGGCGGACGCTGTGCCGTCGTGGTTCCTGATGGAATGCTTGTCAATTCATCTAAAATTCATGGTGAAACTCGCAAGTATCTACTGGATCACTTTGAGCTAAAACGAGTCATCAAGATGCGAGGGAAGTTCTTCATGAACACGGGCATCCAGCCGTCCATCCTCTTCTTTGAGAACACGGGCAATCCGACGACAGCCGTGGAGTTCTGGGATGTCGTCAAGGGTGCAAACGGTTCTATCGAGGAAACGATGGTTCTCTCGGTACCTCGTGAGAGATTTGATGCATCTTGTTCGCTGGACATGCGCCGCTATCAGGAGACAAAGGAGGTGGCGAATTCGGCGGGATATCCGATTGTAAAATTTAGTGAAATCGCAACATTTGTAAATGGATATGCTTTCAAGTCTGAAGAATTTAAGAATGAAGGTGTTCCAGTTGTAAAGATTACAACTATCAAAAATAACATTATTACATTTGAAAAGGCAGAATATGTAAGTCGTAATCCTAAACTATCTCAGTATATTGTTAAAGAGGGGGAGATTGTTGTAGCATTATCAGGTGCTACACTTGGTATTGTAGGAAGAAATGTATCAGGTCTAGAATGCTATCTTAACCAGCGTGTAGCAAAAATAATTATTACAAGTGATAAGGTAAATCCTAACTATGTATATTATTATATGATTACAAGTGATTTTATTGAGAAGGTTAGAAGCCTTGCGGGTGGTTCTGCTCAACCAAATGTTTCAACAAAAAATATTGAAGAAATTACTTTACCTCTCCCACCGCTCCCCATCCAGCAAGAAATCGTCGCCACCCTGGATCGCATCTACGCACCAGGCACCACCGAACTCGCCGAGACCCTCAAACTCACGAATCAGGCGATGGACTTGGTTCTCGCTCAGCACAATGGTGCTACACTGGAGCCGATCGTGGAGGCCCAGCGACTCATGCGAAAGTCGGCGCAGATGGTGGCGGATGTCAAGGCGCAGATGGTGGCGGATGTCAAGGCGCAGATGGTGGCGATTGTGAAGTCGATGGGGTGCCGTGGGTTTCCTCTTGGAAAAATGGGAGATCACATGTCATTTATGAACGGATATGCGTTCAAATCAGAAGAGTTTATGGATTCAGGTGTTCCTGTTGTTAAGATTAAGAATATCAAGAGCAGCCTATTATCATTTGAAAAAGTCCAATACTCAAAGAAAGCTGTGAACCTCTCAAAATACACGGTCAAGCCAAATGATATGGTGATCTCTCTTACAGGGGAACTTTCAGGAGACGTAGGGCTGAACCTGACAGAGACGGAGTGGTATCTCAATCAACGGGTTGCTAGAATTGATATCACCGATAAGGCGATCGATCACAAATACATGTATTATTACATGTTATACTCTGGATTTACAGAGTCTGTCCGAGCGATTTCAACTGGTTCGGCGCAACCCAATGTCTCTACCAAGAATATTGAGGAACTGCCGATGTCCCTCCCGCCCATTGCCTTCCAGCACACCCTTGTCGCCCGCCTGGACGCCCTCCAATCCCAACTGACTGCCCTTGAAAATCTCGGCAAGCAGGCAGAGGACAATGCCCGTTTCATTCTGGAGTCTTATCTTGGATCTGCAACTGGTTCGGCGGGTTCATCTGAAGTCATGCCTGAAGTAGAAGAAAGCAAAGAAGAGGTGTGGAGCGATTCTGGTTCATCTGCAAATGAAGTTATCCACCCAGTAGATCATGTTGCAATCATGGCATCATCTGAAGTGAAAGTAGTAAAACGCAAAAAGCCAATGGTTACTAAAAGCTAAAACCTCGGTTCCACTAGGTACTTTTGAGCGCATGCTGCGCTAGCACGACCGTGCTATTGCCCTTTGAGCAATAATACGGTTATTTTTTTACACCTTTGGACATTGAAAATGCCCAAAGGCGGAACGCATTGCGCCTGATAAAACGCCGACAAGTCGGCGTTTTAATTGGCAAAAGGTTTAAAAAAGTCCTAGGTTTTACACCACCGACACAAATCCCATCGTGTCTTCTGTTTATCCCTATCATCCTTTAACTCGGTATCAAATGTATTGCTGAGCGACAAATATTCCTTGCGGTGCTCAATAGCTTTTTTTATTGCGGTCACTTTTTGCACTTCCAACTGATCTCGTGATGCATCCAGTTCTATGAGCTTGTGCTGTGCCATAACACGCTCTTCTTCTGCCGCCGCAACTTTATCCTTTATGTGTGTTAAATCCTTTTCTACAATCTTGGTAATCACCATACGATCAACTGATGCTTCTACAGCACTACGCAACATAGGAGTATCAGGTGGTAATTGAGTTAGCCGATAATCCACTTCTTCACTGACATACCTATCAATGATTGCCACCTTGCTGAGTTGCCAGTTCTTTTCCTCTTCATGTAATGAATCAATTTGTGCATTGATTGTTTTCACGTGTTCCAGTTCCTTTTGCCGCAATCCACGAAAGTACTGCATCTTTTGAATGATCACCTTCAAATCGTTGATTAACAGAATTTCCTTGTTCTGAATGTCCTTGACCAGGGTGAACACGTTGGTGCTAAAGATAACATGAAACCGATGACGAACTTGTTCGGGCAAAATAAATTGGTTGGACTCTTTGATTTCCAGGACACGATTGTGTATTTCGTCTACAAGTTGGATGATGTCGTCCGTTTCCTTAAAAAACAATACTCGCCCTGAATTAAATTCGCATAGCGCCTCCAGTTTCTGATACTTATACGCAGAGGACTGATGTAGTTGGGCCTTCGCATCCAATTTCAAATAACTGATGAGCGACATTAAAAAAGCATTTGCAACATTAAAGCAGGATACAAGAACGGGTCCATAGGTGGTTCCGTTGAGCGCAAAGTTCAAAATGGCGCACAGACTGCTAATGAAAATGGCGGGGAGCATGAGGGTATTAAGGCGTTTTTCACAGAGTGTCTTGGCCTCCATGTGTAAAATCTTTTGACCTTTCAAATAGAGTGCCAGAATGTCTAGAGAAGTAGACGTGATGGACTCTTCAAAGTTATAGTTATTTTTGAGTTCTTCTGCGACTTGGGTAAAGGTAACCATGTGGTGTTTGGAGCCGTTATCAGGTATATAACTTTGAAGGGGGTTGGATAATTTAGTATAAGCAGAACTTCCGTATGCTCCTGGCCGTGCGGGCGTTACAGCTGAATGGGAGAGAAGGGAACCTTGCCGTTCTGTGCGTGGTGGTGCAGTAGATGCGGATGATTCTATAATAGGCGGTTCTAAAATGGAAACATGAGGAGCAGCAAGAGATGCTAATGTGGGTAATTCTTGTTTTGGAGAGGGAGGTGGAGATGCTCGTGGCGGAATGGTGGATGTACCGTCGGACCAGTATGGCGTAGATACGCCAGAGGTGATCCGTTGTATTCGTGGAGGACTGGACATTCCGTCTTACTTGGGCTTTTTAGAAAAAAGCCCCCAAAAATCCTAGCACTTTTTAGGAAAAAGTGCCCAAAAATCCTAGCACTTTTTAGGAAAAAGTGCCCAAAAATCCTAGCACTTTTAAAAAAAGTCCAAAATTCTTGATGCGTTTTTTACATATAAAAATTATTATTGTAAGAGCATGAATAGTTCACCTTTAAATAATATGTAATAAAATCGGTATTATTTTTGCATTTTCTTGGCATTTTATTTGTATCTATTCCTTAGTCATGTACTTACATATCAAATAAGAACGTTCCAATTTTATCAGACGTTCTTATTTTATTCATTACCTATGTATCTGGGCTAACTTTTTTAGAGGTACAACATCGTGTATAGCATGATTGATGATGCTGAACAATTTCATTCTTAAATCCTTCTTCTAATGCATGAACACGACTTGGTGTTGTATGTATTGCATTAAATACATTTGTAGTATAAATAAGTGAATATAAATTACGAATAGTCTTAGGGAGCATAAATTGATTGGCATCTTTTATTTCTTTCATTTTGGTTTCAATCTCCAGCATTATTTCTCCAAAATCTTTTCCCTCTTTTGTTGCAATTCCAAATAGAAATTTTCCTGCATGAAATTCACAAAGGTTCTGCAATCGTTCAAACTGAAAGGCGGAACAACGATGTGCTTCGCATTTTGCATCCAGTTTTAAATACGAAATAATAGCAAGTACACACGAATTAAATGCGGACAATGTGGCTAATAACACGGCACCATACATCCAATCATGTAATGCACTTGAAATAACAGTACAGACTGCTGAATTTAGAATAGCAGGTAACATTAACATATTAAGACGCCGTTCACAGTGTGATTTTGCTTCCATGTATAATACTTTTTGACCTTTCATGAATAAGGCAATAACATGAAGTGCTTCTGCAGGAGATATGGTTAGAACCGGAATAGAAGCCTCTGTTGTAGTTGTTGTAGCAGAAGGCACCTCCATTATTACAGTGTCTTTTGGTTTACCAGTCATCTATGATGTGCTTATTTTAGGGCTTTTTTAAAAAGCCCATCACATAACATCATCAAGTGACATATGCCCATTGCAGCAACATTGCCATCCATCCTCTTGTGTGAAGATGTATAAATAAGGAATGGTATGATCATGGTGCCATTCATTTTCAAACTCCCAACGATTTGAAGCAAACTCCATGGGCGAGGAATGTTGTTCCATGGGCGTATCTTTGAATTGGAGGGAAACCATTCCACCAGCACGTATCAAGGCATCTACGCTTTCTCGGGTGGTATAGTCTTTTTTCAAAATGGGAACCATATGACGAAGGTATCCGTCAAAATGACAAAAAATATAGCGAACGGAACCGTCAGGATCTTCAATTGCAATGTAACAGTGAGTGCCCATTTGTAATGAATGTAATATATTAAAAAAAGTTTAAACTCATATTGCGGGGTTGCTGCGCTTACGCCCCCGCACGGCGGAGTTATTGCCCAAAGGGCAATAATGACGTTCTTTCTTAAAAAGTGCAGATATCATCAAGCGACATATGTCCATTGCAGCAACATTTCCATACGTCATCATGTGTAAAGATATATAAATAGGAAACGACATGATTATGGTGCCATTCATTTTCAAACTCCCAACGGGTTGAAGCGACCCCTATAGTGGGGTAGCGGTGTTCCATGGGTGTATCTTTGAATTGGAGGGAAACCATTCCACCAGCACGTATCAAGGCATCTACGCTTTCTCGGGTGGTGTAATCTTTTTTCAAAATTGGAGCAATATGACGAGGATATCCATTAAACTGACAAAAAATATAGCGAACAGAGCCGTCAGAATCTTCAATTGCAATGTGACAGTGAGTGCTCATTTATAATTAATTTAATATACTAAAACAAGTTTAAACTCACTTTTTTCTAAAAATCCATTACACGATATCGGTGCACCGCAGGTGCACTTTTTGCGCACTTTGCGGGGGTCCGCCCCCGCACGGCGGAGTTATTGCCCTTTGGGCAATAATGACGTTCTTTCTTAAAAAGCACTTTTCTTCATCCACTTCGCAAACTGCTTACCCATCTGCTCCTGCACATCTGTTACCGATCCCTTCGCCAAGAGCAGAACCCACGATTTCAGATCTGAAACATGCGCCAAATGCTGCGTTTCACCCGATAACAATAGTTCCTGCTGAAATTCAACCAGACAACATTCCTTGGGTAACGCCCAGATACTTGCCGCCATGGCATTTTCAGGCAGCCCATACATAATGCAGAGAGAGCATCCCATGAATGCATCGTATACGCCATAATCGGTCGGCCGAACAAATCGTATCGTCCACCCCTTACTTTGTAGCAATAAAGATGGCAACAAATGAGCGGTAAAGGCCGCCTCGGTCAAGACATCATCCAGAATCACCACGCATGTTTTTCGGGCAGGGTAGGTAATCCAGGAATAGTGGGAGCGCAAGAGGGCAACGTCTTCACGCCCGAGTTCAGAAGAGGCGGGCCCAGGCAAATAGCCAACCACCTCAGAAGCCCAACAGGCAGTATTTTCTTCAAAGGGGAGATGTGCCCCCAATTGTTTAGGAATATATGGTTTGAGTGCGGTAGGAACCCAGTAGGATGCATCAGGATGTGAAAGAAGTAGCCGCATAACACGAGACAAATAATAGGTAATATAGGTGGCGGGATGTTGAAAGATGCGTGTATCTGCAATAGGAATTGCCAGCATTTTCTTACAAGATTGCAGTGGAGTAAAGATGTCTACTGCAGAGTTCTTCCACAAATTAAAGCGATCCTCTTCGCTGTGTTTTCCCATGTAAATGGTATGTAAATCGTAGACAAGGCCATTTGCAGTGACACCGCACCCATTAATCCATTTGTAAACAGGAATCGCAGGTTCAAAATAGTAGTTTTCCACGGTGGGTTCCCACTTATACCGCCCCTCTTTCTCCAACATAGTGCAATACGTAATCTCATTAGACATGGACGAGCTCTGAATGGTAAACTCCACCGATTCATTGCAGAGATGGGTAACATCGCCTGTAGGTGCAACTTCTTGTTTAGTAGTAATTAAGTATGTAGGCACCATATTGATATACACAGGTGCACGGATGTAATCCTTCTTATCATATGTACGACCATCCGAATTATGCAAGTGAAATGTCTTAAAGGTAAGGGCAGGATTAGATAATAAAAATCGTTGTTTGAGCATGTGACCTGCAAAGGCATTATCGCATCCTGCTTGACCGAGCTGGAATTGAAAGGGCTTGTAGTCCCATGACCGACTTTTGATGGAATCAGACAGGACAATCCAGGTATCCTGAGAATCGGCACGAGGACCAAATAGGACTGCCTTTTCAGGGCCAGTCCCCACATCATCCCAGCGTAGAAGGGCCAACAGACGATCCGCCATATTGATCCGCCATAAATCTAGAAGAGATTCGCCAAAGTAAATATCAGAATTGCAGAGAATGGCAAAGACATTAGAAGGAACCGTCGTGGCGACATACTTCAAAAAATCGGAATACATGAGTCGTTTTCCGATTACAACTTGCTTAATCTTTTGAGCACCAGGAAAGGAGGACCATTCCTTGGAATAATCCATCTCGTTCAGCAACACAATCTGATCCACGTAGGGGCATGCGCAGTTTCGCCGCAAGCATTCTTTGAGCTCCTGAAAGCGACTCTTAGAAGAATGAACAAAAAACTGGGTTACCATCCAGATTTGTTGGGGTACAATATTGTATTCCAGGGAAAGAACGGACTTCATCTGCTTTGACCGTTCATCCTGAATACCAACACCATCTACCAAGCGATAATAACGATGAAGGAGTGCAAAGATTGCAATGGCATCTGCGTCCGTCCCATCCCATGCAGACTGTAAGAAGGGATAACTTGACATCATATCGTTGAGATTAAGGATATTATCAAAGTTTTCCACCCAGAAGTCTAGGGGTTTTTTGGAAAGAAGCTCCTGTGTGAGAAAGATCATGGCCACCGATTTGGAGATGGAATAGAGTTCATCTACAAAGGTGTCAAAGGAATCCGCAGAACAGGTGGTGAGAATGATGCCGACAACCTTGGATTTCTTTGCCCACTTGCGATAATCTGCTAAACTGGTTACTACGCTATCCCAGCGACTCCATAGCGGATTTGATTTCTGATTCTGTAGCCAAATAAGAGTACGTTGATTGCGCACAGTGGGCGCATTCAGCGTCATTAACTTAGGGCTAGATGCCTGAGGAAGATTATTCATTTGAGAGGATATCAATGGAATACTTTAGATCCTTCGTAGGCGAAGCCTACGAGGTAACGTCTTCATTGAAGACAGGATCCTTCACAACCCTGCTGAGAAGGAGTTTACATAAATGTCATATTGGACCGATTCTTCATGGAATAAATACTGCACGTTTCTACAAGGAGTCCATTTGCCCAGACACCATAATTCATATGTTCATCTGTATGTTCTAGGGCAAAATGCCAAATGGTATAGGTTCCTTCAGAACACCAGGGTACCGCTCGTTCATCAATGCATGCCATGAGTCGTGCCTTGCCCTCTGTAATGTAAATATTACCCATGACTTCCCGTGTAGTTTCCCGTTGTTTATCAGTGAATCGTTGTACTAATATAGAGTGACCGCCAGTAATATATAAATCATCGGTAAGTTCGGGATAGGCAGAAGGTGAGCACTGATAGAGACGACTTTGGCTGCGCTCAGTATCTGTGGGATTTTTAAGGGAGGAGTTTCCTAGTAGAACAACGGCCTTGTATCCACTGCTAAGGGTTTTAACGAGTGTCCCCACTTTCATGTCTTGAATAGGTAAATAAGTATCTTTTTCATCCACCTTGCAGAGAATGGTACTACCTTCTAAGAAGCAGGTGATGTTAGGATAGAGAAAGTAGGTTCCTCCTGTGGTTAAGGTGGTGCCTGCCGCATATACATCGCTTTGAGAGGATGAGCCTGTACTGTTAGAGGCAATTCTCCAACTACTAAATCCTCCTATGGTATTAACGGTATAGGAGGTAGATGAGTTGGCGAGTTGACTGACATCATTTAGCGCATGTGCTTCGGATCCATAATAGACTAAAAATACGGGATAAAGACAATACTGTCCGAAACCATCGCCAGGATTATACCCATCTGTAGGTAAGTCCTCATTAAGTGTATAAGGTGTACTGTTATATCCCGTACTAATGGTATGAGTAGGGTCCACCGACCATGCAACATATCCATTTACGTTACTAATATAAAATGCAGTGTTCTGAAAAATAATATTTGTGAGATTTTGCGCATCGTATTGAGTGGGAAAATAATTCAACGATTGTAGCGTAATACCAACAGGATCAGCAGACTCGCTCATGGGCCCGAGCAAGAGACGAGGTCCTGTTCCAACTGTTTTGTGGGAGAGTCCTTCATCAAATACAAATGCAGTATTTGCAGTGATGGGATAGGATTTGTCTCCGATAATAAATTCACCAGTGCTATCATTTAGATAGACAAGGAATGTTTTTGTAAATGATGTGGAGCCTGTATCCATATGAGCAGGTGTATCGCCTGTCATCCATCTCATGGGGATTTTTGTGACGTGTGAAAGATGTACTCCAAGAGGGGAAAGAGCAGAGCGGATAGAATCCGTAAGTTCAATAAAAAACGGACCGGATGGAGACGCTTTTGCCTTGAGAACATCAGGATGTTGATGTAAATAAAGGAGATCTTGAGGAGAAAAGATGGTAGGAAAGATGGAAGCCATTCTAAAAAGCGACTCAAAAATAATATGCATGTAAAGAAGATGTCACTGCAAGGTCTACCTGAAAATACACAGGTGTGTCCTTTACCGCCATATAATGCAACCAATTTCAATAGCGCCAATTCAACGATTTTTCAGACGCTACAGGGCTTTGCGCAATCACAGCCGCAGTATCCGCTTCCAGTGGGATCCGATGCCTATCAGGTATATCAAAATCGTGCAAATGTATCGTATTTTAATGGGATCAATATGCAGACCTTAGCTATTAAAAATCAGAACAATGCCAATGGTACAGCAATTCCGTATCCGCAGTTCCGAACGAAAGCGGAGCGAATAAAGTATCGCCAGGGACAGGCTACTACGTCGGCTAGAACGCAGATTTCGGGTCTGAATCCTGCGGCTCCGATGGGGGTTCCGCTGTCTACGAATTATCAGATCATCAACAGCGCTTTTTAGAAAAAAGCGCCCAAAAAGTGGCACTGCGTGCCACTAAATACTAAAAATAAGTACGTTATACTGTTTTTTGCCAATTACAAATATAACTTTCCCAATGATCACCATTATTACTTTCTGCAATACAAGAGTCTATGTTATAGTGTTTGGCATGGAATGCATTACGTAATTCCGAAATGTTAACATATTTTAATGTGACATGCTTATTTTTGTATAGTTGTGGGATAATATGCAGTAATTTAATTGCTCGTTTGGGCCCATTTCCAATGATATAGACCTTATCAATCACTATATTATTATATCTGCATATAGCGGATGTAATATCATATGTGGCAAGCATTCCAATGCCATATATGTTATTACAAATGGAATGTACCATTATCAAAATTTCATCAAATGATTTATCTGAATACGTTTTCAAGGTAGCTTCTTGAAATTCAGGTCTTGAAAGAATGTCAGTACGTAATACCTTTTTCCATCGGCAATGATGAATGGCTTCTTGAAATATACGCTCTGTAGGTGTATTTATTTTACATGCACGATTTACAATGCATGCCATGGCTGATGTATTACTATATCAACACTATATCAATACTATATTCAATTTTATAAATATTAGGAATCTAATGGGCGAAACAGATAATGATTTGCCTCCAATGAAAGATCATCCCATTCCATAGAGGTAATGTGCTGTGTTCCTTTGTTGTAAGCGATCCACACACCCGCTTTACCATCTTCTACAATCCACTCGTTCTTGATCCAACAGGACGGATACGCAGACAGTAAGGTTTGAAGCCACAAATAATCAGGCTTCCATGCAGTAATAAATTCAGCACGAATACCTAATTTACCACGCTGATTAATGTGTAATTCGTGCACGGTGGAAAGATTTGTATTAAAAATAGAGTCAATATCGGATGAGGACGAGGAGGTGATGGTGATGCGATTGACGCATTCGTTGGGCATATATTATATTACTGTGAAGGTGTTTTAAGTATTTTCCTATTTTTACGAAATATTTTTTGTATTTTTTTTACACATTTAAGTGCATTATTCCAATCATGTTCCCACATAACTACTAATTTGTACCCAGCATCTTTGATAAATTGTTCTTTCTTCAATGTTTTTTTATATAATTCTCCATAGTTATCACCATAATGATTATTTTGTGTTGGATCACATAATCGTGGATCACCATGATACACTGTACCATTAAATTCATAGATTGTGTTTATTTCTTGGGCAAAACCATCCATATAATATGAGTTCATATACAGTTCTCCTCCATTTAATTTGTGTTGTATATGTATCTTATAGTAGGATGCCATAAAATCAAGATACTGAATTGCTTTTCTTGAATATCTGACAGGCGAACAGCATGCGCATTTGCTTCCAATTAAGTGCGAGTTAGGTGTTTGAGAAAATTCTACTTTTGTTTTATTACATATTATGGTAACCTTAATATTACTTTTTACATATACAACTTTACTATAATCAAACTCAATCCCATGTATTTGTCGTGCTTTCTCTATAAATAGGGTAGTATCCATATATCGTCCATAACAAAATGGACAACCTTGTTTGTGTGTAACATGATTTCCATATAATTGATGAAATGTAGCAGAACACAGTGTGCATATGATTGTAATTGTTGTTTGACTATTTTTATAGTTCATTAATGAATAATCATATTTATCTCCATGAACTTGTTTAGCTCTTAGTTTAATCTCATCTTCTGTTAATCGTTGACTATCATGATTAATTCTATGAGCACATTTATCACATCCTGTACCTTGTAAATGGGAATTGGGTACTTGAGAAAATTCAATAGCACATGTATTACAAATAATAGTGACATATGTCTGAGAATTTACATAGATAACCTTTGAATAATCATATGCATCTCCATGAACAGTCTTTGCCCTTTTAATGAATGTGTCTTTTGTAAATGTTTGTGCAAGAGCTCGTTTTAGTATTGAACATTTATTACATCCAGAACCACTTAAATGACCTGATGGAGCCTGAGGAAAATCTCCATGTATTTTGCATGTTATGCTAACATTTTTATGCGTTGTAGTATATACCACATTAGAATAATCATATGTATCTCCATGAATTTCTTTTGCTTGATGAATAAATTGCTCGGTTGTTTTTTTGCTTCGTGTGCTAAGTAATTGATTTGCACATTTTTTACAACCTTTTCCTCTTAGATGGTTATTAGGAGTTTGTGAGAATTCTCCATGCGTAGCACATATAATAGTAACATGTATTTGTGAGTTTACATAATTAATTTTAGAATAATCATATAAATCT
>Ga0364910_1151_pt2 | contig 12111 bp, 12 predicted proteins | sample SorcelJu500001C4_3_FD_206970 | JGI IMG/M metagenome (GOLD analysis project Ga0364910, IMG submission 206970) | Enriched cells from Trout Bog Lake Hypolimnion, Wisconsin, USA - BchlTB.June25.5000.01.C4 | ecosystem: Environmental > Aquatic > Freshwater > Lake > Hypolimnion/Profundal zone | place...
GTTTGAGCGCTTCGGTGGTTCATCCCCGGGAACTGTTCCGTGAAGCTATCAATTATCATGCCGCAGCGGTGGTTTTGGTTCATAATCATCCCAGCGGCGATCCTTCACCAAGCCATGAGGATGTGGCATTGACTCAAAAAATGATTGAGGCGGGCCGATTGCTTGACATTTCGGTGATTGATCATGTAATTATCGGTGATGGCAAGTATGTAAGCCTGAAGGAAAAGGGAATACTATAACAATCGCTTTTATTGTTGACGAAAGGGGTCATGCTTTTTTATGAATATATTTGGTTCGCTGTCCCGCGATATGGGAATTGATCTTGGTACTGCCAATACCTTGGTTCATGTCAAAGGCAAGGGGATTGTACTGAATGAGCCATCGGTGGTGGCTATTCAGCGTGATACCGGCGAGGTTTTAGCGGTGGGCGAAGAGGCTAAACTGATGATCGGGAGGACTCCGGGCAATATTGTGGCTATAAGGCCGCTTAAGGATGGAGTAATTGCAGATTTTGATGTAACCCAGGCGATGCTCAAATATTTTATCCGCAAGGCGATTTCTTCGCAGTCGTTTATTCGTCCACGGGTGATTGTCGGTGTTCCGTCAGGTGTTACCGAGGTGGAAAAACGGGCGGTTATTGACGCTACTATCCAGGCTGGCGCTAGGGAAGCCTACCTGATTGAGGAACCTATGGCTGCTGCCATTGGCGCCGGATTACCGGTGCATGAGCCTACAGGCAACATGGTGGTGGATATCGGCGGCGGCACAACCGAGGTCGCTGTGATTTCTTTAGGCGGCATTGTTACCAGCCGGTCGATCAGGGTTGGCGGTGACGAGATGGATGAAGCCATCGTCCAGTATATTAAACGCACTTATAATCTCATGATCGGAGAGCGTACTGCGGAAGAAGTTAAGATTACCATCGGTTCTGCTACCCCACCGCCGCTGGAGCAGTCCATGGATATCCGTGGACGGGATTTGGTTACCGGTCTGCCCAAGACTTTGACCATCAAAGCTCATGAAGTTCAGCGGGCGCTCAACGAGCCGGTTGCCAGCATCTTGGAGGCGGTTAAGGTTACTTTGGAGAAAACTCCACCTGAATTGGCATCGGATATTATGGATAGGGGTATTGTCATGACTGGTGGCGGATCGCTGCTTAGAGGCCTGGATATGTTGCTCAACAAGGAGACCGGTATGCCTGTGCATATTGCTGAGGATCCGCTCATCTGCGTTGCCATCGGTACAGGCAAAGCGTTGGAAAGCATTGATTTATTGAAAAGGGTGCTATTGTCACCTAAAAAATTGGGATAGAGAGGGGCCGAAATAGTGCGATTCTTCTACAAAAAGGCGGTCATCCTTACTGTCGCTGTATTAACCGTCTTTTTGCTGGCTAGTTCGGCAGCCCGGGGCAAATATCGTTTCGACCTTAGTGAGCATTTTGTTGCGGTAATGTTGGCGCCGGTTGAATCTATTACGATGAAGGTGGGCTATGGGTTCAGGCAGTTGGGTTTGTCAACAAGCCAACTCTTCACTGTATATCGCGATAATCAGACGTTGCGCGCGGAGAATGAGCAATTACGACGAAGTAATATTGATAACACTGAAATTTTAGCAGAAAACGCACGACTGCGGGCCATGCTCGACTACAAGAAAGCGGCACCGCAGTTTGATTTTGTAACTGCCGCCATTATCGCCCGTGATCCCGGAACTTGGACCAATATTATCTTGATAAATCGCGGCTCGAACCAGGGAGTTGCTAAAGACATGCCGGTTGTTACTCCACAGGGGCTGGTAGGTACTGTGGTGGAGGTTTACGGCGACATGGCCAAGGTGCAACTGCTCCTGGATTTGCGTAGCGCGGTCGGGGTGCTGGTTCAGCGACCGGAATCAAGGGTTGCTGCTATTGTTGAGGGAGACGGAGCAAACCCGCTGGCTCCCAGAATGGTGAATCTGGCCCGGGATGCTGATATTATTAAGGGAGACAAGATTATTACCTCAGGGTTTGGCGGCATATACCCCAAAGGCTTGTTGGTCGGTGAGGTAGTTGAGGTGACCAACGAAGAAGGCGGATTGTTAAAATATGCTGTCTTGAAGCCGGCGGTGAACTTTGATACACTAGAAGAGGTTTTGGTAATTCTACATTCGCGTGAACCTATACCGACCATTCCGCCGGTGACATCCCCGGACGGGTCTTCCCCGTCGAAAGGGGTCGGGCAATGAAGTCGCTAGCCTGGGGACTGTTATTATTATCTGTATTAATTATTCAGGCTACTATTTTGCCGTTGTGTGCCATAAAGGGAATTAGACCGGATCTGCTACTAATTATCGTGGTTTCTTCAGCCTTACTGCTGGGTAAAGAACAGGGAGTAGGGCTGGGTTTTTTCGCGGGGTTATTACAGGATTTGGCTTCCGGCAATATTTTTGGCTTAAACGTGCTGTCTAAAATGGCCACCGGTTATCTTGCCGGAATAATGGAACAAAAGGTTTTTAAAGAAAAAGCGCTGCTACCAATATTAGCGGTGTCTTTGGCTTCTCTCTTCAACGGCATCGCCGTTTTGCTTATCTTGGCGACTCTTGGGTATAATGTTGTTTTGCCGGTGTCTTTGGTCAATATTTTTTATGGCATGTTGTATAATGCTGTTTTGGCTGCTCCGGTTCATCATGTCGTTCGCAGGATCGCGGCGATCGAATAAACACCAAGTGAAAGGAGGTTGTTGTATGCTGGGTAAACGCCTGGAACCTCGACTGGGGCACCGTCTGGATGCACTTGCGCTGGTAGTTGTTTTTGTTTTTGTGGCTCTCATAAGCCGGCTGGCCTATTTGCAGGTAGTCCAGGGTAGTTATTACGAACGCTTGGCAGACGGCAACCGCATCAGATTGATTCCGATTATGGCCCCCCGCGGTACGTTTTACGACCGTAACGGGGTGCCGCTTGTTTCTAATCGCCCAGGCCGTACGGTTTCGTTAGTGCCGATATCGGGGCCAATTCCTGAAGCTGTTATAGATAAATTAGCGGCTATTTTAGCGATAAATCCGGCTCAAATCCGGGCCAAAATCGCTCAACAAGATGGTTCATTCGAGCCAATCCGGGTAAAGACGGACATAGGTCCTGATACTGTGGCCAAAATTGAAGAACGCCGCAGCGAATTGCCCGGGGTGGTAATAGAAATCCAGCCAATCCGCAATTATATTAATAATGATTTGGCGGCGCATCTTTTTGGTTATGTCAGCGAGATAAGCGATGTGGAGCTGGAGAGTAGAAAAGACGAAGGTTATAGAAGCGGTGATATTGTCGGCAAATTCGGGCTGGAAAAAGTTTATGACAAGGATATCCGTGGCGTGGATGGCGGCGGACAGGTCGAGGTGGATGTTACCGGCCGGCCGGTTCAGGTATTAGGGGAAAAGAAACCGATACCTGGAAATTGTCTGGTGCTGACTATCGACGCTCGGATACAGAAAGCAGCTGAAGATGCTATAGACGAGCGCCTGCAGTTTCTTCAGACCAAGCTGGGAAATATCAATGCCAAGGCTGCTGCTGCCGTGGTGATCAATCCTAATACCGGCGAAATATTGGCGATGGTAAGCCGACCGGCGTTTAACCCGAATTTGTTTGCCGGGGGAATTTCTACGAAAGACTGGAAAGTAATTAACGATAACCCTTTTAATCCAATGGACAATAAGGCTATTTCCGGTGAGTATCCTCCAGGGTCGACTTTTAAAATCGTTACCGGTACTGCGGCCTTGGAACTGGGTAAAGTGAAGCCGGAAGAAAAGGTTTTAGATGCCGGTCATTATCGGGATAAAGGGAATGCATTGGGAGAAGTTTTAGGATGGATCACTTTCAAAACGGCCTTGTCCAAATCTGACAATGTGTACTTTTATCAAATGGGCGAACGGATCGGTATCGATAATTTGGCAAAATATGCCCGTATGTTTGGCCTGGGGGCTCCCACCGGCATTAATCTTCCAGGCGAAGCATCAGGGTTGGTAGCCAACCGGGAATATAAAGAGAAGGTATATCATGAAGACTGGTATTTATCGGAAACCTTAGATGCTGCCATCGGCCAGGGATTCCAACTGGTTACGCCGATGCAATCGGCGATGGTAATGAGCGAGATTGCCAACGGCGGGCATCGCTATCGGCCTTATCTGGTGAGCAAGACGGTTTCTCCCGACGGTGAAACTATTAAAAGTTTTGGCCCTGAAGAGGTAGGAAAGATTAAGATATCGGACAGTACTCTCAAACTGATTCGCGATGCCTTGCATGACGTGGCGCTACCAGGTGGGACAGCCGCGTATGTATTTGACGGGTTCCCTATTGCGATTGCCGGCAAAACCGGAACCGCGGAGAATTCGCACGGAGATGATCATGGCTGGTTCGTGGCATATGCTCCTTTTGATGATCCACGGGTTGTGGTGGCCGTAATCGTTGAACAGGGCGGCTTCGGCGCTGATTCAGCCGCGCCAATTGCCAGAAAGATATTGGAAGCGGTGTTTAATGTCAATCAACCTGCCGGAGAGAGTGCGCGGCTATATAAACCCGGCACTGCCCTCTAAGCAGACAGGCTGGCGATAAAGGCCCATCTGCTGCGTTGGTGCTCCGGAAGCGCGCTTGCCGTACACCGGTACTGTCTGCGCGCGCTTCCTCGCAGCCGCCTTGCATCTGGACCTTTCTCCCCAGCCTGGGGTGGGGTATCTATAATTTGAAACAACAAAAAAGTCCAGTTAAAACTGGACTTTTTGTCATTCTGCTCTTACATCAACCTTCGTGTCGTAGAAAGTGCTGCCGCCTGCTTTGTCGGTGAGACGCTGGGAGGTAAGGGCATTGACGGTGCGGCGGCCGGGAGCTTTCTCCAGCGACCATATTCCTTCGGTTACTACGACTCCGGCGGGTATTTTGGCGGAGATTTGCAGGATGAAGCTCACTTCTCCCCGGGTATTGAAGGCTACCACCGGGGCACCGTCATTAAGGTTTTTGGCGGAAGCGTCGGCGGGGTTCATTTTTAGGGTCATGGCTTGGCTGTCGGTCAAGTCCGGACGTTCGTTAAAGGAGGAGTTTAAGAGTGCCAGATGGGGTGAGCTGACCAGCCAAAAAGGAGCATTATCGCCATGGGGCTCAAAGTAGCGGGGGAGTGGTTCAGTTTCACTGGGATTGAATATTTCGATTTTCCCGGAGGGGGTTTTAAAATCGATTTTGTAATCGGCTGGCAAAGGTAATTCTACAGGATGGCCGGTTTTTAGTTTTGCCAGGTCGGTTTGTGCCAACCAGGGCGATGGAGTGTCCAGTAGTTGTTCGATAAGGTCATCAGCTGACTGCCGGAAGATGGGTTCGTCAAAGTTCATAGCCTGGGCTAGCAGGTTAAAAACTTCCCAGTTGGATTTTGCTGCTCCGACTGGCGGGATGACTGCAAAGGCACGCTGGAGACAATAGTGACCATAAGAACGATAGATATCGCTGTGTTCAAGTGAGGTTGTAGCAGGTAGGATGACGTCGGCATAGTGGGCAGTATCTGTCATGAATCTTTCGTGGACCACGGTGAATAAATCTTCTCGGGCAAGACCGGCTAATACGGAGTTTTGATCAGGAACTACGGCAGCAGGATTGCAGTGATAGACGTAGAGGCTCTTGATGGGAGGAGCTTCTAGTTCAGTCAAAGCTGTACCTAACCGATTGAGGTTAATGGTTCTGGTCGATTTTGTCCGCAGGTCTTCGCGGGTTATGATCGCGCTATTTAGGGAGGGTTCAGTGGCAATGCTGGTTGACATTCCGCCTCCCGGTTTGGCCCAGGCGCCGACAAGTGCTGGCAGGCAGGAGATTGTCCGGACGGTCATAGCTCCGTTGCCGTACCGGGACAGGCCGCCGCCAAGACGGATGAACGGAGCAGCCGCCTGAGCATAGCTGCGAGCCATTTCGGTAATCACTTCTGTAGGAAGGCCGGTAATCTGACTGACGGATTCTGGGGGATAGTTCGGCAAGGTTGTGGTGGAAAGTTCGTCAAAGCCCTGGACGCAGGAAGTGAGGAATTGATGGTTAATTAGGTTTTCCTTCACAATGTGGTGCATTATCCCGAGAGCCAAGGCTCCATCGCTGCCGGGGCGGAGGAGAAATATCTTGTCGGCTATCCGGGCAGTTGGGGTCTCGTAGGTATCAATCAACCAGACTTTTGCACCGCGCTGTTTAGCTTTATTAACTCCAGCCAGGAAGTGGATATTGGTTGCTAAGGCGTTAATACCCCAGAGAATGACAAGATCGCTGTGGGTTACTTCTGCTGGGTGCAGACCGAGGGTTGTACCCATTGTTGCCTGCCAGCCATAACCTTTTGCCGGAGTGCAAATGGCGCGATCTAGCTCCGATGACCCCAACCGGTGAAAGAAAGCATGGCCGGCGTTGCGCTGGATGATTCCCATTGTTCCGGCATAGGAACACGGCAGGATGGCTTCTGATCCGTAATTGGCAATGATTTCCCGCCAGCGTTCTGCGATGTGGTTGATTGCTTCCGGCCATGTCACTGCGCGGAAGGTTCCAGTTCCTTTTGACCCGGTGCGCAAGAGTGGCTCTGTGAGTCGGTAAGGCGAGTGAACTGTTCGTTCGTAGTGGACCATTTTCGGGCATAGGGTGCCGCGGGTAAAAGGATGGTCCGGATCACCGGCTACTCCGACAGCTTTGCCGCCGGATACTTGGACTAAGAGACCGCAGGTGTCCGGGCAATCATATGGGCAGACGGATAGTTTGGTTTCTGTCGGCATGCTTTCGCTCCCCTTGGTTTATTATTATTATCTTATCATGGGGAGTTGGCAGCTTCAATCGCTTTTGCTTCCTGGAGGAGAGTTTCTTGACGGTCAGCAGGAAAAATGTGCGCCGGCTAGAAAGTTTACAATAAGCGTTGTTAGCCGACAAGAGGGAAGGGCGGCGGGGATATGACCAGTGGTCAGTTGAAGTCCTTGGGTCTCGGATCTGTACACTACGATGCTGAAAGAGAGATATTGGAGGTCGTGTTACACGAGGGCGATGTTTATCAGTATTATGATGTGCCGGCTATAGTGTATGGGGAATTGATGCTGGCTGAATCAAGCAGGACATACTTTGACAGGAATATCAGGCTCAGGTACCGACATCGACGGATGCTGCAGATCTAATCGGAGCCGCTGGCATTGCTTTGCCAGTGATTGGGTTTGGATAAAATTGCTATGGCAGTTTGTGAATTTATGGCAGGAATATCGCGGATTAGCGCGAATTTAGTCAGAACGCAATTGTATATAATTAGTGAATAGATGCTTTTGAGCAATAATCTGGGAGACGGTTTATGGCTGATGATATGGTTTTTAAAGGGGCCGGCGGCGAGTTTCAGCTGATCCTGAATGACGTCACTAATTTCGATGTTGTTTTGGAACAACTGAGAATCAAACTGCCATTGGCAAGTGAGTTTTTCTGTTGTGGCACGACCGTTAGGTTGCCGGCAAAGCTTACCGCCGAACAAAGGACTAAGATTACTGAGCTTTTGGCGGAGCACGGACTGGTCAACGCGGATGACGACCAGGTAAACTCGCAGCCGCTCGACGAGCACGAGCGCCATGAGCGCCATGAGACTAAGGCCTTGATCGTCAGCAAAACACTTCGTAGCGGACAAAAGGTGACCTATGAAGGGTCGGTAGTGGTTGTGGGGGATGTGAATCCCGGCGCTGAGGTGATAGCGGGTGAGGATATCATTATTCTCGGTAGCTGTCGCGGGGTGGCCCATGCCGGGGTTGCCGGCAATGTGTCGGCCACTATCACCGCCAATAAGATTATTGCAACTCAACTGCGCATTGCTGGGCTTATTGCCAGGGCACCGGACGGCATGGACAAGCCGGCTTATGTGGAGACAGCCAGGATAAAGGACGGAATTGTTATTATTGAGCCTGCAAATTGATGAGGAGGCATGCGGCGATATGGGTGAAGTGATTGTTGTTACGTCTGGTAAGGGCGGCGTAGGGAAAACGACCACCACCGCGAATCTGGGGACTGGATTTGCGGTAATGGGTAAAAAGGTGGTTTTAGTGGATGCCGATATTGGCCTCAGGAATCTAGATGTGGTAATGGGGCTGGAAAATAGAATAGTCTATGATTTGGTGGATGTAACCGAAGGTAATTGTCGCTTAAAACAGGCCCTCATCCGCGACAAGCGTTATCCGTCGCTATATTTGTTGCCGGCTGCTCAGACCAGAGATAAAAACGCTGTCAGTCCAGACCAGATGCGGCAGTTATGCTATGAGCTGGCCCAAGATTTCGATTATGTTTTTATCGACTGTCCGGCAGGAATTGAACAAGGGTTCAAAAATGCTATTGCTGGCGCGGACCGGGCGATTGTTGTGACTACTCCCGAGGTGGCCGCCGTACGTGATGCAGATCGAATTATCGGCTTGTTGGAGGCTGAAGGAAAGCACAACCCCAAACTGATTGTCAACCGGATCCGTCCCTGGATGGTGAAACGAGGGGACATGATGGGTATTGATGATATAATCGAAATTTTAGCGGTAGACTTGTTGGGGGTTATACCTGAAGATGAGTACATAGTCATTTCAACAAACCGTGGTGAGCCGGCGGTGGCGAACCCGGCGTCTCAGGCGAGTACTGCTTATAAAAATATAGTTAAACGGTTATCGGGAGAAAATGTTGCGTTTATGCAACTAGATGTTAATAGAGGATTTTTTAGCAGAATAAGACGTTTTTTAGGCTTTAGGGAGGGTTGAAAATGATTGACCTAATTCAGAGGGTATTTGGAAAGGGAAACGTCGGTTCGAAAGAGATTGCCAAGGAACGGCTGCGCTTAATAGTAGTACATGACAGGGTCGATGTTTCTCCCCGGTTTATGGAGGTATTGAGGGACGAGATTGTCAAGGTTATTTCAAACTACATGGAAATAAACGAAAAAGAGATGGAGATGCATCTTAGCAGTACTAATTCTTCAGTAGCCCTGGTGGCCAATATTCCCGTAAATCGAATGAAAAGAGAAGCTTTGCTGATCGAATAAATTGTAAATAAGCTTCTATCTTCTAAATTAGTAGAGGATAGAAGCTTATTTTATTTTGAGTAGATAATAACTTGATAAACCAATAACGGTTTATTTATTTTTCGCAGTTTATATTATTTTAACGCCAAATAAGCATTAAATACAGCCAATTATCGCATTCTCCAGGCTTAGTTTTTTCACGCTAATCGTCGGCATGAATCTTGCACTAATTAAAAGTGGCCAACAAAGAAATAATCTCTAAAGTAGTAAAATATCAATCAGTATTCCGCCAGAAAACTTTGTTGATAGCACTCTTTATAGAATCTTTCTCTGAAGGCCATTTTTTCAAATAAAAGCCGACTGTTGCGAAGAAGGCGGCCTGTTATAAAGAACAAATTACTATCCTACTGGGTGGATGGTAAAAAGAGAAGACTAGTTTTTCAACTAGTCTTCTCTTTTTACTATAATCCGCACGGCTTGCAGCCCGTATTTCAGGTTGTGAGGTTTTACAGAAATCTTTCGAAACGGTCTGCCGACACTTTGCAGATGGGGCAAGCTTCCGGCGGATGGTTTCTGGCGCATAGGTATCCGCAAACTTGACAGCGATAAACAGGGAATGGCAATGAATTTGACCGTGTTGTCACATCGGTTGGCGGGTTTGGTGCTCCGGCCGGAGGGCGACGGTCGGGAATAGAATGAGTCTCTTCTTCGCCACTGACAATTTTATTGCTGACATATAAAGCGCAGTAACACATGTTGAATTGTTGTAAATCTTCATCTCGGTAGAAGCAAGGACAGATAATATCCATATCAGCACCTTTTTGTCCGCTGGCCAGGCGGCAGGGGCAGGCCATATACCCGTATCGTGCCTGGTTCTTTGTTATGCCGGACAGGAGGTCTTCGACGAAATCAATGTCAGGATTGAGATGGTAGCCGCCAGCTTCGGCTTCTTGCTTTAGTTTGGTATATAATGCCGCAATTTTTTCTTCCATTAGCCTATTGTCTCCAAAATTCGATCGCGGTCGTAGCCTAAAACGGGTTTATCTTTAATTACAATGGTCGGAAATGATTCCTGTGGATTCCAGCGACTCAGTTCTTGTTTTAGTTCCTCGCTGTCAGCTTCGGGCAGTAAATCTGCATATATATAGGAATATTCTACGCCCAGCTTGTCGAGAAATTTTTTGGTTTTGGCGCACCAGCCGCAAGTACTGAGAGCAAATAGTGTGATTTTGCCCACGTCTTTTCCGGGAACATGCTCCATGTTAAGCATTTTGCAACACTTCCTTTTGTTGTGATTCGTAGTGGCATTTGGCACTGCCTGAATTCTATAGCTTTTTATTGAGTAATTTCTGACTGGGGGCTTATTTCCCCTCTATTTGGGAAAATGTTTTTCGGTTATGTAGGAGGTTTACAGGGAAAATAATTGCCTGCTATTGGGGCGAGCAAGCGGCACAAGCCGATTGACTACTAGGTTTTCGCATGATATCATGAATTAAATCACCCCCTCCCAGAGGGATTGAAGAAAGGAGTGGCGATGGTGAATCTGACAATTGATCCTAGCGCGTATCCGTTAATTGCCAAGAAAGGTAATGTTATTTCTGTCAAAGTCGATAAGAAAACTGCCGGGTGCGGTCGGCCTCTGGTAAGGGTTTTTCCAGAAGTGGACAAGGGAAGACCTAAGGATAAAGTATTGGCGGAGTATACGGAGTTGTTGATTGGAGATATTACCGTTTTTGCTCACAAATCTCTGGAAGAGTATGAACAGCTGGAAGTATTCGTCACCGGTACACTGCTCGGCAAAAAAATGTTTTTGCGCTGCACAGCGTCGGATGGCGGCAATTGTTTTGGCTAAAAGGGGCGCGGCAATCTGTCCGGCGGCAAATTTTCCTGGCTTGAAATTGATCAGTTTTGAGATCGCATTTTTGCAGACCGCTATGGCCTGAGGTGCGATCTTTGTATTTACGCTCATGACTTTCGAGCTAAAAAACTTTTCAGGGTCTGTTGGGTACATTTTGAATTCGCCAAACTGGACGTGTAACCAAAATACGATTATAATATATAAGATGAACTTGAACGGAAGGTAAGGGTTAATATGCTTAGCCGGCGCTTGTTAAGAAATCTTGATTTTACGGTTATAGTCACTAGCGGGTTGTTAATTCTTATAGGTTTGATTGTTATCGGTAGCGCCACTCATATCAATACTCCCAGTGATGAGCGTTATTGGTATGTTGAACGCCAGGGGCTATTTGCTATTTTCAATATTTTTGTTATTTTTGTGTTGTTGAATTTTGACTATAAGACTTTGGGTAAATATGCCAATCTCCTATACGGCATTAATTTGGCGATGCTGCTGGCAGTTATGTTTCTCGGACAGTCGGCACTGGGGGCTCAACGCTGGATCCAGATCGGCCCTATTAATATTCAGCCGTCCGAGTTTTCCAAGTTGATAATGATTATCTCGCTGGCTAATTTACTGGATAAGAAGGAGGGCCAGCTAAATACGTTCAAAAGTATTATCCCGGTGTTCATTTTTGTGGGTATTCCTTTTTTGCTGGTGCTGAAACAACCCGATCTGGGTACTTCGCTGGTTTTTTTGGCGATTCTATTTGGGATGTTGTTTATAGCCGGAGTCAATATGAAGCATCTGATGGCCGTCTTTGGCGCAGGGCTCGCGTTTGCCCCGCTTTTCTGGCATTTTTTGAAGGATTATCAGAAGAAACGATTGACTGTTTTTCTTGATCCCAGTGTTGATCCGCTGGGGTCGGGCTATCATATTATTCAGTCTAAGATTGCCATTGGCTCGGGGATGCTGTTCGGCAAGGGGCTGTTCGGGGGGACACAGAGTCAGCTTAATTTTTTACCGGAGAACCATACGGATTTTATTTTTGCGGTAATCGGGGAAGAGCTGGGGTTTATCGGTGCGGTATTTATTTTGGTGCTATTTTTTATATTGCTGTACCGGGGCATCAAAATAGCCGGAGCAGCCCGGGATAATTTCGGGATGCTGCTGGCCACCGGCATCACTTCAATGTTGACTTTTCATATTTTGGTTAATGTGGGCATGACTGCAGGAATTATGCCGGTTACGGGAATTCCCCTGCCGTTTATTAGCTATGGCGTC
>Ga0364910_1226_pt1 | contig 11916 bp, 4 predicted proteins | sample SorcelJu500001C4_3_FD_206970 | JGI IMG/M metagenome (GOLD analysis project Ga0364910, IMG submission 206970) | Enriched cells from Trout Bog Lake Hypolimnion, Wisconsin, USA - BchlTB.June25.5000.01.C4 | ecosystem: Environmental > Aquatic > Freshwater > Lake > Hypolimnion/Profundal zone | place: USA...
TGGATAGTTTGGCGTCCGCGGAGATTGATGGGCACGGTCGCGCAAATTTTGGTAACCATAATGACTCTGCCATTCCAAAGTGTGTTGCTATCGGACGCCATAACCAGAACTCTTTACCGCTTGTTTATATCAAAACGTCGTTTGCTCGAATGGGTAAGTGCTGCAGAAATTGAACGCCGCACCAGGAAGGGGCGCTACCCGGTATTGCAGGGAGTGTACGGAGGGTATACGCTGGTATTCCTCTTTGCGGTGGCAGCGGTGGCCAATGCCGCTCATCTGCGATGGACAGGCCTGACGCTTTGTGCTTTATGGGCCATTGCTCCCCTTGTGGTCCGCTGGCTGGATCAGCCGGTGCAGAGGACTGAGTACCCGCTAACGGCAAATGAGGAGCAAGACCTGCGAAAATTGTCAGAACAGATTTGGATGTTCTTTGAGGACTATGTTACTGAAACAGATCATTGGCTGCCACCTGATAATGTTCAGCTTGAGCCGCCTAATGGGATCGCCCACCGCACTTCGCCCACCAACATCGGACTTTATCTCACTTGTGCGCTGGCCGCGCGGGACTTTGGATTTATCAATACTCCCGGCCTGCTTGCTCGTCTGGAGCGCACTATTAACGTCATAGAGCAGCTGGATAAATGGCAAGGCCATCTTTACAATTGGTATGACACGGTCAGCCTCGAACCACTGGCCCCACTGTATGTGTCAACGGTGGATTCCGGCAACCTCGCTGTCTGTTTGGTGACTGTCAAAGAAGGGGTGGCGGAATGGCTGAGGTCAGACCTCGGTTGGGAGGGACATCCAGGCACTGATCAAGTTCGCGGTAACCGCGTAGAAGATTTAAATGTTGCCTTTGCCTCGGAATTGGCGCCTGTACTGAAAAGAGAAGCCACAGACAACCGTGGAGTCACACCTCAAACTATCCAGGATGAATGGCGTGCACGCGGGCAAGGTCTGATAAATCGCTTGGAGGCACTGATTACCGGGACCGACTTCCGGCCGCTTTATGACCATAAAGCTAAATTATTTCACTTAGGCTATAATGCCGGGGTGGGCAAACCTGATTCAATTTTATATGACCTGATGGCATCGGAGGCAAGGCAGTCAAGCTTTATTGCCATCGCTCTCGGTCATGTGCCTGTGTCGCACTGGCATGCGCTTGGAAGGACTATGACCAGAGTCGGAAGAAGGGTTACGCTGCTTTCGTGGTCAGGAACAATGTTCGAATATTTAATGCCTTGGATATTTACGCGTACCTATCGGAATACCATCTGGGAAAGCACCTATCGTGCGGTGGTCCAGCGGCAAATCGAGTACACTCGCCAGCGGGGAGTACCGTTTGGCATTTCTGAATCCGGTTATTACGCCTTTGACTATCAGATGAACTATCAATATAGAGCGTTTGGTGTTCCCGGTCTCGGTTTTAAGCGCGGTCTTGAGCAAGATTTGGTTGTGTCGCCGTACGCGACAATTTTGGCCCTGCCCTTGGCGAAGCGTCAAGGGATGGCTGCTTTGCGCCAGCTGGAGGAGCTTGGCGTACGGGGAAAATACGGTTTTTTTGAGGCCATCGATTTCACGTCTGAAAGGCTCCCGAAGAATCAGACCAGCATAGTTATCCGCAGTTTTATGGCTCACCACCAGGGATTGAGCCTGCTTGCCCTAGCCAACTTGTTGGCACCAAAAAAAATTAGCGAGCGCTTTCACCATGATAAGCGCGTACAGGCTGTGGAACTGTTGCTGCAGGAACGTGTTCCGGTGCGGCCTAAAATCATCAAACATCCCGCTATGGCCTGCGTATATGCGCCTTATAAGAGGCCGACCGTGACCGTAGCCTTGCGCGAATACCGCAGCGCGGACACGCCTGCGCCTGAGGTGTGTGTCCTGTCTAACGGAGCATTTATGACCATCGTGACTAACAGCGGCAGCGGGCTTAGCCGTTATGAAGGACTGGCCGTCTCACGCTGGCGGGAAGATCCGGTTTTGGACAATTGGGGAAGTTATATGTATATCCGGGACGTTACCAGGGATCTGGTATGGTCTCCGGCGTTTCAGCCGTGTCGGGTTTCGTCCGACGAACAACGGGTGCAGTTCTCGATTGACCGGGCTACCTTTATGAGGGTGGATGGAGATGTGCAAACAAGCCTTGAAATCTGTGTGTCCCCAGAATGGAACGCGGAGGTCAGGCGGCTGACGCTCACGAATACCGGAGATGAAGCGCGAATTATAGAAATTACAACATTTCTTGAACTGGTTTTGGCGCCTCCAATGGTCGATGATGCGCATCCCGCTTTCAGTAAATTGTTTATCAAAACTGAATATGTGGAAGATGCCAAGTGTCTGCTGGCCCAGCGCCGGCCCCGCCGGAAAGACGAGAAACCTATATGGGCGGCGCACTCGCTGCTGGCCGCCGACCGAAACCTGGGGCCGGTGGAATATGATACCGATCGGTCCGCATTTATTGGCAGAGGTAATACCCTCGCCCTGCCACAGGGGATTCGTTCTCACCTGCGCGGTACGGCGGGTTCTGTGGCTGATCCAGCCTTTATCATGCGCCGGCGCTTAAACATCGAACCCGGTGAACAGGCGCAGTTGTTCGCGGTTACTGCTGTGGCCGGGACGAAAGAGGAAGCGCTGGACATAATCAGCCGCTTCTCCGGGGACTTGGTGGTGGAACGTACTTTCCAGCTGGCCTGGAATCGCAGTCAAATCGAACTGCGGCATCTGCATCTGGCTGCCTCCCAGGCAGCGGATTTTCAAACTTTCGCTGGCAGGGTGCTGTATACTCCGCCGGTGCAGCAGGAACGCAAGCAAATTATTGCCGCTAATGTAAAAGGACAATCCGGTCTCTGGGCTTACGGAGTTTCCGGCGACGTGCCGGTAATCTTGGTGCGTATTGAGAACCGGGCCAATATTAAATTCGTGGTCGAGCAGCTGGTCGGGCACGAATATTTGCGCCGCCTGGGCCTGCTTTTTGATCTGGTTATTCTGAACGAATCGGCGGGAGGCTATCAGGAGGATCTCAGGGATGCGCTGCGCAGAGCGGTGGAACAAGTAGTTGAGTGGCGCAGCACTGGGCCAGGCAGGGTTTTTATTATTAATGCCAGTCAACTGCCGCATCAAGACAGGACGCTACTGCTTGCCGCCGCCCGAGTTGTGCTGTGGGCTGACGGGCCCAGCTTCAAGGCACAATCCAAGTTGCCACGCTGGGCTGCCGCTTTAACGGCGCCCCTCGTGCCGACGGCGCCGTTAAACAGGTTTGCGGTGCCGGCGCCGGACAAGCTGCGCGATTTACTGTTTTTCAACGGCTGGGGAGGATTTTCGCCCGATGGTCGGGAGTATCAGATTACGCTTAAAACCAGCAATTATTTACCGGCGCCATGGATCAATGTAATCGCCAATCCCCAGTTCGGTTGCCTTGTGTCTGAGCTCGGCCTGGGCTACACTTGGTGGCGCAATAGTCGTGAATGTAAGTTGACCCCGTGGTCGAACGATCCGGTACTTGATCCTCCGGGTGAAGTGTGTTATTTGCGGGATGAGGAGAGCGGTGAACTGTGGTCTGCTACCCCGATGCGAGAGAGTATGGGCCAGGCGGATGGTTCCCCCATCTTGGGCCATACTGTCACTCATGGTCGGGGGTTCACCTGTTTTAGACACGAGCGACATGGCATTGAGCAGGAAATGACTGTCTTTGTTCCTCTTGACGATCCTGTCAAGGTTATCAAGTTGCGGTTAGAGAATCGGAGTGCTATGAAGCGGCGCCTTTCCGTCACTTATTACGCGGAATGGGTGCTAGGTGTACAGCGTCAGGCGAATGCTTCGCTCATTATCGCTGAGTGGGATGAGTCAGCCCAGATTATGCTAGCCCGCAATTCGTATCAAGAAGCCTTTCGCGATGCCACCGCTTTTCTAGGCGTATATCCGGAACCGGGAACGAGTGTCAGGCAACTGGAAACGGCGGATTTTGCAGCCAAGCGGAACGCGAACGAGGATGATCTATCCTGGACGGCGGACCGCAGCGAATTTATCGGTCGCAACGGTACACTGGAAAGTCCGGCCGCTATGGGCTGGGAACGCCTGTCAGGTCATGTTGGCCCTGGTTACGATGCTTGCGGCGCGGTGCAGACCAAGCTTCTCTTGGATCCTGGAGCCGAGCGGACGATATACATTCTGCTGGGGTGCGAACAATCCCGGGACGCAGCAGTGCAACTGGCGCAAATATATTGCCAACCTCAGGCTTGCGAGGCAGCCTTTGAGCTTGTACGAGAATTTTGGGATGGCGCTTTGGGTCAGATATCGGTTTCTACACCTCATCCGGAGATGGATGTACTATTAAACGGCTGGCTGTTGTATCAGACGCTTGTCTGCAGAATGTGGGCTCGATCAGCGTTTTACCAGGCGGGAGGCGCATATGGTTTTCGAGATCAGCTACAGGATTCCCTGGCACTCTTACACTCCCGACCCGATCTTGCCCGGGCGCAGATTTTGCTGCACGCCACGCATCAATATGAGGAGGGCGATGTGCAGCACTGGTGGCATGATGAGACGCAGCTCGGCATTCGCACGCGTTTCTCCGATGATTTGCTATGGCTTCCTTATGCTGTCGGACGGTATGTCGAGCATACTGGGGATGACAGTATACTTGAAGAACTGGCCCCGTTCCTTTGTAGTCAACCTTTACCGGCGGATGAACATGAGTGCTGTGAGTTGACCCAAATTTCCGCCCGCAGCGGCACCGTTTTCGAGCATTGCAGCTGTGCGATCGACCGGGCGGTGCAGCGTTTGGGCGAGCACGGGCTGCCGCTGATTGGGATTGGCGACTGGAACGACGGAATGAGCAGTGTCGGCGCGGAGGGGCGCGGCGAGAGCGTGTGGCTCGGCTGGTTCCTCTGTGACGTGCTGAATCGATTTGCGGGGTTATGCCGACAGCGCGGTGATCTTGTGCAGGAGGGACGCTACCTGGATGTACGCGAGAAACTTACTTCTTCCCTGAATGAGCATGCCTGGGATGGGCAGTGGTACCGCCGGGCTTTCACCGACGGCGGAGAGTGGCTGGGCTCTATCTACAATGAGGAATGCCGTATCGATACCATCGCCCAATCGTGGTCGGTCATCTCAGCGGCGGCGCCACAAGATAAGGCGCTGCAGGCGATGCAGTCATTCGACCGCGAACTTGTGGATCGCGAACTTTCAGTTGCGCGGCTTTTGACGCCGCCGTTTGACCACACAGAGCCCAGCCCAGGTTACATTCAAGGCTATCCCCCCGGGATACGCGAGAACGGAGCCCAGTATACCCATGCTTCCGTCTGGAGTATTATCGCCTGGTGCCAGCTTGGTAACGGCGATAAGGCTGCTGAATTGTTTCAAATGTTAAATCCGCTTAATCACACGCGCACAGCCAATGAGGTTCGGCAGTATGCCGGAGAACCATATGTTATGGCGGCAGATGTTTATACGGCGGAGCCACATCAGGGGCGGGCCGGTTGGACGTGGTACACCGGTGCCGCAGGCTGGATGTATCAGGCGGGGATTGAGTGGATCCTCGGCCTTCGCCGCCGAGGCAATCGTCTGTACATTCGTCCGTGCATTCCTTGCGACTGGCCGGGATTTTCCGCCAACTACCGCTTCGGCGGAGCCTGTTACAATATTACAGTCGAAAATCCGTCGCATAGGTCCGAAGGGGCGACTAGTTTACAGCTTGACGGGCGGGAAGCGCTGTTTGCCGAGCAGGACGCGAAGGATGGCCCATATGTTGAACTATGCGATGACGGGAAGGCCCACGATGTTGTTCTGGTGCTTTAAGGAAAACTGAAAAACACCCCTGATTTAGCAAAACTAATCAGGGGTATTTTAATTTATGAGGGCAATTTATATTTTTCTCGCAGCGCTAAGAGACTTGATGTTTAGTTTTAATGGTGGAATTTTGAAGTATTTGGGAGGATGCTGCGGAAATATGGCGAATGAAACCATAATTACCCGAAATTAATATTAGTCAGTATGGGGAGTAAGCTTGTTAGAAATAGGAGTAGGACATTATGGATAAGATGAATGATTATCAGCAGATACTTAAAGCAGCCCTAGCGGCAGAAAAAAATGGTGATTTGGCGCATGCTGAAAGCTTGTATGATGAAGCTTTGAATATTCAGCAAAGTTATGAAGCTCTAATAGGTAATGCCCAAGTGGCCCAGAAAAATGGCAGATTGAACAAAGCAAGCCAGTGCCTGGAAGTTGCATATCGCATGCAGCCTTCAGCGAATTTATTGTTCAAACTAATTGTAAGTCTCCTTGACGCCGGTAAGTTGGAAGAAGCTGAATCATATGCAAAACAAGGAGTAGCTAAGAAACCAAACGAATTTGATGTGGTAAATGTTTATGGTGTAATACTTAAACAGCAGGGCCGTTATAAAGAAGCTATAGAATATCTCACCAAAGCCGCCAAAATTAAGCCTAATAGTATTGCGCCAATTATTAATATGGGTAATACATATATGCAGCTAGAGAATTATCATAAGGCGGCGGAATGCTTTCTGAAAGTCACCAAGATGCAACCCAAGAATGGTGAGAATATAAGACTTTTAGCATCGTCTTATATAAATATGCGAGAAGAGAACAAGGCAATTGCACTGTTGAAGCAAGCTCTAGTATTTTCGCCAACAAATTATAAGATCTGGGCGGATATCTGTAAAGCCTATTATAATTCGCAAAGGTTTGAACAAGCAGTGGCGGAAATCGACCGGGCTCTGGTCAATTTCCCCAATAATCCAGAATTATTGAAGCTGCAGGCCGCTATTTTGCGCAAGATCGGACGGGTTGATGAGGCTTTAAAAATATACGAGTTAATCATCCATGATAATCCCCGAGATATTGAAGCGATCAATTCATTGGCCAATCTATATTACCGTGATTTGAATAATTTCGAACAGGCCAATAAATATTATTCGTCTGCTTTGAGTATCAATCCTGATAATGTTGAGACCGCAATGCAATATTGTGAAAGTTTACTTAAAAGTCGCTATGGTGATGAAGCCGAACATATCGAGAAGGCCTATCAAATTGCTTGCATGCTCCGTGATCGGGCTGTTATTACTCCCAAAGTTGCTGATTCGATTCAGAGTGCTTTCATCCGCAATGCTGATTATGACAGCTTGGAAAGGTTGGGTGACCCCAAAAAACTGCTGCAATATTTAACGAGGATTGGAAGGTTTCATAATCAGCTTGGTCGGGTAGTAACAACGGAAGATCGACTTGACCTTGTGCGTGGCCACCGGGAATGGGGGAAGAAACTCGAAGAAAGAGCTGATGCTAATCCGCTTGAAGCGACGCCACATATTCGCCAGCGAAATAAAATAAGGATTGGGTTGATGTCTTCGGATCTTAGAAATCATCCAGTAACTTATTTTGTACAACCTATTTTAGAACATTACGACCACAGTAATTTCGAGATTTATTGCTATAGTTTTTACAGCGGTAAGCCTGATATGGTTCAGCAGAGAATCGCCAAGATTGTTGATAAATTTTCAGTTAATCTCAATCTTCCTGATCGGGAGATTGCCAAAATGATGGCGGCAGATGAACTGGATATTCTTTTTGAGCTAGGCGGTACGACCCATATGAATAGGGTAGAGGCTTTGGCCTACCGTGCAGCTCCAGTACAGGTAAGCTGGCTTGGTTATCCCCATTCTTGCGGTCTTTCCCGGCTGGATTATATTTTGGTCGACCCTTATATAAATCCCGAGAACCCAGCATTGCTTGTCGAAAAACCATTTATTATGCCAGAGACCTGGGTAAGTCTGGGAGGCCTTGGATTTTATGATCTGCCTATTGAACCAGAACTTCCCGAGACGCGCCAAAGGCATATTACTTTTGGCACGATGAATAATCCATATAAATACACCACGCAGGTGCTGGAGACTTGGGCCAAGATTATGCAAAGGGTTGAAGGTTCTCAGTTTCTTTTCGTTCGACCTGAAGGGGCAGTTAAATCTTTCCGTGATAATGTTCTGGAGAAGTTTACTTCCCATGGAATATCTGCAGATCGTATTGAATTTGCTCCAGTCAGAGGCAAACATATGCCGTATTATAACAGGATTGATATCGCGCTTGATCCCTTCCCTCATACTGGCGGGACAACTACCTGTGAGGCTTTGTGGATGGGAACTCCGACAGTTACGCTAGTGGGGCAGGCATTCTTTGAGCGGCTAAGTTACAGCAACTTAAATAATGCCGGATTAGGTGATCTGTGCGCTTTCAATATCGATGAATATAGCAATATCGCTATATCATTAGCGCAGAATAAAGAATTACGGGAATCGATACGTAATGGCATGCGGGAGAGGATACGGAATCATCCTCTGGGACAAACACAGCGTTTTGTCCGTAATTTTGAAGCGAAAATCAAAGAGGTGTTATCCTAGAAGGAGGCAGCGCATGAAAGCTGTTATACTGGCAGGCGGACTTGGAACCCGAATTATGGAGGAGTCCCATCTAAGGCCAAAGACAATGGTTGAAATCGGTGGTAAGCCTATGCTTTGGCATATTATGAAGATCTATTCGTTTTACGGGATTAATGATTTTATAGTCTGTTTAGGTTATAAGGGGTATATGATCAAAGAATATTTCTCGCATTATGCACTTCATAATGCTGATATCACTGTCGATATTGCCAGACATTCCATAGAATTTATTGAACCGTCCGCCGATGATTGGCGGGTTACTTTGGTTGATACCGGTGAAGGGACGCAAACAGGTGGAAGGTTAAAACGAATCAAGCGTTATCTGACTCCGGATGAACCATTTTGTATGACTTATGGCGATGGCGTTGCCGACATTGATATCAAGGCCCTGGTTGATTTTCACCGGGACGGTAAACGACTGGCCACAGTTACTGCTGTGACCCCGCCGGGTCGCTTTGGATCCTTAGTCATAGAAGATGGTGTAGTCGAATCCTTTACGGAAAAGCCTTTGGGGGATGGCGGCTGTATTAATGGCGGCTTTTTCGTATTGCAACCTCAGGTGCTGGATTGTATTAAGGATGATGCGACAGTATGGGAAAGAGAACCTATGGAGAAATTGGCGACAGAAGGGCAGCTTTCTGCTTATAAACATAGTGGATTCTGGCAGCCGATGGATACTTTGCGGGATAAAAATTTCCTTGAAACACTTTGGTCGGGAAATAATGCGGCGTGGAAGCTATGGTAGATAAATTTTGGCAGGACAAGCGTGTGTTGTTAACAGGACACACTGGGTTTAAGGGAGCCTGGGCCGCATTATGGCTTGAGGCTAAGGGCGCAAAAGTGGCGGGCCTGGCTTTAGAGCCTGAACCCAGATGCTTATATAATATGTTGTCTCCTTGGCAGAATGTAAGTAACTATACCTGCGACGTTCGCAATATGGATCAACTTCGTAGCCATATTAGCGATTTTTCTCCGGAAATCGTAATTCATATGGCGGCACAGTCTCTGGTACGTCGTTCCTATCGGCAACCGCGGGAAACTTTTGAGGTCAATATTATGGGAACGATAAATCTGTTTCATGCGCTCTTGGAGCTTGCGCCGCCGCCGCAAACTATTTTGATAATAACAAGTGATAAGGTTTATCAAAATAATGATAACTGTAAAGCATTTAGTGAAGAGGATAAGCTCGGAGGGGATGACCCATACAGCGCCTCTAAGGCCTGTGTGGAGTTAGTGACCCACAGCTATGGAGTGAGTTTCTTCAAGGCGGGGAGCCAGCTTGCCACCGCCCGTGCAGGTAATGTTATCGGTGGCGGAGATTGGTCGGAAGATCGACTGATACCAGATGTATTTCGCAGTATTGAACGCAAAGAAAAGTTTCAGTTACGCAATCCCTATTCAACACGTCCCTGGCAACACGTATTTGATGTGTTGAACGGCTACTTTTCTTATATAGAGGCGTTATCAGCTAAACAGACCATACCGGATAATCTTAACTTCGGGCCGACGGAGAATGACTGTGTGACGACCGCCGATATAGTCAAAATGGTGGAAGCTTCGCTAGGTTATAAAATTTCGGCGGAAACTTCTTTAAAGCCGGAGCCTTTCAAGGAAAAACAACATCTTTTTCTGAATACTGAATCTGCGGCAAGTGCTCTGGGGTGGAGAGCAAAACTTTCGGTCGATAAAGCGATAGGTTTAACAACTGACTGGTATCGCGCTTTTCTTGCTGGAAAGGATATGCGGGAGTTTTCTTTAAGGCAAATACACTGTTTCGAGGAGCTGTCTCATGAATGATAAAAACCCTCAGGTTTGCCGCTTTTGCGGTACTCCTTTAAGACATACTTTTGTGGATTTAGGGTCGACACCGCTTTCTAACAGCTATTTAGACAATGAAGCTTTACAGCGGGTGGAACCGGTTTATCCTCTCCATGCCAAGGTGTGCAGTAATTGCTATCTTGTCCAGGTGGATGATGTGGTGCCGCCAACTGAAATCTTTAGTCATTATACTTATTTTTCATCCTATTCCGATACTTGGCTGAATCACGCAAAAGCATTCGTTGAAAAAGCAATAGAGCGATTTAGCCTTGATGCTGGCAGTAAGGTGGTGGAGATTGCCAGTAATGATGGCTACCTGTTGCGTAATTTTGTCCAAGCAAATATTGCCTGTCTAGGCGTGGAACCTGCTCAGAATGTGGCGAAAGTCGCGATTCAGGCCGGTATTCCCACGGAAATAGCTTTCTTTGGGGAAGATACTGCCGAAAGATTGCGGGCGCGGGGTGACGGAGCCGATCTGATCGTAGCTAATAATGTCTTGGCTCATGTGCCGGATTTGAATGGTTTTGTCGAAGGGTTTAAGATTCTGCTAAAACCTGAAGGCGTGGTAACAATAGAGGTTCCGCATATTTTAAAGCTAATTACCGAGAATCAGTTTGACACGATATATCACGAGCATTTTTCCTATTTTTCTCTTTATACTTTAGAGCAGTTATTTAAGGCTCATCAATTACGGGTGTTCGATGCCGAGGAGTTGTCCACCCATGGTGGAAGTTTACGCTTGTTCGTATGCCATGCGGCAAGTAGTAGGCCAACTGTCGGTGAAAATCTGGCAATGATCAGTAATAAAGAAGCAGCTGCAGGCTTAAATAAATTGGAAGGGTATACTGGTTTTGCCGCAGCGGTGAGAAAAACTTGCACATTATTCACTGAATTTATCGATCAGGAAATGGCTAAAGGTAAAACCTTTGCCGCTTATGGCGCAGCCGCTAAAGGGAATACATTGTTGAATGTATGTAATATCAAAAGTGATAAAATCGCTTTTGTGGTAGATAAGAACCCTGCCAAGCAGGAGCATTATTTGCCGGGAAGCCATATCCCGATATTTCCTCCGGAGAAAATCTTCGCGGAGAAACCTGATTATTTAGTGATTCTTCCCTGGAATTTAGCGAACGAGGTGTGTGAGCAAATGAAAAACATACGATCCTGGGGAGCCAAATTCGTGACAGCAATTCCAGAAGTACGGGTTTTGGAATAATGAAATTTACTGCGACATCCTTATCGGGAGCAATGTTAATGGAGCCAGAGCGGCAGACTGATGAACGCGGATATTTTGCCCGCGTTTTCTGCGAGGAAGAGTTCAAAGCTGCCGGAATTTCTTTTGTCATCAAGCAAATTAACACTTCTTTTAATCCTTCAGTCAGAACATTGCGGGGGATGCATTTTCAAAAAGCCCCCAAGGCGGAGGCAAAACTGGTAAAGTGTACAGCCGGTATAATTTACGATGTCATCATCGACCTCAGAAAAGATTCTCCCACATACTGTAAATGGTATGGGGCTAATCTTTCTCAGGAGAACGGCTGTGCTTTGTATGTACCGGAGAATTTTGCGCACGGATTTATAACGCTTGCGCCAAATAGTGAAGTGCTGTATTTAATGGATGAGTTTTATGATCCCGCCTGCGCTA
>Ga0364910_1227_pt1 | contig 11793 bp, 9 predicted proteins | sample SorcelJu500001C4_3_FD_206970 | JGI IMG/M metagenome (GOLD analysis project Ga0364910, IMG submission 206970) | Enriched cells from Trout Bog Lake Hypolimnion, Wisconsin, USA - BchlTB.June25.5000.01.C4 | ecosystem: Environmental > Aquatic > Freshwater > Lake > Hypolimnion/Profundal zone | place: USA...
AAATACCCTTTTAACGATAACATAGCTTTATTCTTCTTCTTCTATATTATTGCCATTTACCCGTTTCTTGCTATGGCAATGACGACTAATATCATCCCGATAATTCCGTTAGGGATTATTGTGTTGATTCCCTTTTTAGTATTTTTTATCGATTTTTATTATGATGCAACTATTCGCTACACGCAATTTGACATATATATGGGTGTTTTGTGCTCGTATATACTGTTTGTTGCGATTTTCAGTTTGCCTGGTTATGCTGAATACGCAGGTATTGACGATGCTACACGGACGATGTTGCTGGGTGAGGTTTATCCCATAATCATCTTCCTGTTTTTCCGCAGCCGCCGGTTGTGGAAAAGAATTTTCAGCATTGGTAAATTTGTTATACTGTTTTGGTTGGTTTGTTCTGTCACGTACTTTGGTGTATCCTGGTGGGGAACCGGAGTGTTAGGTTTGCCTACAGATATCTTGTCACTGTCCTTGCGAAATCTTTCACCACTGGTTGCGGCAGCTGGCACTAGTATAAGGGCGGACGATTTGCCAGATGTGGGGTATTTGGCGATAGGCGATACATATGCTCTGCTATCGCTGTTAGCGCTTACTCTTTGCAAATCGGATAAGATAAAACCTTTGCTTGGCTTGATAGCGATTTATGTTCTCTATATAATCGGTTCGCGGTCGAGTATGACGTTTTTTACGGTGACATTGACCCTGTGGGGACTGTACAGTCTAAGAAGTTCGCTACATAAGCTCATAATAGGGCTACTTGTTATTTCCGCGTGTATTGGCGGGGTGATTACCTACAACGATTCTATTACTGCAGAAATTGATGCAAACCAGACGACGGCCACGATGTTAGGATTACTATACGGCGATATAGAAGAAGATGCATCGAATTCCGAACGCCAAGAATTTGCGGTAGAGAATAGGGATTACCTTATGAAATCGCCCGTTTTTGGAGAATACCGTTTTGAAGAGAAAGAACGGACAAGACCGGGGAGTTATACGCATAACATAATTTCTTTCTGGGAGCAATACGGGATATTCGCTTTTTTGGTATTACTGTTTGTTTTTATGGGAGGCATGATCGCAGTGGGCCGGAAAGCTTCCAAGAGCCCCCTTGCCAAGTATGCGCTTTGGAGTGCGGTGTTTTATGGGCTGAGCCTCTTGTTTGCTCGATCTTATGCATCAGTATATATTTGGTATGTTTTAGGAGTTATATCTGCCGGACTAGGTGTTTCTGCGCCAGAAACCGAAAATAGTAGCGATACCGGACAACGAACGTGCTGAAGATGTTGCACGCAATTACGGAAGGGTGAGCGCAGATGAAAAATGTTCTTATTATCAGCTATGATTTTCCGCCGGTTAATAATATTGCCTCCAGGCGCTTCGGATATATGGTCAAATATTTCGAACAATATGGCTGGCGGCCCTGGGTAATAACTCTGAATGGTTCCGGGAATTTGCCTCAGCTGCTGGACGAATCGAGAATATTTCGAATTGGCGAGCATTCGCAGCTAAGTGAAAACGTGGAAAACTTAAAGGCTTCGCATCATCTCCGCGGAGGTATAGGGTTAGTTCACTCTTTGTTACGTAAATCAAGATTTAGTTTATTGTCAGTGGACAGGCACATTTTTACCTGGTACAAGCAAGTTGCTGAGCAGCAAGCGGAGATTATGAAGGCGTTGCCCCAGGTGGATTTGGTTGTGGCGACTTTCGGTCCTGCGTCGGCTTTGTGGCTTGGCCGGAAATTCGCGAAACTGTATAATGCTCCATGGATTGCGGACTTCAGGGATGTGGGCGCGCAGCTTCCTGATTGGCTGGGGAGGAGTAATTTTGCACGATGGGTCGACATGAAAATAGAAGGCAAATTGTTGTCATCAGCAAGCCGGGTGATTACGGTGAGTGAAACTCTGGCAGAAATGTACACGCGTACCTATGGTAAGAAAACCAGTATTATTTACAACGGCTGGGACGAGTCGGATTGGCCGCGGGAGGAAGATCGTTTATCAAACACGCCCAGTATGTTGCCGTATCCGTATATGTATTTTGCCGGACGTATTTATGAATACCATTTGGATAGTGTAAAGCGTCTGTTGACAGTATTAAAGGAAAACGGGAAAATCAGTTTGGTCATGCGATCTCTCGGACCTGTGAAGTATGAAAAAGTAATAATGGATTATGCTGATCAACTGGGGGTGGGGCATCTGTTAAAAATGCTGCCATCCTGCACGCCCGATACCGTTTATTATGAAGCGCAATTTTCAATAACAAATGTCGTTTTCGAAGACTTGCGGACTGATATTGAATGGTCCAGGGGGACGTTGACCGGCAAGCTATTCACCTTGTTGCCGCTGCGGCCGCCGATGATATGTATCGCCCGTCCGGATTCCGATATGGGTGCAATTATGCAAAAAACTGGCAAGGGCAGGCTGGTAAGTTCGGTTAATGAAATTTCGAGATATCTACAAGACATCGAATCATTAAAAGCTTGTTCCGGCAACGAAAACTCGGTTTGCGATTTTTCCAGACAAGCTCAGGCCGAAAAGGCGGCGCGGGTTTTTGACGAAGTTGTCCGGAAGACACGATAAATCATTTATTTGGAGAAGGGGAAATATGGATAAGTCATTGATTTCGATATTTATCATCTGTTTAAACCGGCAGGCTGATTTGGATAGAGCGTTGCAGTCGGTTGGCATCCAGGATTATAGACCACTTGAATTGGTTTTGGTTGATAATGGTTCGACCGTTCCTCTCACAATGAATATTGGGGATGTCGAGGGAATCACTGTCAAACATATAAGATCAGAAACCAATCTGGGAGTTGCCGGTGGCAGGAATATTGCTATGCGGGCCTGTAGCGGCAAATATCTGGTTTGCCTGGATGATGACGCTGAGTTCGTTGATGAGTCAGTAGTTAATAAAATAGTTAAGGTTTATGATGAAAAACCCCAAGCGGCTATCCTGGCCTTTCATATCTTCGATGTGCCTACTAACAAAATGGCTTATGATCATATTCCCAGGGGCGCTGCCGGCAAAATGGAAAAAGAAACTTATGAAACGACTTATTATATCGGCGCTGGACATGCCGTTAGAAGGGAAGTTTTGGAACAAGTCGGTTATTATACCGAACAGTTATTTTTTGCTGGCGAGGAAAGCGATCTGGCTATAAGGGTGATGGATAGTGATTATGAGATATGGTACGTTCCAGATATAAAAATACGCCATAATCCGTCACCGATAAGTAGGATCCAGGGGAATGAACGATTATATTATAATTACAAGAATCGCATTTTGTTCTTGCTGAGATATTTTCCTTGGTTTCTGATATTGGTTAATCTTTTTACTTGGGGAGCGTTTATTACTTTTAAGGCTAAGTCTTTAAAGCCGTTTAAAATATTGCTTGATAATTGGGATGACTTTATCAAGCAAAGCAAAGAAGTATCGCAATGCAGAAAGAGGGTAAAAAATAAGACTCTATATAAGATGTTCAAGTTAAAAGGGCACTTATTTGCCTAGTGATTGCTTGTAGTACTATGTAATGAATTTCATAGCAAAGATTTTTGTTATGCAATACTAGCAATTACAAACTAGTGTTTAACATTTATTATTATATTAGGCAGGTGATACAAGGGATGCTTATCAGGAGAAATTTCCCGGTATTTCGTAAAGTGATATTGTTTTTTGGAACTATGTTAATAGTTATGATAAGTGCCTTATGGGCAATAAACATAGTGACAAGTTATTGCGGTGTCCAGATAAACTTATCAGTGTATATTGGCATGTTGCCATTTATGATGGCTGTTGTCGCATTTTTGACAGATATCAATGGATTATACTCGCTTTCCAGAAAAAAGTATAGCGAAGTATTTATTGGCTTAGTGGTAACCATGTTTAATGTGTGCGTTGTAATGATGGCTATAAGCTTTTTTTTGAGAGAATTCAGTTACTCACGAAGTATACTGTTGGTGACCGTGACAATACAATTTGTTATATTATCAATTTGGTATTACCTTTTTTGGCGGATAGAGCATAAGTTTATGATACCTCGGAATGCTTTAGTGTTTGGAACAAAGGAGGAAAGTGAACGTTTGGTTTCTAGATTGGAGGCCAATCTTCATCTTAAGGACCATGTAAAGTATATTTGCACGAATTTAGATAATGAACAATGGTTAAAGGTTTCCGAAGATATCGATCTGATTATTGTGTGCCCCAGTTTGAATTTGCAGGATAAGGCCAAGATTGTTCATTTCTGTCACGTCTATTCAAAGCAGGTATTTATTATTCCTGAATTTTACGAAGTTTTTTGCAGTAGTATCGATTTGGATAAAATTGATGATATTCCTGTGTTTCGTCCCAGATACTTGGCTCCTACGTTGGAACAACGTCTGTTAAAGCGATTATTGGATTTAGGAGTTTCGGTGTCAGTTTTGGCTTGCTTTTGGCCTATATTTTTAATTGTGGCTTTGGCAGTTAAGCTTGACGGCCCTGGATCAGTATTTTACAGCCAGATACGTTGCAGCCGGGATGGGGGTACATTTAAATTATATAAATTCCGTACGATGTGTCAGGACGCTGAGAAAAATAACGGGCCGGTCTTAGCGGCCGCAAATGACGCTCGTATTACTCGCGCGGGGCGCTTTCTTAGAGCCACCCGGTTGGATGAGTTGCCGCAACTGATTAATGTGTTAATAGGTGATATGAGTATCGTTGGACCGCGACCTGAGCGGCCATTCTTCGTTGAACAGTTTCAGAGAGCAATGCCTGAATATGTATATCGCTTCAATGTGAAACCGGGAATTACCGGATTGGCGCAAGTATATGGAAAGTACAACACGTCTGCGCAAAATAAACTAATTTATGATCTTATTTATATTCAAAAATGCAATGTAATTACAGATTTGGTAATTATGTTACAAACATTGAGAGTGCTCTTAACAAAGAGCAGTACTGAAGGAATTAAGAACGAGACCGGAGACTTTGATGTTACCAACTGCAAATCTAGTAATTATCAGTTCCTGTCATAACAGTGTAATGTGAGCAAATAGTTTCAATGGGAAGTGTATAAATTTATGAAAGTAATTACAATTCTTGGCGCACGTCCCCAATTCATTAAAGCGGCCCCAGTATCCAGAGCGCTAAGAAATGCAGACCACGAGGAAATAATTGTTCATACCGGGCAGCATTACGATTATGCTATGTCCGAAATATTTTTCAGTGAACTGGACATCCCAGAACCCTGCTATAATTTGGGGGTTGGGTCGGGTAGCCATGCATTCCAGACTGGTAATATCATGATAAGTCTGGAAGGGATATTGGCAAAGGAAAAGCCGGATGTGGTTTTGCTTTATGGCGACACGAATTCAACTTTGGCTGGGGCGTTGGCAGCGGTCAAGCTTCTTATTCCGATTGCTCATGTGGAAGGCGGCGTACGGGCCTATGATATGAAAGAACCGGAAGAGGTAAACCGTGTCTTGACTGATCGGATGGCCAGCATTATTTTCGCACCTACTAAATCAGCCGCGAACAACCTTCGATTGGAAGGATATAACAATATTGTCAACCATGGCGAAATTGTCAATATTGATGAGCTTGGTCCGGTTAAGCAAGACAGCGCCTTTGGCGTGGTGTTTAATATTGGTGATGTTATGTATGACTCCTCGCTTCTTTTCAAGGAAATGGCTAAACAAAAGAGCAAAATATTAGAAGAACTCGATTTAACTTACAAAAAGTTTGTTCTGGTGACGATACATCGGCCGCAAAACACGGATAATGCCTGCGCGCTACAGTCCATTATTAATGGCTTGAGAAGAATCGGCAAGGAAGTTACTGTGGTGTTCCCAATGCATCCGAGGGTTCAAAAGTCGGTTATCAAGCATTTTGGGGAAAAGTTTATGACTGAGTTAAAGAGAGATCTGATAGTTATCGATCCGGTTTCTTATTTCGATATTCTTATGCTGGAGGATAATTCGCAGGTTATTATTACTGATTCCGGCGGAATTCAACATGAAGCGGCGTTTTACAAAGTACCATGTGTTACGGTTACCGAAACTACAGAATGGGTAGAATCGATTGATAATGGTTGGAACCGGTTGTGCGGTACGAAAGCAGAAGAAATTCACACTGCCTTTGTCCAAGCCAGGGAGAGTGAACCAGACTGGTCGGGATTGTTCTGCTATGGCTATGGAGATGCTGCCAAGAGATGTGTACATATTCTGAATCGGTATTATGGCAATAAATAATTAATAGCTTGGTATGAAGTTTTATATTTCTACTGAGTTTAAGTTCCGGGGGAGCAATGATTATGGGAACAGCCCCATGTATTAAATTGTATGCACTTCTTCTGGTTAGCGCTGTTATTGTTATTTGGACAGGTGTGGAAATAAAGCACCAGTGTTTAGCTTTAGATGGCCAAATCCCCAATTCGGACAACCAATCTGCGCAATTAACCGGTGAATCGGCGACACAGGACGGCTGGTTTTTGGTATGGAACGACGAATTTAATGCTCCTGACGGTACGCCTCCTGACAGCAGCAAATGGGTGTGTAATATCGGCCGAATCAACGCGGAGGAATACGATACCGACAGTACCAGAAACTGTTTCCAGCAAAATGGGCAGCTGGTGATAAGAGCAATCAGGGAAGACTATGGGGGATGCCACTATACTTCAGCCTTTATAAAAACACGAGGAAAGTTTTCTCAGGCTTACGGAAGGTTTGAAGCAAGGATAAAAATACCTTGCGGACAGGGACTTTGGCCGGCATTTTGGTTGGCTGGCGCCAAAGGGAAATGGCCATTTTGTGGTGAGGTCGATATCGTGGAAAATCTGGGAAAGTATCCCTCGAAGATTTATAGCGGGATACATGGCCCTGCGGAACCATATGGGCGGTTTAATAGTACATATTCCCTGAAAAACGATGCGATATTCGCAGATGATTATCATGTCTACGCGGTAGAATGGGATGCTACACAAATTAAATGGTATTGTGACGGGATAAATTATTATACAGTAACCAAGGAGCAACTGGTTGCAGCAAACAATTGGGTTTTCGATAAACCATTTATTATCTCGCTCGACCTTTTCGTCGGCGGGGACTGGGGCGGAAGCCCGGATAATACGACTTTGTTCCCGGCGGATATGTATGTTGATTATGTAAGGGTATATAAAAAAAATTAGTGGGCCATGTTTCACGAAGGTTTTTGTCAGCAGGAGAGGACTATTGGGTGAAGGGGAGAGAGTAACATAAATGATTAATAAGGTACTTATACTGGCGCCACACACCGATGATGGAGAATTTGGCTGCGGCGGAACGATCGCAAAATTTTTGGAAGCGAAGGCTGATGTATTCTATGTGGCATTTTCCAGCGCTGAGAAATCAGTGCCTGCGCATTTGCCGCGGGATATATTGCGACAGGAGGTATCTGCCGCTGTTTTAAAGCTGGGAATGAAAATGGAGAATTTGTTGCTTAAGAACTACGAGGTCAGGGATTTTCCGGCGCATCGTCAGGAAATACTTGAAGATTTGATCGAATTAAAGAAGTACATTAATCCAGATCTTGTATTTTTACCCTCTTTGGATGATATTCATCAGGATCATTACACGATAGCGATGGAAGGTTTGCGGGCATTTAAGGCAACAACAATTCTTGGCTATGAAGTTCCGTGGAATAATATTACTTTTAGTACAAGCTCGTTCTCAGTATTAGAAAAAAGACATGTGGAGCGGAAAATAGCGGCTTTGGATTGCTATGAGTCGCAAAAAGATCGCTCATATTCCAACCCGCAGTATATCAGAAATCTGGCATCTGTCAGAGGTATGCAAATTGGAGCCGAGTATGCTGAAGTTTTTGAAGTGATAAGATGGATTTTGGGTTAGAAACAATCCACCAACACCATTAATTCCTTTGCCATTTCGATGTATTGATATTGCCGAATGATGTGCAGGGCAGTAAAAATGGCATTCAGTATCGAAATAGTCAGGGCATACGGGGCAATATGTAAATTATAGTATGTATTTAAAGGAAATGTTTCATGTCGCAGGAGGGTTTATGGACGTATTATTTATTACACCGCGTTTCCCTTATCCTCCACACAAAGGAGATCAAGTAGTCGCTTATCGGCGTATTCAGTATTTGAGTGTTAATCATAAAATTATTTTGCTCACATTTTACGAAAATGACAAAGAACTTGAGGGGCTCTCACACCTGAAAAGGTATTGTGAGCACGTTTATTGCATTAAATTTTCCAAATGGCATGCGTTATTAAATATGTTATATGGACTGGTTAATTTTAACTTACCGTATCAAGTGTTATATTATCGATCTAAGCAGTTTGAGGCGGCGTTGGTCTCAGTATTGCAAAAACATCGAATCGATATAATCCATACGGTTTTGATTAGGATGGCAAGCTATTCCATAGAAAATGACCGCTATCTGAAAGTATTGGATTTGGTTGATTCAATGCAGTTAAATCTTGAACGACGTCTAAGTGTCGAGAAGGGTATATTCCGGGTGGCCATAAAAGAAGAGCTTCGAAGAATCAAGAAATACGAAACGACTATCGGTAAGTTTTTTAATCATATGATTTTGGTAGCCCAAAAAGATCGGGAATATTTTCGTGATGATCATATAAGTATAGTGCCCAACTGTGTAGCATTAGACGAATTTATGCCGCAACAGCCAAAAGACAAGTCTAATCAAATTATTTTCTCTGGAAATATGAACTACAAGCCAAATATTCATGCGGTACTATGGTTTGCTGATAAATGTTTTCCGATAATTAAAAAAGCAGTTCCTGATGCGATTTTTGAAATTGTAGGAAAAGATCCGGTAGCAGCGGTAAAAAGTTTGGATAAGCAAGATGGCATCGTAGTGACGGGATTTGTCGAATCAATCCAGCCATACTTAAATGAAGCAGCGGTCTCAATAGCGCCGATGTTGTTAGGCTCCGGGATACAGAATAAGATACTGGAGGCAATGGCTTGTGGTTTGCCGGTAATTACTACGACATTAGGGTTAGGCAGTATTGGAGCTCCAGTTGGTGAGGCCATCTTGGTTGCTGATTCCCCGGAGGAATTTGCAAATACAGTTATCAAGATCTTGGAGAATCCCTCAACTGCTCAAAGCATTGGGAGATGTGCGCGTGAATATATTGAGCAGCATCATAATTGGAGCAATGCGGCAAATACCGTATCAGACATCTATGAAAGATTGCGAAAGTAATAGACGAAAGTTATTATTTTAGGTAACTCAGGAAAAAGATAATACTTTTCCGGGACGGAGTATTTACCTTTGGTATATACAATGGTGACTAAACGCGCTGCAAACTTGGAATGAAAATGAGAAAGCTAATGAAAACTATGTCCCCAATCTTCAAGACCTTGATAGCTGTTGTGAAATTTGTTGGGTAGGCAATGCCGAATGTTTGAGGTGGTGATATGATGGGTTTTGAGGTAGTTACAATACATCAGCCGAATTATATCCCCTGGATGGGATTTTTTCACAAGGCGTGTCATGCTGATGTATTAGTTCTGCTAGATGATGTGCAATATAGTAAAAATAGCGTCCAAAATCGAAATAAGGTAAGGACGCGCGACGGAGAAGTATTTCTTACTGTTCCTGTTTTAACAAGCGGCCATTTCGGACAAAAGACCAATCAGGTGTTAATTGACATGAGAAGTAATTGGCAAAGTAAACATTTGAAAACTATACAATTGAATTATGGAAAATCACCGTATTATCATCTTTATGAAAAGGATTTGCTTGATTTTTATAGCAGGCCTTATGAAAAATTAGTTGATGCCTGTGTTGATTTTATTCACTTTGTAGTCCAGTGGCTGAATTTGCCGATACATACAGTTTTAGCATCAGAGTTGGGAGTGGAGGCAGAAAGCACTGAAAGGTTGATTTTACTGACAAAAAAAATTGGTGGGCGTACGTATCTTTCAGGGCCAAGCGGGGGACATTATTTGCAAAAAGAAGCTTTCGCCGATGCAGGGTTAGAATTGCAATTCCATCAATTCCAGCACCCGCAGTATAGCCAGTTTAATGGAGAACAGTTTATACTATACTTGTCGGTTTTAGATGTGATTTTTAATTGTGGATACGATAGCCGGCAGTACTTGTTAAAAGATTGAACATCGAAGCTGCAGACCGCGATCCGGCATCATAATGGCGGTGTAGAACCGACTTTTGCGCTCCAGAAAGGTCGCAAAGCAGACTTTGCTCTGACCACGCCCGGACACCACGGTATCCAGTTCCCAGTGACCCAATGTTTCCCTGTCTTTGACCTCTTCGGGCCGGTCTGCGATGGTTTGTACAACGGCAAATTTGCCTCGGGTTTCAACCAGCTTCCGACGCTTGCCCTTCTGCCGAAACGCATCCAAGTCACCACGTGTTCAACAGGCCCTGATAGAGCCATGTGTAGATGGTTTTGAAGCTCAGAATGCCCATCAAAACGGTACTGGCAATTTGCTCCGGCGACCATGTCTCGGCAAGCTTGGCCTCAATAACCTGTGCCAGCTCGGATGTGAACTTCCCTGCAGATTTGGAATTTTGTCGTCGTGCTTCGTAAGCTTGCTGAACATTCTCCTGCGACATAGACAGAATCGTTGTTCTTGCCCAATTCGCGAGAAATAGATGAATGATGCCGTCCCATTGCTGTGCCGATTTTTCGGTCTAAATAACCTTCTTTGTGAAGCGCCTCGATGCGACCACGGTCACATGTGGTAAAATGATGGTAGCTCATGTTGGGTCCTCCATCGAATGGTGTAGTAGGATACTTCATTCTACACGAAGGGTTCTCATGGGCTTTCTTTTTTCTTCATGAGAGGGTGTCGCACTTCAGTTTACAATCTGCCTATAATTAAAATAACAAAACAAAGAAGCACACTCCCACCTAATGTGGTGACTATACTTCAAGAAGGAGGAATATACCATGCACGGTCATATGCGTTTCTATTCGGAGCATTTCAACTAATACATGTAATTGTGGCTGGCACTGCGCTATACCTGCTCTACAGCATCGCCAAATCACTCAAACAGATCGCCACACGTCTGGAAAAAACCGAAATACAACCTTGATCATCCTCAGACTCTTTAACGCAAAACAGTCAAACAGTATTGAATGGGCATAGCCCTTAATTCAATACTGTTTTTTCGTAACGGCCACATAAAAAAAGTTTTGAAATTTGTTAAATGGCCCAATGGGAGCATAGCTGCCGCTAAAACATTTGTAATATATGGAAGCAAGCACCCACGAAGGTAGCGTCAAAAAATTTTCGCAAATTAGTTTGCAGCCTATTAGATTCTGGATCATGAGCGCCGAATTGCCATCTGGAAAGGTTCCTACAACTCTTGTGCGACGCCGAATTTCCCGGTTTAGGCGCTCGATTACATTATTGGTACGGATTCGTGTCCAGTGCTCGAATGGGAAGTCTGTATAAGTTAGCGTTTCCTCAATGCTATTTTCGATTTTCTTGGCAGCTTCTTTGAGCTTCATCTCTTGTAGGGACTGAATGACCAGCCGGGCTTTCTCCCTCGCAGCGGGTTTGCTTTCCTGAGCATGAATTGCTTTGAGCATCTTGGCTACTAGCTTAAATTTGGAACGGGGAACAACAGAAAATACGTTCCGGTAGAAATGAACGGTACAGCGTTTGTATTTGACTTCGGGAAACACCTCGTGAACAGCCTCCAGTATACCTAGGCACTTGTCTCCAACAAGAAGTTTTACTCCATCCAAGCCACGCTCTTTTAGCCACTTAAAGAACTCGCTCCAACTCGCTTTGTCCTCTT
>Ga0364910_1012_pt1 | contig 11685 bp, 4 predicted proteins | sample SorcelJu500001C4_3_FD_206970 | JGI IMG/M metagenome (GOLD analysis project Ga0364910, IMG submission 206970) | Enriched cells from Trout Bog Lake Hypolimnion, Wisconsin, USA - BchlTB.June25.5000.01.C4 | ecosystem: Environmental > Aquatic > Freshwater > Lake > Hypolimnion/Profundal zone | place: USA...
TTTGGTACCAGCTGGAAGCTCACCATGTGGGATAACCGGCATACGCGGCACATCAAAACCAGGTTTTTCCCGGCGAGACAGTCCTTCGTAGCCATTTACCGTAATATTACCAACATATTTCAGCAGCTTAGTCGCACGGTCCTTGCGCCGGGGAAAAATGAACAGCTCCTGGGTGGTATCAACAAATGATGTGTCATAAGTGCCGTGCAGGAATTCTTCATGCTTTACCACGTTTTCTAGGAAGGGGATGTTGGTCTTGATGCCGCGAATCCGAAATTCCCCCAGGCAACGCAGCATCTTGGCAATTGCTGCCTTACGGGTCAATCCCCATGTCGAAGCCTTGACCAGCAGCGAATCGTAGTGCGGTGTGATGACCGAGCCGCTGTAGGCGTTGCCGGCATCCAGCCGCAGACCGAAGCCACCGCCGCTACGGTAGGTGATCAACTTACCGGTGTCAGGCATAAACTGATTGGCAGGGTCTTCAGTCGTAACCCGGCACTGAATGGCATGACCATAACAGCGCACTGCATCCTGGGATGGAATGCCGATTTCCTCGCTATCTAAGGAAAAGCCATCAGCAACAAGTATCTGTGCCTGCACAAGGTCGCGGCCAGTAACCATTTCAGTGATGGTATGCTCCACTTGAATGCGCGGATTGACTTCAATAAAATAAAACTTGTTGTCCGGAGTCACTAAAAACTCCACCGTGCCGGCGTTAACGTACCCGACGTTCTTCATCAACTTCAATGCAGCTTCGCAAATTTCCTGGCGCAGTGCTTCAGGCAAAGACGCTGCTGGTGCCACTTCAACCAGCTTCTGGTGACGACGTTGCACCGAACAGTCCCGTTCGTAAAGATGCACGATATTACCAAAGCGGTCTCCCAATACCTGAACCTCAATATGCTTGGGATTCTCCAATAATTTTTCGACATAAATTTCTTCGTTACCGAACGAAGCCTTGGCTTCCGAGCGGGCTCGATGATACGACCCTTCGAGCGAAGCAGCGTCATGAACGATACGCATCCCCCGGCCGCCGCCGCCAAAGACAGCCTTGATAATAAAAGGATAGCCGTATTTTTCGGCGAACTGCTTTACCTCTTCTGGGCCAGATACCGGGCCGTTGCTGCCCGGAATCATCGGGATATCGGCAGCTTCCGCCTGCTTGCGAGCGTTAATCTTATCGCCAAACATAATCAAATGCTTTAGATCCGGGCCAATAAAAATCAGATTCTCCTCGGCACAGCGTTTTGCCAAATTTGCATTTTCCGACAAGAACCCATAGCCAGGATGAATCGCGTCGGCATTGGTCTTTTTGGCAATCTTAATAATTCCCTCAATATCCAGATATGCTTCGACAGGGCCTTTACCTTCACCGATCAGATAAGCCTCATCAGCTTTATAACGATGCAGCGACAAAATATCTTCCTGCGAATAGATGGCTACATGACGGATACCAAGCTCGTTGCAGGCCCGGAACACCCTGATGGAAATCTCGCCCCGATTAGCGACCAGTACAGTTTTAATGCGGTTCATATATCAGTTCACTCCTATAACTTTGCTGTTCGCACTACTAGAACGCAAAATTAATATTTACCAGTGTTTAGTCGCAAGTCTACCACAATATTCTTGATGATTCAAGATGTCTTCACCGAACAAACAAATGTATACTTGGACTTTGTATACACAGGCAATTCCGCTCAGAGCTGCCAACCCCAAAACACTCTTGGAACACCCTCAATACTTTTTGAAATAATCAACCAAATTTAGTATTGACGAACCCCAATATTACATGATATATTGACGTCAATTGGATACAGCATACGGTTAAGGTGCCACCAACTAGTTGGGGATAATAGGGAAGTCTGAGCATGGTACCCATGCAAAGGCGCGGGCCCGCCACTGTACCGAAGGAGACCTTACAAAGCCACTCGTCAAGGGGAAGGCGTAAGAAGTCGATGATTCGGGAGCCAGGATACCTGCCTTTATACCGTTTTAATCCTTCGTGGACAAGAAGGCTTTTTTGGAGTTATTTCCAAAGAGGTCTTTTATTTTTTTAGACAATAATATAGATAACACTAGAAAATGGAGAGATATTATGAGCTTATTGCAGGAGACACTGCTAAAAATTACTGCTCCGGACGTAGCCGTAATGGACAAGGTACAGTCCCGGCTGGATAGCCTTGCCAAACCCCGAGGAAGCCTTGGTCGCCTGGAAAGTATGGTAAAACAATATGCGGCGATAGTAGGGAAAACTGAGCCCGACCTACCACGCACCTGCATGGTGATAGCCTCCGCTGATCATGGGGTTGCCAGACAGGGGATCAGCGCCTATCCTGTGGAGACCACAATGCACATGACTGCCAATTACCTTGTTTCCAAAGGCGGCAGTGCCAATGCCTTCGCCAACTATTGCGGCGCCGACATGGTAGTAGCGGATCTCGGCGTAGCAGGAGATTTATCTAACGTTCCCGGGCTCTGGCACCGGAAAATTGCTTATGGCACTGAGGATTTTACCCAAGGGCCGGCGATGACCCGCGAGCAGGCGATTCAGGCTATCGAAACCGGAATCGAAATAGTCAATGACCGAGCTGCCCATGGCTATACCTGCTTTAGTCTTGGCGAAATGGGAATCGGCAATACCACTGCCAGTGCAGCGATAGTTGCCGCATTCACCGGCCTTTCTCCCGAAACGGTTACTGGTCGCGGCACCGGGATATCCGATAGCCGGATGATAGTAAAAATTAATGCCGTTGGCCGCGCATTAGCAGTGAACAAGCCAAATCCTGCAGATGGCATCGATGTGCTCAGCAAGATCGGCGGCTTCGAAATTGGCGCTCTGGCAGGTGTTGTCCTTGGCTGTGCAGCCAACCGGCGCGCAGTCATTATTGACGGTCTTAATACCACCGCGGCCGCCTTAATAGCTAATGCCATCCAGCCAATAAGTAAAAACTATATACTGGCTTCTCATCTATCCGGTGAACCGGCCCATATTATTGCTCTGAGATTTCTGGGTCTAGAGGCCTGCGTGGATGTGGGCGTAAGGCTAGGTGAAGCTATCGGCGCTTCAGTGGTAGTAGAAATGCTAAAAATGGCTGTTAAAGCATTACACAACATGGCTGTTAAAAAGTGCTAAGGTGCAAAAACTATAGCGCTCTAAACATAAGGAGGATCTACACCCGTGTTTGAACAAATAATCTCGGCGATAAAGCCCTTAGACACAGAAGCTATGGAAAAATGCCAACTGCGGCTTGATAACCTGACCAAGCCCCTTAACAGCCTGCAGGCCTTTGAAACCCTGGCTCGCCAGCTGGCGGGAATTACCGGCGTCCCCCGGCCCCGGGATTTGCCAAAAAGCATTATTATCATGGCCGGCGATCACGGGGTTGCCGCCGAAATAGGCGCCTATCCTGAGCAAACTACTACTGAGAAAATTGCTACATATTGCCAGAGCGGGGCGGCGATAAATGTATTCGCTGAGCATGTTGCCGCAGATCTTGTATTGGTGGATATTGGCGTAGCAACTGATTTACCGCTCTCCCCGCTGGTGCGCCATGAAAAGCTCGCCTATGGGACGAAAAACATCGTACGCCAACTGGCGATGACCAGGGAGCAAGTTTTACGGGCCATTGAAACCGGCATAAAAATCGCCCGCGAAGAAACAAATAAAGGATCACGGGTCATCGGATTAGGCGAAATAAGTATTGCCAACGATATTTCCAGCCTAGCGATAATTGCCTGCTATAGTTCAAAAACGCTAGCCGAACTGACCGGACAGGTTAACGAAATAGCCGATGAATGCCTTAATAGAAAGATCCATGTACTTGAAACCGCACTCTCAGTCAATTGTCCGGATAAGGACAATCCCCTTGACATATTAATGAAACTAGGCGGTTTGGAAATCGCCGGTTTAGTCGGAGTAATATTGGGCGCCGCTGCTGGTGGTGCGGCAGTGGTACTAGACGGCCTCGCTTCAAGCGCGGCGGCACTTATTGCTGTAAAAATGGCGCCTCAGGTTAAGGACTACCTAGTAGGGTCGCATTTTTCCGGCGAACCGGCGCACAAAGAGGCCCTAGAAATTATAAATGTGCCAGCATACCTATATCTCGATCTATATTTAGGCGAAGGAACAGGTGCCGCGCTAGGAATGTCGTTAATAAATGCCTCGTTACATGTGCTAAACGATATGAAAACCTTCGGTGAAGCCGAAGTAGCCGTAGCCCAAGACGGCCCAGGCGCCCTGAAACAAAGTAAGGATATTAAAAACTAAATAGCAACAGTCTAATGTTTATAATGTAGGAATCCCGCGTCGGCACATGGCCGCTACATACCTAATAACCTCCGAAACAGGCCTCCGCCCACAAGCATAGCGTGTGGTTGTCAAAGGCATAATACAAAAAGAAGCGGCCATCCGCCGCTTCTTTTTATATTTGATAAAGTGTATCGCTGTTTTAGCCTAACCGCGCATTGACCTGGGCGGCAGTCAGCTTTACACCGCCCGCGAATTCAAACTGGTCGACCTGATAATCGGAACCCAGCATCCAGTTATTCATACGGACAGTTTCGCCGGAGGAATGGATGGTGCAAACCAGATCGCTACCGTCCAGCGCAAAATCAATGCTGGCCAGGGTCAGACTATTGAAATGAAGGGTGTCAACCCCGTTGTCGGCTCCGTCGGAGTTAATGATGACATCATTGCCGTAGCCTATGGCGAAGACATAGATATCGTTGCCCGCCCCTCCGGTCAACGTATCCTGCCCCGCTCCACCGTCCAAAGTGTCGTTGCCCGCCCCGGCGGAAATAATGTCACTGCCGGCCCCATACAAGAAATCATTGCCTGTGCCGCCAGTCACAGTATTGTTTCCCGCTCCGCCGTCGATGGTACAATTGCCCGAACCGGCGTTGAGCAAATCATTCCCGCTTCCGCCAGACAGGGAGCAGTTGCCAGCCCCACCGTTGATGGTATCATCGCCCACGTCACCGCTCATAACGTCGTTGCCATCACCGCCGATGATCAGGTCATTGCCCGTTCCGGCCTTGAGAATGTTTGCGGCGCTATTGCCGATCAGCGTATCGTCCCCGGTGCCACATATCAGGTTTTCAATATCGCCATATTTACTTGCCAAATTGATGTTGACCGATACATTCATTGCACTTGCATCCAAAGTATCATTTCCATTGCCGCCGATTATAGTGTCATTCACGCTATAGGTGAACAAATCGTCGCCATCGCCGCCGTCCAATAAATTGTTCCCCACACCACCGTCGAGAGTATCGCTTCCCGCCCCGCCGATCAATGTATCACTACCACCGCCGCCGTTGATAAAATTGGCCATGCTGCTACCAGACAGCAGATCATTGCCACCGCCACCCACGATATTCTCAATATCGGTATAGTTGATAGCAAGATTAATGACCATGCCTACCGTCTGGGCACTAGCGTCTAATGTGTCGCTCCCGGTGCCGCCTTTGATATGTGACGGATCGTCAGCCGCATCGTAAATCAGGACATCGTCGTCGGCCCCGCCATCCAGCCAATCGCTGCCACTCCCGCCGTCCAGCGTATCGTTGCTCCCCAGCCCGTTCAATGTATCGCTGCCTGCTTCACCGAACAATACATTGCCGGCGCCATTGCCGACTATATGGTTGTCAAGGGCATTGCCTGTACCCGTCTGATATTCATTGAGGGTCAGAATCATATCCTCCAGATTATCCCCCAAAGTATAGTTGATTATTTCGGCCTGCACTGTGTCTCTGCCCTGCCCCGCTCCTTCGATCAGGGTTGCAGCCAACGAATTGACCCAATAAGTATCATCTCCCGCCCCACCTGACATGATGGGGCCCCTGATAAGCACGTCGTTACCGGCACCGCCATCCATCATTCCAGCCCCATCCAGAGTATCATTGCCAACGCCGCCTACGACAGTTGAGTTGCTGCCAGCAGTCAGGAAATTATCCAATGAGTTGCCCACGCCGGTATACCCGTTGCCCATGCGCAGGTTTTCGACATTGTTCCCCAGAGTGTAATCAGCATTAAAGGCTAAGTATATGGTGTCGATACCCTCGCCGGCCCATTCGCGCACAACATCGTCCGGGTTATCCAAGTGGTAAAAATCGTTACCCTTCCCGCCGGACATTGTATCATTGCCCGCGCCGCCGTCGATATCGTCTGCTCCGTCACTGCCGATGATAAGGTTATCCATGGCGTTCCCATATGCCAGGAGATTACTTGTGCCGGTAAGTACAAGATTTTCGATATTCAGACCCATCCAGAAACTCACGCTGGAGTAGACAGTATCAATCCCGCAGTTGGCATCTTCATATACGGTCGTACTAGTATTGTCCACGTAGTAGATATCGTTACCTTCGCCGCCGTACAGCCCGGCGGAAGAACCGACGCCCCTGACGTCCAGGATGTCGTCGCCGGTGCCGCCATACATCACGCTGCTGCCACGGCCGCCGATCAGTGTATCATTACCTTCCTCACCATAAAGTGATCCACTGCCAATGATAAGGTTATCCATGGTGTTCCCATATGCCAGGAGATTACTTGTGCCGGCAAGTACAAGATTTTCGATATTCAGACCCATCCAGAAACTCACGCTGGAGTAGACAGTATCAATCCCGCAGTTGTCATCTTCATATACGGTCGCACTAGTATTGTCCACGTAGTAGATATCGTTACCTTCGCCGCCGTACAGCCCGGCGGAAGAACCGACGCCCCTGACGTCCAGGATGTCGTCGCCGGTGCCGCCATACATCACGCTGCTGCCACGGCCACCGATCAGTGTATCATTACCGCTCTCACCATAAAGTGATCCACTGCCAACGATGCTGTCCGCCCCGTCGCCGCCGTAAATAGTGTCGTAGCCGGCCCCGCCTTCCAGGGTGTTGCTACCACCATTGCCAATTAGATAATCGTCTCCGTTACCGCCTTTGACATTTTCGAAATCTGTATACTGACTGGACAAGTCTATTATGACAGCGTTTGTCGCAGCATGGGCGTCCAAAGTGTCAATTCCCGACCCGCCCTTTATAAAGAGCGGGTTGTCCGCCGCGTCGTAAACGATAGTATCGTTGCCCCCCTCGCCGTCAATGGTGTCACTGCCGGCTTTGCCGTCGAGAAGGTTATTTCCACTGTTGCCGATAATGACATTAGCGAGAGAATTGCCGGTACCATTAATATTGCCCGTTTCGGCAAGAGTCAGGTTCTCCAGGTTGTCTCCCAAAGTATAACTAATATAGCTTAATACTGTGTCAGTGCCCTCGCCAGCCGCCTCGTATATATTGGTTTTGGCTTTGTCCACATAATACATGTCATTGCCGCTGCCGCCTGCCATCCCGACTTCGGTACCTCTCCCGTCCAGCACATCGTTGCCGTTGCCGCCGTTAATTCCTTGGGTGCCGGCCCCCCCGACCAGCGTATCATCGCCGTCATCACCATACATATATTTGCCGCCTATAAAGTAATCATTGCCGTTACCGCCGCTCGCAGTTTCACCGCCGCTAAGGTAATCGTTCCCTACGCCGCCGAGCAAAACCCCGTAGCCCACTTCCCCGATCAAAGTATCGTTGCCGGCATCGCCAGCCAAAGTATTTTTGCCGCCAGTGGTCATTATATTGTCGAGGCTGTTTCCGACACCAAGATGCGCATAACCGTCAATTATAAGATTCTCGATATTAGCGCTCAAAGTGTAGTCGATCTTCGCCTCCACGATGTCAATTCCTTCATCCGGGTTTTCCTGCACTATACCGCCGTCGTAGCTCAGATAATAAGTGTCGTTTCCGGCCCCGCCCGCGAGGGTATCCGCCCCCCACATTCCGCCAGCAATAAAATTATCGCCGACATTGCCGATGATGACATTATCAAGGTTGTTTCCGCTACCATCAATATTGTCCGTACCGGTAAGCGTCAAATTATGAACAAATGTACTATCAAGACTGAAGCTTACACTGGAGAATACCGTACTCCTCCCTGAGCCGCCATTCTCATGAATGATATCTCCAACATTATCAACGATATAAATATCTCCGGCTGAGCCATACATTGTATCGGCCCCTGTACCGCCGTCCAGAGTGTCACTGCCACCGTTGTCCAAGCTGGAACTCCCTAAAACGTCATTGCCGGCCCAACCCTGCAAAAGGTTGTTACCGCCATTTCCCACGATGACATTATTGAGGTTGTTGCCGATACCATCAATATTGTCTGTACCGATTAATGTAAGGTTTTCCACATTGTTCTTTAAAGTATAGCTTATACTGGAAGTTACCGTATCGGTTCCAGAATTGGCATCCTCAACAATAACATCATCGGCACTACCCACGACATAGCTGTCGTCCCCCGCTCCACCGAACATGGTGTCGACCCCTGTGCCGCCGTCCAGCGAGTCTGCTCCAGTTCCACCGTAAAGCACATCATCCCCGGCCATTCCATAAAGAGCGTTATTGCCGCTATTGCCGGTAATAACGTTGTCCAGACTATTGCCCGTGCCACTAATATCGGCCGAGCCTGTCAGAGTGAGATTGTGGATGCCAGCCGGCAGAGTATAACTGACGGCAGACTGAGCTACATCAGGGACCAGCGGTATTGTGCCCGCCGTCACATATGAACCGTCACTGAAGACGATTTTGTCCACCTGATAATTTACGCCCAGGAACCAGTTCTCAATGCGCACCATTTGTCGTCCATCATCTACTAAACTGATCAACAGGTCATTACCGCTTTTAGTGAAGCTCAAATTGCTCTGAATATAGCCGGTACCGGCAAATTGCACGGTGTCATAACCGGAGTCCCCTCCACCATCAGCCTGGTTCTGAATTAACGACGACGTGCCATCCGGCGAGGCGTACCATATCCTGTACAGGTCGTTGCCCGCCCCGCCGCGCATAGTATCGTTGTACAAGCAAATCATAGTGTCATTGCCGGTTCCGCCATCCAGCATATTGCCGAAAAGATCATCCTCCAGAATATCATTGCCGGCTCCGCCCTGAACAGTGGCGCCGGAAAGACTACCGACCATCGTATCATCCCCCGCACCGCCATCGAGCACATCTGCTCCATCACCTAAAATGCGATCATTGCCATCCCCGCCATCAATGGTGTCGTTCCCGGCTCCGCCAATGAGCACATCTGCTCCATTGCCACCGAAAATGAGGTCATCGCCGTCTCCGCCGTCCAGGCGCGAGGTTGCACCGGTGCTTGACAATACGTCGTTACCGGTCCCGCCCACCAACGTTTCACTACCGCTGGACCCGCCGGTAAGGGTATCGTCGCCCAAGCCGCCGACGATATTCTCAAAATCGGTGTATTGCTTGGTGAGATCAACGGCGATACCCGCACTTGTCGCGCTAGCATCCAGCGTGTCAATACCCGCTCCGCCTTTGACATTGGCAGCAGTATCAGCGACATCATAAATCACGGTGTCGTCCCCTGCTCCAGCGTCGATAGTGTCGCTGCCGGTGCCGCCATCGATGGTGTCGTTGCCTGCTCCACCCAAAATGCTGTTAGCCCGATTATTACCGGCCAGGCTGTCGTTACCCGAGCCGCCGGCGATATTCTCAAAATCGGTGTATTGTTTGGTAAGGTCGATAGCCAGATTCACTGTGGCTTTACTGGCCTCTAAGGTGTCAATGCCTGTTCCGCCTTTGACCTTGGCAGCCGTATCGGCGGCATCGTAAATTACGGTGTCGTCCCCTGCTCCGGCATCGATAGTATCACTGCCGTCGCCGCCATCAATGGTGTCATTGCCGAGCCCGCCCAAAATGCTGTTACCGAGGCTGTTGCCGGCCAGGCTGTCATTACCCGATCCGCCGACGATATTCTCAAAATCGGTGTATTGCTTGGTGAGATCGACGGAGATACCCGCACTTGTCGCGTTAGCATCCAGCGTGTCCGTTCCTGCTCCGCCTTTGACGTCGGCAGCCGTATCGGCTGCATCATAAATTACGGTGTCGTCCCCTGCTCCGGCATCGATAGTATCACTGCCGTCGCCGCCATCAATGGTGTCATTGCCGAGCCCGCCAATCAATGTATCATTGCCTTCGCCGCCAAATAGGGCATCGTCTCCCCCGCCAAGACTGGAGATAGTATCGTTGAAAACTGGGTCAATGAAATATGTATTTAGTTCACCTATCAGATAATCGCTGCCGCCGCCACCATCCAGCGTGTCGCTCCCCGCCCCGCCGGTGATAACATTGCCCAAGCTGTTGCCGGATAGACTGGCATCGCCGCTGCCGGTATAAGTCAGGTTCTCCAGACCATCACCCAACGTATATGAACCACGATTGGTCATAACGGTGTCGCTACCGCCGCTGTCGCTGATCTTGCCTCCAATGCCATTGATGATATAAACATCGTCGCCTGCCCCGCCGTCCAGCGTATCGCTCCCGCCGCCTCCGTTTAGGGTATCATTGCCGACACCGCCAGTGAGGATGTTACTCGCTCCGGTACCGGTAAGCTGATCATTGCCGCTGCCGCCGATGATATTTTCAAAGTCTGTGTACTGTTTTGTAAGATCAATCGTCAGGTTGCCGGCAAAAGCCTGGGCATCCAGAGTATCGATGCCCGCCCCGCCCTTCACATTGGCCGGGTTGTCCGCAGCATCGTAGATGACGGTGTCGTCGCCGACCCCGGCGTCGATGTAGTCATTGCCCGCGCCGCCATCGATTGTGTCGTTGCCGTCGCCGCCATACAAAGTATCGCTTCCGGCCCCGCCGGAAAGGATGTTGGCCAGACTGTTACCGATAAGGCTGTCATTGCCCAAACCGCCTATTAAGTTTTCAATATCACTGTACTTTTTCGCCAGATCGATTTTTACGCCCGCCGTCGCCGAACTGGCGTCCAGGGTGTCGATACCAGCTCCCCCGGATACCACGCTGTCCGCCGCGTCATAGATGATGAGGTCGTTTCCGTCGCCGCCGTAGATGGCGTCCGCTCCCGCCCCGCCGATCAAGGTGTCGTCACTGCCACCGCCATACAAGGTATCGCTTCCGGCCCCGCCGGTCAATATATTGTCGAGGCTGTTGCCGATAAGGATATCGTTGCCCGACCCGCCAATGATATTTTCAAAGTCGGTGTATTGTTTCGTCAGGTCAATATTTAGTTTGCCTGTATATGCATGAGCGTCCAGAGTATCGGTGCCTGCCCCGCCCCTGACATTGGCTGGGTTGTCCGCCGCATCGTAGATAACGGTGTCGTTGCCGTCGCCAGCATCGATGTAGTCATTGCCCGCGCCGCCATCGATTGTGTCGTTGCCAGCCCAGCCATAAATGGTATCGTTGCCCGCCCCGCCGGAAAGGACATTGGCCGCATCCGAGCCGGTCAATAGATCACTGCCGCTGCCGCCTATGATATTTTCAATGTCGGTGTACACGTCCGCCAGGTTAATGGCCACAGCCGAGGTCGCCGCATGGGCGTCCAGGGTATCGTTGCCCGCGCCGCCGGATATGCTGTCCGCCGCGTCATAGATGATGAGGTCGTTGCCATCCCCGCCGGAGAGCTTATTAGCTAAGCTATTGCCAGTCAATGTGTCATTGCCTTTGCCGCCGGTGATGTTTTCAAAGTCGGTGTATTGTTTCGTCAGATCGATGTTAAGTTTGCCGACAAACGCATGAGCGTCCAGAGTGTCTGTGCCTGCGCCGCCTTTGACATTGGCCGCATTGTCCGCTACATCATAAATGACAGTATCG
>Ga0364910_1152_pt2 | contig 11490 bp, 9 predicted proteins | sample SorcelJu500001C4_3_FD_206970 | JGI IMG/M metagenome (GOLD analysis project Ga0364910, IMG submission 206970) | Enriched cells from Trout Bog Lake Hypolimnion, Wisconsin, USA - BchlTB.June25.5000.01.C4 | ecosystem: Environmental > Aquatic > Freshwater > Lake > Hypolimnion/Profundal zone | place: USA...
GCTTAGATAGCCCTTCCTTTTGGATAAATTCGAGGACTTTGTTTTTAAACGCCGAAGCATTCATCGCATCAAGCCGTTCCCCTTGAAACAGGATCACAAGAACTTGATCTTGAATGGTATGCGAAAATTCTAATTCCATGTATTTTCTCTCAAGCATGTTATTTTATTTTAGTACTGTCTGCTATTATGAGATTAAGAGAATTCTGTCTAGTACACCAACCCGTTGAATATTGATAGGTTCAGACTACCCTTCTCTTTTTATCGACTCCTTTCCTTTTTGCCACTATTACAAAATATCCGATTCATGGCAAGTTGGAGATCTAGGACAAAGACTTTAAACCTGAGTTTTAAGGGAAAAGCAATAAAAATGGATTAAAATGTGAGCTTAAAGAGAAAAGTGGTAAAATGAATGTATGAGTACTTATACCTATTTTTCAAATCTTTTATGCAAAGTTAATCAACAAATTTTTACTTAGGTTTGGTAAGAAATTTATGCCTTCAAAGTCCCAAACTCCTAATTTTCAGTTACAAACAGGGCCCAAACAACAACTGCATTTGGCTCAACGACTCATTATGTCGGCTCATATGCAACAGGCCATCCGCTTGCTGCAGCTTCCCTTGCAAGAATTGGAACCGTTTATCGAAGAGCAGGTAGTCCTTAATCCTCTGCTAGAAATCTCGAATGAAGAAGAGGATGATTCTCCAGAGGGAGAAGAGGAGATAGAGGCAAATCAGCAAGATGAAGAAGAAGAAGTTTCCATCAATGATAAAGACCTAACGATTCTCAGTCGCCTTGAAGAAGATTTACGCGATCATTTTGCTGAAAGCGAATCTGCACCTATTCATCGTACTTCTGAAGATGAAAAACTCAGAACCTATTTAGAACAATCTATTTGTGCAGATCTCTCTTTAAGTGAACAACTTCTGCGCCAAGCTCATGAAACTTTCGAAACTTCAAAAGAATTAGAAATCGCTGAAGTATTAATTGGATATATAGATGAGTTTGGTTTTTTGAAGACTCCTCTTTCAGAGATTTGTTCCCTGCATCATTTATCAGAGGAAGAACTCCATCGCATTTTAGCAGAAATTCAAACATTTGACCCTTATGGCGTGGGAGCTTCTACAATTCAAGAATCGCTGCTCATTCAGCTTCGCTGTCTTCATAAAGAACACTCTTTGGCTTATCAAATTGTCCGTGATCACTATGATGAACTCCTGCATAACCATATTCCATCGATTCAAAAAACCTTAAAATGTTCTTATGAAGAAATTCAACGGGCGATCGAAAATGATATTGCTAAATTAGATCTGCATCCAGGGACTCATTTTTCTTCACAGCCCACTCGGGCAATTATTCCCGATGTCACTCTTCGTCAAGAAAATGATCAACTCATTGTTGAAGTTGAACGAGATTATACTCCTTCGCTGCGACTCAATTCACGCTATCTGAAGATGCTGAATGATCCTGATATTTCCGGTGAAACCAGACATTTCTTAAAACACCATCTTTTTTCAGCCCGTTGGTTGGTCCGCAATCTTCACCAACGTTATTCAACCGTTGAACGCATTGCACAAGCTTTAGCGGAAAAACAATATCAATTTTTCACTAAACCCGATGGACAACTTGTTCCTTTAACCATGAAAACGCTTGCAGAGGAACTCGATGTGCACGAATCAACCATTGCACGCACGGTTTCAAATAAATACATCTACACTCCTCGCGGTCTTTTCCCCTTGCGCTCTTTTTTCACAAATAAATATGTGTCTGAAAAAGGGGAAGACCTTTCGTCTACGACTGTCAAACAAGCAATTTTAGATCTCATTTCAAAAGAAGATAAAAGTCATCCATTATCCGATGATAAAATTTCTCTTCTTCTTAAACAAAAAGGCATTACGTGTGCAAGACGCACGGTGGCCAAATATCGCCTAGCTCTTCAGATAGGCAATATGCAGCAACGTAGAAAGTTTCGTTAAAACTACAGCTCTTCATTCTTAATGAGTCGGAGAGCATACTAAAACAATCATTAAAAAAATAGTCAGGAAAATTATGAATGAGGCCTCCAATATTTTGCCACAACTCGTTGCTAATGCCTTGCCACCTTCCACACAATCGGAAGAAGCAGAGTTTACACCTGCAACTCATCCTTATTATGACCGCTACGCCGCGCTGCTCGCTAGGCTTACGAGATTTGATTTGGAGAAGAGTAGTCCCTGTAAAGTTTTTCCTGGGACGGCCAACAGCTTGCTCGATCGTATCTTATTGTACGGGTTTAATCACTATTTTGCATCACCGGTCAAAGAAGAGATCTCTTCTTCCCTCACGCAACCGGATAACTTTCTTTTAGCGCTAACAAAATTTTACGCAGAATTTCATTTAGGGACTTGCAGGGGGGGAGTAAGCGTCATCGAAAAGATCCTGAAGTTGGTTGAATCCAATCAACCGAATTTTGGTGAGACAATTACCAATCAAATTATAGAGACTCTGACGAACATCCGCGATGAATTGAATGTATTGGAACGCGAAGAATCATTGGATGAATTTGTGAGAATTTCTTGGATCCAACCCCTCTATCTGCAAGATAGCTATCAAGAACTCATCTCTAATGTGGGAGTCCAGGCACATCTGAGTTCTCTTTCAGAGGAAGCAAGAGGCCAATTTTACTGGGTAATTTCATCCGAGGGACTTCGTAATCAGATACAAGTGATTGCCCGCAATTGTAAAAAGCTCCTGATTCCCAAACTAGAGGATGCCTGTCAAACATTTTTAGAATCCTTGGAAACCCTATTTCTTGGAGAGACGGAAAATGCAAGATTGAATTTCTTCCGACAGGAGACTCAGAAAAGTCTCGAGGAGCTAAAATTATGCTCGGATAAATTAACCTGTTTGACTGTCAATGAATTTAATAGATACCGATATTTGTTCAATAATCGTCAAATTCACCGCCTCAATATGGTAGGTGCTGCGATGATACGTAAGAAGGGAGTCTTATGCGATATGAGTGCCTTTTTAAGCAGGAGGCTAGAAACTGTCAAAGAACTGTTAAGGACCATAGAGGATTATACACGTTTACATTATAAAATTCATACAAGCTATCAAGAAATTAGCAGGCGGCTGCATCGTCTTCCTTTTTTCACGCTCCAATTCTCTCCCGGATTACCCTGCAACCATCAACCAGATTTAATGGGTCAACAATTTGCCGATTATGTGAAAGAGATCGATGAGGATGCCTTACAGAAAATGCAGATCGCAGCAATCACTGGCCGAGAGGAAAATTTTGTCAAAATGAAGCAGCAATATCATGCCATCTATAAAGTGCTAAAAGAATTTGAATGTGTCACAACAACCGAATCTCTGTTGGTTATGAGTTGTTCTGTCGCTCACAAAGCCTTTTTGAATTCTATGGAGAGACATACAAGCCTCAAAGAGGCATATCAAAAAATGATAGAGGAATCAAAGCTGGAAGAAGCGAAGCGTCTAGCTCTAATCAAAGAAAAAACTTCTCATGACAAACATGAAAATAAACAGTGGGAAGCTCCGTTGGAGGAGGATGAAATAGAAACGTACGCAATAATCGAAAACGATAGATTGCAGGAAACTGCGCCGCAAGGGAAAAAGTCTATTACAATGATTGAAATAAGCCAGCCCGATTCAAACAATCTCATCAGCTCGGGCATTTTGAAACCGCTTCTAAACTTTCTGCAAACAGCCAAAAGCATGCTGAATAATTCATTCGCCGTGAGCTGTTTTGCGAATGCTATCGAAATTTGCCGTGATTTGCTTGAAGAATTTGACAGTCTTGAACGCTTGACCACATTCAACGAAGCCGCTGAATGCCTCAGCTTCTTGCTCGCAAATGCCAGCATGTTCAGCGAACAAATTTTCTCAGCGTATCGATTGGAGATATGCAAGCCTGAAGACCGCTCCGATGTATATATGCATCTTAGGCATAATCAACAAACCCTTTTCAAAAAGCTATGCGATACAAATCCTCAATTATGCCATCTTAATCTAAATTTCAACTCGTTTGATCAGTTAGAAATTCGTTCAAGAACCCTTTACGATTCCCTAGAAACAACTTCTGACTGCGAGGGTATGAAATTGCTCGCAAAGACAGAATTGCTTCGCCTGGGACGAATGGATAAGAATCACACAAAAAATCTCATTGATGAAGTCCAGGCATTTTGCATTAATCACCTTAAACAATTAACAGAGCTGATCATGCTTTTGGGTGGAATTCAGCCGGATGAAAGCCTAGTTTGGACCTCGATCCAAGATCACATTAGCCGAAAGATCGACTCAGTGCTTGCGAAATTGAAAGCCACAAACAAGCCCCCGAAACAATGTGCAGATTTATTCAAGAAGCTCGGAAAAATAAAACGAGCAATTGGCAATAAACTCCCCAAGACTCATGAGGAGACCGATGTGCTACCTTGTTATTCTCACCCCAGCGATCATTATCTGGCAAGCGTGCACCGCAACATAGACCTTTTGCAAGCAAGATTAGCAAAATCCCTAGCATCAAAAGACTATAGAAACTTTTATAAAAGGTGCTATCTTTTAATTTCAATATCTGTCAAGGACATGGGCATAGCCTGTGCTGCTCGCAAAAGCCTTGTTGATCTGAGCAAAATCCAAAAGAAAAATCTCAGCGGGGATATTTGGCATTGGATCGAGCTTTGCGGTATTCATCCCGAACAGATTGAAGAATCCCACCATTGCTTTCTCGACGCTAGCCAGTTGGGCAGACACCTTGTACGCTATGTCAACCTATACCCAGATGAATTAATGAACGATGCGTCTGCTAGCATCAAGTCTAATGTCATAATTGCAAATAAGCAAATGACTCAACATTCAAGTCTATCGCTTCCTATCAATGAAATTTTGAAAGAGAAAGGGGAAGATCAAAACGAGGAGTGGTCCATAGTTCAAAGCAGGCAGGGCAAACGCGATAACAACAAACGTGAACAGTTAGTTCTGGATGCAATTCAACATATAACCGCAGGAGCGTCTTTACTTAGACTATTTCTAGCTACAACAAAGTAAGCATCAAATAAAATTTGACGACCTTTTCCTTGGCTTCAGCTGCGGAACGGCTTTCAGCAATGTCTGCGTATAAAGATGGTGCGGATCTGCAAAAATTTCATCTGTCGGACGATTTTCGACAACATGTCCGGCATAAAGAACAACTACCTCATCTGAAATGTGACGAATCACAGATAAGTCATGGGAAATAAAAAGATAGCTCAGATGTAAAGCTTCTTTTAACTCCAATAATAGATTGAGTATCTGAGCCTGAATGGAAACATCCAAAGCTGAAACCGCTTCGTCGCACACAATCAATTTTGGACGTAGCGCAATGGCTCTTCCTATACAAATGCGTTGCTGCTGTCCACCTGAAAATTCATGTGGATAGCGCAGCATGACATCCGGAGACAACCCCACCTGACGCAAAGTTTGCGCAACACAGTCAGCTTGCTCTTCACGGTTAGAAACAACTCCATGATAAAGAAGAGCCTCTCCCATATTCTCTCTCACGTTTTTCCTCGGGTTGAGCGAAGCATAAGGATCTTGAAAGATCATTTGAATCTCTTTGCGCAACGATCTGAGCTGCCATTCGGAAAGAGAAAAAAGAGAAAGCCCTTCAAAAAGGCTGTCGCCTGCTGTGGGTTCGATTAAGCGGATTGCTGTTCGTGCAGCCGTGCTTTTACCGCATCCAGACTCTCCCACCATTCCCAAAACCCTTCCAGAATGAATAGTAAAGTCAATGCCATCTACCGCCTTGATTACGCCTACCTGTTTGCGGAAAAACCCTGACATAATGGGAAAATATTTTTTCAAACCTCTGACTTCTAATAAAGGATTAATCATTTTTTTTCTCGTCCGGATGTTCCCAACGCTCTTGACTCTCTTTTGAACCATCATATAACCAGCATTTGGCCACATGCGACGGATGCTGAATGACAAAATCGGGAACCGGGCCGTGCCGGCACTTCGCCATGACGTAGGGACAGCGGGGATGAAAGCGGCAGCCTGAGGGAATATGACGAAAGTGAGGAACTTGTCCTGGGATCGGCTGCAGCTTGCCTCTTCGATTTTCCAACGAAGGACGCGATCGAAAAAGGCCTATCGTATAAGGATGCGCAGGATTTTCAAAAAGATGTTCGATTTCACCCCTTTCAATTCCTTGCGCCACATACATCACGATCACATCATCTGCCATTTCAGCAACAACTCCCATATCGTGTGTGATGAGAAGCAAAGCCATTCCATTTTTACGCTGCAAAGAACGAATCAATTCCAGCACTTGGGCTTGTATGGTCACATCAAGAGCTGTTGTCGGTTCATCGGCAATCAAAACGTCCGGTTCGCACATCAGCGCCATGGCAATCATCACACGTTGCTTGAGGCCTCCGGAAAGTTGATGAGGATAGGCTTTTAGACGCTCTTCGGACGCCGGAATACCCACTGCTTCCAACGCTTCTCCTGCACGGTCCCAAGCAGCTGCACCATAGAGCCCCAAATGAAGCTCCGCAACTTCGACAAGCTGGCTACCAATAGTATACACAGGATTTAAAGCACTCATGGGATCTTGAAAAATCATCGCGATTTTAGCGCCCCTTATGCGCCTCATTTCCTTTTCACTTATTGTCAATAGATTGTTTCCTTGATATAACACTTCGCCTGTTGGAGGAAGGGCAGGAGGGCGAGGGAGAATACGCATAAGAGAGAGGGCCGTCATCGATTTGCCGCAACCCGATTCACCTACTAAAGCTAAAGTTTTGCCGCTATAAAGAGAAAAACCTATATGATCGACAATCGTCCAAATATCTTGACCGATCTTTAAGCGTGTGGTGAGATCGCGTACGATTAAAATGGGTTTCATTAACAACCAATGATTTTGAGTTTGAAATTTCATCATACAACAATAACAAATTGATGGACATAATGGACAGATTGGACAGTTTTGGACAGGAGAATGCAACTTTATGGTTGAAAACCATTCGATTCATTCACTATAAATGATAGCCATGGACAAATTAATTCCTCGACATGGCGGCTATCGCCAACTTAAAACCTTTGAGCTTGCACGTTTAATCTTCGACATTACCATTCGTTTTTGCGATCGCTTTATAGGTATAAAATCTCGCACTCATGATCAGATGGTTCAAGCCGCGCGTTCCGGTGTTCAAAACATAGCCGAAGGCAGCCAAGCCTCAGGCACATCCAAGAAAACGGAACTCAAACTTACGAATGTGGCACGTGCAAGCCTTGAAGAATTGCGATTAGACTATGAAGATTTTTTACGCCAAAGAAAACTTCCATTGTGGAATCATGGCGATTTTCGCGGAAAAGAACTCATTAGGCAAAGAATAAGCACAGCAAACCAATTTGTTTTATGGGCTAAACATCTAGAGCAAGATCAAAAGGGTCTTCTTCCTGAAATAGCAGCCAATGGCGTTCTTGTGTTGCTATCGGTGACATGTGCGCTCTTAAGTCGTCAGCTTGCAGCCCAAGCAGAGGCATTTCAAAGAGAAGGCGGGTTTACGGAACGACTTTATCGTCACAGAACGACTACCCGGGAAAACCAGAATAAATGAACAGTCACCGTCCAATCAGTCCAATCAGTCCAATATGTCCAATCCGTCCATTTTGTCCATTTCAAACAGTTTTTTACCAGAGATAGAATCTTATGTTAACCATTTTGAGTTTATTTGGACGCTCTCCGTTTGCTCCTCTTCAGTCTCACATGGAATTTGTCGCTAAATGTGTGCATTGCTTGCCCGACCTTTTCGATGCTCTCGAAAGAAAAGATTATGATCGTGTTGAAAAGCTAAGCGAAGAAATTTCAAACCTTGAACATGACGCAGATTTGATCAAAAACGACATCCGCAACCACTTGCCAAAAAGTTTATTCTTGCCCATTGATCGAGGAAATTTGCTAGAAATTTTATCAATTCAAGACAGCATAGCAGATAAAGCAGAAGATGTTGCTGTATTAGTAACATTAAAACCATTAGAACTATTGCCTATTTTTAAGGAGGAGTTTAAACTGTTCCTACATAAAAATATCGAAACTTTCGATGAGGCTAGATTGATTGTCAAAGAATTACATGAACTTGTTGAATCATCGTTCGGTGGCATGGAAGCAGCAAAAGTGCGATCCATGGTTGATTTAGTCGCTTTTCGTGAACATGAAGTAGATGTGATTCAACGGCGATTGCTTAAAAGTTCATTTAATGCCGAAGATCAATGCAATTACATCTCTTTTCATCTATGGCAGAAGTTGTTTGAGAACATCGCTGCGATTTCTAATTTATCCGAGAATTTAGCGTATCGCATACGTATGACCTTAGATTTAAAATAAAAGGGTTATGGACACGGCTTTACTGATTGTTATCTTATTAACGGGCTTCTATATGGCCTGGAATATTGGGGCTAATGACGTGGCCAATGCGATGGGAACATCGGTTGGATCAGGGGCGTTAACCCTACGTGGAGCTGTCATCCTAGCATCCATCTTAGAATTTTCGGGTGCTTTCTTTTTCGGTTCTCATGTGTCAAAAACCATGCAAAGTGGAATTATCAATGCCGATCTCTTTGCCAATGATCCCCGGATTTTGGTTTATGGAATGTTAGCCGCTTTGGCTGCCGCTGGCCTTTGGCTGCAAATTGCCTCATACTATGGTTGGCCAGTTTCAACCACGCACTCAATTGTAGGTGCCATTGTTGGATTTGGAGCCGTAGTTGGTGGTCTTGAAGCTATTTACTGGAAAAAAGTAGCCTTTATTATCAGCAGCTGGATTCTCTCTCCTATATTGGGAGGAATTTTGGGTTATTATATTTTTAGCATGCTACGCAAAAAGATCTTCTATGCTCTTAACCCCCTCGAAGCCGCTCGCCGCTTGACTCCTTATATCGTTTTTGTTGTCGTTTCCGTTTTAGCATTGGTATTGGTCTTCGAAGGATTACGCAATCTTCATTTTGACTTAAGTTTGATGCAAAAAGGATTTTTAACGCTTGGAATGGCATTGTTGGGTGCAGGCATTAGTTACCTCCTTGTTCGACGAATTGCACCCCAACGGCAAACAGTCCTTGCACCTGTTTCGTCAAGTTACGGAGAGGATGTTACCCATTCTTTAGAGAGAGCTCGTAAACACTTGCAAAAAGTGAGCACCTCAACGTCAGGTGAGCTTCAATACCATGTTGGACTGTTAGTAGAAGAAGTGAAAGGGATAGAACAGACAATCCAGCAAAAATCAGAAGTCAACATTAACCGTTCCGAATATCTCAAAGTCGAAAAAATTTTTGGTTACTTACAAATAATGAGTGCTTGCATGATGGCATTTGCTCATGGAGCAAATGATGTGGCCAATGCGATTGGTCCTCTTTCGGCCGCTGTAGCCATTTTGACGACTGGAATTTATGCTGTGGACGCTCCTGTACCAACTTGGGCTTTAGCCTTGGGCGGCGTTGGGATTGTCATAGGATTAGCCACATGGGGTTGGCGTGTGATTGAAACCATCGGCAAGAAAATTACCGAATTAACTCCAAGCCGAGGCTTTGCAGCTGAATTTGGAGCGGCCACAACCATTGTGCTTGCGTCCCGGCTCGGAATGCCTATTTCAACCACCCATACTCTTGTAGGCGCTGTCCTCGGCGTGGGTTTTGCAAGAGGACTAGAGGCCGTCAATTTGACGACAACGCGTGATATTATTATTTCTTGGCTTGTCACTGTTCCTCTGGGAGCCATCATCGCAATCGTTTTATTTTATCCCATTCGTGCGATATTTGGTTAAACCACCTCTTTTTTTAATTATAAATGGAGAAAAAGATGTCGAAGCACTCTCAATCTTTAGCCCCTCAATGGTTCTTAAGAGTAGGTTCAATTCTCATTTTTGGCTTGCTTTTACTCGCTCGTATCGACGGCTATGGTCAAACCCCTTTGGAAGACACCCAAAACGCCCTCTTACAAGGTTCCATTCAAATTCAACCTCTCAAAACTGTTCCCGGAGATCAAACGGACAAAATTCAACCCGGAACTCCTGTCAAGATCAGCGTCATTGTTGAAAATAAAGGACAGCAAGCAATGCCGTCCGGCGAATTATATGTACGCTATGCCTTTCCTCAACCCCTGGAGAAAGAAGAGACAAGCGTCATCTTTGAAACTGAAAAACAGACATTCCCCTCTATTGAAGCAGGAAAAAAAATAGAGATTGTCTTTGATAATGCTCATCAAATTCCCTCTGTGCTCGATTTTGTCCGCTATGATTGGTCCATGCGAGAATATCAAGCAATAGTGGCTGTCAACAAAAAAGAAAACCTCATTGGCACACTTGCGATAACTTTTTCAGCTTATTATTACCCCGGAATTAAAAAAGAAATTCTAAATAAAATTTCTTTACCGAGAGGATCGTGATCCTGGTGAAGCAAATGAAATAGTAAGTTGTAAATGAACGTATCCATCTGCATTATATACATTTTAATATAGTCAGTAACAGTATCATGATGAATATTTAAAGAAACAGATTGATTTTCCACAAGTAGCTACAACAAATCTTGTGAGTATGATAACCGAAGATATCGGCAGCATTGTTTTTCCAGTTTGCGGGAAGGTTTTGAGAATCTATCTAAAAAACTTCAAGAAGATCCAGATATTCAATTAAAATAAAGATGTTTGTTGTCGACGCTGACTGATTCACAACATCGAAGAATTTATTTTTTTAATATTTTTTCTGCGTTGACAACTCTGCAAATCTCTGATAAATTTTCTGGGTCAGGGAATGATTCTTAGGCACTTTGTTTACTGCCTCTTGCATATGTTCTAAAACTAACTTTTCAGATGGTTCTACCTTTTCATTACCTTTTTCATACCAATCAGCCAAGACGACATGTGCCCCAAAATAGCCTTCAGCGGCCGATTTATTCAACCAAAAAAAGGCTTGATCTAAATTTCTTTCAACAATCGACTGATCTTTTTCGTTTGGAAATCCTTGTTCAAAAACTGTGACCATATAAAATTGCTCTTTGCTTCTGAAGTTGGGATTTAAATTCAAATCGCAGGCATTAACAAATTTTGCAAAATGATCTTTATGATCCCTGAGATTTTCCAAATTACAAACAAATTCGAAAATCTTATCTCTTATTTGATTAATCTTATAAATCCTGGCAGTTTGAATGGGAAGGCGGTTAGTTGGAGAATCAACTTGCCCGTATTTAAAAAAGGCTCGCATAAAAGTGGCGCCATCAACCAATTGAACATTGTGATGCTCATCTTCTGTTAGAGCCAGAAAGTAAGGGAGGCCATTCTTCTCTCTTTCTTGGATTAATACTTGAAAACGCTCCTGAGAATAAACGTCTATCATATCAGTGAGATTAACTGATCTAATTTCTTGAAAAGGAAGTGAAAGTGAAAATGATAAATTAACGGAAGCCGAAGCAGGATCCTGATTTGACGCAGACGAGGTTAGTGCTGACATATTTGACTCATT
>Ga0364910_1101_pt1 | contig 11422 bp, 14 predicted proteins | sample SorcelJu500001C4_3_FD_206970 | JGI IMG/M metagenome (GOLD analysis project Ga0364910, IMG submission 206970) | Enriched cells from Trout Bog Lake Hypolimnion, Wisconsin, USA - BchlTB.June25.5000.01.C4 | ecosystem: Environmental > Aquatic > Freshwater > Lake > Hypolimnion/Profundal zone | place...
TCTTTCGCCGGACCCCATTGAAAAATCTCAAATCAACATGAGCGTCACGAGAATTAATCAAACCGAGTTATCCACCGTAAACAGAGTCTTGATTGCCGCCCTTGCGGCTTTAACAGGTAAGTAGGACACCTTTGAACAATAAAATAATAGCTTTACCGAATACGCAGGCCCATTACACCTCCCTAGAATCCACGTTATGATATCAATACTACTTTTGAAAAAAACCTAATTAGTAAAAAGAGAAAGGCCCGAAAGGATTTCCATAAAAAGTGCTATCAACATAGTTTTCTGGCGGAATACTGATTGATATGCTTTAGAGACTTTTCGTTTCTTTGAAGGGCCCGTATTTAATTAGTGCAAATTTCGTGCCAAGGCTAACACATAAAAAACATATGCGGGCGAATACGAGCAATATCAACATTCAATAGCAAAAACCGCATGAAAAGATTTGCGCCCTGCCGAAATAAATATAAACCGTTTTTGGTTCGTAGAGTATAATTAGACTTAAGCGAGCTTGAATGTTTGCGATACACCTTCTAAAATTCCCTCGCCAGGGAGCAGATTTCCTGGTCCAGCAGACCCGGAGACCGCGACATACCGGGCGAAAAGCAAAAGCGGGCTGGCAAATTAGACCAGCTCGCTTAAATGAGTTTTATCACACTGTTCTCCGCGATTATTCCAACGACCAAAATAAATACAGGTCTTTATACCTGATGTTTGCAGTACAACGTCACCTGCGGGTCTTGCCAGACTTCGAGGGGAATTTCTAGCGCTGATTCAAACTGATGGTACATACTGATCATCTCACATCATCATTTATTTAGGCTCACGTTAGCATGTTCAAAAAGATCTTTTGACAGGCATCCTTGCCTTATATTTAAACGAAATACCATAATGATCCTGCAAAAGAGTAAAACCAGCGAACAATCGCTGGTTTTTGTAATTGTGCATATGAACTTCAGATATTGACTTGGAAATCAGGTTTATCATACAAACCGCCGTGCCATTTTCAGCAAACGCCCCTCTGCTAAATTCACGGCATCTTCCGGACACAGCTCCTGGCAACAATAGCAGCGGATACACTTGTCATAGTCAATATGAACTCTACCATTGACTACTGTCATAGCCTGAGGTGGACAATGGTTGGCACACCGTCCACAGCCGATGCAGGCGTCACCGATCTCCGGTCGTGCGGTAAGCTGACTGCGCCCTAGGTCAGCCAGCCTTTTGGGGACTCTGTCGACCAGTGAATTCAAGGAATGAGGCTTGACGAAGTTAACCCGGCAGTTCTGACCATTACCTACAAGGTCAATCCCGGCGAAAGGTGGCGTGAGACTTCGCACTAAGGCAAGCTCTGTTATGGGAGTCTGCTCGGGAATAAAACCCATCATCTCAGCCATAACTACATCGACGGAGAAACAGTTTGCCCCGACCAGAATAATTCCTGCCTTAATCGGTGTGCCGTTGCGCGGACCACGGCCTTCCATCCCGACAACGCCGTCGACAATTGATAGCACCGGGTTAATCAGGTTGGCAAGATCAATCAGCATACCGGCAAAATCCCGCCGGGCTTGCATGCGCAAGTGAAACTGGGCCTTCTCTAAACCGACGATGAACCCGAACAGGTTCTTGGTCACCCCGGTGATGTCCATGAAGGAATGAGTCTTCATTTTGGCCAGGGAAATAACTTTATCCACCGCAGTAAATGGACGGGCTAGGATGAATTTTTTAACGGTGACCCCGGCGGGGTACGGAATATCCACGGTAGAGTCGAAGGCAACAAGTTCCGCTCCTTCTTCTCTGCAGACTGCCAGTATGCAGCAGGCCTCCGCCGCCTTCAGCGTGCCGCCGGTTCCCGGAGAGTCGCCGACCAGCGGTACCGCCCCCCGGTCTTTAACTGCGCGGATAACCGCCCTTAATATTTCAGGATGGGTAGTTCGTGAAGTGCTCTTTTTTTATATCCTCCGCTTACACGCAACATCACACCTTCGTCACGTCCAGGTTGTACTTGTGATACTCACCTATTCATTTTGTTGATTGGCATGTATTGCAGAAAGACCCACATGACTTGTCCTCTTCCTGCATATGCTCCGTGCCCCATTCTGCCAGCTTAAGCAAGGGTGGTAATATGCTTTTCCCCTTGTCAGTCAAAGTGTATTCCACTCTAGGCGGAACTTCATTGTACTGTTCACGACTGATAATGCCGGATAATTCCAACTCTTTTAGCGACTGCGACAGCATCATGTTGGTCACACCCGCAAGCTTACGCTTGATACTACTGTACCTTAACGGTAGTCCACCGGCGAGCATGCATATTATTGGCAGCTTCCACTTGCCGCCTACTACATCTATAGTGTAGCGAATGGGACAGAGCAATTTGTCTCCAGCATAGGCTTCATCCATGACAGTCTGTTTCACGCTAGCCTCTCCCAACATGGTATGATATTTCATACTTTATCATTAAAATCTGCGTACTTGTATTAAACTGATTTTATAATAAAATGATATCATAAAGTTGCTTGAGGAGCAAAGAATAATTTCAAGGAGTGATTTAAGAGTGAAAGAGGTTCTGGAATTTTTGACAACCAACAAGATATTTTACCTGGCAACAACTGACGAAAATCAGCCCCATGTTCGACCAATGGGATTTGTAATGGACTATGACGGAAAACTGGCGTTTTGTACTTCTAATCAAAAAGATATGTACAAACAGCTTGTGGCCAACCCCAATGTGGAATTCTGCTCGATTGATGCCGGATTCAATACCCTTCGGCTATGCGGCAAGGAGGTATTCTGTACCTCGGAGGAAACACAGCGGAAGGCGCTGGAGGTAATGCCTGGTCTCGGCAAGATGTACGCTGTGGGCGATGGCAAATTCGAGATATTTTATTTAGACGATGCCCAGGCTATATGCCAAACAATGTCGGGTGAAAAGAAAAGATTGGCTGTTTAACCCAGGTAAAGCCAGGCCTCTTGAGGTTTGGCTTTACTGTTATTACATTCTCTAAAGAAAGGAACGATTGTATATGGCAGGTATAATTGGAATCAGCAGTGGCAGAAATAATAAAGTAGTGGAATCAGTAGTCCGTGAAGTGCTAGCCGGTACCGGTAAAAACTTTGAACTTGTCTCTTTAGCAGGAAAACTCATTCGGCCCTGCGAAGGCTGCAACGGTTGTGCCGACACCAACCGCTGCGTGCTAAAAGATGATTTCCAACAAGTGGCGGATTTACTGTTAGAGGCTGAAGGCATTGTTTTTGGTGCACCGACGTATTGGGGTCACATGAACTCCAAAGCACTGGCCTTCTGGGAGCGGATTTGCTTTGCCGGTCGCCACAATTCAGTGTTTCCCCTGTCTGGCAAACCTGCGGTCGTTGTGGCGGCAGATGGTACAGGAAATGGTGAATTCGTCTTTAAAGACATGAAGGTTTATTTGACCGACGCCCGCATCAACCTGGTTGGGGAATTAGCGGCCCAGGGAGAATATCCCTGCTTTACTTGTGGTTACGGAAACTATTGTCCGGTCGGTGGATTGATTGAATATTTTCCGTTGGGGACGGAGATTACCCCGGAGAGGATTCCGGCGATCACCAACCAGCACCCGGAAGAATGCGATTTGGCAGCTTCCGCCAGAGACATCACCGCCAAAGCCAGGCAGGTTGGTGCCGTTCTGGGTAAAGTGATCGATTTTCACAACAGCAAAATTAAAAGGGAACCCGACTGACGGCCAAAAAAGACCATTGTCCAAACCCAGAGTTTTGAATTCCAAGAAGGAGGAAAAATATTGGTACAAAAACTGTTATGCTGTGAAATTCTCCGTAATGAGATTGAGCAGGTACTCCAGGGAAAAAATGTTGAAATAAAATACCTGGAAGCCGGGTTGCATACTGATTTCAAGAAACTGGCAAATGCCATTGACAATGCCTTGGATTCCATGGGCAATAGTGCTGAAATATCCTTGGGATACGGAACAATGTGCCACCCAGATATGGAGACTATGGCTTGCGCTAAAGGCATAAAGGTTATGCAGTCCAAAAATTGCATCGAGATGCTTTTAGGGGATAAATTGTCCGAACTAGATGCCGAATCCCGCACGTTCTATCTTACCGGCGGGTGGCTGGAGAACTGGCGCAAAATATTTGTTGACCAGTTGAAATGGGATAAGGTTGATGCCCGTCAGAACTTCGGCTTTTATGAGCGTATTCTCTTGCTTGACACCGGCATTGTTCCAATTGACGATGAAAAGATATTGGAATTTTTTGATTATGCCGAAGTGCCAATTGAGATTCTTCCAGTAGATCTTTCAAACTTGGAGAAGTTACTCAGCACGGCTCTAGACTAAATAACAAGCTTATAGACGGAGGAACGAACCGATGAAAATACTGGGTATATCCGGCAGCCCCGTACCCGACAGCAATACCGACCGGTTAATCCTGCAGGTATTAAAATCAAGCGGGTTGGATTTTGAATTTGTGAAATTGAGTAAGCTTAATGTTCGGCCTTGCCTGGCCTGTAAAGCCTGCGTCGAAGACAATATCTGCAAGGTCAATGATGATTTTCCAGCGCTGGCGAATAAGCTGCGTGAAGCTCAGGCTCTTATAATTGGCGGATACACACCTTATATGGTGTTGGATGGCTTTACAAAAGCCTTTCTGGAAAGACTCTGGTCAATGAGGCATTTGCACAGCTTAAACGAAAATAAATATGTTGTCACAATCATTTCAGGGGTATTCAAGGAGATAAGGCAAACGGCCTTGAACGCAATGGCCATGGAGCTGTTCATGGAAAGAATGCACCATGTGGCTGAATTTGAAATTCAAGGCAACGTGCCCTGTCTGACCTGCGGTTATGGGGATGACTGTAAAAACAGCGGGATCCCTCATGTGTTTGCTGATAAAATAAGAGCTTCCGCCGACCATTGCGTTGCTGTGGAAAATCAGCCTGTCTGGGAGGAAGCTACAAAGACAGGCACCGTACTTGGCCAGTTTATCAGCGGGGAAATTGACTCCATCCCACGTATCGAGCCAACTCTGTAACAAAGACATTTCAAAATTTCAATTTATCTAGTAGGAGATGCGATTATGGCCCAAACTGTTGCCGAGCATTTTGAAAGCGAAAGACAAAAAGTATTGAACCAATGTACAAAGTGCGGAATTTGTGTCAAAAAATGTCCTATTCTAAAGCATACAATTCTGAAGGACACGCCTCCGCGCGAAATTCAAGAAAAAGTAGTTGATTTCCTAAGTACCGGAATCAGTAACGATACAGTCTATACCAAGGCTTTTGCCTGTATGGAATGTTATGAATGCGTCTCCGGACGTTGCCCCAATGGCCTCAGCCCACTAACTATCAATGAGATAATCAAAGCCGAATATCGGCGTAACAATCTTGCCGATATTCCTTACACAGACCCTAAAGACCGACTAGCGAAGCAGCGGGTTTTAGCCAGCATTCAGGTTTCTTCCCCGGATTACAAGTTGATTTTCACGCCCTCACGAAAGGAACATGCCAAATACGTCTTCTTTCCGGGTTGCAATGTGTATCTGCAGCCGGAAAAAATTCTCAGCGCTCTTGACGTCATGAACCTAGTAACTGATGACTACGCCTTTGTGCCTGGAATGGACTATTGCTGCGGCAATGTGTATATTGAAGCCGGGGACATTGAAAAAGGTTATCAGGCAGCCAAGGAGCTTGTAGACAAAATGGCCGCTTATAAACCGGAAGCCGTTATTCTTTGGTGTCCTACCTGTTACTGCCGGTTTATTACGACCATCGCCGATACTTTGGATATTCCGTTCAAGTTTATCTCCTTCACCCAGTTCCTAGCAGATAACATCGAAAAACTCCCTTTTAAGGGTAGAATGAATAAGACCCTTACCTTACATGAAGCTTGCAAAATGGCATTTATTGGCAAGGACTGTTCTTCTCCTCGCCAGCTCCTGCAAGGAATACCGGGGGTGAACCTGGTAGAAATGCCTCGCCATGGTGCAAATACAGTTTGCTGCGGGAGTTCCGCCATGGATTTCTTCCCTGGCAGCATGGCAGTTATGCGGGACGAGCGCCTAAAGGAAGCCGAACAAACCAATGCTGATATTTTAGTAGATATTTGCCAGACCTGCCATAACATCTTTGCCGCCGAAGAGCCGAAGTATCACTATAAAATAATGAGCTATGTTTCGGTTGTCGCAGCGGCACTAGGTATCGAACGGGAGGACAAGTACAAGAAATATAAGCAATGGGGTAGCCTTACCCGAATTTTGCAAGATGCTGAAGAATTTATCGGCGAATCACCATACTCCAGGGAAGAGATCGTTCAGACTCTGAGGAATTCAATCGCGCCCAAATAATAGTATTAAAAACAACCAGACAAAAATATTTTAGGAGGTCTAAACTTGAACAATGTTGTAGGACAACCCAATGATCTTTATGTTCTTTGGACTAGCGGGGACCGTGACGTCGCTCTAGGTATGGCCTTCATGTATACCTTCAACGCAAAGACAAGAGGTTGGTGGGATAATGTGACGCTTATCGTCTGGGGAGCCTCAACAAAACTCCTCGGACAAGACGAGGAACTACTGGGTCGTGTCCGTCAGATTATCGAGGCTGGGGTCAAAGTCGAGGCATGCCTGGCTTGCGCCGAAATGTACGGGATGGTTGCAACCTTGGAAAACCTGGGGGTCGAAGTCAAGTATATGGGACAACCGTTGACTGAACTACTTAAAGCGGGAAAAATTGTTCTCTCTGTATGAGAAAACGGTCTTAAAAATCTTTCGATGTTATCTTGGAAAACACTACAAATGATAAAGTCGCTAAATAGTCTAGTGTCTTTTTATCACAACGTAAGTGATTATCAGATCTTCAATTTGCTTTCGTACATCGTCGCCTTATCTTATGAGTCTCGTCCGGCTCAACTTCCTATCAGAATCTTCTTCCTAATTTCCGGAAATTCCATCCGGCTGATCAAAACTTTGCATCTCCAGCGTTAACTCCTCACACTCGTTAAACCCTGAAAACGATATCCATCCAACGTCCGATATAAACACTTATGAAAAATGCCATTCTGTCGATTTGACAGCATGGCATTTCTTGTGATTTGATTCTTTTAGCATTTATCCAATTTTGCGCACCGCGTGAAGTATTTCGGGATGGGTGGTTCGTGAAGTGCTATTTTTGTACAAGGGTTTATCACAACAATCGCCGCGCCAGCTTCAGCACGTGCCCTTCCACTAAATTCACGGCATCTTCCGGACAAAGTTCCTGGCAGCAGTAACAGCGGATACACTTGTCATAGTCAAGCTGAACTCTACCATTGACTACTGTCATAGCCTGAGGTGGACAATGATTGGCACACCGTCCACAGCCGATGCAGGCGTCACCGATCTCCGGTCGTGCGGTAAGCTGGTTACGCCCTAGGTCAGCCAGTCTTTTGGGAATCTTGTCAGTCAGCGAATTTAAGGAACGGGGCTGGGCGAAGCTGAAACGGCAGTCCCGCCCGCTGCCTACGAGGTCGATTCCGGCAAACGGCAGAGTCAGTCCTCGCTCTAAAGCCAGCGCCGTTACGGGAGTCTGCTCCGGGTTAAAACCCATCATTTCGGCCATAACAATATCCACGGCAAAGCAGTTTATCCCGGCCAGCATGAGCCCGGTATTGATCGGGGTTCCATTGCGCGGGCCCTTGCCCTCCATGCCGACAATGCCATCGACAATGGACAATACCGGATTAACTAGGTTCGCCAGATCAATGATCATTCCGGCAAAATCTCGCCTGGCCTGCATGCGCAGGTGAAACTGGGCTTTCCCTAAGCCGACAATGAACCCGAACAGGTTCTTGGTCGCCCCGGTGATGTCCATAAAGGAATGAGTCTTCATTTTGGCCAGGGAAATGACTTTATCCACCTCGGTTAATGGCCGGGCGAGGGTGAATTTTTTCAGGGTCAGGCCGCTGGGATAGGGAATCTCCACTGAGGTGTCGAAGGAAACCAGCTCCACGTCTTCTTCCCGGCAAACAGCCAGGATGCCGCATTTTTCAGCTGTTTTTAGCGTACTGCTGGTTCCCGGCGAGTCACCGACAATGGGAATCGCCCCGCTATTTTTGACTTCGCGGATAACCGCCCTTAATATCTCCGGGTGGGTAGTTCATGAAGTGCTCTTTTTTATACTCAGGGTTGACCTATAAGAGCTATAGAATTGCAACAGTATATAGTGTTGTTGCCAGGGGTTAGATTCGGCGAGCCGCACCAGTCCAAATCCACCCTTTTGCGTATGCATCTTCGACAAATTTCTTGGGTAAGCGTTATGGTTCAGTCAAGCTACGTTCAGTCATCGCAAGCAAATAGTTTATTTTATCACTGACATAGACGGTCTTCTGTAGAGATTGGACGCGTTGTAAAATCAATATTTTCCCCACGTAATTGTGAATACTCCGTCAAGGTAATCTTTACCAATTTCAATATATCTAGTATTTCTTGATCAGTATAATTCCTGGGATCTATCGGGAAAATAACCTCAATTTTATAAGGTGAGTACTGAAATCCTTCTCTAAATAATTCAACGCGCCCAGGTAGATTAACTGGGTCAAGCGAGTCAACAAGTTCAGGGTTGTCGCCAATAATTATCGGGGGCAACGAAGAAGGAGCTGAATATTTACAACCTAGAGAATGGATGTTGTTAAATAGTGACTTATTGTCAATTTTATAGGTCACTATTACTGCTCTTATTTTGGCCTTGTTTTTAATTAATCTTTCAGCATCATTTTTAGATATTTGATCAACTGCAACACAACATTCTATATCCCGGTCATCATACTTGTATGACATGAACGCTGCTGCACCGTACGGTCTCGAAATTCTGATATTTTCTACAGTTATGGTTGGTTTATATAAATACCAATCATGTATGAAAATAGCGATTAACAAGACTAATACAACGGCTAACATAATTAGCAACCTACTAGCTACCTTGCTCAATGTATTATTACCCCTTTTTAGGCAAAAACCTAGCATTTTTACACTTTTTATATAATAGTTATAAATTTCGCCGGAATAACCAATGTTCCTGTTTGAAACCATCTTAAGCTATATACTATATATATCATTTTCGTGCCGTATATTTTGCCAGCCACTCAGGCGTAAAATAAACATATTTAGAGCCATCACCCACATATCTCCAATAAATCGGTTTAATGTCAAGCCAATGCTCCTTACGCATAAACGACAAGGGCGTAACTCGACTTTAAATTCACCGGCGCCAATAAATTGAGGTTCTCCATTAGGTTTAGGGTAGCCAACAATCATAACAGGGCCTCCCTGCTCATCATTTGGTACATGACGTTGAAAAAGAACGATATCTCCGGGAAGCGGGCTGGCAACTTGTACAAAAGAGCCCATTTGCTTTCCAGGCCAATTTCTTTCGTAATAATCAACGGACACCGGATACTCATGTCCCACAGGACTGACGGTAGTAGGAAAATTATCAATTCCGCCTCCTTTCGTATACGCATTTCCAACAAAAATATTGCACTTAAAAAGACCACTAGGGACATTACCTAAACTTGCCTGTTGTCCATACGCAGTAGATCCTATCTCTTTGTATGCCCAGTCTAGAACGTTCTGTCTGACACCTTCCTCTTTTATAATAATTTCCACATTTTTCGAGTCAGCTTCACTACCTCCACCAATTCCCCAAGTGCTACTTGTTGTGGTTGCGCTTCCACGGCCCTTTAGATAATGCGGCGTTTGTTGTTGAGAATAGTTCGCTGTTTGTAATTGAGCAACCGTCATATTGGTTGCAGCCTCAATTACCCGGTTCTGCTCATGAAACTTGTCTGCGCAAACGGGATGAACGTCCCCAGAGGCAGTTACGTTACATAATACATTATTCGAATTATACTCCAAATTGTAGCCAGGAATCGTTTCCGCGTCAACAAACGCGGGGTTGCTCGGACCTAGAACCGTCTGGAAGTTGTATTGCCATTGATTAACTAGTTCTTCCGAATTGAATAACGGGCTACGATTTTGCAGACTGAGCGCCTGGCCGACATTGAATGTGGTATTATTCCACTCCAATATCTTGTTGCCGTTATTCGAAGCATTTTGGCCGAACGACAACGGATTCGCAACAATATCCGACTCCGGTTGCCCAATGTTCAGCGCGGACGTTGTCGCGTTGATCTGTTCCTGGAACTGTTGCTCGAGATTGACGTTAATTTCCGGATCTTTAGGATTCATTTTTTCCCTCTCCTTTGTAAAGTTTTTTTCTACCTGGCAGTGTCGGCGCTTTCCCTCGCCATGAGCAATAAAAAAAGGCCGGTTGGCCTTTTTTTCATAAATAGCGTAGCAGAATTCTTTCCTGCCTATTTACCCCTCTATTCTTTATCCGTACAAATTTGGGGCAAAAAGTGTATGGTGTTTTATAAAGTTTATAAAGTTCTCACCATCGACATCAATATCATCTTACTATAAAAAGGAGGCATTTTGGTGCTGCACTTTAATCTTTTCAAAGTCGCCGTATCAGTTTAAGCAGTTTTCCCTCCGCCAAATTCACCGCGTTCTCCGGGCACAGCTCCTGGCAACAATAGCAGCGAATACACCTGTCATAGTCGATATGAACTTTACCCTTAGCAACGCTCATCGCCTGCGGCGGGCAATGGGCGGCGCAGCGTCCGCAGCCGATACAGGCGTCAGTGATTTCCGGACGGGCAGTCAGCTGACTACGGCCCAGGTCGGCCAGTCTCTTGGGAATCTTGTCGGCCAGAGAATTTAGAGAGTGGGGCTGGGCAAAGCTAAACCGGCAGTCCCGCCCACTGCCTACAAGGTCGATTCCGGCAAACGGCAGAGTCAACCCTTGCTCCAAGGCCAGCGCCGTAACCGGAGTGTGCTCGGGGCTAAAGCCCATCATTTCGGCCATAACAATATCCACGGCAAAGCAATTGGTTCCCGCCAATATAACTCCCGCCTTAATCGGGCTCCCGTTGCGCGGCCCTCGGCCTTCCATGCCCACTACGCCATCGACAATCGACAGCACCGGCTTCACCAAATTCGCCAAATCAAGCAGCATTCCGGCAAAATCTCGCCGGGCTTGCATGCGCAAGTGAAACTGGGCCTTTTGCATACCGACGATGAACCCGAACAAATTCTTGGTCGCTCCGGTGATGTCCATAAAGCTATGGGTCTTCATTTTGGCCAGGGAAATGACTTTATCAACTTCGGTCAACCGCTTGGCGACAGTAAACTTCTTTACTGTGTTCCCGGCGGGGTACGGAATATCCACGGTCGAGTCGAAGGCAACAAGTTCCGCTCCTTCTTCTCTGCACACTGCCAGAATGCCGCAGGCCTTCGCAGCCTTCTGCGTGGCGCGGGGTGCCCGCGCGGGGCCGCCCCCCGGCCCCCCCCCCCCCGCGTTTTGAGCGCGGATAAAAGACCCGAC
>Ga0364910_1164_pt1 | contig 10398 bp, 2 predicted proteins | sample SorcelJu500001C4_3_FD_206970 | JGI IMG/M metagenome (GOLD analysis project Ga0364910, IMG submission 206970) | Enriched cells from Trout Bog Lake Hypolimnion, Wisconsin, USA - BchlTB.June25.5000.01.C4 | ecosystem: Environmental > Aquatic > Freshwater > Lake > Hypolimnion/Profundal zone | place: USA...
CAAGTTCAGGAACCAACGAAGCTTCCCAACAGCCCGGCGTATCTGGAGGGGCTTATCAATGTTCGCGGGCATATTATTCCGGTGGTGAGATTATCGGCCAAATTTGGCCTTGTGGATGAGGTTGGTTCAGCCCAGAGGGTGATTGTCACCGAGGTTGGTACCCGGGAAATCGGGATTATTGTCGACGAAGTACTGGAGGTAATCCATCTGTCCGGCGTTGACCTGGAGCCGACGCCAGATGTTTGCGGCGCTGCCGGTTCAGGCATCAGAGGTATTGGTAAAGTCGATAGCAGACTGATAATTTTATTGAACTTGGAACAATTGTTTACCGGTGAGGAAATGGCCACGTTTAGTCAGCAGTTGGCATAAACGGTGATGGGTTGCAGGTTGTAATAGACAGTAAATAGAGGAGCGGGGTATAAGATGAAACGGGTGACTATTGGCGGACAACTTGGCGCAATGTTTGCGGTTGTGATAATCTTATTGACAGTTTTGCTGGGGGTCACGATTTATCAATTCCAGGCAGCGACGCAAGGGTTTCAGGGTATGCTGGCGGGACCAGTGGCAAGAACGCTTGGTTTGGAAAAATCCCAGGATAATTTTCATATGGGGATTGCTGATCTCCGTGGGTTTATGGCTTATGGCAGCGACCAATATGCTGACATGGCGGTGCAGCAGATGAACGACAGTCTGACTTCGGTGAAGAATTTCACAGCCACAGTATCGGCCGCTTCCAGCCGACAGGAAGGCGAGAAATTGCAGGGTTTGCTTGGCTCCTATATTGAGGATGTAAAGCAGCTAATCGCCATGAAGAAGGCCAATGATCCAGGCATGAAAGTTTTTTTGAGTGGCCTCAGACAGAAGACCGAGAGCGTCAACGCGCAGTTCGCGGCAACTTTGAGTGCTCAGGATGCAGCGCTGAAGAATCTTGTCGATCAGGCCAACGACAAGGAAAGCACAGTATTTGAAATCGTGATCATATCCAGCATTGTTGGCATTCTGGTGGTTATTGCCTTGGTTTATTGGTACAGCCGCAAACTGGCCAGACGAATGAATACTATGAGGGATGAACTTTTGGCGGTGAGCAATTTGGATTTGAGCACCAAAGATATGCATGCCTCGAATAATGATGAAATCGGCGATATGGCTGAGGCTGTTATCAAAATGAAATATGCTCTGCGTAGTGTCGTCGGCAATGTGAGAAACAGCGCCGATACTTTAGCAGCGGCTAGTGAGGAATTGACCTCCACGGTGGAAGAACAATTACGAACCTCGAGTGTTATTGCCCACACTGCCGGCGACATCGCGGCCGGGTCTTCGCAAAACACCAACAACATCACCGGAATATCGGCGGTTATCGAGGAAGTCACCGCCGGAGCCGAGGAAATGAATGCCAGTGCTGGCCTTGTTCGGGACACAACCAATAAGGCGGTCAGTGACGCGAATAATGGGTTAAAGCTTATCCAGAGGGTAGTTTTGCAGAATACGAATGTCGAAAAATCAATGCGAGAGATTACCGATGTTTCGGGTTCTTTAGTCAAGGGCTCGTCTGAAATCCAGGAAATAATTACTGTTATCAGCAATATAGCCGGTCAGACAAATTTACTGGCGCTCAACGCGGCTATTGAGGCGGCCCGTGCCGGTGAGGCCGGCCGGGGTTTCGCGGTGGTTGCAGAAGAAGTCCGCAAGCTGGCGGAACAGAGTGCGGATGCGACTCAGAATATTGAAAGTATTATACGCAAAATGACGGTGGATATTGAGCTTTCTGTTAGCAGCGTAACCAAAGCTAACGCTGAGGTCCAAACCGGAAAAACGGTCGTGTCTGAAACAGAGCAAGGTTTTGAGGATATTGTCGAAAAGCTAAACCATGTTCAGTCAGGCATGGGGCAAATTGCAATGGCAGTGGAAGAAACTGCTAAGGGGATGCAATCTGTTGTGTCAAATGTGCAAAATATCGGCGCCGTAGCAGAAGAGACCAGCGCAAGCACTCAGACATTAGCGGCGGCGGCCGAGGAACAGAACGCCAGCTTGAACGAGGTAAATTCTAATGCGGAATCTCTGGCGAAAATGGCTACCGAACTAAACAGCACTATACAAAAATTTAAAGTTTAGCAGCCGGTATAAAATAACTTAATTCACTGTCTAGGCCGAGCGAAATTATCGCTTGGCCTAGGTTACTAAAAAAGGAAAATCAAATTATTTGTCGAAATGTGGAAATTTATAAGAAAATTATTCCTTTAGTGGAATTATTTTGGTAGGAGGGGTTTTGGTAATGATAGGTACCCCAGGCAATGATAGTTTAACAGGAGGCCCTGGCGCAGACATAATATTTGGCGAAGCGGGTGACGACACCTTAAACGGTGGCGCGGGCAATGATACCCTCAACGGCGGAATCGGCAACGACTCTATTGTTTATGATGCGGCGGATAATCCGACTAATGTTATAGGTGGCACAGGTATTGACACTCTTGATGCCAGTGCAATGCAAACGGGTGTTGGTATAAATCTGACGACTCGCTACAAGGATTTTGAAAATATAAATGGCGGCAGCGGCAACGATAGTCTTACAGGCAATAGTCTGGCGAATGTGCTAAATGGCGGCGAGGGTGACGACACCTTAAACGGTGGCGCAGGCAATGACACCATCTACGGTGGAGGCGGCAATGACACTGTCGTTTATGACGCGGCTGACAACCCGGCTAATGTCCAAGGCGGAGCAGGCATTGATACCCTGGACGCCAGCGCCTGGACTAAAGGGCTAGCTATTAATTTAGTTAATATCTATACTGATTTTGAAAATATAAAGGGCGGTAGTGGCAACGATAGTTTGGTAGGCAACAGTCTGGCGAACTTTATCAGTGGCGGAGCTGGTAATGATACTATTGATGGTGGCGTTGGCAATGATACCATCGACGGTGGGGCCGGCAACGACACCATCGTTTATGATGCGGCTGACAACCCGGCTAATGTCAAAGGCGGAGTGGGCATTGACACCTTGGACGCTCACTTGATGACAACGGGGATCGCTATCAATTTGACCAGCCAATATACCGACTTTGAAAATATATTAGGCGGCAGCGGCAACGACAGTTTAATCGGCAACAGTCTGGCGAATGTATTGGACGGCGGGACAGGCAACGACAGCTTAACCGGTGGCGCGGGCAATGATAAGATCATCGGCGGAGCGGGTGACGACAGATTAGACGGTGGAACGGGTAATGATGTTATCGACGGTGGGGCTGGCAACGACACCATCGTTTATGATGCGGCTGACAATCCGGCTAATGTTAAAGGCGGAGTGGGTATTGACACCCTGGACGCCAGTGCCTGGAATAAGGGGATAGCTATCAATTTAGTAAAAAAATACACTGACTTTGAAAATATATTGGGCGGCAGCGGCAACGATAGCCTGGTCGGCAACAGCCTGGCGAACTTTATCAGCGGCGGGGCCGGAAACGACACTTTGAATGGCGGCGCGGGTAATGATACCATCGACGGTGGGGACGGCAATGATACCGTAATTTATGATGCGGCGGATAACCCGGCTAATGTCAAAGGCGGAGCAGGCATTGACACCCTGGACGCCAGCGCGATGACTCAAAGTATGGTGATTGACCTGACCAGCCAATATACAGATTTTGAAAACTTTAAGAGCGGCAGTGGCAACGATAGTCTTACCGGCAACTCTCTGGCGAATAGTCTCAGCGGTGGAGCAGGAAACGATACTATCGACGGCGGCGCGGGCGATGATAAGATCGACGGTGGTGCCGGCAATGATTGGATCATATATGATGCGGCGGATAACCCGGCTTATGTCAAAGGCGGCACTGGTATTGACACCCTGGACGCCAGCGCGATGACAACAGGTGTTGCCATTAACTTGGCAAAGTACACCGACATTGAAAACTTAAATAGCGGCAGTGGTAATGATAGCCTATTCGGCAACAAGCTGGCGAATGTGCTAAACGGCGGTGCAGGGAATGACACTATTAGCGGTGGCGCGGGCAGAGATACTATCGACGGCGGCGCGGGCAATGATTGGATCATATATGATGGTGCAGACAACCCTGCCTATATCAAAGGTGGCGCTGGTGTTGACACCTTGGACGCCAGTGCATGGACTAAAGGGATAGCTGTTAATTTAACCACTAAATATACTGATTTTGAGAATATAAATGGTGGCAGTGGCAGCGATAGCCTAGTCGGCAACAGTCTGGCGAATATTATTAGCGGCGGTGCAGGAAACGACACGTTAAGCGGCGGCGCGGGCAATGATACCATCGACGGCGGGGCCGGCAATGACACCATTATTTATGACGTGGCTGACAACCCGGATAACGTCAAGGGCGGGACCGGGATTGATACCTTGAACGCCAGCGCAATGACAACAGGGGTTGCCATCAATTTAACCAGCCAATATACCGATTTTGAAAGAATAATCGGTGGCAGCGGCAACGATAGTCTTGTTGGTAACAGCCTGGGTAATGTGTTAACAGGCGGCGCGGGTGACGATTGCCTTGACGGCGGTACAGGCAGGGATACAATTTACGGTGGGGCTGGCAATGACGTCGTCATTTACGATGCGCTGGATAACCAGGCTTATGTCAAAGGCGGCGCCGGGATTGACACCCTGGATGCCAGTGCAATGACCACCAAGGTATCGATTAATTTGACCCGCCAATACACCGACTTTGAAAACTTAAAGGGCGGCAGCGGCAACGATACTCTTATCGGTAATAATCTGGCAAACGCTATCTATGGCGGAGCGGGCAATGATATCATTAACGGCGGGGCCGGCAACGATACCATTGGCTACGACGCTGCGGACAACCCTGCGAATATCAAGGGCGGCACCGGGATTGACACCCTGGATGCCCGCGCGATGAAAACAGATATTGGCATAAACCTGACGCTTCAGTACAAGGATTTTGAAAATATCCTGGGCGGCGACGGCAACGATACTCTTATTGGCAACAGCCTGGCAAATGCTATCTATGGCGGAGCGGGCAATGATATCATTAACGGCGGGGCCGGCAACGATACTATTGGCTATGACGCGGTAGACAACCCGGCGAATATCAAAGGTGGCGCCGGGATTGATACTCTGGATGCCAGCGCGATGAACACCGGGGTAGCGATCAATTTGACCAGCCAATACACCGACTTTGAAAACTTACAGGGCGGAAGCGGCAACGACAGTCTGACGGGCAACAGTCTGGCGAATGTGTTAATAGGCGGCGCGGGTGACGATACCATTGATGGCGGCGCGGGCAACGATAAGATCGATGGTGGGGCTGGCAATGACACCATCATTTATGATGCGGCAGACAATCCGGCGAATATCAAGGGCGGCGCTGATATTGACACCCTTGACGCCAGGGCAATGAAAACCGGGATTGCTATCAATTTGACCCGGCAATATACAGATTTTGAAAACCTAAAGGGCGGCAGCGGTAACGATACTCTCATCGGTAGCAGCCTGGCAAATGCTATCTATGGCGGAGCAGGCAATGATATCATTAACGGCGGGGCTGGCAATGACACTATTGGCTACGACGCGGCGGACAACCCGGCCAATATCAAGGGTGGCACTGGTGTTGACACTTTGGATGCCAGCAAGATGACAACGGCGGTCGATATCAATTTGACCAAACTATATACCGACTTTGAAAACATTGATGGTGGCAGCGGCAATGACAGTTTAACCGGCAACAGCGTCGATAACGTGCTTGACGGCGGTAGCGGCGCGGATACGATGGGCGGTGGCTTGGGCAACGATACTTATGTGGTGGATAACTCCGGCGACAGGGTTACAGAAGCCGTGGGTGGCGGCACTGACAGTGTGTTGTCAAGTATCGACTACACACTGGTCGACAATGTTGAGAACCTGACGTTGACCGGCGCCGGTATTAATGGCACTGGCAACGCTTTAAACAACGTGATTATCGGCAACGGCGGCGATAATGTGCTGGACGGCGGAGCTGGCAATGATACCATGATTGGCGGTGCTGGCAATGACACCTATGTGGTGGATAGCTCCAGCGACGTTGTAGTGGAAGCCCTGGGCGAGGGTTTTGATACCGTACAGGCTAGCTTCAGTTTTACTTTGCAGAACAATATTGAAAACTTGACGATGACTGGCACTAATAATCTTAAAGGTACCGGCAATGCATCAGACAATGTAATCGCCGGAAACAGCGGGGACAACGTACTAGACGGCGGGAGTGGCGCTGATACACTGATTGGCGGCTTGGGTAATGACACATTTGTGGTGGACAACGCCGGCGACGTTGTGGTGGAAAAATACAATGAAGGCACCGATCTGGTACAGGCCAGTGTTAGCCATACTCTGTTTGACAATGTGGAGAATCTGACTTTGACTGGTACCAGTAATATTAATGGCACCGGCAATGCTTTGAACAACGTGATTAGAGGCAACAGCGGCGACAATTTACTGGACGGCGGGAGCGGTGCGGATACAATGATTGGCGGGCTGGGTAATGATACCTATGTGGTGGATGACGCCGGCGATGTTGTAACCGAGAATGCTTCTGACGGCACAGATTTGGTGCTGTCCAGTGTCAGCCAGACTCTGTCCGACAATGTTGAGAACCTGACATTAACCGGGAGCAGTAATGTTAACGGGTTAGGCAATACTTTGGATAACGTAATGAACGGCAACAGCGGCGATAATGTGCTGGATGGCGGGATTGGCGCGGATACACTGATCGGCGGGCTGGGTAATGACACCTATGTGGTGGATGATGCCGGCGATGTTGTAACCGAGAATGCTTCTGGCGGCACAGATTTGGTGCTGTCCAGTGTCAGCCAGACTCTATCCGACAATGTTGAGAATCTGACGTTGACCGGCAGCAGTAATATTAATGGGTTAGGCAATACTTTGGATAATTTGATTACTGGCAACAGCGGCGATAATGTGATTGACGGCGGGATTGGCGCGGATACGCTGATTGGCGGGCTGGGTAATGACACCTATGTGGTGGACAACGTTGGTGATGTTGTAACTGAGAATGCTTCTGGCGGCACAGATTTGGTGCTGTCCAGCGTCAGCCAGACTCTTTCCGATAACGTTGAGAACCTGAAGTTAACTGGCAGCGGCAATATTAACGGCATAGGTAATGCTTTAGATAACGTGATTAGAGGCAACAGCGGCAACAATGTGCTGGACGGCGGAAGCGGCGCGGATACGCTGATTGGCGGGCTCGGTAATGACACCTATGTGGTGGATAACGCCGGCGATGTTGTAACTGAAGGCGCTAGTAGTGGAACCGATCTTGTGCAGTCTAGCGTTGATTACACCCTTACTGACAATGTTGAGAACCTGACATTAACCGGGAGCAGTAATATTAACGGGTTAGGCAATACTTTGGATAACGTAATGAACGGCAACAGCGTCGATAATGTGCTGGATGGTGGGATTGGCGCGGATACGCTGATTGGCGGGCTGGGTAATGACACCTATGTGGTGGATAGCACCGGTGATGTTGTAACCGAAGGCGCTAGTGGCGGCACCGATCTTGTGCAGTCTAGCGTTGATTACACCCTTACTGATAATGTTGAGAACCTGACATTAACCGGCAGCAGTAATATTAATGGGTTAGGCAATACTTTGGATAATGTGATTACCGGCAACAGCGGCGACAATGTGCTGGACGGCGGGAGTGGCGCGGATACATTGAGTGGCGGGCTGGGTAATGACACCTATGTGGTGGATGGTGCCGGCGATGTTGTAACCGAAGGCGCTAGTGGCGGAACGGACATGGTGATGGCTGGCATTGATTATACCTTGGGGGCCAATGTTGAGAACCTGACGTTGACCGGCAGCAGTGATATTAATGGGTTAGGCAATGTTTTGGATAACGTAATGAACGGCAACAGCGGTGACAACGTGCTGGACGGCGGGAGTGGCGCGGACACGCTGATTGGCGGGCTGGGCAATGATACCTACGTTGTGAATGATGCTGGCGAGGTGGTAACCGAAGGCGCTAGTGGCGGCACAGATTTGGTGCTGTCCAGTGTGAGTCAGACGCTTACCGACAATGTGGAAAACCTAACGTTGACCGGTAGCAGTAATATTAATGGGTTAGGCAATACTTTGGATAATGTGATTAACGGCAACAGCGGTGACAATGTGCTGGACGGCGGAAGCGGCGCGGATACGCTGATTGGCGGCTTGGGTAATGACACCTATGTGGTGGATAACACCGGTGATGTTGTAACCGAGAATGCTTCTGGCGGCACAGATTTGGTGTTGTCCAGTGTCAGCCAGACCCTATCCGACAATGTTGAGAACCTGACGCTGACCGGGAGCAGTAATATTAATGGCACTGGCAATACCTTGGATAATGTGATTAGCGGCAACAGCGGCGACAACGTGATTGACGGCGGAAGCGGCGCGGATACGCTGATTGGCGGGCTCGGTAATGACACCTATGTGGTGGATAACGCCGGCGATGTTGTAACGGAAGGCGCTAGTAGTGGAACCGATCTTGTGCAGTCTAGCGTTGATTATACTCTGACGGCCAACGTGGAGAACCTGACGTTGACCGGGAGCAGTAATATTAACGGCACCGGCAATGTTCTGGATAACATAATTAATGGAAATAGCGGCGATAACGTGCTGGACGGCGCAGCAGGCAAAGACACTATGATTGGCGGCAGTGGCAACGACACCTATGTGGTGGACAATGCTAATGACGTTGTAACCGAAGGTGTGGGCGCAGGCACTGACTTAGTGCAGTCCAGCGTGAGTTACACCCTGGGCGCAAATGTTGAGAACCTGACGTTGACCGGCGGCACTAATATTAACGGTACAGGCAATGCTGTGGCCAATGTGATTAACGGCAACAGCGGTGACAATGTGTTGGATGGTGGTAGTGGCGCGGATACAATGCTTGGCGGCTTTGGGAATGACACCTATGTGGTGGATGACGCCGGCGACTTTGTAACTGAAGGCGTGGGTGCGGGCACAGATTTGGTGATGTCTAGTGTCAGCCAGACTCTATCCGACAATGTTGAGAACCTGACGCTGACCGGGACCAGTAATATTAATGGCACTGGCAATACCTTGGATAATGTGATTACCGGCAACAGCGTCGATAATGTGCTGGATGGTGGGATTGGCGCTGATACGCTGATTGGCGGTAGCGGCAATGACACCTATGTGGTGGACAATGCTAATGACGTTGTAACCGAAGGTGTGGGCGCAGGTACTGACTTGGTGCAGTCCAGCGTGAGTTACACCCTGACGGCCAACGTGGAGAACCTGACGTTGATCGGCAGCAGTAATATTAACGGCACCGGCAATGTTCTGGATAACATAATTAACGGAAATAGCGGCGATAACGTGCTGGACGGCGCAGCAGGCAAAGACACTATGATTGGCGGCAGTGGCAACGACACCTATGTGGTGGACAATGCTAATGACGTTGTAACCGAAGGTGTGGGCGCAGGCACTGATTTAGTGCAGTCCAGCGTGAGTTACACCCTGGGCGCAAATGTTGAGAACCTGACGTTAACCGGCAGTACTAATATTAACGGCACCGGCAATGCTGTGGCCAATTTGATTAACGGCACCAGCGGCGATAATGTGTTGGATGGCGGGAGCGGTGCAGACACCATGATTGGCGGCAGTGGCAATGACACCTATGTGGTGGACAACGTTGGCGACGTTATAACCGAAAACGTTGCTGGCGGCACTGACCTGGTGCAGTCCAGTGTGAGCCATACCCTATTCGCCAATGTTGAGAATCTTACACTGACAGGCACCAGTTATATTAATGGCACAGGCAATACTTTGGCCAACGTAATTACCGGCAATATCGGAAATAATATTTTGGACGGCGGGATTGGCGCAGATACGCTGATTGGCGGCGGCGGCAATGACACCTATGCGGTGGACAATGCCGGTGACGTTGTAACCGAAAGCGCTGGTGGCGGCACTGACCTGGTGCAGTCCAGCGTGAGTTACACCCTGACCGCCAATGTTGAGAACCTGACGTTGACCGGCGGCACTAATATTAACGGCACCGGCAACACTTTGGCCAATGTGATTAACGGCAACAGCGGCGATAATATTTTGGACGGCGGGATTGGTGCTGATACACTGATTGGCGGTAGCGGCAATGACACCTATGTGGTGGACAACGCCGGCGATGTTGTAACCGAAAACGCTGGTGACGGCACTGACCTGGTTCAGACCAGTGTGAGTTACACCCTGGGCGCAAATGTAGAGAACCTGACGTTGACCGGCAGCACTAATATTAATGGCGCCGGCAATGCTATGGACAATGTGATTAACGGCAACAGCGGCGATAATGTGCTGGACGGAGCAGCTGGTAATGACACCCTGATTGGCGGCAGCGGCAACGATACTTA
>Ga0364910_1185_pt3 | contig 10319 bp, 12 predicted proteins | sample SorcelJu500001C4_3_FD_206970 | JGI IMG/M metagenome (GOLD analysis project Ga0364910, IMG submission 206970) | Enriched cells from Trout Bog Lake Hypolimnion, Wisconsin, USA - BchlTB.June25.5000.01.C4 | ecosystem: Environmental > Aquatic > Freshwater > Lake > Hypolimnion/Profundal zone | place...
ACTTTTGACTGAGAAAGAAGACTGCCAGAAATATAATGAGTACTTTGAATTAATTGTCAAAGAACTTGACCGGGCCAACTCCATTATCACTGATTTTCTGTCACTGGCCAAAAATAAGGCCGTCGATCTCAGAAAAGGCAGCCTTAACACCGTTATTGATATGCTGCTACCTCTTTTAGAAGCCGGCGCCATTCTCTATCAAAAAACCATTAAAACTGAAATCGAAGAACTACCGGATATTCCACTGGATGAAAAAGAGATCCGCCAACTCGTCCTGAACCTTACCCGCAACGGACTTGATGCTATGCCACCCGGCGGTACCCTTACCATCAGCACCGCCTTTGAAAACCACGAAGTTATTCTGGCGATTCAAGACCAGGGCAAGGGTATCCCCCCCGATATTGCTGATAAAATCGGCACCCCGTTCTTTACCACCAAGGAATACGGTGTTGGATTGGGACTGGCTGTATGCTATAGTATCGCAGCTAGACACAATGGCTACCTCACCTTCGACAGCAACCCAACAGGAACCACAGTCTATGTTCATTTCAAGACCTAATAAAAAGCGCCTACTGGCGCTTTTTTATTATCAGGCTGGCGATAATGCCTCCTGCTGCGTTCTCCTAAAAGCGCTTGCTTGAGTACGAATAATACGTGGTGTGCTTGCGACACCGGGCGGCATAAGCGACCACATAAACGCAAACGCTTTGTGCGCCTGCTTATCCGGTACGTCTTGCATCTGAAGTACACCTCCCCTCAAGGGCTGCTTTTTCTATTGTGAAGCGGCGCCAATATCGATCACGGTTAAAACTAAGAATACTGTTCAGTAAATCATAACTCTCGGCAATAGCTGAAAAAACCTCGTGAACCAACTGTTGTTTACCGTTATCAATTTAATCGACCATTTGGATATCCTCTCGACCTCTAAATCGCAATTATAAGATTCACCATTCATCCAATTATAAATACGAAAATAAACGCCTTCAGGCGCTTTTTTTTCATATTTACCAACCCCAAGAACCGTCACACGAGACCGCTCAGCCAAATACACCTAAAAGTCCCTGTTATATGCGACCCTATTTATTCATGATCTGCTGATAAAACTTCATTGTTTTTGCAGCAATACTTTTCCAACTATATAAACCCGCAAAGACTTCATCCACAGGGAATTTTTTCATATCGAAATTCCACCTGAGAAACAAATTTTCGTTTTCAGCAAAAATCTCCCATTGCCTAAAATTCATACAAAAACCAATAAAATAATGCTATATACGAGAAGTATTTAGACTGCACGTTACATCATAATTTAAAGATAATTATTAAGATTAATCGCGTTAATACCTTTCAAGCTCCAATTCACAATTAGGAAATCACATTTCATTTCATTTATAGCATGCAAAAAGAAAGCGCCCAAAGACGCTTTCTTTTTGCACACTCGAACCGTGTCCGGCTCCATATGAACTGCAGGTGTCAGAATTATTAATTGTATGATTCTCTTATCTGGAACAGTAAATAAATCCCTATAAGGCTTAGAAGCAGGCCAAAAATACTAAAAGTCAAAATGTTGCCAACAAGATGGAGCAAGCCAGAATAAAGGGCAATTCTCCAGCCTTTCAGCTGCCGGGTCAACATGAAATAGCCGCCAGCAACCGCCAGAGCTTGCACAATCAACGCAAAGAAACAGGTAATATATGACGCTCCGACATAGCCCATTCCCATCATAATCCAGCCGGAATGGCTTAAAAAATCAAGAGCCGAAAGCGAAGTCACTAAACCTAAAATACCAAAAACAATAAATATCCAGGGAAGGAACTTTACCAAATTATCATTAATGTTCTGTGGCAACATCGGTAGATTGCCGCGAAAGACTCTCATCAATTGATCTTCAAAATCGTTCAAGTTGCTCAACTCCTTTTATATTTTTGCACACACAAAATGATCAGATAAATTTTCGAGTGACATTTCACCTCCAACCCAATAAACAAATTCCCCCGCGCCTAAAATAATACGGCATCATGGACCAATACTTCTCCAGCCCATCATCATCCTAACGGCAAACGGCTGAGTTTTACACAAGTCGTCAAAATACGAATTCCTAAATTATAGTAATTTATAGTTATAATTATTATAATCTTAATTACAATTATAATAATTAATTGAAGTTTTTATGTTATGGAACTCGATGATCGAAAGCATTTATGGGTATTTGTGGCAATTAATAGTTATACCAACGAACTAATAGTCTACTGGTCAATATTAAATAAATTTCAGCTTGTTTTCGCGATCTATAATTTGCATAAAGCGCGCCATTGCTGGATAAATTCATTATATTTCTTAACTTACGGCGTAGAATAATTCGCAACTGGGTCGAATGACTGGTTTCTAAGCAAAGAAGCAAGGTTCTATTTGCAGTATTAACTGTAAGTATTGTTGTTACAATACTTACGAAATTATCGCCATTTGAGAGGAAATTACATACCGACTAAGTTATTGCTGTAGACAACAGTTCTCAAATCTCATTGCCGCTGAAGATGTTCGTCGGTCATAACCACATTAGCAGAATATTGCCCTAAATGCTAGTGGTTGTCTGTCGCCCTGGGGTATCTTTCCTTATAATAGTATATTTGACATTGCCAGCTATATCCCTTGCCAGTTCTTTCCTTCACTTAATTTGCTAACCAGTATTGTAACTTCCCTACTCATGTGCTATAATGCAATTGAGCACCATCCTATAGCGACAAAGGTTTTTACAGTTTTGCAAGAATGTTTGGAAGTTTAGCTTTCCGAGCCCGTGCAAGTTGTTAGCCAGTCCAAAGGGTCGTGTTTTTTGTTATCCAATTTCCGAGAACAAAATTTGTCAGGAAAATCGATTTAGTGTTTCTGGAGGGTTTGTACTGCAAGTTAATTATATGCTATAAGGATGGTCGCTCTCAAGGGGAAGGTGAAATCACCTTCCCCTTGTTGTTTCTATTAATATCTCAAACGCGCACTGAGCAGAATCGATTCTAGCCGACCAGGCTCGCCGCTCGACGGCATTTGGGACACAAGCCATACAATCCACCAAGCACCCTCTCTTACGAGCCTTGTCGCAGCCTTTACGAGCATCGCCATTTCTAATATCTCGACCAATTTAATTTACCTGCCTATTAGAAAATCACAAGCCCTAATTAATAACTGCAATACTTTTTCTCACCCATGGGAAGTTCAAAATTATATCATCCTTATTTTGGGAATAATTCCATAATTAACGGATTAATAGAGGTATATCGGTCAAACTAAAAGAAATAACTACATAATACTTACAAACTTTAAATTATGGTGGTGGAAATCATGTCTGTTCATCCCTTGGCTGGTGAAAAAGCGCCTAAATCTATGTTAGCTAACATTCCTCGTATAATTAGTTCCTACTATATCCAGCGCCCCGACGCCAGCAATCCCAGTCAACAAGTATCTTTCGGCACTTCCGGTCACCGAGGCAGCGCCCTCACGGTTACATTTAACGAAGCTCACGTCTATGCCATTACCCAGGCAATCTGCGACTACCGCCACCAACAATCGATAAGCGGCCCGCTGTATATTGGGTTCGATACTCACGCACTATCCGAACCGGCTTTTATTTCGGCCCTGGAAGTACTGGCAGCCAACGGCGTAGAAACTTTTATTGCCAAAGACATGAACTTCACTCCCACTCCGGCAATTTCCCATGCTATTTTGAGCTACAACAAAACCAGAAAGGCGGGTCTGTCTGACGGTATTGTCATAACCCCCTCCCACAACCCACCTGACAATGGTGGTATAAAATACAATCCCCCTAGCGGGGGCCCCGCAGACACCACCATTACCAAGTGGATAGCTGATAGAGCGAACGACCTACTGGCTAACGGCAACAACACTGTCAGGCGTACACCCTATGAGCAGGCCCGAAAAGCCGCCAACATTCACCAATACGATTTTATTACCCCTTACGTTCAGGACCTCAGAAACATCATTGACATGGAAATCATCCAAAAATCCGGCCTAAAAATCGGCGCCGATGCTCTTGGCGGAGCCGGTCTCGGCTACTGGCAGCCGATAGCTGAAACCTATAATCTTGACATTGATATTTTAAATGGCTACTGCGATCCCACCTTCAGCTTCATGACCTTGGACAGCGATGGGAAAATTCGCATGGATTGCTCTTCACCCTATGCTATGGCTGGCTTGATAAACCTGAAAGACAAATACGACCTTGCCTTCGGCAACGATCCGGACTTTGACCGCCACGGCATAGTAACCCGCAGCACTGGTTTGATGAATCCCAACCACTACCTTTCGGTGGCCATTGATTACCTGTTTCAAAACCGTAATGGCTGGCGCAAGGATGCCGCCATCGGCAAAACGCTTGTGAGTTCTTCGCTGATTGACCGCATTGCCACCGACCTTGGCCGCAGGCTAACGGAAGTGCCAGTTGGCTTTAAGTGGTTTGTCAGCGGACTAGTCGACGGGTCACTCGGGTTCGGCGGCGAGGAAAGCGCCGGAGCGTCTTTTCTTAGAAAAGACGGAACAGTCTGGACAACCGATAAAGACGGAATAATACTTTGCTTGCTAGCGGCAGAAATCACGGCAAAAACCGGCCGTGATCCCGGACAACATTACAAAGATTTGACATCGAAATTGGGTATTCCCTTTTATGAACGCATTGATGCTCCCGCCAACCGTCAACAGAAGACAGTTTTGGACAAGCTCTCTCCTGAACAAGTAACAGTAGATACCCTGGCAGGAGAGAAGATTATTGCCAAACTAACCAATGCTCCTGGTAACAATGCCTCCATCGGCGGCCTTAAAGTCTGCAGCCAAAATGGTTGGTTTGCCGCCCGCCCTTCCGGCACTGAAGAAGTATATAAAATATATTCCGAAAGCTTTATCGGCTTAACTCACCTGAAACAAATCCAAGATGAAGCACAAAATATAATTAGCGATACTTTTCGATCTGCCGGAGTATAACCACATGTTTATCACCCAACCGAAACCAAATTATAATGAGGGTAAAAGCATTACTGCTTTTACCCTCATTCGTTCTGCGCATAATTATTCTCTTAGCTAAACCGTCCCCTTAGATACTTTCCATCTTTGGAAGAGCAGCCACGCTAACACCCTTTTGATTTCCCTCTGATATTTTCACTTTTCAAACCCTGCGAGCTATCCAGATGTTAACATTGATAAATTTGTAGGTCCAGGCAAAACTATATATAAAACGGAAGGGGAAAAAGAAATGACATCTAAAGGCGTCGGAATGGTCCGCAGAATGGATGAATTAGGCAGGGTCGTTATACCGAAGGAAGTTCGCAAATCCTTCCGTATAGCCAATCATGAGCCCTTAGAAATCCTGGTTGACGGCGATGATACAATCATTCTGCGAAAATATCACTCACGTCCGGACATGGAAATGTTGGCGCAAGAATACGCCGAAACCTTACACAAAACCTTCAATCAGGCCGTTCTAGTAGACGACTCCGAGAATATTATCGCCGTAGCAGGCTTATCGAAAAAAGAATTCCTTAACAAGCCGATCCCGGAAGAACTGTTACTGGCACAGACGGCAGAATTAACCGACATATCCTCCAACGAAAAACTGCCATTCACCCAGGCACTTATTGAGTCATTTCCACTATCAAATAAAACCCAGGGCCGGTTTATCATGCTTGCCCGTGGCCGCGATGAACTGGGAGAAGCCGAAAGAAAAACCTTACAGACAGCAACCGCTTTTCTCAGTAAATGGCTGGACAAAAACCGTTAAAAAACAAAACCTTCGCAATTTGCGAAGGCTTTGTTCAGGTTGTTGAAAAAAAACCAAAAATTCTAATTCCGGAAAGTGGTTTTTACAATGTCGTGTAGAAATAATACTACACGACATTTTTATTGAGACCTGCAAATAAAAGTCAAGGCCTAAAATGAAGATATTTGAACGGCGGGTTGCAACAAGTCAGGCGGCAGCTTCCAATCTATCGAGATGCTCCTTGACGCGGGCGTAATAAATACGCAAAAACTTGTTGGCGGCCGCCATCATGTAGACATAGTAGTGTTTGCCTTCCGACCGTTTTTTGTCAATGTATTTGAATACGGGCTCATTGATGGGCGAAGTTTGTAAAACACAGGACATTCCTGAAACAGCGTCTTTCTCCAAGATGAAGAACCTCGTTTAGAGATGCAGCGGCTCTTTGCTTCAAACTAACCGGATTGGTAAGGCGGAGCGTCAAGACCAGCAAAGGCGACAAGTGCTTTCTTATTGTGGAAGCGTCACACTTCGCCGATCTCGGACATGAGCTGAGGTACAAGGATACCTCCGACACCGTGCATAGCCATAACAACGGGGTATTCTGGCAGTAAGGCAGAAAGACGGCGCATCTCGTTTATGAGAACGGACAGCGTTTCAGATACTGTGTTGAGCTGTTGAATAGCCTGGGTGACAAGGAACTTGGTACAGTGGTTTTTCGACAGTGTGGCCACATGACCGCAGGATTTAACATAGATATCTTCCGCTTTATCGGCACTGTAATGATATCCGTCTTTTTTGCACCACTTGCCGTAATGCTCCGTGAAAGCCCTTTTGGACAACCCGCAGACACACTCGCAATGCCAGAACTTGGCGGCAAAATCTATCCATTTCTCATGGCCATCCTAACGCGGAGGGCTTGTAAAGAAGGTATTCACGCCAGGAAATATCTGGTCGAGCAGAGAGATAAGGTTGTTTTTCAGCATGATTTTCAGCTTCATGTACTGATTGTATTGGCGGTTATAGGTTTTAGCATTTGTCGTATGTCGTTCTCGGGGATGTACTCCACTAAATCCATCCAGCGGTCGAGTGCGTAGTTGGCAAGCTTAATGGTGTCTTTCTTGTCGGTCTTGCCTCTTCGCAAGGTGTTTCAGCCGTAGTAATGCACGCGAATTGCGTTGACCACGGAAACAAGTATACCCGGATCATGGAGATAGCGGGCGATGGGCTGAAAATACTTGCCTGTGTACTCCATGATAACCCTCGTCTCAACGTTCAGGCTTTTCAGGAATTTTGCCAGATTCTTGAGTTCACTGACAGTGTGACTGACTTCAAAAGGCGAAGCCACCACTTCTCCGAAGGGGCGCATGACGGCAATCATGCTCTTGCCTTTGGAAACGTCAATTCCAACAGCGTTCTATTGTAGCAGGTGATTAGAATGTACCGGGAGCGGGAAGGTCAGCAGATGGGATGGGAATTTATATGCATCGAAGAATTGGTTCCTCAAGACCATCTGCTACTAAAAATTGATAAATATATCGACTTCTCCTTTATTCCAGGTCGAGTGAAGAACTACTATTGCCAAGATAATGGGCGTCCGCCAATCGATCCAGTCATGCTTTTCAAAATGATGTTTATAGGGTACATGTATGGTATTCGTTCCGAGCGCCAACTCGAAGAAGAAATCAAGGGAAACGTGTATTACCGCTGATTTTTAGGATTAGGACTTAAAGACAAAGTCCCTGACCATTCCACTATCAGCTTTAATCGTCATCACCGGTTTTAGAATGCAACGATCTTTCAAGATATTTTTGATGAAATAGTTGAACAGGCCCAAAGACACCGGATGGTTGGAGGGAGAATTCCGTTCACCGCTTCCACCCACCTCAAAGCGAATGCCAATAAAAAGAAGTTTACTATCGAGAAAGTAGCCGTTTCCACGGGACCCTATCTCGAATAATTAGACTGGCATGGAATTCAAATTTTATGAGGACACCCTGGTGGATGAGGTATCAGTTCCAGTTGTCAAAAACGGTGATGTTTTGCTTGTCGTGAATTGCTTCGGGTTAAAAACAAGGGACAATTATAGCGATATATACAAATTGGGGATCCCATTATCGAAGATCGCAGCCATGCCCCCTGGAGTGCGTGGTTGAAGGAAAGTATTGTTGTGTCTTATCGGAAGACCTTGCCCATTCCGGGAGGAGGAGCATTATGGTCGAATGCCTGATTGCCGCTGCCGGTGGCGCCGGTGATGGCAACGTCAGCTGAAAGCGCCGAAAGAGTGGAGGCCATGCTGTTAGAGGCGTTGTATTTGAAAGGGGCTTTTCCCGCGAAGGATCACTACTTGTCTCTGTTCGCTTCTGCCAACGAGGAGATGGATGATACGGCCAGTCAGGAAAAGGCCATGAGCGCGGTTAACCAAAGCATATTGAGGGTTTTTCCATTGAGCTTGTGGCAGGAGCAGCGATTAAATAATTACAGTTATCTTGCCGAAAAGCTTGGGCGAATTAAGGGATTGAAAATATTGTCACCAGCAAAAAAGGATGAGTGTCCTTTTTCCTGCGTGATTTTAGTTGATAGCCGGAAAAAAATGATAAAGAGTTCAAGATGTATAAGTTTAGGACAATGATTGTCGAAACCCCAGAAGTTGCCACAGATAAACTGAGTAACAGCCCGCATTATATCACAAAATTGGGTCATTATTTTCGCAAATATAGTATCGATGAACTGCCACAATTATTCAATATTATATTGAATGACATGGCCGTAGTGGGACCGAGACCGGCATTGTACAATCAATATGAGTTGCGCCAAATGAGAAAGGAAATGGGAATCGATAAAATTAAGCCTGGTCTTACCGGCTGGGCACAAGTGAATGGCAGGGGTGATATTTAGATTGAGGAAAAGGTAAAATTGGAACTGTATTATTTGAAGAATAGATCAATTAAACTGGACCTTTATATTATGTATAAGACCATTTTTTGCGTTTCTTCGGGGACTGGCGATGATATTAGGGGAAGAAAATGTGAAAAACAGTGAAATATAATGATAAATGGTATAAAATAAGCTTTAGGGCGGAAACTATTTTATCAATTACACAGTGAGTCCAAAATATAGTACAGGAGACGGTAGATTTGGGAATTTCGAAAGAGTATATTTTTCTTTCTTCGCCACATATGAGCGGGTTGGAGCAGGAATTTGTGGCGGAAGCTTTTAGCACGAATTGGATTGCTTCGCTGGGACCTAATGTGGATGCGTTTGAGCGTGAGATGGCGGCTTATGTCGGTGTTGTCGGCGCCTGCGCATTAAGTTCCGGTACTGCAGCGATTCATTTAGCATTAAAATTGCTGGGAATTGGGCCGAAGGATGAAGTATTTTGTTCCACTTTGACCTTTATCGCCAGCGCGAATCCTGTTGTTTATCAGGGAGCAGTTCCTGTATTTGTTGACTCCGAACCGGATTCGTGGAATATGTCGCCGGCGGCGTTAAAACGCGCTCTTGAAGATAGGGCAAAGTCAGGCAGATTGCCTAAAGCAGTGGTTGTGGTCGACTTATACGGCCAGAGCGCTCAGATGGATCCGCTAACTGAGTTATGCGACTACTATGGCGTACCTATCATTGAGGATTCCGCCGAAGCTTTGGGGGCCAGTTATAAAGGCCGGATAAGCGGGTCTTTTGGCGAATACGGCATTTTATCTTTTAATGGTAATAAGATTATTACTACTGGCGGCGGCGGAATGATGCTTTCCAATAATGTGGACGGCCTGGAGAAGGCCCGCTACTGGGCGACTCAGTCCCGGGATCCGGTCAGACATTATCAGCATAGCGAGGTCGGCTACAATTATCGGTTGAGTAATGTATTGGCCGGTATTGGTAGAGGACAATTGAAAGTATTGGACAACCGTATCGCCAGACGCAGGGCTATATTTAACAGATATTCTGCCGAGCTTTCGACTGTTTCCGGTTTTGAGTTTATGCCGGAAATTAAGGACGGGTTTTCCACTCGTTGGCTCACTGTCTTAACAGTCAATCGGTCTGCCGGAATCACCGCGGAAAAAATTATGGATGTGCTTGCGCAAGAGAACATCGAGACCCGTCCGGTGTGGAAACCTTTACATTTGCAGCCGATTTTCAATAATTGTGAATACTATCCTCATTCTGCGGCCGAATCGGTTTCTGAATATATTTTTAAATATGGTATTTGCTTGCCGTCAGGATCAAATTTGACCGATGAAGATCAGACCAGGATAATCACAACTATCAAAAATATAGTCGGTTGATAAAACCAACGGATTGTGCAATGAGCGCGTACGACGTGACAAGGGTGTAACAATTATGATTCTGTTATGAAGATAAATCACTGATCGCCCAACTGGAACAAGTGGAAAGCCTTCGCAAATTCGCGAAGGCTCAGGTTGTTGAACCCCCCCCAATTCTAATTCTGAACTGTTCCAAGTTTAACGGACAATAATAAGAAGCCCCTTCGTAGCCTAGCTTTAAAATACGCAAACTGGCATCGTTTTTCATACGGTGTCAGTTTTGTTTTTAATTGAATACGCTCATA
>Ga0364910_1193_pt1 | contig 10293 bp, 7 predicted proteins | sample SorcelJu500001C4_3_FD_206970 | JGI IMG/M metagenome (GOLD analysis project Ga0364910, IMG submission 206970) | Enriched cells from Trout Bog Lake Hypolimnion, Wisconsin, USA - BchlTB.June25.5000.01.C4 | ecosystem: Environmental > Aquatic > Freshwater > Lake > Hypolimnion/Profundal zone | place: USA...
AAACTGTCGTCCGGCTACCGCATCAACAGCGCGGCTGACGACGCCGCCGGCCTGGCCATTTCGGAAAAAATGCGCGGCCAGATCAGTGGCCTCAATCAGGCCAGTTCCAACTCCCAAAACGGCATCTCCATGGTTCAGACAGCGGAAGGCGCCCTGGAAGAAACCACCAGTATATTGCAGCGTATGCGTGAACTTTCTGTTCAGTCGGCCAGTGACACCAACACCGACTCCGACCGCAGCAATATCCAGGACGAAGTCAACGCCCTGACGAGCGAGATCGACAATATCGCCAATACCACCCAGTTCAATACCAAAAACCTCCTGGATGGCTCCATGGGCAGCGCCCAAACCACGGCGGTTGCAAATATTGAATCCAACTCCGCCCTGACCTCATCTACCGCCAAGGCCGCGGTGGCAACCGGCACGACTCTTGTCGGCCTGTATGACTCTTCCGGCAACAGTCTGGGCATCACCGCAACCGACACCGTCAAGGTCAGCTACGTGAAAGACGGCAAGACCTATTCCAACTCATACACCGCTGCTGCTTTGACCGTTGCCTCGCTGAGCACCACTGACGGCACTGTCGCTAACGGCGATTTCACCATGGGAATTGATGCCACCACCAAGGATCTGACGTCAACAGCTGTAACCGCAGGCTTCTCCTCAGCGATTTACGGTATGACCGTGACGGTAACAGACTCCACCGGCACTGAAAATACCGCCGCCACCGAAGCACTGTCCAACTTCACCCAGACCACCAAGGCCCAGGATCAACGCAACGACGGATCGGCCACGCTGCAAATCGGCGCCAATACCGGTCAAAGCATTCAGGTCAACATTGACAACATGAGCGCCGGTGCTTTGGGCGTAGAAAATCTTGACGTGTCCACCCAGGCTTCAGCCGAGGTTGCTATCAAGACTATTGATACCGCTACAGCAATGGTGTCAGCCCAACGGGCGAAACTTGGTGCTGTTGATAACCGGCTGCAATCAACCATCAACAACCTTACCACCTCCAGTGAAAATCTGACCGCCGCCGAATCCAGCATCCGCGACGTGGATATGGCTTCGGAAATGGCTAAATACACCCAGCTGAGCGTTACTACCCAAGCTGCGACCGCCATGCTGGCCCAGGCCAACCAGCAGCCGCAACAAGTATTGACCCTGCTGAAATAAACTTAAATTTTATCACTTACAAGCAAAACGAACGAAACCCGCGCAGTTCAACCTGTGCGGGTCTTCTTTTTGTCCAGTGCTGAGCGGCTCGACAACATACAAAAGAAGCGCTCCGTCACTTTAGACTAAGCGCTTCTTGCTCCCCGGCACCGGGTCACCCCTTCAAATTCAGGCTGCTGCGGTACCCCGTCAACGCCCATTGCTTGACATAGTTGCTCTTGGCCTCCCGCATAACCCTACTGTTATTCAATTCCGCGGCTATCTGGGCTTTTTCCTCCATCGCGGCTTGCAATACTTCATCGTTCAAACTCATTATTTCACTTTGCTTAGCGAGAATCGCCGCCATTAAGCCCTGTAGATCAATCCAATTTTCCCCGATTTCGTCCTTGCCCAGTTCCAGATTGACCGCCGCCAGTTCATCAATCATTCTGCCCCGTTCGATGAGCAGCCGTTTCAGGCCGCGCATGTCCTGTTTACGGACTAAGCGGTGCTGCATGCTGGTATTCTTGGCAATCTTTTCGAGAATTTCCATCTTTCTTGTCAGGCAATCCCTGGCTTTGTCTTGATCCATAGCGATTATCCTCCCAGCTTTTACATACTATTGCAGGTAAACTTTTTAATGCTATTTCTTAACTTCAACCGGATGACGACGACGATGACGTCATCGATGTCAGCGACGACAGTTGGGTATTCATCTTGTTGATATACGTTTCCAGAGTTGAATATTTTTTGTACATCTTGTCGGAGTAAGTGCTCAGCCGGTCTTCCTCCTCAGAAATTGCCGTCGCATAAGCACTGATTTGTTTACTCAGTGTGTTAGTTGTACTGGAAGAATCACCAGTAATGCCCGCCTTCTGCAACAACAGCCCCTTATTTCCATCGTTGTCACGCAGCGTCGAAGTATATTTTGCTATTACATCGTAAAATCGGTAGGCAATGCCTTCCTCGTTATATCTTGTCGATAGTTCGCTAGAGGTCAGACTGCGGTCCGTCGTTGTCCCGGAATACGAGGACGACGCCTGGGTGAAAAGATTCATCACCGCGTCCGGATTACTCTGGATTGCTGCCTTTAATGTATCTTCGGTGATATACAGCTTACCCTTCTCGTCATAAGTACCGGTGTCGATTCCGATATCAAAGATACTGGTTGACAGACCGGAAATGGAATTTACCATCGAAGACCTTAGTTCACTAAGCATGCTTGTCAGCAAAGAGTCGTGTTCCAATATCCCGGTTTTGGCCTTGGCTTCCCATTTGGTAATTTCCGAGTCGGTCATGGACGACTTCTGATCATCGGTGAGCGGCTGATAGTCCGAGCTAGCGCTCTCGTCCAAAGTACTGTTAGTGCTGGCAATCAGGGCGTTATAGTCAGTTACAAAACTCTTGATAAGGTCGTAGACGCCGTCAGTGTTAAGAGTCAGACCCACAGTGGCCGTCTGGTCAGCGGTGGCGGTGGCGTCAGTGGTAGTATCGTTCAGCGTATAAGTTACGCCGTCAATAGTATTAGTGTTGGAAGCGCGGGTGTACGCCTCGCCGTCGACGGTAAACTCGGCATTATTGCCGTCGGTGGCTGAACTCAGGCACAGCGACACAAAATTGCCGCTGGTCTGGGCAACGGTCAGAGTGTTGCCGGAGCCGGTGTCGTCAGCTATCAGCACCAGTTTACCGGTATTGCTGTCATATTTCATCGTCGCCCCACAGCCGCTGGCATTGACCTGGCTGATCAGGGCGGACAGTTTGACTGTCGACGCGGCGGTAATAGTGGTGCCGTTGATGGTAAACGATACATCACTGCTGCTATCATAGGTTAACGTCCCTGTAGTCAATTGGCTGGCAACTTCCGCCAGAGTGTCAGAGGTACTCAGTCGGTTGGAGAGTATCGCACCGTCAGTGGAGCTGAACCCCAAGTTATCAAGGCCGCTGGTCCCTGACGATGGGTCGCTGAGGGTGATGGATCCCACCCCGCTGGAAGCGGCGGTGATAGTTAGGGGGTCTGTCGAGGAGGCTTGCGTCACTGTCAGCATCCCGGACCCCACGGCGGTGTCAATGGCAGTCTGCAAAGTCGCAAGGGAAGTCACGCCAGTCAGGCTCACGGTATGGTCGGTACCATCCACCGTTATGTCGATGCTTTCGCCGCTGAGAGCACTGCTCGTAAGCGTCGGGACTGAAGATCCCTGCACATCCTTGGAAAGGCTGGCGCTGCTCGCCAGGGTGGCCTGAGTGGCCAGCTTGCTTACCGTGACGGAGTGCGTACCGGCACTGGCGGCGCTGGTGTAACTGGCAGTAACGGCGGTACTGCTGCTGGTAACAGTATACTTTTTAAAATTTGCGCTGCTCAGCAGACTAGTGGAGGAAGTTGTATCAAAATAGGTGCTGGCAAAAGTCTGTACCGCGCTGATAGAAGACTGGTAGGCCGTCTGTTTCCACTCGGCCAGTTGTTCCTTTTGCTCCAGTTTATTTAATTTTTTTGCTTTTTCAGCAGTAACCATTTCAGATACGATGGTATCCACATCAAGACCGGAAGACAACCCGGTAAGTCTCGTCACTCCGTTGACGGTACTTGTGGATATACTTGAAGAAGTGGACATTATTTATCGCCTCCTTGCTTTTAACCCAGCATTCACGCCAGGTAATCCACCAAAGTCTTGCTGACAGCCTTAGCCCCTACCGACAACGATGCATCATAAACCGCCTGAGCGCTGGTCTCGTCAATAGTGGCCTTACTCACGTCCACATCTTCATTACCGCTTAGTAACGTGGTATAAGTGGTGTAATCGCTGGCCAAGCGGTCGGACATGGTGCTCACATAAGTCATTTTGGAGCCCAGCGCGGCCTGGGCGGTGGTTATCCGGTTTATATCGGTATCCAAGTCGGTAAGCACGCTGCTAATGCTGCTGATTGTGCCGGTGCTGACCGTGCTGGTACTGGCGTCGTAACTCTTGTAGCTGGTATCGCCGCCTAAGGCAAGCAGCAATTTGGACATGGAATTGAACAGATTACTGTCGCTGGATCCTACGACATCCTGCCCTTCGGTGTTCACAGTCACATCGGTGTTATAGCCGACATTGTACTTGATTGACTGGGCGCTGGCCGTAGTATAGGTGTTGCCGGAATAAGCTGAACTTACTTCTGTATCTGAGAGACCGGCAGAGGTAACAGTACTTAAGCACTCGCCCTTGAATTTCACTACCGTGTCTGATTCGACATTAAAGGAAAATGCATCGCCACTGGTGAAGCCAGCCGTAGGCGCTGTCAAAGTTACCGTTCCCGAGCCTGTTTTAATCGCAACCGGATCGGTGTTGGAAGTGCTTGTCGCTGTATAGTTATTCGTACCGTCTGATAGCGTATAGGTGTAAGTACCGCCGCTTTGTGCCACAGATACATTGTAACTGCCTGCAGTCACATCAGAGTCTGCGCTGATATTGGCGGAACTATAGCTGTTGGTGCCGCTGGTAGTAGCCACTGTGTCCACGATATTGTCCAGGGCATACGGCGCGGTGGAAGTGCTGAAACCTCCGAAGATATAGCGCCCGCCGTAAGTTGTATTCATAGTATCAACCACAGACTGCTGCAGCTGGCTGACTTCCGTCTTGATGGCGGCTTCATCGCTGCTTGTCAGCGTACTGCTGGCGGCTTTTACCGTCAGAGTTCGCACCTGAGTCACAATATCGGATAAACTGCTCAAAGCGTCATCGGTGACGTTCTGCCAGGAAGTGGCGTCGCTGACATTCTTCTGGTATTGTTCGATACTGGACACATAGTTACGGTATTTTATCGACCGGGTCGCCACCACCGGGTCATCGGACGGCAAAGAGATCTTCATTTCGGTCGACACCCGTTCTTCGGCCTCGTTCAGCCTGTTTGCCGCGGCGTTGATATTCCTGACAGTGTTATTTGTCATCATATTATTGGTTATCCGCATGAGATCACCCCCCTTTTAACTCGACACCATGTTAATCGTGTCCTGCAAGACTGTTTTCCAGGTGGTAATTGCCGAGGCTGACGCAGCATAAGCCTGCTGATACTTAGTCAGATTGGCTGTCTCTTCATTGGTTGACACTCCCGAGACCGAGGAACGTTGATCGCTGACATAGGAAACCATGGCGCTCTGAATGTTATCCTGCCTTGTAGCATAGGCAGTCTCAGCCCCCAGAGTGGAGATAATCGAATTGTAGAAATCTTCGGGCGATCCGCTGTCGAACATGCGGGAATCTTTACAAATGCTGATTAAATCGTTAACGACATCATTGTTGCTGGTCTCATTCGCACTGGAAGCTGTCGCGATCTTTGCAGTATCATCAACAACATCAGAAGATAAAGATATATTCGCTGCTGTGATGTTGGCGTAAACCGCCGCCGTAGTCGTGCCACTGGCCATCAGATCCGACGACGACAAACTGTCATAGGAAAAGAACCTGATGCCGGTAGAGCCGTCGCTGCCATAACCACTGGCAATCCCGCTGTAATACGAACTGCCGTCTTTATAAATACCTTCGTTGAAGGCCTCAGCAAAAGTCTGGGCAAACTCGTCCAACTGACTGGTATAGTAAGGTATTCCCTTGCTTTCGCCAGCGGTACCGCTGCCGTCCCTTAGGTCGAGGTCAGCTTTGAGCGAACCCGTTGTGCCAGGATCGAAAGCATCGCCTGTGTCGGTCCAGCGAATACCATACATACCGTTGTTATTGTCGCTGCTGCCGGTAATGGTATAGCACTCCAATTGTCGGGCAGTATTGCCGCTGACTAGAGTGGCGCCGCCAATACTGACGGAATAGCTTGAAGTTGTTGAACCGTCAGCCTGGGTATTGATCGTTGTCGCAGTTACACTAACATCGGCCAGGCTGGACAGCTTGTCGATCAGCAAATCCCGGCTGTCCTCCAAGTCATTAGTAGAAGCGTTAGCACTGGCCGCAACAGTGATCTGCTGATTGAGATCGGCGATCTGGCTGGCATAGGAATTAATCTGATCCACATTGGTTTTCACGTCGGTGTTTACACTGTCTCGTAGCTGACTGAGCCTGCTGGAGGCATCATTGAGATACGAGCAAACCGCCTGACCGTCTTCCTGCACAACAGCGCGGGCTGAAGAACTGCTGGGATCGGTGGATAATGATGACAACGCCGAATAAAAGCTGTCCATCGTCGTGCTGAAGTCGGTTGTGGTGGAAGAAGTACCGAGGACATCTTCTATCTCTGTCAAGCAACTGGATTTTTCATCATACTCGCTTAAAGAGCTATTTTCTTGCCAGTATTTCTGGTTAAGCCGGAAGCTGCTTGTTCTAGTCACTGAAGTAACCTCGCTGCCGGAACCAATGTAACTGTTGTTATATACCGCCGCCGGCCCAATGGCGATCTGATTGACCGTCTGCCGCGAATAACCGGTGGTATTCACGTTGCTGATATTGTTGGTAGTGACCGACAGGCCGTTCTGGCTGGAGGTCAGACCACGATTGGCGATGGCGACGCCCACAAACGTGGAAGACATTCCAATCCCCCCTTAAAACTAAAGATCTTTAATCAAATCCCCGATCAGGCCGTCAATGGTGCTTAGCACCTTCGCACTGGCGCTATAGGCATTTTGATAAATCATCAGATTTGACATTTCCTCATCCATGGAAATGCTGGATGTTGACTGACGTTGAGTATCCACCTGACTAACCAGAGTCGCCTGAGTAGAATATTTGCTTGCAGCAGTTTCACCGGTTGTTCCCACCCAGGCGATCACTGCCGCATAATAACCGCTGGTGTTCAGACTCAGACCATTGACCTCATAGTTATCAGCGCTACTTAAATTATAGATCTCATCAGCAATAGTGTTGTCTCCGGAATCACTGCTAGCAGCGGCGGCAACTTTATCGGTATCAGCAACCAAATCGGGGTTAACTTCGATATTGCTAATACTCAGCGGCTGGCTGGAGTCGACGGGGGTAAAGAAGTCCAGGCCGGTGCTGGCATCCAGACCAGTGCCCGAACTGTGCAACGTATTGATCGTAGTGGCCATAGTCGTAACAAGGTCGTTCAGGGCTTGCCGCATATTGCTGATCGAGCTGGTTGAACTGGCGGTGAAATTATAAGGAACAGTGCTGATAGCCCCATAACCGGTTTGGTCTGCGTCTTCCTGATAGGCCTTGATACTGCCGCTGTCAATATCAGCCGCAGATCCCGTATCCGACCATTTTACGGTCAACGGATTAGTAGTCGATCCGTCCCCGCTAGTCTCCAGCGTTCGGCTCGTATTGCCATTGACCAGCGTCGATCCCCCGAGGCTGACTGTGAGAACGCCGCCAGATTCGTTGACAGAGATATTGGCCAGCGAAGACATCTGATCAAGTAGGCTGTCGCGCTGATCCCTAAGATAACTAGCTTCCTGTCCGCCCACTTCCGCCACGGTAATTTGCTGGTTCAAATCCGTGACTTGCCCGGCAAGCTTATTGAGGCTGTCCACCCCATCCGTAACTCCGTTAACAGCATCTGTCTGCAACTGCTGCAATTGACTGTCAATTTCGGACATCCCGCTGACCAGTGCCGTTCCTGCTTCTGTTAGCGCTTGGCGGTTGCTCTCGCTGCTCGGGTCTTTCGCCAATTCTTCCCAGCTGCTATAGAAATCCGTAACCAATTGTTGCAGTCCGTCGACAGAACTGCTGTCGGCTGTGGTGCTGGTGGAAGAAGTGCTGCCGGCAGCCTCAAACTCACTCAAGGTTTTCTGCATATATGCCACATTGCCGCTTTTCACCGACCAGTAACTAGAGGATGCATTTTGATCGCGATAGGTAGCGTCAAGGAATCGGTCGCGGGCCCGTGTAACCGACGCCACGTCAGAACCGCTCATCGTCGTTGTCCCATCCAATTGGTCCACAGTGCAATTAACGCTATCCACCCTCACCCGCGACGCTCCGGTGGTGCTGATATTGCTGAGATTGTTGCTTGTCGCCGTCAACCCGGCTTTACTGACATACATGCCGGAATAAGCGACATTATAGGTGCCAAAGGTTGATCCCATGACGTTTCTCCTTTTCGTCCGCCGCCCACACCGGTACCGGCTATGGCTGGATTCCGCATTCACCGGCGGCGGACGGCTGTATTACCAGTATTAACCCACCATATTGATAAGTGCCTGCAACATCGTATCAGCGGTGGTGATTACTTTGCTATTGGCCTGATAAGCACGTTGGCTAATCATCATCTGACTGAACTGTTCCGCCAAATCAACGTTGGACATTTCCAGACAACCGGTACTCAGCGCCGAAGTGCCGTTAGATCCGGCGGTAGCATAAGAAATCGTTCCCGAGTTGGATGTTGACACATATAAGTTACTGCCATCTTTCGCCAAACCCTGCGGGTTGGTAAACGTCGCCAGCGCGATCTGTCCCAACGACTGAGTTTTGCCATTGCTGTATGTGCCTTTAATGGTTCCATCCGACTCGATACTATAACTCTGGATGGTCCCTGACGGGTAGCCGTCTGCGGAACCGGTAACCGAGGCGGTACTGCTACTAGTCTGCGTGATACCAGTAAGATCCAGGCTCACCGTAACCGCCGCAGTGCCGGAACCAGAAGACGGTGTCACAGTAATAGTTGGAGTGGTGCTGTAGTTAGTAGGATCGGTCGTTACAATCTTGCCGCTGGAATCAAATTCCACGTAGCCACTACCGGTCACTGTGCCAGTGGTAGATGTGGTATCCCAGTACCAGCTGGTAGTATTAGTGGCACTGTCCACATAGCACTTTTTCCAGTTAACGCTCACATCACTACTGTTACCTTGGGCATCATACACGGTAGCTGACGTCGTTTGGTCGTAAGTAGTGGGAGTAGTGCCGATAGTATTCAGCGCCGTGCCTGAAGCAGTTTTGCCGCTATCAAGATCACCACTGAGGATGTCCTTAGTGGTGGCCGAAGCGGCCATAACCTTTTTATTACCGCTGTACGAGTCGGAATAAACATTGATGCCCTCCACTGACGAGTCTGTTTTGTAGGTTTTGGTACCTGAAGAATCGGTGGTATACTGCTCCCAGCCACAGACCTTGTAGCCGTTTACCGTCAGGTTGCCACTCTCATCGATGGTCATATCACCCTCACGGGTGTACTGGTTTTTGCCTTCTGAGCCTCCGCTGACTACAAAGAATCCCTGGCCGCTGATGGCCACGTCGGTGGCGACGCCGGTGGATTCGGTACTGCCTACAGTCATGTTGGTGTCAGTACTGGCAACGCTGACCCCCAGCCCGATCTGCTTGGCGTTGGTGCCGCCGTTAGTTGCCGTGGAACCGGAGGCATCACTGAGCGTCTGGCTGAGAAGGTCGCCGAAGCTGACCCGCTGGCCCTTGTATCCGGTTGTATTTACATTGGAAATATTATTGGCGATGACATCAAGGCTGGTAGTCTGGGATTTCAATCCCGACACCGCCGAAAAGAATGCGGACATCATAGGTGCATTACCTCCTGAATACTATTTCTTCTGTCATTCAGAAATAGCCCTCAGCCTCCCCTGACGGGGTCCGGCTGATTAAATTGGCTACAAGCCACTTCTTTAACTACTTGACGTACTGTTGGTCACCTTCGTCACCGCACTCAGGGCCACCGAATTGCCGCCAATGGTCAGATAAGTCGAGCCACTGCTGGTGGTCACTGCAGACACCGTTCCTGAAGATGAGGTTGTATTGCCGGAAGAATCAGTGCTGGTATAGGTTGCGTTTTTGCCAATCATGCTGTAGGCCTGAACATTGCTCACCGAGGAATAAATATTCTCCATCTGTTGTAACGAACTAATCTGCGCCATCTGGGATACATATTCAGTACTGCTGACCGGGTTGTCGGGATCCTGGTTTTTCAGCTCTGTTGCCAACAAATTAATAAAAGATTCATAATCAAGACTAGAAGTGCCTGATGAACTACTGGTGGAAGACGTACTTGTCGTGGAAGTCGTAGAAGTCAAACTGGAAGCCGCGGTTATACTCATTTTTTTCCTCCTTTGTCGTATTACGACACTTTCTCATTATGATTTCGTGACGGAATATTAGGTTTTGATTAGAAACTCAGATATCGACAAAATATTTATTTTCCGGCCCGAAATTATTTTTCTCAGGCAAAAAAAGACTGCCTGTCAACACGACAAGATTAGCGTCT
>Ga0364910_1252_pt1 | contig 10146 bp, 12 predicted proteins | sample SorcelJu500001C4_3_FD_206970 | JGI IMG/M metagenome (GOLD analysis project Ga0364910, IMG submission 206970) | Enriched cells from Trout Bog Lake Hypolimnion, Wisconsin, USA - BchlTB.June25.5000.01.C4 | ecosystem: Environmental > Aquatic > Freshwater > Lake > Hypolimnion/Profundal zone | place...
GTAATAGGTGATACTAATCTTGTAATAGGTGAACAATAGACAATATTGACAATTTTGGGTTATAATAATCTGAGCGCTGGACATCTTGATATTTATAGAATTGGGGCGAAATCAATACTTTTCCGGCAGAAGACGATTTCTACGGACCAGAATACTAAAGATGTTTGGCAGGAACGGCATTATCGCGGGGGGGACTATAGTGAAGGACCACAGCGGAATCTCTAAGGCCACCATCGATCGTCTGCCGGTATATTTTCGGACTCTACGGCAGATACAGCAGGAAGGCATCGAGATAATTTCTTCTGAAGAACTCGGACACCGAATTGGGGTCACTCCGGAACAGATCCGCAAGGACTTGGCTTCTTTCGGCGAGTTTGGCAAAAAAGGCGTCGGTTATTTTGTCCGGGAATTAATCCGGCATGTCGGCGGAATTCTTGGGTTACATCGCAATTGGAATATTGCTATTTTTGGTGTCGGGCATCTGGGTTGGGCGCTGGCAAATTATCACAATTTCGGCACCATTGGCTTTAATGTGGTGGCGGTATTCGATGTGGATCCAGCCAAGATTGGCCAGGTTATCAACGGAGTCGAGATTGACAGTGTCGATATGTTGGAGCAAATAGTCAAAGACCGGGATATTCATATCGGTATTATCACTGTACCGGCGCAATATGCCCAGAGTTTAGCGGACAGGATAGTTGCCGCCGGTATAAAGGGAATCTGGAATTTTGCTCCGGTAAGACTGACTGTACCTGATAATATCCACTTAGTGAGTGAAGATTTGTCAGTAGGGCTGGCAAGTATTTCTTATTATTTGTCGAAAAACACAAATTGAATTTTTAACTCTTTGACTGTATTCTGTATCCAATAAGTCTAATAGGTACGAATAATACTTATTTTAGAGGCTATTGGGGTGGTTGGCAAAAAAGAAGTCAACGGAAATAATAATTATGTTGTCATATGCGCATCTACGACATTGTTTTCGCATTAAGCTCGGCGCAAGCCGGGTTTTCTAATACCGGATATCCGGTTTATCATGGCGTCTGCCAGAATATTAAGCGACCGGTTGACTGCCGGATAAATTTCAGTATAATTTTGATAATGTTATCAAAAGGAAAACTACCTAAGCCGAATTCGCGGCTGATGACGGGTTAAGGAGGAATTTACCAACAGATTGCAACTGAGCGACTATTTAGTGAAATCAGGGTTTAGCCTTAGGATTTCAGTACCAGGCATTTTGACACAGTATGGAGACGTAATTAATGAGACTGCAAACGCAGTGTAAAGGAGGATATTATCAATCATGGCTAATGAATCTCTAAAGGCCAAAAAGGAAGAATATTCTGCGAAAGTGGAAAAATCACTGGCCAAAAATCCCGAGCGCATTAATCTACCACCTAATAGACTTTACACTCCGCTGGATATCGCTGACTTCGACTACGAGAAAGATCTGGGTTTTCCGGGTGAGTATCCTTTTACCCGTGGGGTTCAACCCACGATGTTTCGGGGCCGGTTCTGGACAATGCGCCAGTATGCAGGGTTCGCAACCGCCGAAGAGTCGAATAAACGTTATCGGTATCTTTTGGAGCAGGGCCAAACTGGACTGTCCTGCGCATTTGATTTGCCAACACAGATAGGCTATGATTCGGATGATCCGATTTCTGAAGGCGAAGTCGGCAAGGTTGGCGTAGCGATTGATTCGCTCGCCGATATGGAAATCCTATTTGACAATATCGATTTAGGTAAGGTTTCCACTTCGATGACTATCAACGCTCCGGCGGCCATCTTGCTTGCCATGTACATAGCTGTAGCGGAGAAACAGGGTGTCAAGGCTGATCAGTTGAACGGCACTATCCAGAATGATATTTTGAAGGAATACTCCGCACGGGGGACGTACATTTTTCCTCCCAAACCCTCTATGCGGTTGATTACCAATATTTTTGCATATTGTTTCGAGCAAGTACCTTTGTGGAATACCATATCCATCTCCGGTTATCACATCCGTGAGGCCGGATCGACTGCTTCTCAAGAGATAGCCTTCACCATCGCCGACGGCATTGCTTATGTTGATGCCGCCATAAAGGCAGGGCTGAACGTGGATGACTTCGCCGGACGATTGTCTTTCTTCTGGAACGCCCACAATAACGTGTTGGAAGAGGCAGCTAAGTTTCGGGCATCGCGCCGGGTATGGGCGAAGATTATGAAAGAGCGCTTTGGCGCGAAGAGCCCTAAATCCTGGATGCTCAGGGTTCACACTCAGACTGCGGGTTCGATGCTCACGGCCCAACAACCAGAGAACAATGTTGTTCGTGTGGCGCTGCAAGCCGCTGCGGCCGTTCTTGGCGGCACTCAGTCACTGCATACCAACTCCATGGACGAAGCGTTGGCGCTTCCTAGTGAAAAAGCAGTGCGGATTGCTCTCAGGACTCAGCAAATCGTGGCTTATGAGAGCGGTCTGGCTGATGTTGTCGATCCGTTGGCCGGTTCTTATTATATTGAAGGGTTGACCAACCAGATTGAGAAGGAATGCTGGGATTATATTAATAAGATTGATGAAATGGGCGGTGCAACTGCCGCTATTGAAAAAGGATATATCCAACGGGAAATTCAGGAAAGCGCCTATAGATGGCAGATGGAAGTGGAGACCAAGAAGCGGATTATCGTTGGTGTCAACCAGTTCCAGATGGAAGAAAAGCCGGTGGAGGGTCTGCTGCGGGTCGATGCTTCGGTTGGTGAGCTGCAGACGAAGAAACTGGCAAAATTGCGGGCTGAACGTGACAATAAGGCTGTGGAAGCTAAATTGGCCGCGCTTAGCGAAGCCGCCAAGGACGAAAGTGTAAATCTTATGCCTCTGATTCTTGACGCAGTCAAAGCTTACGCCACTTTGGGCGAAATTTGCGGAGTGCTGCGCAAAATATTCGGTGAGTACAAAGCGCAGGTAAGTCTGTAATTTGAAGAGTAAGGAGGGACAATGATGGAAAAACGTATTAGAGTATTAGTGGCCAAGCCGGGACTTGATGGTCATGACCGCGGCGCCAAAGTCGTAGCCCGTGCCCTTCGCGATGCCGGGTTTGAGGTGATTTATACCGGACTGCGCCAGACCCCGGAATTGATTGCGGAAGCAGCGCTGCAGGAGGATGTGCAGGTAGTGGCTGTGAGTCTGCTATCTGGTGCCCACAATACTTTGTTTCCGAAGATAGTGAAACAATTAGCGCAAAAAGGCCTAACGGATATACTGGTTATTGGTGGCGGTGTTATTCCCGACTCGGATATTCCCGGCCTCAAGGCCGCCGGTATTGCTGAAGTATTCACTCCTGGCGCTACAACCGGAAGTATTGTTGATTTTATTAAAGCTAATGTGAAATAGGCGGCTACAGGCTGCCGATAAAGGCCCATCTGCTGCGTTGGTGCATCTTCGCTTCGCTCGAAGAAAGCGATCACATCAGCGCTGAAGCGCTGTGTGCCTGCTTTTCCGGGAGCGCGCTTGTCGTACGTTACCCTGTACTGTCTGCGCGCGCTTCCTCGCAGCCGCCTTGCATCTGGACCTTTCTCGCCAACCTGGGCTTCTCAGCAATTTGAGGCAGCCGGTTATTCCGGTTGTCCAGACCATTTTGACCTGATAGCACGGATCATAAGGCGGTGCAAAATCTAAGGTGGACATTGTTAAAGAATTGTTGGCCGGGTCAAGGCTGGCCTTGGCGAGGGCCATTACTGCGGTGGAAAATGAAGACGACACGGCAATTGCCATTATGCAGCAGATTTATGCCAATACTGGCAAGGCGTATGTTATCGGTATTACCGGGCCGCCGGGGGCGGGAAAAAGTACGCTTACCGACCGGTTGGCCAAGGAATTCCGCCGCCAGGGAAAAACTATTGGTATTATTGCTGTCGATCCCACCAGCCCATTTTCCGGTGGAGCTATTCTTGGTGACCGCATCCGGATGAACGAGTTGACTTTGGATGAAGGTGTGTTCATCCGCAGTATGGGGACACGCGGTAGCTTGGGTGGCCTGTCCGGCAAAACGGCGGATGTGGTGAAAATAATGGACGCCTCCGGCAAGGACGTAGTTTTTGTTGAGACTGTGGGAGTGGGGCAGTCGGAGGTGGATATCGTGAAGGCCGCCGATACTACGGTGGTTGTTTTGGTTCCTGGCCTTGGCGATGATATCCAGGCTATCAAGGCCGGAATTCTCGAAATTGGCGATATTTTTGTCATCAACAAGGCTGACCGCGATGGCGCGGACCGTCTGAATAACGAACTGGCAATGATGCTTGATCTTAATTCGAGTAAAAGCGACTGGCGACCTCCGATCAATAAAACTGTCGCCACAGCAGGGACAGGTATCGAAGAACTGTTGGTTACAATTGAAGAGCATATAAATCATATGAAAAATAGCGATGGTATTGCCAACCGGCGTAGAGCGCGGACGCGGGACGAACTGCTGTTTTTGTTGGAGGAACGTATCAAACGCCATGTCGCTGCCCAGATAGCAGCTTCGGGACGGCTTGATTCTCTGGTGGACAGTATCGAACAGCGCGAGCGTGATCCTTATAGTGTGGTTGCCGAATTATTGAATTCTTTCCTGCGTTAGAGTAAAAAGCGGCTGAGCAGATGATAAGGGGGAGATAATATGTTTAAGGTTTTGAAGGTGGATCATATCGGAATTGCGGTGAAAGATCTTGCCGCAGCCAAGAAGTTTTACAGCGAAATGTTGGGAATGGATGCACTGGGCGAAGAGGTAGTGGATCAGCAGAAAGTCAAAGTTTGTTTTATCCCTTGTGGCGACAGCGAGGTAGAGCTTCTGGAATCAACTTCTCCCGAGGGGCCTATTGCCAAGTTTATTGAGAAGAATGGCGAAGGCATCCAGCACATAGCTCTCAAAGTGGACAATATTGAAGCCGCGCTCACTGATTTAAAGGCTAAAGGCGTCCGGTTGATCGACGAGACCCCCCGTTACGGCGCAGGTGGTGCGAGTATCGCCTTTATTCACCCCAAGGCCACTGGTGGTATTTTGCTCGAATTGTCGGAACGCAAGTAGGTTATTGACCGGCAGGGTAACTGGCGAGAGTGCTTTTCATCAAGATATCTTTGAAGGGGGAAGGTTAGTGGAGATTATACGTATGACAGTACCCGATACCTTGGAAGGCGCCGTTATTCTCAGTGTTGTGGATTTTTTTCTCAGTATCGTGATTATTTATGGCATCAGTTTAGTATTGCATCTCTTCCCATATCTTAACAGACTGGGTAATCTTACCGATGAGAAGTTAAAAAGTGGACACTAGGCCTGGGGGGAAGGTGTAAGATGATCGAGCAGTTTTTCGGCTTGCTGCTGGCGTTGTTTGAACAGACAGGGCTTGCTGCTATTTCGGCCGGGAATATAATTATGATGATTGTTGGCGGTGTGCTTGTTTATTTGGCGATTGCCAAAAGATATGAGCCTTTTTTGCTGCTGGGTATTGGATTTTCCTGTATTGTCGCCAATGTGCCGGGGTCTGACCTTACGGCACCTGGCGGTTTATTCTATTATGCATTCAGGGGCGTGGAACTGGTTATTATTCCACCGCTTATCTTCCTGGGGGTGGGCGCGATGACCGACTTTGGGCCGATGCTTGCCAGGCCCGGGCTGATGATTCTGGGTGCAGCTGCTCATGCCGGTATTTTCATTGCCATTATCCTGGCAAAGTTAGCCGGTTTTTCCATAAGCGAGGCTGGAGCTATCGGCATTATTGGAGGAGCGGACGGTCCGATGGCCATTTTTGTGGCTATGAAGCTGGCGCCACACCTTTTGCCACAGATTGCTGTGGCAGCATATTCATATATGGCTTTGATGCCTATGATTCAACCTCCGGTGATGAAATTGTTCACAAGTAAGGCCGAACGGTCGATAGTTATGACTCAGACCAGGAAGGTGTCCCGTCTCGAAAAAATAGTTTTTCCATTTGTTATTGCGATTATTGTCAATTTGCTATTGCCGCCTGTCGCGCCGCTGGTTACGATGTTGATGCTGGGTAATATGTTGCGGGAAGTTTTGCTTGTGGACCGCCTAGCTAATACTGTTGCCAACGATTTGATGAATGTAATCACTATTATTCTTACGGTGGCTATCGGGTCGACTATGGCTGCCGATAGGTTTCTAACTTATACCACGCTGCTTATTGTTGGTCTCGGTCTTATTGCTTTTCTCGGAGGGACAGCTTCCGGTGTAATTGCCGCTAAATTCTTGAACTTGTTTATCAAGGACAAGATTAATCCGTTGATAGGCTCGGCGGGTATCGCTTCGGTGCCTATCGCCGCCAGAGTGACTCATGTTGTTGCTTTAAAGGAAAACCCTTATAATTTTCTGATTATGCACGCCATGGGGCCGAATTTGGCCGGAGTTTTCGGCACGGCTATATCAGGCGGAATTATGCTGGCGCTGCTGGGTGTAAAGTAAACGACGAGCGAGGTGTTCGCCATGAATGAAACGGCCTTTTTCATCGGGCTGGTAATTGCTCTGGGCTATTATTTTTGTTGCTGGCGAAAGCGCGGAGCAGAGATTTCGGATAAGGGCGGTCAGGAAGGGAGCAAGGGCGAATGAAATGGTTGTTGCTGATTATTGTTGCTACAATATTAATCTTGTTAAAGAGAAAGATGGCTACCACCAGTCAGCCAGTCATGCCGCCGATTAGCTCTGCACCAGCAGGTTATGTTGTGAAAACGACTGTGGAGGAAGAACTGGTGGCGGTGATTACCGCCGCAGTGGCTGAATTTGAGGGGACAGATGATTTTCGGGTGGTGAGTATTAAAACTGTTGGCCGCAACTGGGCGCTGACTGGTCATCAGGAACTGCTGCACGGTCGTTATAACCGCTAAAGATGGTAATGATAAGGAGGTTGGATGATGGCGACTGTTTATAATATTACTGTAAATGGCAAATCATACGAAGTTACGGTGGAGAGGAAAGCTGTCAGTGCCGCTGGCCCAGTGGTTGCTGCGCCCTTGCCGGTGGCTGCCGCCCCGGCCGCTGCGCCGACAACAGCAAAGGTTGCTGCAGGGAGTGGAGTGGCCAGTCCGATTGTCGCGCCGATGCCGGGAAAAGTAATTGCTGTCAAGGTTAAAGTCGGCGATAGTGTCAAAAAGGGGCAGGAACTGGTTATTGTTGAGGCAATGAAGATGCATAATCCGATATTGGCTACCAATGACGGCGTTGTTCAAGCTGTCTATGTCCAGGCCGATGATGCCATCCAGACAGGCAGTCCATTGCTTGCGGTAGGTTAGCCTGGGGTAAGCTGAAAAGTGTGCAGCCGGGTTACTTGGCAAGAGCACGTTGCCAGATAATTAGTTGTTTTAACGATAAAGCACCCGCCGTTTATAGACGAGTGCCTGCAATTGGTTATTTTTATTTATATAAATGGCTGACTCTAGCCACCTTTATGTTCGGCCCTGGCAGAAGCTCGGGTTTGTTTAGGTTCTTAACTCAGGCAACGTTCGTTGGCTCGTTCGATCAATTTTTCCCGACTGACAACTGTCCGGACGTGTTTACCATGTCCGACTATGCCGTGGTTGTCGCTGGCGATGATGTCGAATGTTAACCGGTCGCCGTCAATTGATTGCAAAGTGGCTTTGACTCTTAGCGTCATACCGAGGCAGGTTGGAGCGTCATGATTGAATTCCAGGAAGCGGCCAACGCTTTCGAAGCCTTCCGGTAAGCGCCCTTCGATAACGGCTGTCGAAGCTTTGATCATCATAGCAACAAAGGCGGGGGTGGCTATAAGCTGGCCCAATGTTTCGAAACCATAATAAGCAACGGTATCGGATTCATCGAGAATTTTTTCCACAACCGCATCTGTTCCAGGCAACACCATGCTGCGTAAGTCAAACATGTTAATTACCTCCTGCTGTAAGATAACTTCAAGGCTGTGAGTTGATTATAGCATTACAAAATTATACTAACAATATAATACGGAAATATTATACAGAATGTATACAATTTACCGATAATGGTCTGGAAAGTGCCTGTCAACGCGCTAATATAGAGGCAATGAGGAATAAATAGGGTTTTTTGAGGCGCAGGATTGTTGAGTGATTGGCGATGTTGTTGTACAATAAGAAGAGTGTGGGCAAATATTATCCCAATAATAGACATTAATGGGATAATTAGATAGATAATTGACGCATTACCGAATTATCATAATGCAAATAGGGACTATTCTAATTATGCGGTTTAAATATGGAGGTGTCACATGGCAAGTATTCAGGAAAAGATCCATGAGTTAAAGAAACGGCAAGAAAAGGTAAAGCTTGGCGGGGGCGAGAAGAAAATTGAGAAACAGCACGCCACCGGAAAGCTTACTGCGCGCGAGAGACTGGAAAAATTGCTGGACCCTGGTACGTTTGTGGAACTTGATCAATTTGTCAAACATCGTTGCACTAACTTCGGGATGGAGAAGGAAGAAGCTCCCGGCGAAGGTGTGGTAACCGGATACGGCACTATCGATGGCCGACTGGTGTATGTTTTTGCGCAGGATTTTACTGTTATCGGCGGATCACTTGGCGAAATGCATGCCGGAAAAATCGTCAAGGTACAAGATTTGGCCCTTAAAATGGGGGCACCGTTAGTAGGACTTAACGACTCTGGTGGAGCGAGGATCCAGGAAGCGGTTGACGCTCTTGCCGGATTCGGAAAAATATTTTTCCGCAATACTATGGCTTCAGGGGTTATTCCGCAAATTTCGGTCATCATGGGTCCCTGCGCCGGAGGCGCCGTTTATTCTCCGGCAATTACCGATTTTGTTTTTATGGTGAAAAATACCAGCCAGATGTTTATTACCGGGCCACAGGTCATAAAATCTGTGACGGCGGAGGAAATTAGCGCCGAGGCTTTGGGTGGGGCAATGACCCACAATACTATCTCCGGGGTGGCCAGTTTCGCAGCGGAAAACGACGAAGACTGTATGCAACAGGTAAGGTACCTGCTCAGTTTCCTGCCCAGCAATAATCTGGAGGAAGCGCCGCAGTTCGACAGCAGCGATGACCCTGACCGTATGGACGGAGAGCTTAATACTTTGATACCGGATAATCCCAACCAACCTTATGATATGAAAAAGGTTATCAGCGCTATTGTCGACAGCGGTGAGTTTTTAGAGGTACGCCCCTTGTATGCCCAAAATATTATCACTTGTTTCGCTCGCTTTGATGGGCAGACGGTGGGAATTATCGCCAACCAGCCGTCGTTTCTGGCCGGTTGTCTCGATATAAACGCCTCGGATAAATCCGCCAGGTTTATCCGCTTTTGCGACGCATTCAATATTCCGCTTGTTACTTTGGTGGATGTACCAGGTTTTCTTCCAGGCAGTGACCAGGAATATGGCGGGATAATCCGCCATGGGGCAAAAATGCTCTATGCTTACTCGGAAGCGACGGTGCCAAAGGTAACTGTTATTATCCGCAAGGCTTATGGCGGAGCATATATCGCTATGTGCTCGCAACATCTGGGGGCAGATCAGGTGTTGGCCTGGCCCTCGGCTGAAATTGCGGTTATGGGCCCGGCCGGGGCAGCCAATATCATCTTCCGGGGTGATCCAGACCTGGAAGCCAAAAGCAATGAATATATGGATGAATTTGCTACGCCGTATAAGGCGGCGGAACGCGGGTTTGTGGATCAGGTCATTGAGCCCGCGCAGACCAGACCACGTATTATCACTGCTCTTAATATGCTCGCCAGCAAACGCGAAGCTCGCCCAGCTAAAAAGCACGGCAATATTCCGCTGTAATTTGCGGTGAAAGAAAGGGGAAATCGCGGGTGCCTATTAGTGAATCAGCCGGTATAAAGCCGGAGATTATTGCAGCCATTAGTGCCAGTATTCGAATGGTAATGGAAGATGCCAGTGCGGAAATGGTAGCGGCGATTACTGCAGCCATCATTCATGCCGCCGGCGGCGGTGTGCACGCGGTGCGATTTAAGCGCACCAGCAATGCCTGGGCAACTTTCGGGCGGCAGAAAATTTTGGATAGTCGCTTGTAATCAAATAGATAAGTAGAGAAGTGGAGGAAATTTGAGAATGAAAAAATTTAAGGTTTCTGTTAATGGTGTTTCATATAATGTGGAAGTTGAGGAAGAAGGCGTGGTTGTTGCTGTAGCACCTGCTGCTCCTGTCCAGGTGGCT
>Ga0364910_1253_pt1 | contig 10099 bp, 8 predicted proteins | sample SorcelJu500001C4_3_FD_206970 | JGI IMG/M metagenome (GOLD analysis project Ga0364910, IMG submission 206970) | Enriched cells from Trout Bog Lake Hypolimnion, Wisconsin, USA - BchlTB.June25.5000.01.C4 | ecosystem: Environmental > Aquatic > Freshwater > Lake > Hypolimnion/Profundal zone | place: USA...
TGTAATTTTCGCCAGTGGCTACGGTGAGGTTGGCGCTACAGGCAAGGTCGCCGAGCAAGAACTCATAGAGACTTGTCGTGAACTGGATATTGCTTTTATGGGACCAAACTGCGCCGGGTTTGCAAACTATATCGACGATGTTTTTTCGTTTGCATTTCTCACGGAAAGACGCGAGCGCAAAGGCAATATCGGCATGGTTTCGCAAAGCGGTCAGATATGCTTGTCTGGTCTTGATTCACCGGCGATGAATTTCTCGTACATCATATCCTCCGGCAACAACTCGGGCGTGACGGCAGAGGATTATTTGGACTTTCTGGTGGATGATGCGGACACGAAGGTAATAGCGGTATATCTCGAAGGAATAAAAAATGCAACAACCTTGGCGCACGCACTGGAAAAGGCTGCAGTGAAAAGAAAGCCGATCGTGATGCTGAAGACCGGCAGATCTGCCAAGGGAAGCCAGCTCGCTTCGTCGCACACCGGCAGTTTGGCTGGCTCTGATAAGGCTTTTGATGCTTTGGTCAGAAAATTTGGCGTTATTAGGGTCAATGATATCCAGGAGCTGTTAGCAGCGGCTACGATGTTTTCCATTCTCAAAGAGTTGCCTAAGACCACAAAATATGCCTCTGCCAATGTGTCAGGTGGTGAGGCCTGCTGTATAGCTGATATTGGTTTCTTAAGCGGAGTTGACTATGCCGACTTGGAACCCGAGACTATTCAAAAATTGCGGGATATAATGCCAAGTTATGCAACCCCCAGCAATCCGCTGGATATGACGGCTACCCTGGCCTATGACGCAGAGAAGTTCGCAGCCGGACTGGAAGCTCTGATGGTTGACAAGGGCGTTGGGGCGGTGGTAATAGGTTGGACCCTGCTCCCTGAAATTAGCGATACCACCATAGTCTATTTGACTGAGGGCATTGAACTGGTGGCTGATAAACCGTGGGCCAAGCCTATAATGATGGTGCCATTCGTGGAACACTCCAGGAACAGGGAATATGCCGATAGGCTTGCGGCGCTTGGTGTGCCGATACTGCCCTCGGCGGTTTACGCCTTCAGGTTAATCAAGTATCTGTCTGATTTTGTGAGCTATGACTATACCAAAAAGACGCTGAAGATAGCTGCTCCAGGTGCCGCGAGACCGGAAGCGACCGAGGCTTTATCTGAACATGAGAGTAAAATGTTTCTTGCCCGCTATGGTGTAAAGATAGATGACGAGGTTGTAGCAACCTCGCCTGAGGAGGCGCTGCAAGCGGCCGAGCGGTTTGGCTACCCACTTGTTATGAAGATAGAGTCGCCCGATATCTTGCATAAGTCAGACGTAGGCGGCGTGAAAGTAAATATCAAAACTCCAGGAGAAGTCGAAACCGTCTTTGCCGAAATTATGGACAGTGCGCATAAATACTGCCCGGGGGCAAGAATAAACGGGATACTCCTGGCCAAGATGAGGCCTAAGGGCATTGAGGTTATCGTCGGCATTGACAATGATCCGCAACTGGGCCCAATGGTAATGGTCGGACTCGGCGGAATATTTGTGGAGATTTTCGAAGATGTCGTTCTTTATCCTGCTCCCATTTCGAAAGATGAAGCCTTGGATATCATCAAAAGCCTTAAAGCCTACAGACTGCTTGCCGGATACCGAGGGGAAAGGCGCTGTGACATTGACGCTCTGGCTGATGCAATCACTTGTATAGCGAATTTCGCTTATGAGAACAAGGACAGCGTGAAGGAATTGGATATCAACCCTATCTTTGTTTACCCTGAAGGGGAAGGTATTGCTGTAATTGATGCTCTGATAGTCAAATATAAGGAATCGCGATAATGCCGTAAACGTATGTAACAGGGGGGGGGAGCCCTGGAAAAATGTTGCGGGCGAGGATAAAATGGCGTTGTCGGAATGGGTCTGAAGTTATTTTCGGATGATGAACTCTACAGAACTACATTGTGCTACGCTTGACGTCCTGAAGCATACAGGGGTCAAGGTAATAAGCAAAGAAGCCCAGGAAAGGGGGACAAGATAGTTATAGAAGGAATGGGAAATGTCACTAAATAATATTTATAGGAGGGAAACAATGGACAACAAATTGGAAGCGGGAACTGGAACGGTAACCGAAACAGAGCCGAAACATGAACTCAAGCGGAGCTTGAAGGTTCGGCACATGACCATGATCGCCATCGGCGGCGCGATAGGCACCGGACTGTTTGTGGGCAGCGGCGCGTCTATAAGCACCGCCGGTCCGGGCGGTGCAACTCTGGCCTATCTGGCAATCGGAATTATGGTTTACTTTATTATGACCAGCCTTGGCGAAATGGCCACTATCATGCCAGTCTCCGGTTCCTTTGAGACTTACGCTACCAGATTTGTCGATCCGGCATTCGGATTCGGCATCGGCTGGAACTACTGGTTTAGCTGGGCCATCACGATTCCTTGTGAACTTGCGGCAGCCAACATCGTGATGAAGTACTGGTTCCCTAACTCATCTGATATTATGTGGAGTACCTTCTTTTTAGCAGTCCTATTCCTCTTGAACTATATGTCGGCCCGGGCATACGGCGAAGCTGAGTTTTGGTTCGCTGGCGTCAAAGTAGCCACCTGTATCATCTTTATCATTGTCGGCATACTGGCCATCGTCGGAATCATCGGCGGACACGCCACTGGTCTGGAAAACTGGACTAAAGGCGACGCACCATTTGTCGGCGGCTTCGCAGGCATAATGGCCATCTTCATGATTGCCGGATTCTCATTTCAGGGTACTGAGATCGTCGGTATCGCAGCCGGCGAAAGCGAAAATCCGCAGGTTAATGTCCCTAAAGCCATCAAAACAGTTTTTTGGCGGATTATGATGTTCTACATCGGCGCTATAGTTATAATCAGCTGGCTTGTACCTTACACCGATCCCAACCTGCTTAACGCTTCAGTAGATAACGTCGCCATCAGCCCCTTCACTCTGGTATTCCAGCGGGCAGGGTTCGCCTTTGCGGCGTCGCTGATGAATGTGGTAATCCTGACTTCCGTGCTGTCGTGCGGCAACTCTTGTATGTATGTTGCCACTCGTATGCTCTATTCTCTGGCTGTGGAAGGCAAAGCACCGAAGATATTCGCTAGGGTCAACTCTCGCGGCGTGCCGCTCAATTCCCTGTTAATGGCGACAGTTTTTGGATTTGTTGCTTTTCTGGCCTCGATCTACGGCAATAACATATACACCTGGCTGCTGAATCTTGGCGGTATGACCGGATTTATTACCTGGGTTGGCATAGCCGTCTGTCATTACCGGTTCCGCAAAGCTTATGTTTTGCAAGGCCGTGATCTCAATGACCTTAAGTATAAGGCGAAATGGTTCCCCTTTGGTCCGATCTTTGCTTTTGTTCTGTGCATTATCATTATATTGGGCCAGAACTACGGAGCATTTACGGGCAGCACGGTCGACTGGAACAGCGCCATAGCTTCCTATTGCGGTCTGCCGTTCTTCCTGGTTTGCTGGCTTGGTTATAAATATATCAAGGGAACCAAAGTAGTTCCTCTAAAAGACTGCGATTTCAGTTATAAAGAATAAAGCCTTTATAATCAAACAAGGATAAAAGTTCTGTGGAGGCTGTCACAGGACAGCCTCCGAGTTGACGGTGCCTAATGAGCAAAAGAAATTATCGATGTAAATGTATATTTCAGGGAGGAATTTGCATGGTAAAAGAAGAGGTTCTTGCAAAAATCACTCAATACGTGTTTGAGGGAGATCCTGAGCTGGTAGCGGAGTGGACGGACAAGGCTATTGCAGCTGGATTGGAACCACTGGCCATCATCAATGAAGGGATGACCAAGGGAATTGAAATGGTTGGCGAACATTTCGCAGCTGGGGACTACTATTTGCCAGACCTCATCTTGGGCGCCAAGGCAATGGATGCGGGTATCCAAAAATTGGAACCTCTGTTGGCCGGGATAAATCGGGAATTCATAGGCAGAGTGCTGATAGGGACAGTGGCCGGAGATCTGCATGAAATCGGCAAAAATATCGTGATCATGATGCTCAAGACATCGGGCTTTGAAGTTTTCGACCTGGGCATCGACGTACCGTCGCGGCAGTTTATCGATAAGGCCAAAGAGTACAAGGTGGATATCATTGGTATTTCCGCTCTGTTGACCACGACGGTCAGCAGACAAAAAGAGATCATCGATCTTTTAGCTGCGGAAGGAATGCGAGATAAGGTCAAAGTAATAATCGGCGGTGCGCCGATCAACCAGGCTTGGGCCGACAAAATCGGCGCCGATGCTTATGCTCCGGATGCCTCGGCCGCGGCGACTATTGCCCGGAGAATCGTTGGCGCAGGAGCGTAATTGCTTGCTGTAAATGACAGCTGTTTTTTCAGCAGAAGAGAGGTGGGATTGGATATGGGGTTTGACTATTTATCCAGTGAACAGGTTCAAAAAATCCATGAAGCCAGCCTGGAAATTTTAAAAAAGATTGGTATTGGCAACCGTTCGAAAAGAATGCGGGATTTACTTCTGGATAATGGCTGCAAGGAAAAGGGCGACAGAATCCTTTTCACCCAAGATGTAATCGACAAGGGACTAAAAACCGTTCCAAAATCTTTTCAGTTATATGGCCGTAGGGATAATTATACCCTCGATATTGGGGCAAAGAAATCTTATTGTCAGACAGTGGTGGGCTGTCCCAGCGTGATGGATCTGGAAACCAACAGGAGACGGGATTGCCTGGTGCAGGACCTCGCCGACATGACACGACTGGCTGACGCCTTGGATTATATCCACATCGTTTCGCCTCTGTTTCCCAGGGATGTGCCGCAGGAGATCATTCTTACCATGGAAACTGCCATTTTGCTGAAGAGCACTTCCAAACCGCTCAGTATCTGCGTGGAATCACCGGCTGAACTGAAATATATCATCGAGCTTCTGGCGGCAGTGGCCGGGGGACGAGTGGCGCTTAGGCAAAAACCTCTGGCGACTATGCCGATTTCAACAATAAGTCCGCTTGAGTTTGGCCTGCATCCTGCCGATGCGCTAATTGACATCGTAGAAGCGGGAATCCCGCTGGGAGTGGAGCCTGCCCCTCAGGCTGGTGCAACAGCGCCTATCAGCATGGCCGGGTTGGTTGCCATGCATAATGCCGAGATGCTGGCCGGGGCGGTGGCGGCTCAACTGGTGAGACCGGGAGCGCCGTTAACCCTGTCTTCCAGGGCCGGGTTTATGGATATGCGGTCCGGCCAGGGCCTGTGGGGAATGCCCGAGTTTGGACTGGCCGCAGCCGCGATGAATCAGATGGGGAATTTCTACCAGATGCCTGTGGCACCAGGTGCTTTCAGCGGAGAATCCAAAACAGCTGACGCCCAGTCCGCCATGGAACATATGCATAACGCGCTGGCACCGGCACTGGCTGGCAGCGACATTCTGGGCTCAGCCGGGTCGGTGGACAGTGTTCAGGCCGCCTGCTATAAGATGTTGGTGCTGGACAATGAGATTTCTTCGGTCATCCAGAAAAGCATCAAATCGCCGCTTGTCGACGAGGACTCATTGGCGGTGGATGCAATAGCGGAAATAATTGAACAGAAAGGCGACTTCTTGGGGCATAAGCATACCAGGAAATATATGCGGTCAGGGGCACTATGGACACCGTCGCTGATCGCCCGCCAGACCTATGAGCAGTGGGAGGCACATGGCAAGGCCCTGGAGGAGATTGCCGCGGAACGGGCCAAAGAGCTTCTTGCCACCCATGCAGTCCTGCCGTTGGCTGATGGGCTGGAGAAAGAATTTGACGCAATTATTGCGGCGGCGAAACGAGAGCTGATGCCGAGTGATGCCGAGTGATAAATTCATCTATTATAATTTATTGGATTGTCGCAGTGACAAGACTGACTTCTGGGGATATGTTCACAAATCATTCTCAGCACTGTAAACGATATTTTAACGCACCACAGTAAATTTAGGTGTGCACAATACTTGGGCAACATCTTGCGGAAGAGAATTATATCAGGAAAGGAGAAATGCAATGAGTAAGTTTTTCACACGGATGGGGGACGGGTCGGCCGTTTGGGCGGATGAGGCAGAAATTCGTGCCGACCTGGAGGCGGGCATGCATGAGGCTGTCCGGAGGGCCAAAATTTCGGAACTTACCGACGAGGACATGGAGAGGTTGTATTCCATTATTACAGCTCCTAACAAAATTGTCAGCGTGGAACGCGGCAATGAGGTTGTCCACACTTTTGACGCCGGCACTCTTAAGTTCGGACTTCGCGGCGGAGTTCCCGTTGATAGGCTGGCTACCGCGTTGGCGCATGAACGGTCAATGTGCTCAGATACTTTCGAAATGGGGCACGTCGACTACAGCTATAAAGCCGTCAAACCTATAGTGTTTGAAGAACGGCAGGCAATGGAACAGATCCAGCTGAACACAGTGATACCAGTGTTCTATGGCGCGATGCCCAATGTGGGCTCATACACCAAACCTGACGGGCCTATCGATAACTGGGCAGAACTATTGCCGCTTGGCAAAATCCAAGAGGCGCAGCAGGCTCAGGAAGAGGCTATCGAGCATTCGATGCGGGACATGGTGTATGTAGCAAAAATTATGTACGAAGGCGGTGCGGACGGTATTAACTTCGATTCTGTTGGCGCATCTGGTGACGCTGATTTTCTGGCAACCCTGAGAACAGTTGAGTTTCTGCGACAGAAATACCCGGAAATGGATATAGAAGTCGGCATGGCCGGAGAGTTCGTACTGGGCATGCATGGGCAGTTGACATATGACGGCAAGAGGCTTGCGGGAATGTATCCCCATAAGCAGGTCGAAGTTGTGGCCAAAGCCGGTGCTACGGTATTCGGGCCAGTAATCAACACCGTAGCAAGCAAATCGTTTTCTTGGAATCTGGCCAGGTCGGTAACAATAGTGAAAGCCTGCACAGCGGTATCGCCGATCGCGGTTCATCCCAACGCCGGCATGGGTGTTGGCGGCATACCACTGACTAATACTTGCCCGATGGACGCCATGTCCAGAACTTCCAAAGCGCTGGTAGAGATCGGCAAGGCCGATGGATTGTAGATAGGTCATGGGGATACTTTTGCCATGGCATTCGGGCATGAAATGGCTTCAGGCATGGGAGGAGTCCGTACGGCCGGAGATCTGGTCTCGCGGATTGTCTCCAGAGGCAAGAAAATCCATGAAGCCAAAGCCTATGTGGCTGAAAAGTTAGGCGTTTCCGTGTTTGATCTATCTGACGAATACCGGATGAAAGAGCTGCGGGAAGAACTGAATATCGGGCATGTACTGGCGCGTCACGGGGCAGCCATAGGAATGGAAGCCAAGATACGCATTGCCAAACTGCTGGATATCAATATTAATTCCGTGAACCGGTTTATGAAAAAGTCGGGTTTGGTCTGATTTGACGTTGATTTCGCTACGTCGCCGCAGCCCCCCGCGCTAGTGTGGCAGGCAGGGTAGATATCTCATGATAGAGGGACTCTCTATTATCCGAATCTACGGAGGCGACCCTAAGCTACAACGAAGACGCCGCTGTCAAAGTTGCCAAAGGCTCTTTGTTAACCGAGTATGCAAAACTAAAGCTGAGGCTGCTAAGAAAAGACTGAACGTGACGACACCCTGATTTTTGATATAGCAAAAGCAACTATAGCTTGATTCTAATCACCGAAAGGAGGAAACAAACAAACATGGGAAGAGCTTTACAGGCAGGGTTAAATAAATTTGACGGTATGGGATTGCAGCTTTTTTCCGATGATGACCTTTACGCCTTACATTGTGCTACCCTGAACGTTCTGAAGCATACCGGCGTGAAGGTAATAAGCAAGGAAGCCCAGGAAATCTTAAGCGCCGGCGGCGCCACTGTCGATCCGATGTCGATGATGGTCAAGATACCGCCATTTATGGTGGAGGATGCTATCCGTTCGGCGCCTAGTTCTGTTTTGCTGGCAGGCAGAAACCCCAAGAACGATTATTTGGTGGAAGGAAAAAGGGTTGGATTTTTGAACTTTGGCGAAGGGCTGAAGATTATTGACCCGGTTACCCGGGAATACCGCTCCACCAATAAACAGGACGTGGCAAACACCGCCCGCTTTTGCGACGCTATGGATCAGACCGTGGTGTACAACCGGGCAGTAGGTGCCGATGAAATGCCGGGAGTAGTTCAGTCGCTTCATAATGCCGAAGCCATTTTCCCCAATATTTCTAAGCATGTCTTCATCGGCGGCAGCACCGCCAAGAACTTTCGCCGGATAATCGACATGGCGGCGGCTATTGTCGGGGGTCGAGACAAGTTGCGGGAAAGGCCGATTTATAGCACCATTGTATGTCCTACCAGTCCGCTGCAGCTGACCCCTGAATGTTGCGATAATATTATCGAAGCAGCCAGAGCCGGGGTGACGGTCACCATTTTGTCCATGGCAATGGCGGGAGCTACCTCCACAGTGACGCTGGCTGGGACACTAGTCACTCATAACGCCGAAGTATTGAGCGGTATCGTACTGCATCAGCTGACCGCCAAAGGCGCCCCGGTAATCTACGGCAGCTCAACAACCATGATGGACCTGAAATATACGACAGCTCCTGTGGGCTGTCCAGAACTGGGGATGATCAATGCCGCGGTGGCGAAACTGGCCCAGTATTATCTCCTGCCCAGCTGGGTTGCGGGAGGATAGGCTGACAGCAAGATTCCGGATGCTCAAGCCGCCCACGAAAAAACCATCACCGGGCTATTGGCCGCCATGGCCGGAGCAAATCTCATTTATGGGCTAGGGATGTTGGAGCTAGGTAAAACATTCGATTATGCCCAGATGGTGATGGACAACGAGATGGTTAGAATGATCAACAAGGCAATTGGTGGAATACCGGTTAACGACGAGTCCATGGCTGTGGATATCATCAAGCAGGTAGGTGCCGCTGGTGAATTCATTAGTCATGAACACACCTTTAAGTATTTCCGGACAGAGCAATCGCAAAGCAGGCTGATTGATCGCACAATGCGGCATACCTGGGTGGAGAACGGCAGCAAGGATTATACCGAGAGGGCTTATGAGGAAGCAATTTCCATCCTGAACACCCATAAACCAGATCCATTGCCGCAAGGGGCTGAAGCCAAGATCCGCGAAATTATCGAAGAGGCTGAGGAAGAATTCGGTATCAAGAGAAAATAGAAATAAAGTTTGTGAAGCCCTCTTAAAAAGAGGGCTTCACAAGAGTTGTAAGTGGGGAGATATCCATAATAATTTAGGGGAGGGAAAAAATGATGGCAACATTAAACGATCTTGCCCAATGCGTAATTAACGGTGACGTCGAACAGGTTAAAAGTCAGGTACAATCCTTAATTTCAGCTGGAACCGACCCTCTTTCAATCATCAATGACGGTTTAATCGCCGGCATGAATGTCGTTGGCACCCGTTTTAAAGCAGGAGATATGTATGTTCCTGAAGTATTGATGTCTGCCCGTTCGATGGGCTTTGGCGTGGAATTGGTTAAACCCCTGATAGCTTCCGGCGACATGAAAAGCCAAGGAAAAGTTATCATCGGCACAGTTAAAGGCGATCTTCATGACATCGGGAAAAATCTCGTGACCATGATGATGCAAAGCAGCGGCCTCGAAGTAATTGATTTAGGCATCGACGTTCCTTCAGAGAAATTCGTTGACGCAGTTAGAGAACATAATCCGGATATTGTTGGCCTGTCAGCCTTGTTGACAACAACTATGCCCGCGATGAAAGAAGTTATAGAACTGTTAGTAGAAGAAGGACTGAGATCCAAAGTTAAAGTCATCATCGGCGGAGCACCTGTAACTCAGGAATTTGCCAATTCAATTGGTGCTGACGCATATGCTCCAGACGCTGCTGTGGCAACAGACCAATGTAAAGAGTTTTTTGCCGCGAAATAATAATGAACAAACAAGGTAGTTATTAAGACCTTGCAAGAAAACGGTAGTGAAGGTGCTTGTCGGCGGGTGCTTCGGTAAACGTAGAGTTTGCCCGGGAAGGCGCAGTCCTACCCCAGCATTAGTTGCTGCCGACAAAACTCACCGCCATGCCGACGCTGCTAGACATTACTATTGACTGCGGTAACAATTTAATTGCAAAGACAGGCGTGACATT
>Ga0364910_1250_pt2 | contig 10097 bp, 11 predicted proteins | sample SorcelJu500001C4_3_FD_206970 | JGI IMG/M metagenome (GOLD analysis project Ga0364910, IMG submission 206970) | Enriched cells from Trout Bog Lake Hypolimnion, Wisconsin, USA - BchlTB.June25.5000.01.C4 | ecosystem: Environmental > Aquatic > Freshwater > Lake > Hypolimnion/Profundal zone | place...
TGAGAAGGCCGAAGTGGAAGAACTTTCAGCTACCCAGCTAATGCAGGAAAACTATTGGGCTCGTACTCGAGGGCAGGCACGGACTGCACTCGAGCAGGCTATTTTGACATTGGGTCACTATGGGTTCGAGCCGGAAATGGGCCACAAGGAAGTTGGCGGGTTGAAAGCGCGTATTGGTGAATCCGGCAATCTGGCTCATGTGGTTGAACAGATGGAAATTGACTGGCGGTTTACTGATGCAATGCAAGCTGCGGATAATGAACTGCAGGCGCGAATTTTAATTAAAGAAGTATTCCGGGCCAATGGGCTTGAAGTCACTTTCAAGGCTAAACCGATTAGCGGCGTAGCTGGCAATGGTGAACACACTCATGTTGGTATGGCGGCCAGGCTGAAATCCGGCAAAATGGTCAATCTGTTTGCCCCGACAGAAATGAAGGAGACGTTCCTCAGCGCTGTTGGTTATGGTGCGATTATGGGACTATTGAAAAACTATGAAGTGGTCAATCCCCTTGTTTCGGCCACCAACGATTCACTTAATCGCCTGAAGCCAGGTTTTGAAGCGCCGATATGCATTGTTACTTCTCTGGGAAACAGCCCTGCGGTTACTACCCGCAATCGGACTGTACTGGCTGGTCTGGTACGGGATATGAACAATCCGCTGGCAACCAGATTTGAAGTTCGTGCACCGAATCCTTTTACGAACACTTACATTGCAGTAGCTGCTTTCTATTTGACGATGCTCGATGGTATCAAAGCCGTAGTAAGTGCTGGAAAAACCACCAAGGAACTGGAAGCAGAGTTGTCAAAAGACCCGGAAGTCAAGGGCTTTTATCTGGAAGCAGGACGTGCGTACCGGAGTGAGCACGATGTTTTCGAAGACTATACACCGTCTGAACGTGACCGACTTTTCGGAAAACCTCCGGCTACTGTTTGGGAGAATATGCAGAGTATTTCCCAAAACCCTTCGAAGGTCGGTGTACTCACCGCAGGAAACGCCCTGCGTAAAGAACTAATCGACTCGTTTGTGGCTGGGGCGTTAATGCGCTGGAAAACTGAAATTATTAATCGCATTATCCCGGCAAATGCCGATATTGTGCGGAGCTGTTCTTGTCTTCATACCAACACAGCTATGGTGAATGATCTTGATCAGCAGTGCTGGAACGAAATCGACGGACTACGGCAATACTTGGCAAAGGACACTGTTAGCCAAAAGAGTCTATTTTCAAGAATTCGCGAAGCATTGGATGACGGGGATCATCATAACGCTTCACTGTTACAGCTGGAAATGGCTGAGGATGTTGCTGAACTTAATACACTTTATCTGCAATATAAAAAGAATATTATTGATTAACGTGAAAAAACCGGCATAAGCCGGTTTTTTTTGTGTTGTTGGTGCCGCCGCCTGCCTCGTACGCGGCTGGCACTTTGTTCGTATGTTATCCGTCTATCCAATAAGAAAAACAAGAGTTAGCTGGTTTTTTAATTTTATAAGTAAAAAATACTTGAAATGTGTTATCTATTAAACTACAATGGGGATTGTAAATTGTTAATTGAGGTGTAATATGGATAATATCGATTTAAAGATTCTTGATATCCTTCAATCTGATGGACGGATCACGATGAAGGAACTGGGGACACGTGTCGGACTTACAAGTCCGGCAACTATTGAAAGAGTCAAAAAGCTGGAAGAAAGTGGTGTTATTTCCGGCTATCAGGCTATTATCAATATCAACAGGGCTGGGTTGTCGCTTCGTGCTTTTCTGTTGATTTCCGCCAGTGATCAGCCGGCCGGAGAAATTTCGGATTTTGCCCGCAACAATGACAATATCCTGCGTTGCCATCGAGTGGTCGGTGGAGCCTCTCATTTGATGGAGGCTGCTGTAGCCGATTTGAGTAAACTGGAAGAGTTGCTTGATGAGGTAGCAGCATATGGTCTTGTCGAATCATTGGTTGTGTTGTCTTCGCCAGTGGAACATAAAGCGGTGGCTCTTCCGTAAGTCTGTTTGCTGCAAAATTAGCCCAAGTCGGCAAGGGAGAGGGAAAGGGAGATGCTTTATGTTGTATGATTTTGAAGGAAATCGTCCTGCAATTGATCCTAAGACCTATCTTGCCGACGGCGCTAAGGTGATTGGCCAGGTTAGGCTGGGGGAATACAGCAGTATCTGGTATAACGCGGTGGTGCGCGGGGACGTAAACCGGATTGAGATTGGACGCTACAGTAATATTCAGGATAACAGCGTTGTCCATGTGACGGACTTTCACCCTGCGATTATCGGTGATTTTGTAACTGTCGGCCATAACTGTGTTATTCACGGTTGCACCATTGAGGAGCACTGCCTGATCGGCATGGGAGCTTTGGTTCTCCACGGGGCGGTTATCGGCAAGGGAAGTGTCATTGCTGCAGGAGCCGTAGTTTTGGAAAAACAGATAATTCCGCCGTATTCCCTGGTGGTGGGTGTGCCTGCCAAGGTGCTCCGGTCCGTTCCAGATGACGAATGGGACAGAATTCACGCCCAGGCGGTAAAGTATAAGACCTTATGGACCAAGCGGTACGGGTTGATGACTGATGCTGATGGAGAGGTCTATCACGGCGAGAAAATTATTTAATTGGTAGCAATAATGGGCCGATTTTTCCAGGGTAAAGCCTTGGGGATTTTAAAAATCCTTTACTTCGCCGCCGGATATGGTGCGATATTTTTGGCTGTTGACATCGAGGGTTTCTCCCGGCTCAATGTCGCCAGAGTGACTATAACCTCTCAGTTCCCAGTAGCCGGCTTTATACTCCGGAGAGAATGAAATGCTTGTCAGCCATTTACAGCTTTTATAACCCCACAGGTTAGGAACTACCATCCGCAAGGGGCCGCCGTATTCGTCTTCTAAAGCTTCTCCCGCAGCCCCCCATACCAGCATGGCGGTGGAGGCGGCCAAATCGGTGAGCAGGGCACAGGTCGTGTATTTGCTGGCGCTGCCCAAAATAACGTAGCGTGACTCTTGCGCCGGACGGATGTAGTTAATGAAATCACGCCAGAGAATACCGTCCCAGTCTGTCCGAACCGACCAGCCGCTGACTGATGTAAGCCGCATATTTATCGTTCGTGGCGATATCTCGGTTTTAAGTTCGTCGAAGCTTAGGGTGCGGTTGCCAGTTTCAAGGCCTTCTACTGAAAGTAGATGATTTTTCTGTTTTAAGTGGAGGATGCCTTCAACGGCAAAAACGGGGGTCTTTAGCTGTTTTAGAATGCTCATTTTTGTCACACATCCTGTCCGCAAAAATATGACTTTACTATACCATATTCTGCCTGGAAACATAGAGAAGTATTTGGTGCTTGTGGTTATTAACACTGGAGTATGATGTGACATTTGATCAAGCGGAATCACTAAGGGGAGCAGGACTTTTTGTTGGGTATACTGAATATAAAGATAAAAGCCAAGCGTCAGTGGGAGGTTAATTATGAAGAATATGTATAATGATCTGGAAGGATTGCGAATTGCCATTGAAATTGAATCCCGAGGCCTGGAATTTTACCGGCAGGCTCGTGATAATGCTGTCAATCAAAAGGAGCAGGATTTATTTTCGTGGTTAATGAATGAGGAAACTCGCCATGAAGAGGCCTTTAGGAATATGTTTAACCAACTGAAGGATACTAAAGAAGCGCATTCTGATGAGTATTTGTTTGATGAGGAGATTTCGCGCTATCTCACCGTATTGGCTGAGTTCCACGTTTTCCCTCCGGCTGAAAAAGCCAAGCAAAAAATCAGTGAACTAAAAACTTTGCGAGCTATCCTTGAAGTATCAATGCAAGCAGAAAAAGATTCGGTGCTGTTTTATGACGAACTGGCCAATAACTCGAAATTTCCTGACGCCAAGAAAGTATTTTTAGCTCTGAAGGCCGAAGAACAAACCCATGTTGTAAGATTGCGCTCGATGATTGAATCCTGGACTTGAGTATAATCAGCAGTCCATCTTGCCACCACCAGTAGTTCTCAGCAAGCCCTGAAATACTCGAAAATACCGATGATTAGGTTAGTAAGCGTAAAGAGCGGGGAGGGATTGCAGTGACAAAAGGGGTCAGTAAACGCGAACACAATAAGCAAGACATGGATAAACTGAACCGTATCGCTCTCATTATAGGCGGGATTGTGGCTGCTATCATCTTAGTAGTTATGGTGATTTCCTTAACTTAAAGTTATCGTAAAGCGCCTTTGCCGGCGCTTATTTTTCGTACCTGTTTGTGTCCAAATAGTGGTAATATTCAGATAGGGTTGGAACTATTTATGGAGGGATGGAGCAATGGATAGCGGATGGGTAATGGAAATCATCGAACGTCTGTCGGAGTTTGGTAAAACAGAGCGGGGCATAACCAGGTTGGCTTTCAGTGACGCTGAACGGCAGGCCAGGGAGTATGTTCAGCATTTGATGCGCGAAACCGGACTTGACGTGAGGGTCGATGCTTTTGGCAACACCATTGGGCGGCTGGAGGGAACGGATAAAAACTCTCCTGCGGTAGTTATCGGCTCTCATCTTGATACTGTGCCGCAGAGCGGAAAATATGACGGAGCAGTGAGTGTAGTGGCCGGTCTGGCGGCTGTCAAGCGGCTCAAGAACATGGGCGATCTCAAGTATCCAGTGGAGTTAATTGTATTCGTCGCTGAAGAACCAAGCCGTTTTGGTTATTCCACCATGGGTAGCAAAGCGATGGTCGGTCGGGCTAATATTGGCGCTTGGGGAAAAGCCCGGGATCAGGCGGGAATAGCATTTACCGCGGCACTATCGGAGCAGGGTATCGACTGGAGCCAGATCAAAACGGTGGCCCGCAGGAAAGAAGAAATTAAAGCGTTTCTGGAATTACATATTGAACAGGGCTCGGTATTGCAACGGTCAGGGAAAAACATCGGTTTGGTGGAAATGATCGCCGCGCCCACTCAGCTGCGGATCGTTGTTGAGGGAACCGCAGCTCACTCAGGTGCTACGCCGATGGATGAACGCCATGACGCGCTGGTAAGTGCGGCCATGATTGTACTGGCCGTTCAGGAGGTGGCCATGACGGAGAATCATCGGGGAACTGTCGGCACGGTCAGTGTGCTTAAGGTGCTTCCCAATGCCATAAACGTCGTGCCGGGAGCGGTGGAGATGGGCGTCGATATTCGTGGCGTAAACCATGAGAGTGTTATCGAAACTATTCAGGAAATCAAGGATGCAATCAGTACTATTGCCGATGACCAGGAAACTCCAGTGGCGATCGAGGTTTTAAGCTCGGATAAGCCTGTGGCAGTAGACTCGGAAATCATTCGAATTTGTGAGGATGCCTGCCGCAACCTGAAAATGTCTTTCCGGCGGATGCCAAGCAGTGCCTGGCATGATGCGGTTAATATGGCGACTAAGGTTCCTGCCGGGATAATCTTCATTCCCTGTAGAGATGGCATCAGCCACAATCCTGACGAGTATGCCGCCCCTGAACATATCATGAGTGGTATAGCGGTGCTTACTGCATCACTTTACGAACTGGCGAGGTAACGAATTATGCATATCAGTATCTGTTTTACACCGCAGGATTATCTCCGGCAAAATTTTCGCGATGATCACATTGCCGTGGTAGTGGACGTCCTCAGGGCATCAAGCTCAATTATTGCCGCAATGGCGAATGGTTGTCGGCAGATTGTTCCGGTAGCAACGCTGGAAGATGCGCAGACCCGCAGGCGGGATTATGCTGACGCCTTGTTGGCGGGAGAACGGCAGGCTTTTCCGATCCCGGGGTTTAACCTGGGGAATTCACCATTCGAATACAGCCGGACTGTTGTGGCCGACAAAACAATTATTATGACCACTACTAACGGGACCGTGGCTCTTAAAGCGGCTGCGGAAGCTGTAAACGTATATATTGGAGCCTTCGTTAACGCTGCTGCTTTATGCAGTAAATTAGCCGAAACTAAACATGATCTGGTTCTTCTCTGCGCTGGAACTCAAGGGAGATTTTCCCTGGAAGATGCCCTGTGTACCGGCCTCATAGCCGATCGCCTGAGCAGTAATGCCAAATTGAGTGACACCGCACTGGCTGCCCGTGCGATGTACAATGATTTTTGCTGCGGCGATTTTGTGAAACGGATAATGGAATCATCCCATGCCGCATACTTGTCTAAGTCAGGCTTCGCTGACGATGTCGCTTTCTGTTTGAAAACCGATATATTTGAAATCGTACCAGAGTTCAGCGATGGAGTAATAACGGCATGACGACCTTTTTGAACAGTCTGTAAAAATATACTTTATATAAAAACTGACCGATCCATATGGGGTCGGTTATTTTTTTGTATCAGGCAAAACTGCTCTAAACTAGGTAAATTTTCTTGAAAAAGGGTTACCGGGCTTGAGTTCTACTCATGAAAGATGTACATGAGCAGTAACGTAACTTTTGCTTCGGGCTAGCAAGGGTGTCCGGCGGCGTTGCGTAGGGAATTAAGCGCTGTAGGCGAAGAAAGTCGGTAACGGCATCGTGACCGTAGCCAGGACGGCTACGGTAGGAGCTATTGAGCAGGGATGCGAATTAGTGACGGTACGATAGCCGTCGGCCAAGCCGTACAGCGCATATCCCCGAAGCTTAGCCGTCCGGCACTCTTGCGGCGAAAATTGAGGGAAAGACGTAGCTAGAGGTCAGACATCGTTGATTAATACGAAATAGACAGGGAATATATGGGTTAATGTCGAATATCCGGCAGTGTTAGAATTGTTGTAATTATTGGAGGAATAGAATTTGCTCTTTCCATCTTTTTTCTTTGGGAAACTTCTATACTCTGCCACAGCCGCATATAAGTCAGGCCAATACACTGAGGCAGATGGTCTATTGGATAAAGCGTTGGCCATTAATCAAGCCGATTTTGAGGCAAACTTCTGGAAAATGCGCGTAGCCGCGATGAAAGGCGAATATCAGACGGCTATTGATTTGCTTGGAGTTTGCAAGAAAATGAAAATCGCCGCTAAGGTGGACAAGCTGTTTGGGCCTTGGGAGGTATTTTGTACAAATCAGATTATTCAGCCGACTGTTGAAGGATACCACCCTACATGGTTAGATGAAAAAACCGATGAATTGTTACTATTTTATCAGCACCACCGAGATTTTGGTCTAATGGATATTGTGTGGGCGGTTTTGTTATTTGCTGTGCTGTTATTTTCTTTATTAAACTTTTATCATTTCTTTTTAAAAACCTGGTTAAATAATTCATCAATTATGCCGGATATATGGCTATTAATCTATGCCCCTATAATTTGTCTGTATTATTCTCGTAAAAGTATTGTTATTCCTAATATTTATGTATTGTTGCAATATACAGTTAATAAATTATCAGAGCTGCTTAAATCCAAAAATTTTCTCGTTATGTGTGGCGTTATTATTTTTGGATTAATGAGGATAGGGGGTCTAGGGGGCGATCGAGGCATTAATTTACCACATATTGTAGCTGCAATTTTAGCTGCGCCGATTATGGAGGAAATATTTTTCAGAGGCTTTTTATACGGATACTTGCGAAAATATGGAAAGTTGATATCCTGGAGTGTCGTAACAGCTTTAGTTTGTTTATCTTATGGATGGTCAGTCGGTTATTGGAATGTCGTAGTGTCGGTAATATGTTTGAGCGTATATGACAATGAAAAAACTATTATAGCGCCAATAGTCATTCACATATTAAATAATCAACTAGATTTGATTATAGCCATGATTAGGTAATCTTTTACATATTGTTTTAAGAATTGTAGGAATAGTCCTTGCTCTTTCCGTCATTATTCTTTGGACAACTCCTACATTATGGCATAACAGCTTATAAGTCAGGCCAATACACTGAGGCGGATGATCTATTTGATAAAGTGCTGGCCATCAATCAAACCGATTTCGAGGCTATCTTTTGGAAGATGCGAGCAACTGCAATGAAAAACGTTTCTTTTGCTTCTGGCCAGCAAGGGTGTCCGGCGGCGTTGCGGAGGGGATTAGACGCTGTAGGCGAAGAAAAGTCGGTAACGGCATCGTGACCGTAGCCAGGACGGCTACGGTAGGAGCTATTGAGCAGGGATGCGAATTAGCTCCGGTGCGATAGCTGTCGACCAAGCCGTACAGCGCATATCCCCGGAGCTTAGCCGTCCGGCATCCTTGCGGCGAAATTGAGGGAAAGACATAGCTAGAGGTCAAACATCGTTGATTAATACGAAATAGACAGGGAATATATGCTGGCCACCCCTTGCAAAATTAATGGAAAGAAACAAATTGTTGACATTTTATATAAAAAAAGGAAATAATTAGTATATATAGAATATGTTCCTAATGTAACCATCGATATTCAAATAAGGTTACGGAAGGGACTAAATAAATGATAAAGTTTTCCATAATTATGCCTGCATATAATTTGGAGCCTTATATAAGTGAAGCGATACAATCAGTATTAACGCAGACATATAAAAATTTTGAACTAATTATTATCAATGATGGCTCAACTGACCATACACAAGATGTAATAAATAAATTTAGCGATTCCAGAATAAAGGCAATAAGACAAGATAATATGGGGGTATCTGTTGCCAGAAATGTTGGTATTGCTCATGCTGCCGGTGAATATATCTGTTTTCTTGACGGAGATGACCGCTATGAACCAAAGTTTTTAGAGTTAATATCTCATATTGCCGGAGATGTTATTTATTCCGGGTTTTATGTGTTTGGGGATAAGGGTAAAGATAACCCTGCTAAACGTACATATTTTGACGGAGACATTTTACCGAAACTTATTACTTATCCTGAGCCTTACCACTTTGATTCTTTTGTGGTATCTAAAAAACTTTTAGAAAGAACAGGCATACAATTCACTCCGGGATGTTTATGTATGAGTGATACAGAATTTCAGCGCAAATGCCTTTGCTGGAGCAATGCTCAATGTATAAGACAAGAGTTAACAGGCTACCGGCATAATAGACCAGGTTCTATATCTTCAGAACGAAATTATTATGAAAGAAACGTGAGTAGACTTAATGTTCTAAAGCGATTATTAAATTATTTTGAAGAAAACTATACGAGCCCCCACCGGAAAGAAGTTTTAGAAGCTTACAAAGATGAAATAAATTATATGACATATCGTGTTATTCTGTATGCTATACGTGAACACAGATTCTTAGAAGCTAACCAACTGTTGGATAATCACGCTGTCGAACTTAAGAAAAAATATAAAACATTTAAAAATTTGCTGAAATGGGAATTAATTAGTACAAGAAATAAATTCATATGGAGATTATTATAATATCGGAGCTATAAGTGTTTTTAGCTTAAAGCGGCCAAACCTTATAGCACCGCTTCGTCAGCCTGGCAATCTTGCGCGAAAGGGTGCTGAAAACAGGCTAAAACAAGTGATTTTACAGAGTTTTTACGGCAGCTGGCATACAAAAAGCCCCAAACCTGTTTCTCCGTGACCGGAGAGGCGGTTTGGGACTTTTTTATTCAGTCCAATGGCGTTATTTCCTATAGAAAAACCGTATCGGCTTTCATCCTATGAAGTTACCATTAGACCATTGTCCTCTTTGAATTGCACCGTTAGTAAAGTAACAAGTACCATATCCATTCATATTATTATTAGCCCATGCTCCTTCATAGCGAGTACCGTTGGCCCAGGTGTAAATCCCGTTGCCGCTCTTGTTGTCATCGATAAAGTCGCCATCGTAAAGGTCGCCGTTAGCATAGGTGTAAATTCCGTTGCCATTCATCTTGTCATCGGCAAAGTAGCCTTCGTAACGATCGCCGGCCCATTGCGTATCTGGTCCCCAAGTAATAATACCCTTGCCGGTCCTTTTGTTATCGACAAAGTCGCCTTCGTAACGGTCACCAGCCCATTGCGTCCCTGGTCCCCAAGTGAGAATACCCTTGCCGGTCCGTTGGTCATCAACAAAGTCGCCTTCGTAACGGTCGCCGTTGGTCCAGGTGTAAATACCCTTGCCGTTCTCTTTGCCATTCAACATATTACCTTCATATTTTTCACTAGGCACGCCATTTTCAGACCATTGCAAAACGCCTTGACCTGTGGCATAACCATTCGAATCTGCGTTTCCTGACCAAGTGGCGCTCTCGTTCGCTTGT
>Ga0364910_1256_pt1 | contig 9886 bp, 7 predicted proteins | sample SorcelJu500001C4_3_FD_206970 | JGI IMG/M metagenome (GOLD analysis project Ga0364910, IMG submission 206970) | Enriched cells from Trout Bog Lake Hypolimnion, Wisconsin, USA - BchlTB.June25.5000.01.C4 | ecosystem: Environmental > Aquatic > Freshwater > Lake > Hypolimnion/Profundal zone | place: USA...
ACGTAAATTGCGCCGCAATTACCGCAAGCTTGTTTGAAAGTGAACTGTTCGGTTATGAGCCCGGAGCTTTTACCGGAAGTTTGACAAAAGGCCAAAAGGGAAAGCTTGATATGGCTCAGGGCGGAACTTTACTGCTGGACGAGGTGGGTGAAATACCTTTAGAGTTACAAGGAAAACTGCTAAGGGTAATCCAGGAGAAAGAATTCTACCGTGTCGGTGGATTGAAAAAAATAAAGACAGATGTGCGAATTATCTGTGCTACCAATGCTGATTTGGAGTCGCGGGTTGAGCAGGGAACTTTTCGCAGGGACCTATATTTCCGCTTAAAGGTGGGTCATTTTGTCATTCCGCCGCTGCGGCAGCGCCCAGACGACATTATTCCTCTTACAGAAATGTTCCTGCGGCAGTTTTCCGGGAAAAAACCTAACCGTTTCAGCAAAATCAGCAGTGAGGCGGCAGATTTTTTACTGGCATATGATTGGCCGGGAAATGTGCGGGAACTCAGAAACACCATGGAATGGGTCTCGTTCATGTATGACGATGTGGAGTTAAAGCCGATTCATCTGAGCAACCTGCGGGGAAATACGTCTGTTTCGCCGGGTTCTGCCGACAAGTGTCAGAGCATTTCTCCGGAAAGTTTTTCCCTGCCGGCCAGCGGCTTTAATTTGGAAGAATACACTAACTGGATTATTGAGCAAGCTATCACAGCGTGTCATGGGAACAAAACGAATGCTGCTATGAGGCTAGGAATTTCGCGGCGGTCACTTTATAGTCGGCTAAAAAGTAACGGGGTGAACGCAAAGGCCTAAACGGAGTTTTGATACTGGGAGGTGCGCAGCGTGACTAAGCAGCCAGAAGTTCAAGGAACAAAGGATAATTTCCGTCTATTTTATCGTGCCAGTATTTTACATATTGATGATGACGCCGGTCTTGGCCGGCTGTTGCAAAAAAGGCTGGAGCGCATGGCGTATCTGGTAGCTGTTGCCCATGATGGCGAAGCCGGATTAAAGATGTTTGATGAAGGTGAATATGATATCGTTGTTGTGGATTATAATATGCCGGGTGTTAACGGTCTGCAGGTCTTGCGCGGCTTGAAAGGTGCCGTTCCGGCTATTATTCTTACCGGGCAGGGTGATGAGAAGATAGCGGTGGAGGCCTTGAGGCTTGGGGCCGCTGATTATATAATCAAGGACGGTGGGGGAGAGTATATCGAATTGTTGCCGTCGATTATTGACCGCGTAATGGAAAGGCAGCAGCTTTTGCAGGATAGAATGCAGGCCCGGGAGGAACTTGCGGCTAGTGAAGCGCGCTATCGGGCAATTGTGGAAGATCAGACAGAGTTAATCTGTCGATTTACGAATGAGGAGCAACTTACTTTTGCCAACGCGGCTTTTTGCGGCTATTTTGGGATAACACTAGAGGATATCGGTTATCAAAATTTGACGCAGCTTTTGCCGAGAAAAGCGAACCAACAGTTAAGGGAAACAATTAAGACGCTGACTCCAACTGATTCCACGGCGAGGAGCACCATGAGCATCAAGACGGCCACCGGACAAGATCTTTGGCTGCAGTGGACAACCCGTGGAATATTCGATGATTTAAATGTCATCAGGGAATATCAAATGGTGGGACGTGATATTACCGACCTTAAAGCTGCTGAGGCGGCCTTAAGGGAAAGCGAGGAGAAAAACAGTGCACTGCTTGATGCGTTGCCGGACCCGATTTTGCGAATCAGCCGGCAAGGCATTTGTGTGGATTTACGGCCCAAGAAAAATCAGACGCTGAATTTATTGACAGAATATGTTGGTAAGAATGTTAGCGAATTTATGCCGCAGAATATCGCCGAACTTATGCAGGAACACATTGATAAAGTGTTTTCGGAAGGAGCCGATCAGGTTTTTCAATTTGAACTCCGGCAGAAAGATGGTGTCAGTTACCAGGAGGCAAGACTTGCTTTGGCAGGGAGGAACGAGGTTCTGGCGATAATACGGGATGTTACTGAACGCGCCAACCTGGAAAAACAGTTGCAAGTACTCAGTATTCATGATAGCTTGACAGGGCTTTATAACCGTATGTATTTTACGGAAGAACTGCTGCGGCTGGAAAAGTGCCATGGTAATTCTGTCGGTATGATTATTTGTGATATCGATGGACTGAAGATAGTAAATGACAATCTGGGACACAGTAAAGGTGACGAGTTGCTAGTGGGGGCCGCCCGTGTTATCAGAAAGGCTTTTCGTGACTGCGATGCGGTAGCTCGTATCGGTGGAGACGAATTTGCCATTTTGTTGCCGAATACAACTCAGGCGGTTATTGAAGAGGCATGTAGCCGGTTGAACAGAGAAATAACCGACTACAATAAGTCAAAGCAGAGACTGTTTCTCAGCATGTCGGTCGGAGCTGCAATAAGCCATGGTGATAAGTGTGATCTGAAGGATGTTTTCCACCAAGCGGATAAGGCAATGTACAATGATAAAATGTCTAAGGGTGCGGATGTGCTGCAGATAATTCGACAGGATATGGGCGAAGCGGCTCAGGGATATGTTCCAAGATAGATTGTCTGTTTTTATGATTACCAGTATTATATGGGTATATGGCTAGTTAAGGAAGGGATCAGGATATGGATCTGGTAAAGGTAATAATGGTGGAAGATGACCCTGGCCATGCCAGGCTTATCGAGAAAAATCTCCGCCGGGCTGGCATTGTCAATGAAATTGTGGCTATCACCAATGGGCAGGCGATTTTTGATTATTTAGACCAGCTGTATGCTGACCAGAAAGAAGCTGAACAGCTGTTGATTCTTTTGGATTTGAATTTGCCTGTATTAGACGGGTATCAGGTGCTGGCAAGGCTAAAAGCTGATGAGCGGACGAAGAATATTCCGGTGATCGTTTTGACAACCACCGATGTTCCCCATGAGGTCAGAAAGTGTTACGAGTTGGGGTGCAACTTGTTTATTTCCAAGCCGATTCAGTATGATCAGTTCTGTGATACTATCCGTAATTTAAGCCTGCTGCTGTCTGTCGCAAAATTTCCATCAGTTTAATTAAACTCACCGGTGGTGACGCTTCATCACCCAGCAGCGCAGTTGGCGTGGAAGAAACAATTCAAAAATGGATAAAGAACAAGAAGACATTGCAGTGTTGACGCAATGCCTTTTTTATTATGGCAGCACTAAGCCTTCTTTTCGCAGGGAAAAGAAGGCTTTTTTATGGAAATGTTAAAGATTACGTAGAGGGAATAATTATCGGTATGGCTAAAGATGAGGGTGAGGTGGGCGGCATGAAGATTTTGGCCTTGAACGGCAGTCACCGGGGAGAAAAAGGTTGCACGCAATGGCTGCTGGATAAACTGGCCGAGGGCGCGCGGTTGGCTGGCGCTGATTTTGAGACTGTTGCCTTGGCTCAGCAGAATATTAAGTTGTGCACAGGTTGTGAGGGTTGTCATATTTCCGGGCATTGCGTATATGAACAGGAGGATGACGTGCAGGCGATTTTTGCCAGGATGAAGGCTGCAGATATTCTGATTTATGCCACTCCGGTATATGTTTTCAGTATGTCGGGGTTGATGAAGACTTTCCTGGACCGGCTTAACAGTACCGTCGGATCTGATGGACTGTGCCTGACCAGAAGCGGGCTTTTCTTTCACCGGGTTGATCCTTCTTATGTTAAACCAATTGTTGTGTTGACTTGCTGTGGTAATGTGGAGCAGGAAACGGTCAAGAATGTGGTTTCTTATTTTAAGACATTTTCGCGGTTCCTGGATGCGCCGCTGGTAGGGATTCTCACCCGCAAATCTATTGGAATGATGCAGATCGGGAAGACTGAGGGTCAGGTGAGCCAGAATCCGGCCATTGCCGCGGTCGTGCAGGCGTATATCCAAGCCGGAAAAGAACTCGCGACGCAGGGCCGGATTACGTCCGGAACGCAAAATGCGGCCAACCGTCAGATCATGGGCATCCCCTTTTTTGATTTGCTGATGAAGTTCAGGTTGTTTAAAGAAATAGCGCTCAGGAAGCGCAGCAAAAAGGCTGACGGGCCCGACGGGGACTAAGTTGTTTCGGGTTTACCTGAGGGCGCCATTTTGCTATACTGTTTATAGTCATAGTAAGATTTTTTTGAGTGGGAGTTTAGAATGATGAATAGAGAGTTTGAGTTGGCTTTTGGTGAGCAAAAGATATTGTTGGTTTTGCCAGAGGATAAAATTTTAAACGTGGTCGAGGGGAAAAGGGTGGCAGCTATTGCCGATGTTGCGCAGGCAGCGCAGGCAGCGCTAGATGACCCCATCGGTTGTCCACCGCTCAGGGAAGTGATGCATCCGGGCGACACGGTGGCGATTATCGTTTCAGATATCACCAGGGCCTGGATAAGGTATGATTTGTTTTTGGCGACTTTGCTCAATGAATTAAACAAGGCCGGTATCCCTGATAAAGATATCCAATTGGTGGTGGCGCTGGGAGCGCATCGCCCGCACACCGAGGCGGAGAATCGCAAGGCGTATGGCAAAGAAGTGGTTGACAGGGTAAAGATCGGGCAAAGTTTGGCCCGCCAGTCAGAAGATTTTGTCTCTATCGGCCAAACATCCCATGGCGTCGAGGTAGAGATAAACCGTCTGGTGGCTAACGCAGCTAAGGTTATCCTGACCGGGGGGATAACCTATCATTCTATGGCTGGTTTTGGCGGGGGGCGTAAAGCCATTTTGCCCGGGGTTTCAAGTTATGTCAGTATTCAGGGCAATCACCGTTTTTGTCTGCACGATGAATGCGGCTGTGGTATCAATCCTGATTGCGACTGTGGCCAACTGGCCAATAACAAGATGCATCTGGATCAGATGGAAATGGCTGAGCTTGTTAATCCGGCATTTTTACTGAATGTCGTTCTTACTCCTGACGGTCAACTGGCGCATTTTGTCGCCGGGCATTGGCGCGAGGCTTGGCTCGCCGGTTGTGCTATTGTCGAGGATATCTATGGTATTCCGGTCAAGGAGCAAGCTGATGTGACGATTGCTTCAGCAGGTGGATTCCCTAAGGATATTAATTTGTATCAGGGATCTAAAGCCATTGAAAATGCCGCTGCTGCAACCAAACCGGGTGGGGTTCTGATTATTTTACTTGAATGCCGGGATATTAGAGAACCATCCGATTTTAGCGAATGGTTCGATTATAGTTCCTTGCAGGCAAGGGAACTGGCGCTGCGCGAGGGATTTACCGTGCCGGGATTTATTGCTTTGAAGCTGGGGTATATTGCTGAGAGGATTTCAGTTATTATGGTGACTTTGCCGGAGAACAAGGAGTTTATCGCCAAAACGGGGATTGCCGATGTGGCGGTGAGTGTGGAAGAGGCGCTACAGCTTGCCCGGCAGAAGCTGGGGACTGATGATTATAAGATTATGGTTATGCCGCATGCTACAAACACTGTTCCCCTTCTCAAATAGGTCGGCTGGCGATAAAGGCCCATCTGCTGCGTTGGTGCTCCGGGAGCGCGCTTGCCGTACACCGGTACTGTCTGCGCGCGCTTCCTCGCAGCCGCCTTGCAGCTGGACCTTTCTCACCAGCCTTGGTTTATAAACAATAGTGAACCCGCTCAATTTGAGCAGGTTCTTTTTTCTTTCAGTCTTTTTTCCAATGATTTTTTAACTCTTGCCAGCACTTCCCGCCAGTCGCCTGGTTTGCTTTGGCGGAATAGTAGCATGGATGGGTACCAGGGGCTGTCTTTGCGATCTAGTTGCCAGCGCCAATCAGGGGCGAATGGTACCAGCAGCCAAGTTTCTTTTCCCAGCGCTCCTGCCAGATGAGCAACTGCTGAATCTACGGTGATAATTAAATCGAGGTTCTCGATTGCCCCGGCTGTTTCGGCGAAATCGGTAAGCTTGGCGGATAGGTCGCTCAATTTCTTCTCCGGTTCAGGTGTAATACCGGCTTGCAAGCTTACCCAAGTTGCCGGGGCTATGTTGAACAGCTTGCGGAATAACCTGAACGGAATGGAGCGGTTGCGGTCATTGTGGTGTTTGGGATTTCCGGCCCAGACTACGCCGATTTTATAGGAATTGCCGGCGGACTGTTGTTCAATAATCTGGCGCCAGGATGCGAGAATTTCCGGGGATATCCGAAGATAGGGGGTTGTTGCCGGGATGGTGGTGGCCGATGTGTTGAACAGCATTGGCAGGTTAGGCAGAGCACAGGCAAAATCGTAAGGCCCAGGGGCTGGCTCACCTGAACACACTGTTAGCTCGGGATAGGAAGAGCGCACTAAACTTCCCAGCGGGTTCTGGACTGATAAAACGATTTTCGCCGCTGACTGCGCTACTTTCTGCGCATATCTGATAAATTGGATGGTGTCGCCAAAGCCTTGCTCGTGGTACAGTAGGATGCTGCGTCCCTTTAAATCTTCACCTTGCCAGCAGGGGATATCCAGTTGCCGGGGACCGGCTTCAAGCCGCAACTCGTTGTAGGTTTGCCAACCCTTGGCAAACTGGCCCTGCAAAAGATAGAGGGTTGATAGGGCAAAATGGGCCGAGGTAAACCCGGGACGAATTTCTATTGCCCGCTGGTAGGATGCTTCTGCTTCATCTAAGCGGTGGGCACTTTTCAGAAGGTTGCCTAGATTGTAATGGGCATCAGGATAGTCAGGTTTCAGTTCAAGAGCCCGGCGGTATAATTTTTCTGCCGCTGGCTGGCGTTCGGTATCTTCAAGTACCAGGCCCAGATTATTATGGATTTCAGGCGAGTGGGGATTAAGTTTGAGAGCTTTTTGCAAACTGGTCTCAGCTTCAGCCAACCGGCCGGTATCCTGCAAAACTAAACTCAGATTATTATAAGCTTCTGGGGATTTTGGGTTCAGTTTGATAGCCTGATTCAGACAGGCTGACGCTTCGTCCAGCCTTCCGGCGAGTTTCAGGATAAAGCCTAAGTTGCTGTAGGCTTTGGCATAACCGGGATCGAGTTCGATTGCCTGGCGAAAAGCTTCTTCCGCCTGAGATAAATCCCCGGCGTTTGCCAAAGCGACGCCGCGATTTAGCAGCATTATTGCCTGCATGTTGAAGGGGCTCCTTCCTGGATCTGAAATTGGTTGGCGGCGACAATTCGTGGGACCTGATTGCGGGTGTAAGTTGTTATAGTATTATAGAGTTATTTATTCGGCGGAAAAATCCTTCCTGGGAAGGTAATTCGATAGCACAGTCGTAGAGATAAATGGTAAAAAACCGGCGATAAGAGTTTATCGCCGGTTTTGAATGTAAGCTGCGATTCTAGTTGTGCAGGAACATGAAAAGAAAGTATCTGATACAGGCGCGGAAATCTTCCGAGCAGAGTATTGTCCATAGCCAGTCTGCCGATAGGTACAGGCTGATGAGCATTATTGCCATCCAGACTCGATTGTTAGTATAGCTCATGCGCATGATACCACCTAAGTATTATTTGAGGAGTTATTGGGTGGGCAGTGCTGTCCTCTGTCGGGAGGAAGACCTGGTGGGCGAATGGCATCGGCTACGGCTATGGCCTGATTTTCTGACAGACCGGCATATTTGACAAGGTCGCGGATGATGTCAGGAGGGTTTGGTGGAGGGGCATCACGATCAGGCATTTTGGCAAAGTCAGCTTGATGCTCTTTGTCTTTTTGCTTTAAGAACTGCCGCACTTTATCTGCCTGCGGCTGGGTGATGGTGCCGTCAGCGACCAGCTTGTTGAGGCTGTTGATGAGGTGCTGCTCTCTGCCAGGCGGAGGGCCGGGCGGGCAGAGCGAGTCGGCTACGGCTTTGGCCTGATTCTCTGACAGGCCGGCATATTTGACAAGGTCATGGATTATGTCAGTATGATCTTTAAAGAACTGCCGCACTTTATCTGCCTGTTGCTGGGTGATAGTGCCGTCAGCGGTCAGCTTGTTCAGGCTAAAGTTAAGTTGCTGATTTTTGTCTAGAGGACCTGGTGAGTAAGACGGCGTTTTTAAGTCAGAAGCCAGTATAGTTCCGTTGAGTAACAAAAATATGCAACCCACCGTAATGGCGCAGAGAAGTTTTCTGATTTTTGAATTCATGACTTTCTCCTCCTAATGTTGTTTGCTCTGATTTCATTATCGGAGAAATTTATTACAGTTTTGTTACAAAAAAATGTAGAGTTGTTAAAATCCACATAGTTTATGGTAAAAAGATACCCATCCGCGGCCGCGGATGGGGGAGGTCAATAATAAGACCACAACATCGCAACTGTATATCGCCACGAATTATTTGAAACATATTTAAAAATCCTTGGTGTTAACACCAAGGATTTTTAAATATGTTGGCTCAAGCCGGCTGGTCGATGTCAAACCAGAACAGAACTCCCAGGTCGACATTTTCAACGCCATAGCTGTTGCCGTGAAGTTCTTGAATGGCCCGAACGATCGACAATCCTAAGCCGTAGCCGCCCATTGATCTGGTTCTGGCTGTGTCAACTTTGTAAAAACTAAGCCACACATTTTTTAGGCTGTCGGCGGGTATGGGTTTGCCGGTGTTGTATACGCCAACTCTTAGCTTATTATTCGCGTTGGTTATGTTGATCCGGATTATGTTGGGGATTTCTGCATGATCGATAGCGTTATTCAGCAGGTTTACGATGATTTGTTCGATGCGGAGTACATCGCCGTTGACTATCGCCGATGAACTCTTATGAATTTCGAGGGTAATGTTTCGTTCCGTCAGTGCCGTCTGATATTTATGCAGGATATCATCCAGCAACAATGATATATCGAAATCGGTTCTTTCCAGGTGGAAATAGCCTGACTCGATTTGTGACAGGTTGAGCAGATCCTTGACCAGTTTGGTCATTTTCTCCGCTTCGTCGATAATTACCGAACAGTAGTATTCTTTGTTTGTTATATCTTGGGCGACGTTTTCTTTTAGTCCCTCGGCGTACCCAAGGATAAGCGATATTGGAGTCCTGAGCTCGTGCGAAACGCTGGAGATAAAATTGCGGCGCAACTTGTCCAGGCTTCTTTCTTTTTCCACATCCTCAATCAGCCGCTGATTGGTTTGGTTTAGTTCGGAAATCGCCCTGTTGAGTTGCTCAGACAGATTGTTGAGGCTTTCACCCAGTTTGCCGACTTCATCTTCGCTGCGGATGCTGCATTTTCGTGAAAAATCAAGCCGAGAAATGCTTTGGGCGACACTGCTGAGTTCGAGCAGTGGTATGGTGAATTTTTTGGCGAAGACAAATGCCCAGAGACAGCCTGCAAGGATGGATAAGATGCCGGTAAAGGCCATGAATTTGCTGGCGTATGACGCGCTTTCCGATACGGCGGCCAACGGGAGCTGAATGATCAGTACGTCTTTATTGTGTAGAGTGCGGGTCAAAGTCATGAAATTGACATTGAGTTCCTGATTATGTTTCATTTCTATCACAGAATTGCCAGCAGTCTCCCGGGACAGTACGATAGGCGGTGGAGGAGGCGGCGGCATATTCGGATCAGGTGGAGCGTGGTGGGCGGCGAAATCCTGTTGACTGTCGAACTGGGGTATGCGAATTGGGCGTTCATCTTTTGACCGCTTGTCCATGAAGCTGAAAGAGCTGTATTTCAAGTATCCGTTCTGGTCGGTAATGAGAATGCTGGCTCCGAAATTGTTGGCGATCCGCTCCAGTTCCAACGAAATATCATGGCTACCGGAATCGTAACTGGTGGCGATAGTCTGGCTGCTGTCCACAATGTCATTTTTTTTATGCCAGAGATAAAAATCTTTTAGATATAGGGCGCTGAAGCCCCAGGAAACCAGCACGAAAAATATCACCAGAAAGTTGATATTCAGAAAAAGTTTTGTTCTGATGGATTTCATAGTTCCACCTCAAATCGGTAGCCGAAGCCACGTATGGTTTGTATGGAGGCGCTATAGGAGCCCAGTTTTGTCCGGAGTCTGTTTA
>Ga0364910_1189_pt2 | contig 9683 bp, 8 predicted proteins | sample SorcelJu500001C4_3_FD_206970 | JGI IMG/M metagenome (GOLD analysis project Ga0364910, IMG submission 206970) | Enriched cells from Trout Bog Lake Hypolimnion, Wisconsin, USA - BchlTB.June25.5000.01.C4 | ecosystem: Environmental > Aquatic > Freshwater > Lake > Hypolimnion/Profundal zone | place: USA...
CTTCCGGTGCGCCTTGCATCTGAACCTTTATCGCCAGCCTGAGAATAAATATTACAAATGTACATTTCCAGGAGGAAATTGTACGCGCTTGAAGAATATAATGTTATCAGATGGTTATTGCAATTTAGTAATTGCAATAAATAAGTGCAGTTAAGAGGAGGATATGAATGGCGTTAGTAGTAAAAAAATTCGGCGGCAGTTCGGTGGCTACACCGGAAAAAATGTTTGCTGTCGCTGAACGGGTTATAAGTGATAAAGGCCCCCAAGATCAGATTGTTGTGGTGGTATCGGCAATGGGGGATACTACTGATGAATTGATTACTTTGGCGAAAAAAATCACCGATAAAACTTATGGGCGGGAAATGGATATGCTTTTGTCCACCGGCGAGCAGATGTCGATCGCATTACTCGCAATGGCGTTTACTAAGCTTGGCCACCCTGCTGTTTCGTTGACGGGATTTCAAGCTGGCATCGCAACAAGTGCCGCTTATAATAAAGCCAAGATAACCGGGATCAAACCTGAGCGGGTTTTTCAGGAGCTGGCTGCGGGAAAAATCGTAGTGGTGGCAGGTTTCCAGGGACTGGCGGCGAATGGAGATATCACAACTCTTGGTCGCGGTGGTTCTGATACAACTGCGGTGGCTTTGGCTGGCGCGCTCAAAGCTGATGTCTGCGAGATTTTTACTGATGTGGACGGAATTTATTCCGCCGATCCGCGGGTGGAGAAAAAAGCCAAACGTATGCGGGAAGTTACTTATAATGAAATGTTGGAGATGGCCCGCTTGGGAGCTGTTGTTATGCAGCCGAGGGCGGTGGATATGGGGAAATATTTTGGCGTGCCGATTCATGTGCGTTCGACTTTTAACCGGGAACCGGGCACAATTATCAGGGAGGTATATACGATGGAAGAGAAGGAATTTATTATCCGTGGAGTTACTCACGATCCGAATGTCGCAAAGGTGGCAATACTGGGAGTGCCGGATGTGCCGGGCATTGCTTATAAGATTTTTTCCGCTCTGGCTAAGGCCAATGTTGATGTGGATATGATTGTCCAAAGCATCCGTAATGCCGATAAAAATATCAATGATATTTTGTTTACTATTGCTAAACCTGAGTTGGTAATTGCCCGGGGGATTATTGAGAAGGTGACTGTGGATTTAGGTTTTCAGGGAGTAATTTTTGACGAGAATGTCGCGAAGGTGTCTGTGGTTGGGGTAGGCATGTTTGGTAGCCCTGGAATCGCTGCCACCATGTTCGGCGCGCTGGCCGACGCTGGCATTAACATCGAGGTAATCAGCACTTCGGAGATCAGTATATCCTGCCTGATTCAGGGAGATAAGGTGAATGAAGCCGTCAACGCGATTCACGCCAGCTTCTTTAAAGAAGATTCAGCGGAGTAATTGACAGGTTTATTTATCGATAAATAGCGCCTTTGGGCGCTATTTTTATTGCCTATAAAAATTTGGAAGGTGACCATATTTTTCAATGTATGCGATTGTTTTTTGGGGGCTATTCTATGAATGGCACCAAAATTTTTAGTAAGGGGAGGTTCGAGAATTATGTCGAGAAGCAATAAACCTGTGAACCCTGCGGCTGCCAAAGCTCTTGACCAGCTTAAAAATGAGACCGCTGCCGAAATCGGCTTGTCAAATTATCAGAACACTTACAAGGGCGCCTTAACTTCAGCTGATAACGGCCGGGTAGGTGGCCAGATGGTCAAGAAGATGATCCAAAGCCAGGAACAGCAGATCGCTGGACAGGGAAATCAGGCTGCTCAGAAAGGCCAGACTCTCACTCAGAAAAACGACCTCAATAAGTAGTATTCCCAGCAAGCAGGCCGCAAGGCCTGCTTTCAGCTTTTTGGCAAGTAACCACCAAACGCGACAAAATTGGCGGCGGCCAGCTTATCCATGGGGTTTATAAGTCGGTAATTCTCAAAGAGGATATTTATCCCAATATGTAGAAAGCTGTCAAAAAGTACAGGACATGGGATGGGCTTATGAAATATACATTTGGTGATTTGGTTGATATTCCAACACTCAATAATCTCATGCAAAGTTTTTATCACGCGACGGGAATTCCCTCAGGTATCATCGATGTTGAGGGAAATGTTTTGGTTGCGGTCGGGTGGCAAGATATTTGCCTGAATTTTCACCGAAAAAATTCACTTTCGGAGAAAGCCTGCAGGCAAAGTGATGATTATCTCAGGCAGCATCTCCGGGACGCTACTCCTTATATGTGTTACACCTGTGAAAATGGGTTGGTTGATGCGGCCGCGCCCATCGTAATTAATGATGTCCATTTAGCCACTGTTTTTCAAGGTCAGTTTTTTTTCAGGAAACCTAATATTAGTTTTTTTGAACACCAGGCTGATCGCTATGGGTTCGATAAAGAGGCTTATTTGGCAGCGCTTGCCAAAGTGCCGATATATACATCCGAGAAACTTCATGGCATTATGTGCCATTTTATTTTGCTAGCCAAAATGCTGGCTGAAACGGGTATGATCCGTCTTGAGCAGATTGAACTACAGGCTCAGGAGCTTAAACGAACCGATGAGCAAATATTTAAGATCTTTAACAGCACACCGGATATCGCCATCCAAGGGTATGATGAATATGGCGTTATTAACTTTTGGAACAACGCATCAGAACGCGTTTTTGGCTTTGCGAAGGATGAAGTATTTGCCAAACCGCTTAATAGCATCTTGACTGATGAGCAGAGCGGCAGGCCATTTCTTACTATTTTAAAAAAAATTGCCGCATCTAATTCTCTGTATGGGCCGGTTGAATGGAAGACCAAGCATAAGAATGGCAAGGATGTATATGTCTACTCCACTTTGCTGCCGATAGAGTTGTCTATGGGGCGAAAAGTAATTATCTGTATGGACGTGGATATTACTGCCCAAAAACATTATGCGAAAGAACTCGAACGTCTCGAGCAATTGAATGTGGTTGGCGAGATGGCGGCAAGTCTAGGGCATGAAATCAGAAATCCGATGACGACGGTGCTTGGCTATTTACAGATGATCCGCAATAAAAATGGTTGCGGCGAATATACTCGGCAGTTTGACATTATGATCGATGAGCTGAATCGGGCAAATGGAATTATTTCAGAATATCTTTCTTTGGCAAGAAGCAAGGCGATTGAAAAATGTCCGTGCAATCTAAACGAAATTATTGAAAAGATACTGCCTTTGCTTTATGCTGAGTCATTGCAGGAAAATAAAGCTATTGAGTGGTCAAAAGGCGACATTCAAAGTAGGTTGTTGGATGAAAAGGAAATGCGCCAACTTGTTATTAATCTCGTGCATAATGCCCTGGAGGCTATTGATCAGGGTGGTACTGTAATGTTAAGCACTTTCATGGATAATGAAGCGGTTGTTCTAAAGGTTCAAGATAACGGTCCAGGCATGCCAAAAGAGTTATTAGACAAAATTGGCACTCCTTTCGTTACCACGAAGATCAATGGAACTGGGCTAGGACTGGCGGTTTGTTTTAGTATTGTCGCCAGACACAATGCCAAAATAGTGATCGAGTCTTCTTCTTTGGGTACTGCAATCTTTGTGAAATTTTGACGCGCTAAATACCAATTGCTTTATTTGAAATAGGTTGTTAACTGCGACCCGCAGGCTTTGGCTCAGGGTCGTTATTTTTATTCAGCGACTTAACAGGAAATAAAGACCAGACCAAGAAGTTATTATCAGATTGGTAGTATAGCGCTGAAGAATGATCGCCGAAGAGCGCGGTGAATTTTTTCGCTGTTTTATAGTAAAATGTAACATGGTTAAACTAATGGATGCGATATAGGGCAAAGGGGTGACATCAATTGACGACGGCGTTGATAAAAAATCTTGGCAGGCATTTGGGAGAGACGGTAACTGTCCAGGGATGGCTTTATAACTTGCGGTCTTCCGGAAAAATAATTTTTTTGATTGTCCGTGACGGCAGCGGTCTGGTCCAGGGGGTTTTGGCCAAAAGTGAGGTTGGCGAAGAGTTGTTTGCATTGGCCAAGACGCTTACTCAGGAGAGTTCTCTCAAGATAAGCGGGACGGTAAGTGAAGAGCCCCGGTCGGTGGGCGGTTTTGAAATGCAGGTTACCGCTTTTGAGATCGTCAGTATTGCTGAAGAGTATCCGATTACCCACAAAGAACATGGGGTGGATTTCTTGGCGGAACGGCGGCATCTTTGGATACGGGCCCCACGGCAGATGGCGATTTTGCGGATTCGTTCCGAGATTGAACAGGCTTTTCGCGACTTTTTCTATGAACGTGATTTTGTGCTGGCCGATGCCCCGGTTATTACTCCGGCTGCTTGTGAAGGGACGACAACGTTGTTTGAGCTTGACTACCATGGGGAGAAGGCATTTTTATCGCAGAGCGGGCAGCTTTATAATGAGGCCACAGCGCTGGCTTTGGGACGAATTTATTGTTTCGGGCCGACTTTCCGGGCCGAAAAATCGAAAACCCGGCGGCATTTGATGGAGTTTTGGATGATCGAGGCCGAGATGGCTTATTTTGATATGGAAGACAGTATGAAACTGCAGGAAGAGATGGTATACTACGTAATCCAACGGGTGCTTGGCCGGTGCCAGCGGGAATTAAAGATACTGGAACGGGATGTTGCCAAACTGGAGGCGATTAAACTGCCGTTTCCCCGCATAAGTTATAGTGAAGCTGTGGACTTTCTCAATCAGTCGGGTGAGGAGTTTGCTTGGGGAGACGACTTTGGCGCTCCACACGAAACGATTATTTCCAGTAAGTTTGATGCGCCGGTGTTTGTTCATCGCTATCCTACTGTAATCAAAGCGTTTTATATGAAGCCCGACCCGAACGATCCGAAGGTTGTACTGGGGGCAGATCTTATAGCTCCTGAAGGGTACGGCGAGATCATTGGTGGGGGCCAGAGAATTGATGATTTAAAGCTTTTGGAGGCAAGAATAGCCGAGCACAATTTGCCGCAGGAAGCCTTCGACTGGTATCTGGATCTTAGACGTTACGGCACGGTGCCGCACTCCGGCTTTGGTCTGGGTATCGAACGGACGGTCGCTTGGCTGTGCGGGCTTGACCATATCAGAGAGTCTATTCCCTTTCCCCGGATGCTTCACAGAATGTATCCATGAATACAATTACATAATTGGCAGGAAAAGCTCTATAAAGTGCCAAAACAATCATATTATGGCATAAGTATCATTTATGGTTAAATGCAAGGAGGAGAAAATTATGTCTTATAGTATTGCCGCATCCCATGCCCGCGGAAAATTCGCCGTCGATAAGATTTTCGGGGCAAGCGCCGCAGCCAACGTCGCGAAAGATAAATTTGGCAAGGATAAAGTCGTTGACGCGACTATTGGCGCGTTGCTTGACAATAGCGAACAGCTAGTTTGTCTGCCAACACTGGAAAAAGTTTATCGGGGACTGCCGATGAACGAAGTGATCGCCTACGCGCCTATCGCTGGACTGCCTGACTTTCTCGAGATGGTGCAGGTGGCAGCTTTTGCTGATAATAAGCCTGAGGCTTATACCAAGGCGATTGCCACTTCCGGTGGTTCCGGCGCGATTCATCATACCATCTGGAATTACTCCGAGATTGGTGATACCATTCTCACTTCCGACTGGTTCTGGGGGCCTTATCGCGTTCTGGCCGACGGCATCAATCGCAAGCTGGATACCTTTAATTTGTTTGACGCGGCGCTTCGGTTCAACGCCAATTCTTTTGCCGCCAAGGTTAATGAGTGGCTGGTAAAACAAGATAGTTTGGTGATCATCCTCAATTCCCCGGCCAATAATCCTGCCGGCTACAGCTTGTCTGACGGCGAATGGGATCAGGTGATCGAGACGCTCAAACAGGCAGCCAAGAACGAAGAGAAGCGAATTACTTTGCTTGTTGATATCGCTTATATCGATTTTGCCGGCGAGAAGAATGCCGTTCGTTCGTTTATGCGTAAATTCACTGGTTTGCCGCGCAACGTCCTGATAGTTATCGGCTACAGCATGTCGAAAAGCTTTTCGATGTATGGCCAGCGTACCGGGGCAATGATCGGCATTTCCTCTGATAAGGATGTTATTACAGAGTTTGAAAATATCAATCAGTATATGAACCGGGCCACTTGGTCCAATATCAACCGTGCTGCGCAGAAGGTCTTGGCGATTATTCAAAAGGATGCAACCTTGACTGCGGCGATTGAAGCGGAACGGGCTATGTACTACCAGATGATCAGGGAACGGGCCGATATTCTCAGCAGCGAAGCAGCAGCAGTCAAACTGGATATGCTGCCGTATATTGGAGGGTTTTTCGCATCTGTTCCGGCCAAAGATCCGGAAGCAGTCTGCAACAAGCTGCATGATGACAATATCTTTGCCGTGCCGCTCGCTAAAGGCGTACGGATCGCGGTATGTGCGGTGCCTGCCATAAAAGTCAAGGGGATGGCGGCGAAGTTCGTGAAGGCGATAGCAGCCGTAGAATAGGCTCGGCTTCGCGGCTGGCGATAAAGGACCATCTGCATAGGAAGTTCGCTCTATGAGCGAACAAAACGACCACATTACCGTTGAAGGTTGATGTGGTCGTTTTTTCGGGAGCGCGCTTGTCGTCGGTACTGCCTGCGAAACTGACTAATATCACAGGAAACTTCTCTATCACCAACGAAGTCATTTTCTCTAATTGAAATTTTTCCGCATTTTCGCCGCAAGAGTGCCGGACGGCGAAGCTACGGAAAAGCAGACACACGACGCTTCAGCGGCGATGTGGTCGCTTTGTTCAAGCGAAGCGAAGAACCTCTGACGCTGTAAGGCTTAAGCCGACAGCTATCGTACCGGAACTAATTCGCATCCCTGCTCAGTAGTTCCTCCCGCAACCGTCCTGGTTGCGGGCACGATGCTGTTACCGGCCTTTTACCAACAGCGTCTAAGGAAACCACTTCGTGCTCTGATTCATCTCCTGCGTGTCGCAGATCATCCGACCGCATAAGCCTTTATAACATAAGCAACCGCAAAACGGAGCCCCCTACGCTACGCCGCCGGACACCCTTGCGGCCAGTTAACTGATGGAGACGCGTACGGAACACAACTCGAAGCACATATCCTCGAATGGAGTCTAAAGTTTTATCACAAGACCCCAGACTGTTCAAAAAGGTCAAGATGCTAGGCGCACCGGAAGAGCGCGCCGGGACGCGTACTGGTGTACGCTAGCAAGCGCTCTGAAAAGCAGGCGCACGGCGCTTCAGCGATGATGCGATCGCTTTCAACGACGCAGATTGACCTTTTTCAACAGTCTGGGCCGGTGGCAATATTATCCTTTGAGAAGTTGGTGATTTTGCGGGAATACTAGCGAAAAAGGAGGTTGAAACGAAATGAGTCGTTATCGTGAGAACTGGATCGACAATACAACCTTGGAGTTTCCCCGTGCGGGTTTCTGGTTTGTTCATGTGATCGGGGCTGTGGGTCTATTTTTTATGGGAATGCGTTTCGCCATCCGCCGCGCTCCTGTTTCGCTTATGGCGTATCGCTTTATGCGTTTATTGACCCAGCGGTAAAAGCGGCAGGCAAGAAGAGTGGGCTTGGGTTCACTCTTCTTTACTGTGGACTGTAAGATCTAAGTTTCTTGGGCATAGGTAGAATTTAATTTGGTCAATTTGCTCAGGTTAATTGATATATTTTGCCTTATAAGCAATAAAATTTGGACGAATATCTGGTATTTTGGCGCTAAGTTCGATATACTTATAAGTTGATAAGCTTAATAAAATTGGATAGTGGGGGCATAGGAATGTTTCTTTTTAAAACGCGTGGTGACAAGTTCTTTGAACTATTCGCCGAAAGTACCCGCTTGGTTCGCCAAGGAGCTTACGCCTTGCGGGACGTCATGCGTGATTACGAGGATATCGAGCAAAAAATGCAGTTTATTATTGATGTGGAACATGAGGCAGATGATACCAATGACGCCATTATTGATTTGTTAAACAGGACTTTTATCACTCCGCTTGACCGGGAGGATATTTTTTCGCTGGCAACTATGCTTGATGATATTGTTGACTTTTTGGAAGGCACTATCGAAAGAATGGTACTTTATCGGACAGGCAAGCCTGATCCTGAAGCGGTGCAATTGGCCCAACTCCTCGCTGACGCTACCGATGAACTGGTAAAGGCTTTTGATCTATTAAGAAATATCAAAGGCAATCAGGGGGAGATCCTGGAGCATTCCCGGAAAATTGTCGAACTGGAAAATGAGGGCGACCGGATATACCGGCAAGTGATTGCCAAATTATTTAATACCTGTCCCGACCCTGTTAAAATAATCAAATGGAAGGAAGTCCTGGAGAATTTGGAAGGGTCGTTGGATCACTGCGAGAAAATCGCTGACTTGCTGCGTGGCGTGGTAATGAAATATGCCTGATTTGATGATTATCCTGGTAGTAGTTTTCGCCTTGGCTTTCGATTATATCAACGGGTTTCATGATACCGCCAACGCCATCGCCACCTCGGTTTCAACCCGGGCGCTGACGCCGCGGGCGGCGGTATGGATGGCCGCCAGTTTGAATCTTGCCGGTGCCATGTACAGTACCGGAGTCGCGAAAACCATCGGCGGGGATATTGTAAAGTCGGCCCACATGGTCAACGAAACAACGATTATTGCGGCAATGGTCGGAGCGATCGTTTGGAATCTGATCACCTGGTGGCTTGGCATACCAAGCAGTTCATCCCATGCTTTGATCGGCGGGGTAGTGGGCGCGGTATTGGTCTCCAAGGGCGCCAGCGCTTTGAAAATGGCCGGTATTCTCAAGATCGTCGCTTCGCTGATTTGTTCCCCGATTATCGCCATGGTTACAGGGATACTGATAATGACCGGGATGTTCCTGATTGTCGGAAAAATGGCACCAGCCAAGATAAATTATAAGTTCCGGCGCTTGCAGATCCTGTCGGCGGCGATGATGTCTTTTTCACATGGCTCGAATGACGCGCAAAAGGCGATGGGTATAATAACATTAGCCTTGGTAAGCGCCGGTTATTTGCCAACTCTTGAAGTTCCCCTCTGGGTAAAAATAGGCGCAGCTATCTCTATGGGTCTTGGCACGGCGGCCGGCGGCTGGCGGATAATCAAAACGATGGGCGGCAAGATTTTTAAACTGGAGCCGGTCAGCGGGTTCTCCGCCGATTTAAACTCGTCGATAGTCATTTTCGGTGCAACTCTGCTGCATCTTCCGGTAAGTACAACCCATGTCGTTTCAGGTTCCATCATGGGTGTCGGCACGGCAAAACGGATTAACGCCGTACACTGGGGTGTGGCGCAGCAAATGTTGGTTGCCTGGGTTCTGACTATTCCGAGTACCGCATTAATCAGCGCAATAACCTACAAGGTGATAACAGTGCTATTTCACTGAAATTGATTTAGTGCCACAAAAGGGACGTATCGTACGTACATATGATTATCTTTTAGAGGGTCGCGTAGGCAACATTTGGCATATAATACTGTCAGTGTTTGTTGGATTGGTTTGGCGTGAGCGATAGACTGGCTTTAAGAGCCGGGAGGTGCGAATTTTGGCTGAAAAAGTAACTGTTCATTTTAGCAATGGTCAGGATGGTAGCTATGACAGCAATACTAATTTATTGACAATAAGTAAGGACGTGGCGCAGTTATATCCGACGGTTATTGTAGCTGCGGAAGTAAACCATATTGTCAAGGATTTACAGACCG
>Ga0364910_1254_pt2 | contig 9539 bp, 10 predicted proteins | sample SorcelJu500001C4_3_FD_206970 | JGI IMG/M metagenome (GOLD analysis project Ga0364910, IMG submission 206970) | Enriched cells from Trout Bog Lake Hypolimnion, Wisconsin, USA - BchlTB.June25.5000.01.C4 | ecosystem: Environmental > Aquatic > Freshwater > Lake > Hypolimnion/Profundal zone | place: USA...
ACCTCTGGCACGCTCTATCAAAAAAAATATTGCCCAGTCTTTGATCTAAGAGCCGGATCTTCAATTCAATTTGGAGTTTCTGCCGTATTGAGTTTTATTTGTATGTATTTCTTTGAAACAGGTGTGATGGTTTGGAATGCATCTGTAATAGGGGCATTACTTTGGGCTATTTTTCCGCTGTCGATTGGATCCATAAGTTTGTTATTTATGATGATTCGCAAAGGGGCTGCCACCAAGGTCACCAGCTTACTTTACTTAACCCCTCCAACTACGGCAGCAATGGCTTGGTTGCTCTTTGATGAGCCGTTTACAACATTTATGACTCTGGGGCTCATCTTAACGATGACAGGCGTGATCCTCGTGAATAGGCGTCAAACTAAAACATTGGCAACTATTGCTGAATAAATTTGCACCGTATTTGATTTTATTTACTGCATTTAGGGGCAATTAAGCGCCCTGAATCGGAAAAGTTATTTATCATTCCGTATGTCAAAAGTTTTGGAAGGTATTTGGGGATGTTGTTGAATCGAATTTCAAGCATATTGCTCTCCTGTTTGTTCGCAATGTCTGTTACTTTCGGGGTGTCCGCAAATGCTGCGAGTAAAGACAAGCAGGCCAAATCATCAAAGTCTTCACCTACTAAAACAGTAGCCAAAACAACATCTAAAGCGGTAGCCGTCAGAGCACCCAAAAAAGCGAAGACTGTTCGAGTAACGGTTACTCGTTCAAATGCACCTATTGTTGAGGCGCCGCCTTCTCTTGCAACGGCTTTAGGTTTGCGTGGTCAGCACGATAACCTTAGCTTGAAATCCAGTGTTGCGATCGTTGTTAACCAAGATACCAAAGAAGTCTATTTTGAAAAGAATCCTACAGTAAGCCTGCCTATTGCCTCTATTACAAAGCTCATGACTGCAATGGTAGTTTTGGATGCCAAGCTCCCGATGGATGACGTGGTGGTCATTAACTCTGAAGATGCCCATATCTATAAGCACTCACGTTTAGTAGAGGGAACAGCCTTAAGACGTGAGGATGCTCTTCATGTGGCCTTGATGTCTTCTGAAAATCGCGCGGCCTATACCTTGGGTCGCAACTATCCTGGTGGTATTCCTGCGTTTGTGGATGCTATGAATCGTAAGGCAAAAGAATTGGGCATGGATCATTCGCACTTTGCAGATCCAACAGGATTGATGAGTGAAAACGTTGCTAGTGCCGAAGACTTAACTCGTATGCTAAATGCTGCCTATCAATACAAATTGATTCGGGAGTTTTCTACATGGCCAGAGTTAACCATGGTGATTGCAAATCGTCCGCAAGTTTTCTTAAATACAAATCGACTGGTGCGAGCAGGCAATATGGATATTGGCCTTCAAAAAACCGGCTTTATTAATGCGGCAGGTAAATGCTTAGTAATGCAGACCAAAGTAAATAACACACCTTTGTTGTTAGTCTTTTTGGATTCCCAAGGCAGTCAATCGCGTTTTGCGGATGCTGTCAGAGTGCGTGATTGGTATGAAAAAATGCCTTCCGGCCCTCAACCAATTCGTCGTTTGATGTAATTAGATTCCGGGTTCTGCGGTTTTAGGTTTAAATCCCATGCCCTTGGAAACTAGTAGTGCGGTATCTTGAAGTGCTCTCACCCAGTCCCCTTGAATGCGATCGGTTGGGGCGCTAAGAGAAAGTCCTGCAACCAGTTTTCCGGTGTCATCCAGAATTGAGGCTGCTACACAGCTCACCCCAAGCTCTAGCTCTTCATTGTCACGTGCATTTCCATGTCGTCTAACTAAATTGAGCTCTGTTTCAAGTTTGCTTGGGTCTGTAATGCTGTTACGCGTATGTCCAGATAAGCCTGTACGGGTTACATAAGCGCGTACTTGACTTGGGTCATCGCTGGCTAAAAAGAGTTTTCCCACCGATGTAAGGTGCAGGGGAGCGCGACCACCAATTGCTCGCACCACTTGCATGCCAGATCGTTCGCTATAAGCGCGATCTACGTAAACAATTTCATCGCCTTGTCTGACCGATAGGTTGATGGTCTCGCCAGTTAACTTATGCAGGGCCCGCATAGGCGCTTGTGCGGCCTCACGAACGGACAATCTTGCTTTTACCAAATTACCTAGCTCTAATAGTTTCAAACCCAGACGATAAGTTCCACCGTCACCACGCTCAACCAGCCTGCAGGCAACCAGATCATTGAGGATGCGGTGAGCGGTTGAGGGGTGGAGAGCGGTGATCTCTGATAGGGACTTAAGGCTACTGGACTCCTCATGAATGGCTAGGGCGTCTAACAAGTTCATCATCCGCTCAACCACCTGGATTGCGGTTTTACCAATCTCCCCAGGGGTTTTGCCAGTTTTGACGATTTTGTTTGTATTCATGAATGCAATTGTATCTATTTCTTAGGAAATTGCACAATATGAAATCTGATTTCATAGCCAAAAAACATGGCTAATGGACTGTTAAGTAAGCAAAGCCTTGGCACATTCCGCTATGAGTTCTGGACCCCGGTAAATCAGACCGCTATACAGTTGAATCAGGTTGGCTCCGGCATCCCTCTTTTCTTTAGCGTCAGTGCCAGACAGAATGCCGCCAACGCCAATAATCGGAATCTCATCCTTAAGCTTGCCTTTTAACAATCTGATGATGTGAGTCGAAGCGTTCTTAACGGGTGCCCCGGATAGGCCGCCAGCTTCATTTCCATATTGAAGCTTTTGAACGGCATCTCGTGCGATAGTTGTATTGGTGGCTATGACTGCATCAATACCAAATTCTAATAACAGGTCAGCGATAAGACTGACATCACCTTCATCCAAATCAGGTGCGATTTTAAGAAAGAGGGGCTTGCGACTTCCAAAGCGATCGCTAAGACGTTCACGTTCAACATCTAAAGAGCCAAGTAGTGCTCGAAGCATTTCTTCGCCTTGAAGCGCGCGAAGATTCTGAGTATTTGGAGAGGAAATATTGACGGTGATGTAGGAGGCAATCTCATAGACTGCTGCCATGGCTTTGACATAGTCACTAGCCGCTTGATCAATTGGTGTGCTCGCATTCTTGCCAATATTTAAACCAACGATGCCACCGTTTTGCCAGTATGTAGATTGACGCACACGTTTTACACAGGCATCAACACCATCATTATTAAAACCCATGCGATTAATAATCGCCTGCGCTTGAGGTAATCTGAACATCCGTGGTTTGGGATTGCCTGGTTGGGGTAGCGGGGTAACTGTCCCAATCTCCAGAAATCCAAAACCTAGAGCTCCTAAACCATCTATATGTTTTCCATCTTTATCTAGGCCAGCAGCCAAACCAACAGGGTTTGGAAAGGTGACTCCGCATAAGGTGTATGGATCAGGATCTGGTTGATGAATGAGGTGCCCTAAGATTCCAAGGCGTTCAGCGCGATCAATATTGTTCAGCGTGAAGTTATGAGCCTGCTCAGGATCCATGCAAAAAAGCAGAGGGCGTAAAAGTGAATAGCTATCGATCATAGATGCTTATTATCCCTCAGCAAGCACTTGCCAACGGTCATCTACCAACCCTTCAAGAGGTTGGTACTTAATCTTGTAGGCCATCTTGGCGCTATCTTTAATGAAGTACCCCAAGTACAAATAGGGAAGATTCAGCTCTAATACCTGATGAATTTGCCAAAGAATGCTAAAGCATCCATAGCTATCGGAAGGATTTGAAGTATCGTAAAACGTATATACCGATGAAATTCCTTGATCGAGGATATCGATCATGCTGATCATGCGAAGCTTGCCGGGACTGGCATCGTTAGGGCCATCTCGAAATTCCACTATCCTGGAGTTCACACGGCTTTGCAATAAAAACTGGGAATACTGATCTTGACTATCCTGATCCATTTCCCCGCCAGCATGCCTTTCATTCTGATATTGCTTGTAAAGCTCGTAGTGCTCTTCTTGGTAGCCTAAATTTAGTACATGGACCTCTAATCCAGAATGCTTCTTCCAGGCGCGTTTTTGACTTCTGGTGGGAGCGAACTTTTTTACAGGAATGCGGGTAGCTATGCAGGCTTTGCATTCATCACAATAGGGGCGGTAGGTATATAAACCGCTACGCCTAAAACCCGCATGTACAAGCTCACCATATATATCGGTATGAATAAGGTGTGATGGCGTTGCTACCTGAGAGCGTGCCATTCTATCGGGCAGGTAGCTACAAGCATAAGGTGCGGTTGCATAAAACTGCAAAGCGGTGAGTGGAAGCTCTTTAAGCTGAGTCATAGCCAGTATTGAAGAATCTCTTTATTGAAGTTCCAGGATCTTTCAATATTAGTGTGTTTTATGCAAAGCTGGAGTTTTTCTAAAAACTCATTGCGCTCCATTGGGTTGGCACCTAAAGACTTTAAGTGGGGCGTTTCCTGTTGGCAGTCGATCATCTCAACTTGGTTTTCAATACACCAGGCGGATAACGCTGCTAAGGCTATCTTAGAGGAATCAGGTTTACGACTAAACATGGATTCACCAAAAACCATGCCACCAAAATTTACGCAATATAAGCCGCCTATGAGCAGATCGTTATCCATAACTGAAATGCTATGAGCATGTTGCCCCTCATAAAGTTTTGTATATGCATTGATGATTTCATGCGTAATCCAAGTGCCATCCTGATCCCTGCGAATGTTGGTGGCACAGGCGCGCATTACCGCACCAAAAACATGATCAACAATAATCTGTTTTGTAGGGTCATTTAAAAATTGTCGAATGGTTTTTTTAAAGGACTGATGGCATTTGAATTGAGTTGGTTTTAATACCATTCTTGGGTTCGGTGACCACCATAAGACAGGTTGATTATCCGAATACCACGGGAAGATTCCCAATTGATAAGCTGACGCAAGTTGGCCTGGGTAAATTCTTTCGCTAACCGCAATTAATCCAGGAACATTTGGATCGGGATCGGGTTGGTAAAGTGGGTTGGGGAATGCATCATTCGCGCCTAACCAAGAAATATTGCTCATATGAGATTTGATTCGCGCTTAAATCTTCTCGCTAGATTGAATATCTCTGCTACGGACATGAATTTCAACCTGTGAATCAAGCCTGCCAGCCGCGCGATCGGCAAAGTACCATTCAAGGGTTTGTTTGACGGTGGGGAAGGCCAACTCATCCCAGGGAATTTCATGTTCTAGGAATAGAGCAACCTCAAGACTTTCCTCTCCAGCAGAAAACTCTGGCGTTGGCATTTTCGCCAAATAAAACAGATGAACTTGTTCTGCATGCGGAACATTGAGTAAAGAATATAAAGGGCCAATCTCAACAGTAGCGCCAGCCTCTTCGAAGGTTTCTCTAGCGGCACCTGCGCTTGTACTTTCACCAAGCTCCATAAATCCAGCTGGTAGTGTCCAATATCCATGCCTAGGTTCTATGGCGCGTCGACATAAAAGGATTTGATTTTCGTATGCAGGGATTGTGCCAACAACGTTGCGTGGGTTTTGATAGTGAATGCTTCCGCAAGACTCACATACATGACGTTCGCGAGAATCATCGGCAGGAATTTTAATCGTTAGAGGTGATGCACAGTTGGAGCAAAACTTCATAGGAACTTTCTAGAAATGGGCTTGAAGTGGGCCCCGCAATGCATTGCTAACCATTATCTTATCCGCCATTGAAACATCTGTAATAGTAAGGTCAGCTTCATGGGCATTCCATATGGGGTCCTTCAAGATATGTGCACGCATAACCCCAGGCAATACCCCTGCCGATAGGGGTGGAGTGAGCCAACTCGTGGAATTCTTTGGTTTGATAAAAATACTGGATCTTCCGCCCTCAGTGACATGCCCTGATTCATTAACGAATATGGCATCAAAACCACCGTTAGCTACAGAGGCTTGCCATGCCTCGTCATAAACGGGTCTGAAAGAGGTTTTGTGCCTCAGTAATATATTGCCTGAATGGGTAATGGCATTTACTGGATCTTTTAGTAGATCTTTTGCCCAAAAAATCTTCACTTCTTTAGGTAGGGTCTCTAGTATCCCATTAGATATTTGGAGCGTTCCTTCTGAAGAAAGGTCTAGTCTTAATCTATAAGAAATGCCTTGGTCTAATTCTGAGCTGAACTCGTCAATTAAAGCTTTGGCTTCCAGTCTTGCAAAAGGAATTCCTAAAGCTAAAGCAGAGCTTTGCATTCGATCTAAGTGGGATTCGAGTAATTTCACTTTGCCATGATCGATCAGGATGGTTTCAAAGACTCCTGTAGCGCTTGGGAGGTCCGTCAAAAAAGAGGCTTTTATTCGGCATTCTTCCCACTCTTGATTGGCTGTTGAGTCGATGGTAATTCCAGCGCCAACCCCCATTGTGAAATGCGATGCTGTAGTAGCGGGGTTTTGTTCAATCTCCACTGTACGAATGGGAACACTTAGAGCGAGATCGCCATTGGGATCTAACCAACCTAATGCGCCGCAGTAGAAATCTCGATTGTCAGGCTCTAGCTTCTGAATAATCTCCATGCTGCGCTTCTTTGGGGCGCCCGTAATGGAGCCACAGGGAAATACCGCATTAAAGATTTCTTTAATACCAACCCCGGATCTAATCTTGGCCTCTATCGTAGAGGTCATCTGCAAGATATCGCCATGCTGCGTAACCTCAAAAAGATTTGGAACGGTTACGGTATTAGGTAGCGCAATACGACTTAAGTCATTGCGAAGCAAGTCCACAATCATGACGTTTTCTGCTTGATTTTTTGGGTCGGACGATAAGTCGTTAGAAGAATTGAGGCTGGCACTTGCAGTGCCCTTCATAGGCATAGCTTTGATGAGGTCACCGGATTTTTCGATGAATAATTCAGGGGATTGAGATAGAACGAATACATTTCCATCCTCAAGATACGCGCCGAACCTTCCAGGCTGACGTTCGCGTAGTCTTTGATAAAGAGCTAAAGGTGCACCATAGACTTTTCCTGAGATGCGGTAAGTATGGTTAATCTGATAAACATCGCCATTGAGGATGTACTCATGAATGGTAGCAATATCTTTCTTAAATTGCATTTCATCAATAGAGGTCTGAATCTCTAAAACCCCCGCGAACTGACTGTCAACTTTCTGGTTTGCAATCTGTTGTGCTATTAGTTCATCTACCTGTACCTTTGATAGTTTTTGAACAGAATGAAAAGACCAGGCTTGAAGTAATGGGTGCTGTGATTTTCGAGAAGGCAGATTGTGAATGAGATGGCCATACTCATATGCCATTAAAAGCACAACAAATTCACCGCGACTCAGCGCCGTCGTGATTTCAATTAAGCAAGCATTAATAGCTTGTAAGGTAAGGGCGGGTTCATCCCCCGCAAATATTGACCATGCCTGCAGAGGAGATTCATAAAGTCGGCTTGATGGTTTAGATGCAGCACTTCTTGCATCATCAAGCAAAATCATTTTTACAAACCCTCTGCAGTTAAGAGTGCTTATTTCAGGATAGTTGCAGATTCAATGATGACGGGTTTAGTCGGGACATCTGCCATACGACCCATTTGAGGGGCTGGTGCAACCATTGTTTGTACTTTACGGATTGCATCAATAGTTTGTGTACCTGAGATGACTTTTCCGAATACCGTGTATCCATTACCCATTGCATTGGGGTAGTTAAGGGCTTGGTTATCGGCAACATTAATAAAAAACTGTGCGGTTGCTGAGTCGGGATCGGAGGTGCGAGCCATAGCGATGGTGTAAACCTGATTTTTTAAACCATTTTGCGCTTCAGACGATACAGGTGCATTAGTAGGTTTTTGAGTTAAATCCGGGGTAAAGCCTCCACCTTGAATCATGAAGCCATCAATGACGCGGTGAAAAATGGTGCCGTTATAAAACCCACTTTTAACGTAGTTTAAAAAATTGGCAGTAGTTTTGGGAGCCTTAACATCATCAAGCTCCACTACAAAATTGCCTAATGTAGTTTTAAATTCAACCTTAGGGCCGGCATAAGCCATAGCGCTGCATAAGCAGCTTGCAGCAATTAAAAGACTTGTTAAGATTTTACGCATGACATCTCCAGAAATGTAAATGGGGTAAATGAATTGTAGCGATGGTTTAGCTATTAAAGACCGCTTGGGATTTTGCCAGCATGGGCATAAGCAGGTTCATCAAACATACCAGGGCGTTTTATGTAGTCCAGTACCCAGTCAATAGAATCAGCGCCCCAAAAGCATTGTTGATTAAAGGCTAGCGCCGGAACCCCAAATGCTCCATGTTTTTGAGCTTGCTCTGTATTGGTGATCAATCGTGACTTTACTGCAGGGTCATCAGGTTTGGGGGTATCACTAGGCAATCCTAGGTAGGTACAAAATTCTGGCCAGGATTGGTTTGGGTCTTTGCCTTCGAGCCAAACATAGTCAAAGGCTTTTTCAACCATTTGCCAGTCGGCTTTTGCTTGTACCAATAAACGTTGTGCGGCTACGGTCGTAAATGGATGATGACCAGGAAATTTCAGCGGTATTCCTAGTTTCTCAGCCTGCCAAACGCAAAATTGATAAGTATGAGGGCGTTTTGCCGCTACCTCACCAGGCCCTCGATTTTCTGTCGAACGTAGAAGCCCGCCTAATAAAACTGGAATAGGCTCTATGTCTAAATGTAGGTCTAGTTTGTGGCGCTGTTTTATATAAAGATAAGAGAAGGGCGAAACGATATCGTAATAAAAAAACGCTTTTTGTTTAGTGCTCATGTTTTTTTAGATTCATCATCAAGTTTACGTAAGAATGCCATCTTCTCAGAAATCTGGGTTTCTAATCCGCGTTGAACAGGTTGATACCAGTTGGGCTCTTTCATGCCTTCTGGAAGGTAACTCTCTCCAGCTGCATATCCATGCGGTTCATCATGTGCATATCGATACTCCTTGCCGTGACCAAGCTCTTTCATGAGTTTGGTTGGAGCATTGCGAAGATGAATGGGAACGGGTTTACTTTGGTCTGTGGCCACATAAGCGCGGGCTGCATTAAAAGCTTTGTAGCTGGCATTGCTTTTTGAGGCTACTGCAAGATAGACAAGCGCTTGACCTAAAGCCAGTTCACCTTCTGGTGAGCCCAATCTCTCATAAGTTTGAGCGGCGTCATTGGCAAGCTGTATGGCTCGTGGATCAGCTAAGCCGATATCCTCCCAAGCCATGCGAATAATGCGTCTAGCCAAATATCTGGCATCAGCACCCCCATCAATCATGCGGCAAAACCAATATAGCGCGGCATCTGGATTTGAGCCGCGTACCGATTTATGAAGTGCGGAGATTTGATCGTAAAACTGATCGCCACCCTTATCGAAGCGGCGTGATTGAGTAGCGATCGCATTTTCAATAAATTTCTGATCAACAATACTGATGTCGGATCCTGAAGCTGACAGCGCATTTCTAATTTGTTCTATGAGGTTAAGCAGACGGCGTGCATCACCATCGGCGAAAGAAATTAGACTTTCAATAGCGATATCTTCAAATTCAATACCAGGCATTGCATATTCATGCGCTCTATCAAACAGTACTCTTAACTCTTGTGCGTTTAAAGATTTCAGCACATAGACTTGCGCTCTGGAAAGTAGAGCAGAGTTC
>Ga0364910_1225_pt1 | contig 9524 bp, 12 predicted proteins | sample SorcelJu500001C4_3_FD_206970 | JGI IMG/M metagenome (GOLD analysis project Ga0364910, IMG submission 206970) | Enriched cells from Trout Bog Lake Hypolimnion, Wisconsin, USA - BchlTB.June25.5000.01.C4 | ecosystem: Environmental > Aquatic > Freshwater > Lake > Hypolimnion/Profundal zone | place: USA...
GCATGAACGCCGTAAGCCGACATGAACTGCGTTCCGTTAATCAGGCCAAGCCCTTCCTTCGATTTTAATTTTAACGGTGAAAGGTTAAGCCGCTTCAACGCCGCCTTCGCCGAGATTTTTTTGTCGCCGAAATACACATGACCTTGTCCCAAAAACGCCAGCACCAAATGAGCCAGCGGAGCAAGGTCGCCCGACGCACCGACAGAGCCTTGCGTATAAAGAATCGGCGTAACGCCCGCATTGAAAAATTTCACGAGATACGAAATCGTCTCCAACGACACGCCAGAAAGTCCGATGGCAAGGCTGTTGATTTTGAGCAGCAGCATCAGCCGCACAACGTCACGTGGCACTTCATCGCCCGTGCCAACGGCGTGAGAGAGAATCAGATTTTCCTGCAACTTTTCAATGTCGGCGGGCGAGATGCGTTTATTAGCCAAGATGCCGAAGCCCGTGTTGATGCCGTAATATGCCTCGTCGTTGCGTGAAATCCGGTCGACGATTTTGCGGGAAGCCTCGATGCGTTTGACGGCGGCGGGCGAAAGAGAGACAGATTTTTTTTCGAAAAAAATTTCGTCGATGACGGCGAGCGATAAGTTTTTACCGTCGATTAAAAATGGTTTTTGCATAAACAAGTTCAACGTAAGAAAACTTTTGCGTATTTTCGAGTTGTCCCCAAAAAGTGAAGCCAAATATACAACACCTAACGCGGATTCAATCGCCGCCCGCTGCTTACGATGACTTTGCGTAAAACGCTTGCCACTTACTTCGGCTACACCGAGTTCCGCCCGATGCAGGAACAAATCATCACGGACATTTTACAAGGCCGTGATGCCTTTGTATTGATGCCCACTGGCGGCGGCAAGTCGCTGTGCTACCAACTTCCCGCGTTGTTGATGAACGGTTTAACCATCGTCATCAGCCCGCTTATTGCCTTGATGAAAGACCAAGTTGATGGCCTGCAAGCCAACGGCATTGCGGCTTCGTTCGTCAACAGTTCCATCGATTCCGCCGAAGCCTCGCGTCGGTTGAGTGCGGCCAGACGCGGCGACTTGAAATTGCTTTACGTTGCTCCCGAACGGCTCATGCTGTCGGGCTTTCTGGAGATGCTTCAGAATTTTCCCGTCTCGCTTTTCGCCGTTGATGAAGCTCATTGCATTTCGGAGTGGGGACACGATTTCAGGCCGGAGTACCGCGAGCTTGGCCGACTCCGAGAGTTGTTCCCCAACGTGCCGATGGTTGCTCTCACCGCAACGGCAACCGAGCGGGTGCAGCAGGACATCACGCAGCGATTGCATCTTCGGGCTGCCGATTCATTTAAGGCAAGTTTCAACCGACCGAATTTATACTACGAAGTTCGCCCGAAGAAAGAAACGTACAAACAATTGCTCGCGTATCTCAAACGGCATCGCGGCGAATCAGGAATCATTTACGCGGGCAGCCGCAAAACAACCGAGTCGCTCGCCGAGAAATTGGTCGATGACGGATTCGATGCCGTTGCATATCACGCCGGACTTAGCAATGATGAACGAACGCTGCGTCAGGAAAAATTTATCCGCGACGATGTGCAGTTGATTGTTGCGACGGTTGCATTCGGCATGGGCATCAACAAACCGAATGTGCGGTTCGTGGTGCATTACGATTTGCCGAAAAATCTCGAAGGCTATTATCAAGAGACGGGCAGAGCGGGACGCGACGGGCTTGCATCAGAGTGTATTCTTTTTTACAGCTACGGCGACAAATTGAAAATGCAATTTCTGTTCGACCAAAAAGTCGGCCACGAAAGACAACTGGCCGAACGCCAACTTGCTCAAGTCATCGACTTCGCCGAATCCACCGAGTGCCGCCGCAAAGTGTTGCTCGCGTATTTCAGCGAGACGTGGGATACGTCGCAGTGCGGCGTGCTGGGCAGGTGCGACAACTGCAATCGCTCCGCCGATGAATTCGAAGACGCGACCGTTCCCGCACAAAAGTTGCTCTCGTGCATCGTTCGCACGGGTGCGAGGTTCGGCATGGGTTACGTGATTGACGTGCTTCGCGGCTCAACCGACGACCGCATTTTTCAAAACGGCCATCAAACGCTTTCAACGTATGGCATCGGAAAAGATTTGCCGAAAACGTATTGGCTGGAACTCGGAAGGTTACTGGTGCGGCAAGAGTTTGTTTCCGTCGGCGAGTATTCCGTCGTGAGCCTCACGGCCAAAAGCCGCGGCGTTCTTTTGGACGGTGAAAAAATATTCTTGAAGAAAACCGCAAGCAAAGAGCCTGAAAAAATTTCGTTCAAATCCGAAAAAACCCTTGCATTTGCCAAGCCGTCCGACGAAAAATTATTTCAATATCTCCGCAGCCTTCGCAAGAAACTTGCCGACGAGCGAAACGTCCCGCCTTACGTCATCTTCTCCGACGCGAGTTTGCGTCAGATGGCTTCCGACCTTCCCACAACGCAGGAAGCCTTTGCCCGCATCAGCGGCGTGGGCGAAGAAAAACTCAAACGCTACGGCAAACGCTTCACCGAAGAAATCGCCGCGTATCTTGAGGAAAATCAAAACTCGTAAATATTTTCAACGCGGTCTCGAAACAAAAAAGGACTTGAAGAAATCTTCAAGTCCTTTTTCAATGCTAAACCTGCACGTTACGCCAAGGCTTCCACGCGGGTGATTTCCGGCACGGCACGTTTCAAGGCTTGCTCAACGCCCGCCCGAAGCGTCATCGTACTCATCGGGCAAGAGCCGCACGCTCCAACGAGTTTGAGTTCAACCACGTTGTCGTCCGTGATGTTCTGAATATGAGCATCGCCGCCGTCGGCCTGCAAGTACGGGCGGATACCGTCTAAGGCTTCCTGAACTTTCGCCCAGAGCGGTGACTTCGGCGTTTCAACTGCGATTGTGGCGACTGGTGTTGCTTCTGCTTTTTCTGCCTGCATATAAACCTCTTTATTTTTTCATCCGGCGTTGCGGCCTGATGCGTTGGTGGATAGTAAAATTATTTCTTGAAAGTAGCCAAATCTTGGCATAAAACGAAATGCTTTCAAGTTACTTGTTTAAACAAGCATTGCTGTTAAAAGTTCGGCTTAAATCTCAATCTCAACGCCTTTGCCCACGCCCGCATTGCGAATGGCGATTTGCTGGGCAAGTTTTTCGGCAGCGGATTTGAATACTTTCGCTTGCTCCGACTCCGGCTTGCCGATGACAATCGGTTTGCCCTCGTCACCGCCGATGCGAACGTCCTTGCTAATCGGCACTTCGCCGAAGAACGTGGTGTTTAATTTTTCCGCAAGTTTCGAGCCGCCGCCTTGCCCGAAAATATATTCCTTCGTGCCGTTGGGCAACGCATAGTAACTCATGTTTTCCACCACGCCCAAGATGGGGACTTTCACGCTCTCGAACATCGCTGATGCCTTCACCACGTCGGCAAGGGCAACGTCTTGCGGCGTTGTCACCATCACTGCACCCGTGAGCGGCACGACTTGCACGAGCGTGAGTTGAATGTCTCCGGTGCCGGGCGGCATATCAAAGATTAAATAATCCAATTCGCCCCATTGCACATCGGTCATAAATTGCCGCAACGCTCCTGAAATCATCGGCCCACGCCACACGATGGCTTTTTCCGGCTCAATCAAAAATCCTATCGACATGAGTTTAACGCCGTACTGTTCCAACGGAATGAGCGACTTGCCCATCATCTCCGGCTTTTCATCTTTGAGGCCGAACATGAGCGGAATGGACGGGCCGTAAATATCGGCATCAATCAACCCGACCTTTGCCCCCGTTTGGGCAAGTGCAACGGCCAGATTCACGGCAACGGTGGATTTGCCCACGCCGCCTTTGCCTGCTGCAACGGCAATCGTGTTGCGGACTTTCGCAAGCGGCGAGTTCTGCCCCGCCGCGGCGACCGCTCCGCCTGTCGTCACGTTGGCCGTCATGTTCACGGTCGTCGACTTGGCTTCCTTGGCGAAATGCTTGATGGCGTTTTCGCAAGCGGTGCGAATCAAATCCTTGAGCGGACACGCGGGCGTGGTCAGCACAACGGTAAATGACACATTGTTCTCGGCATCAATCTTCACGTCCTTGACCATGCCAAGCGAGATGAGATCTTTTTGTAAATCGGGTTCGATAACGTTTCGAAGGGCATCAATAACTTGGCGTTCGGTAACTTGCGGCATAGCGGATTTTTCTTTTTTGAAAAAATTCATACAGTTTGATTTAGCGGACTAACACATCTCGCCCGAAATAAATTCTTTGTCTCTCAAAAAAAGTCCGCTCGGGCAGCGGACTTTGAAGCAGCACTTCAGCCGTTGCTGACGGTCAGCAAAAACTCCCGCCGAGAGGCTTCCGTCTCGTGATTCGAATTTAGTTTATTCATATAGTGTTAATGTTTTTCCGTTCTGTTGTATTCTTCTATTATTATACTTTTACAAAACGTGCCAAAGTCTTTTCCTGTTGCTTCATTAACATTTATAATTTCAAATAAGGTTGAATATTTTTTCAGATATATCAACTGTCTATAGTCTGCGTTTTTTGACTTGTTTTTAAATGTTACCCGAATTGCTTTAAGATTATTAATCATTATTGTATCTCTTTGCTCTGCTATTTCCCCTTTGTATAGGGATTTCCACGAAGAAATAAAATATTCTATCGGATGTTCTATGGTATCTTGCATACAAATACACCATTGCCTTGTATTTGTACTATTTGTTCCTTGATTTCCGTCAGCATTTTTAATTTTTTCTCCAATACATCTACAGTTATCAATTACGTCCGCTAATACTAGATTGCTTGGATACTTGAATGTTAAAGTGAAACCGGCATCAATAGTGTCATGGCGTGTAATCCACAAGCTATTGCTGTTATCAATTTCTACTGTTTCTGCTAATTTATTTGAACAAGAAAATAATGTTACAACTAAAATTCCAATTATGCATTTCATCTCTCGAAAACAGATTACTTCTTTTTTCCAGCCTTGATTATTTATGTTGATGGTTAGGATTGAGTAGTCTTGTTCAAATTCGTTTGGGTGCGGCGTTCGAATTTTACAGATAATTTTCCAATTGAGCAAGCAGGTCGTTTTTGCCGCGTCCGTTCTCGGCGGAAAAGTCTTGCATGAAATCATAGTCGCGGTAAAAGGCTTCGGAGGCTTTGTGAGCGTTGGCGATTTCGGATTGCGAGAGCTTGTCGATTTTCGTCCGCACGATGGCAAAGTGCCTGCCGTAAAACTCGGCGAACTGCGTCATCTGCAAATCGCTTTCCATATCGGGATGGCGTGAATCGATAATGACGACGACGAGTTTCAAGGTTTCGCGGGTCGTGAGATATTCTTCCAGCAAGCCTTTCCAATTGTCCTTCATTTCTTTGGACGTTTTCGCGTAGCCGTAGCCGGGCAAATCGACGAAGTAAAATTTTCGATTGACCAGAAAATAATTGATTTCCCGCGTCTTGCCGGGCGTACCTGAAGTGCGGGCGAGGCTTTTCCGATTCACTAATTTATTGATGAGGCTCGACTTGCCCACGTTGGAGCGGCCAACAAAGGCAATCTCCGCGAAGCCGTCTTTCGGGCAGCCGCTTACGGACGTAACACTTTTGATAAACTCGACGGATTCTATTTTCAACATAGCTCAAAAGATAAAGAACCAAGCCTCAAACGACGTTATTGCTTACAACCGCTTAAAGACTATAAAAGTATGAATGGTATGAACGAGAACAAAAACTGTAGCTGCACCAATATAAGCAACAGATATATAAGGAATTTTCAAAAAGTTTGTTTCTCCAATCAAACCGATGCCAACAAACCAGATTATCGTTGTATAAGCCGGAGCCATAAATCCCAACATACTTTTAGACCATAAACGCTGCGGATAATAAATCTGAAAAATCCATGAGGAAAAATAAACCGCCAGACCAATGATATACATCATCAAACCAACTTTCTGGATTATTGAGTCCAATGACAAAACCATCATTAGCGGCAATAGAAAAACAACAATTCTCATCACATTCTCTACAGTTCCAATGATTGCCGGAATATCTTTCCAGAAAAAATTCCGCTCGTATCCTTTGGGCAACGACTTTGCAAAAAGGATATTCCATGCCAAAATCGGTATCAACAGTAAAAAACAATTCCAAACGTATTCTATCATATTCCTTTTCACAATAAAAAAGGCGTGAAAGTTATCACGCCTTTTTGAGTTTGAATAGGGTTGTTGGGGTTTAGGCCGCGGCTGCGGTGTCGTCCGTCTTGGTGCCTTCCGATTTCTTTTTGCCGGCGACACGCTTGGCACGGTCTTGCTTCTTGGCGGCTTTGGCTTCGGCTTTGTAGTCGTTGTAATCAACGAGTTCAATCAGTGCCATGTGAGCCCCGTCGCCCTGACGCTGGCCGAGTTTAACCACCCGCGTGTAACCACCCGGACGGGTGCCGACTTTTCCGGCAATTTCACCGAAGAGCAACTTGATGGCTTCTTTGTCCTTGATGAACTTGAAGACTTCGCGTTGAGCGTGAAGTGTACCTTCCTTAGCCCGCGTGATGAGTTTCTCAATGACGCGGCGGGTTTCTTTGGCCTTCGCTTCGGTGGTCTCGATTTTCTTATGCTGAATGAGAGCCGTTGCCAAATTGGCGAGCGTTGCACTGCGATGGCTGGCGGTTCTTTGTAACTTGCGTTTCGGTTTTAATTTTCTCATGGCGATTTGCCCCGAAGCTCGGAGCGGACTAAAAATTTTTAAGTGTTATTTTTTTCTTGGACGACGGACGTTTAGTCTTCGTCAATCTTATACTTGGCAACGTCCATGCCGAAGCGGAGATTCCGCTCGGTGATGATGTCGCGGATTTCCGTGAGCGACTTCTTGCCGAAGTTTTTGAAACTGAGCAAATCGTCTTCCTTCATGCGAACCAGTTCGCCAAGCGTTTTGATGTTGGCCGAACGCAAACAGTTGTGCGAGCGAACGGAGAGTTCCAAATCATCAACGCGGGTTTTGAGCAGTTTCCGCATGGCTTCGTACTCGGCATCAACGGTGTTCTTGGCTTGCTCTTCTTCTTCGTCCTCGGCTCCCGGTGAGAAGTTCGTGAAGAGTTTCATGTGGTCGTTGATGATTTTTCCGGCACTGCTGACGGCCTCGTCGGGCGTAACCGAACCGTCGGTCTCAACTTCCAAAACGAGTTTTTCATAGTCCGTCTTTTGGCCGACGCGGGTATTCTCAATGAGATACTTCACGTTTTTAATCGGCGTAAAAATGGAATCAATCGGAATAAAACCGACGGGAATTTCCTGCTGTGCCTTGTTGTCTTCCGAAGCAACATAACCTCTGCCACGACCAATGCGGACTTCTATTTTCAAAACAGCACTCTTGTTCAGCGTGGCGATGTGATGTTCAGGATTCAGCACTTCGAAGTCGCCTTCGGTGCTGACGATGTCTTTGGCCGTGAAAACGTGCGGGCCTTTGATAACCAAATCAACCTTCGCTGGCTTTTTCGAAAGCGACCGCATCCGAACGCCTTTGAGGTTCAGGATAATATCCGGCACGTCTTCCTTAACGCCTTCAATCGTTCCGAACTCGTGCAATACGCCTTCGATCTTGATCCCCGTGATGGCTGTGCCGGGCAAAGACGAGAGCAAAACGCGGCGAAGCGTGTTGCCAATCGTGATGCCGTATCCTTTTTCAAGCGGCTGTGCAATAAACTTTCCGTAATTGTTCGTGTATGAAGCCTCTTCAAGTTCGAGCTTCTGAGGCATCTGCATATGGGTTACGCTCATGTTTCCTTTACCTATTTAAAAGTTTTGATGACTCGTTAAACCGCCGGTTCTCATCAGCAAGTTTTACTTCGAGTACAATTCAACGACGAGCTGTTCGTTGGCTTCAAGCGGCACATCAGCCCGCTCCGGCACAGCAACAAATGTGACTTTGAGATTGGCTTTATCAACCGAGATCCAAGCCGGAATCTGATTGTCCGCGACTTTATTAACCGAACCGCGAACGATGTCCAAGTTCTTGCTCTTCTCGCGGAGTTCAATCACGTCGCCCGCTTTAAGTTGATACGACGGAATGTTGATGGATTTGCCATTAACAAGAAGATGGCAATGCGTAACGAGTTGTCTGGCAGCCGGACGGCTAGCGGCAAAGCCTGCACGGTAAATCACGTTGTCAAACCGACGCTCTAAAATCTTGACGAGATTTTCGCCCGTCACACCGCGTTGGCTGGCGGCTTTTTCGTAGTAGAGGCGGAATTGTTTTTCCAAGATGCCGTACATGAACTTCATCTTCTGTTTTTCACGAAGCTGAAGAGCGTATTCGGACATCTTGTTCCGCTTGTTCTGGCCGTGCTGACCCGGAGCATACGGACGACGCTCTAAGAATTTCTGTGCCTTCGGCGTGAGTGCAACGCCCAATCGTCTTGACAGCCGAACAACGGCTCCTGTGTATCTTGCCATTTCTTTTATCTAGAACGTTTTGCAGTTCCCGTTAAATAATGAATTGAATATTTTTCTAACTCTTCCCGTTAAACCCGACGACGCTTCGGCGGACGGCAGCCGTTGTGCGGCAGCGGCGTAATGTCGCGGATGCTCGTCACGTCAAGGCCGCCCGTTGCCAATGCACGGACTGCCGAGTCGCGTCCGGCTCCCGGGCCTTTGATGCGGGCTTCAACGCGGCGAAGACCCAAATCGTAGGCTTCCTTCGCAGCGGCTTCCGCCGAGACCTGCGAGGCGTAAGGCGTGTTTTTCTTGGAGCCTTTGAAGCCGTTCTTGCCTGCTGTCGACCACGAAATCGTGTTGCCCACGAGGTCGGTAATCGTGACCAGCACGTTGTTGAACGTGGCTTTCACGTGAGCAATGCCTTCGGGACTGACGGCGGTTTTCTTTTTCTTCTTGACTGTCGGTTTGTTCATCTCTCGATATAATGATTAAACGTTTTCTGCGTCTGAATTACTTTATTTCTTGGCGGCGGCCTTCTTCTTACCGGCGACCGTCTTCCGCTTGCCTTTACGAGTGCGGGCGTTGGTGCGGGTGCGTTGGCCGTTGACGGGCAAGCCTCTGCGATGACGCAGGCCGCGATACGAGCCGATGTCCATGAGCCGTTTGATGTTGAGTTGCTGCTCGCTGCGTGCTGGGCCTTCAACTTTGTATTCGGTCTGAACAATCGTTCGGATGGCGTTAGCCTCGGTGTCGGTCAGTTCGCCGATTTTTTTATTTGCGTCAATTCCGGCTTTGACTAAAATCTTTTTCGCCGTCGCTTCGCCGATGCCGTAGATGTACGTCAGGCCAATGACGGAACGCTTGTTTCGGGGAAGGTCAATTCCTGCGATACGTGCCATTTGTAATTTTTCTTCTTAGATGTTAATGGATTATCCCTGACGCTGTTTGTGCTTCGGGTTTTTTTTGCAGATGACCAAGATTTTCTTTTTCCGCTTGATAATCTTGCAGCTTTCGCAGCGAACTTTGACGGATGAACGGACTTTCATTGTTTATTTCCTTAATTAATGTCGCAAATGCGTTTGCGTTACTTAAATCTATATGTGATTCGACCTTTCGTCAGGTCGTAGGG
>Ga0364910_1264_pt1 | contig 9477 bp, 5 predicted proteins | sample SorcelJu500001C4_3_FD_206970 | JGI IMG/M metagenome (GOLD analysis project Ga0364910, IMG submission 206970) | Enriched cells from Trout Bog Lake Hypolimnion, Wisconsin, USA - BchlTB.June25.5000.01.C4 | ecosystem: Environmental > Aquatic > Freshwater > Lake > Hypolimnion/Profundal zone | place: USA...
CCGCGCAAAATTCGCTTTATTAAAGTGGAAGGAGAACTTTTTTTTGGGGCAGCTGATTTATTTCAAAGTACTCTTAAATCAATCACTGAAGATGACACGACGACCCGTGTCATTATTCTGCAGCTAAAAAATGCGCGGGACATCGATGCGACGGCGTGTCTCGCTTTGCAGCAGCTTCATGATTACTTGAAAAATTCCGGGCGCCATCTTATTGGATGCGGCATTACGCATCAGATTTGGGATGTTCTGAGCGACTCGGGAATGGTCGAGATTATTGGGAAAAACAATCTCTTTATCTTTGATGAACGCCATCCTCATCTTTCAGTTCAAAAAGCTTTTTTGAGGGCCTATGACTTCTTGAAGTCGGAAACTACAAAGATGAATGACTTGTCAACTCATGCTTTAGTTGTATCGACAGAGTCTTCCCATATTCAAACAAATGGAGAAGAAGATCTGCACCCCGTCATAACAGAAAAATAATGCTAGGGGTGTAGGCGATCTTTTTGCGCCTTATCGCGGTTTTTCGATTTCTTGAAGTTCTTTGCTCATGGATAAATGAAGATGACCGTTTGTGGCTAAAATCCGGCCTGATTCCAATTGTAAAGGCCCCAATTTGTAGTCAGATACTTGGCCACCCGCTTCAACAACTAGAATAGCTCCCGCAGCCATATCCCATGGTTTAAGACCTCTTTCCCAATAACCATCTAGCCGACCGCAGGCAACATACGCTAAATCCAATGAGGCTGCCCCTGCTCTTCGAACTCCCTGACTAAGATTTGTTAAATGGCAAAATTCTGCATAATTATTATCAGGAGTTTCTCTTCTGTCATAAGCAAAACCTGTTGCCAATAGGCTCTTGCTTAGGGCAGATATGTTTGAAACTTGAATGGGCAGTTGGTTCAATCTTGCTCCCAGCCCTTTAGCTGCTTGGTAGAGCTCTTCTGTAAAAGGATTGTAAATAACTCCCAAAATGGGTTCCTGTCGATAAAGTAAACCAATGGAAACTGCCGCCATGGGATATTGATGGGCATAGTTAGTCGTTCCGTCTAATGGGTCGATGACCCAAACAAATTCTGATTCCTTTTGGGAGAGGCCCGATTCTTCTGCTAATATTTGATGATTAGGAAAATGCAGTGAAAGGGTATGAACAATGATTTGTTCAGCTTGCTGATCTGCTTCTGTGACAAGGTCGCCAGGAAAGTTTTTCTCCTTAATTGTCTTTACGTTACCCCAAAATTTTTTTAAAATGGCTCCTCCTTGCTTAGCAGTATGAGTGGCCAGATCCAACCATTGCAGCATTAGACTGCTTTCTAAATTTGACATATTAGCTTCTTATCTTGTGTTTAATTGAATGATTTCAGGGTTTCACGGGACTGGATCCCATTTCATCGTTCGGCCTGCGCCATCGCGCGTTTTGCGATAAACCCACTCTTCCTCATTTTCACGCATAAGACGATCACAGCCCATTGTGAAACCTTTGAAGAATCCATATTTGCGCATTGCTTCCAATGTGTATTGAGAACTGCTAGGAATAAAGTGGCTTCGAGGTCCATCAGCAGGGGAAATGACCTCTTGATGAAAACGAATGGCCTTGATGCCCCATTGTGCAAAAAGTGACGGAGGGCATATTTGAGTAGGTGCCGGAGTGCAGTGAACGAGATCGGCATCTTTGCCCCAAGGATCAGCCTCTAAAGAGGAAAAAATGAGAAATATCCCTATCAGAAAAGACAATTGTCTATATAAGCGTCCCATAGCCTAAAAACTCGTTTCAAACATCAAAACCGGAAAGCAAGCATTATCCGTTAAAATTTTTCTGCTGATTCCTTCATAAAGTCTTGTATTGAATTCATGTGCCTCAAGCCCGGCACCATTAATTCCTCCTAAGTACCAACCCGCTTCAATGCTAGCCGTGATAGCTCCGGCAGCCGGATAACCATTGCGAAAAAATTGATAAGCGGCAGCTGTAAAGAGAGCGTTGATGATAAAGGAGGTCATTGCAGAGCGGCGTTGTCCAACATAATAATACCCTGCGCCTGGTAGCACAGCGTTGAGCATGCGTGCTTTGCGAGGAGATTTGGCAAATTGATCATAAAAAGCAAAATCCATTTCCATCGCTTCTGATTCTCGATGTTGTGATATCAAACAGCGAGAGGATTCGATTTCACCGCTCTTGAGATTCTGATAAAGGAACAAATCATCGGCGGTTTCAGGAGAGAATTTGCGAATGATTTCCAGAACGCACTCTGCTTTATCTTCATGTTGGGTCTGCAAGTAGCAGTCATAGACGATGAGCAGTAAATTATTAAAGGCGGGGAAGTCAGGATTGACCTGGCTCAAATCGCTCGCCTCAAAAATATTGAGGGCCTCTTGGCATTTGTCTCCTAAATAGTAGCAAAGGGTGATGTTGTAGTGTATTTGGAGAGAGCGTTCTCTTTCGCAAGAGGGGAGGAGTATTAAAGCTCTTTTGTAACAGGTAATGGCACGATAGAAATCGCATTCCTTGGCAAAAGCATCTCCTATTAAAAGCTCTTTTGCCCATTCCTGTTGGCGTTCTTCGGAGGAAAGTGGAGGAAATGCACTTGGCAGAGTACTGATGCGATGCGTGGGAAGTCTGCAAACAATCGTGGGTTCCATTTTCTGGCAAGCGGTCTGGCAGCTAACTTGCGTTAAAGCCAGTCCTGCCATGATGAATAGGGAAGCAAAATGTCTATGGCAAAAGTTTATATTTCTCATCGTAAATTGCGATCGCCAGGAGGACACTCCATTTCATCAGGATCAGTATGTTTGATATTTCCGAAATTTAAAGCTTCATCAATCTCGTAGTTCCAAGATCTTCTAAACTTGTTCTGTTCGCGGTAAACATCTTGTTGGCGACGAGTGATATCTTCATAATCGTCATCAGTATCAATGATGAGAGGACGAATGAAAATCATGAGATTGTTTTTATTGTCGCTCGTATTTTGCGTTTTACCGATGCAGCCGAGGATGGGAATGCCACCTAGGCAAGGAATTCGACTATACGACCGCGATTCATTATCCATAATCATTCCGCTCAAGACGACAAAAAAACCATTGGGAACGTGAACCTTAGTGACCGTTCGTGTTTTAGTCAAAACTTGAACAAGGTTGACATCCTGATTTGTTGCGAGAGCCGGGTTATTGGCATCGGCAGTGGGTGCTGTGGTTTCTTGAATAATCTCGAGAGTAATAATACCATTGTTGCCAATCAATGGCGTCACGCGCAAGGTCGTTCCAACGTCGATGAACTGGAAGTTATTGGTCAATAAGCTTCCAAGATCATTGGTAATCGACTGTGTCTTATAACGGTCAGTGCCCCCGACAAATATTTCGGCTGGATTATTGTCTTCGGTAACGATTTTGGGATTTAATACGATTTCAGCTTTGCTATCGGTGTGAACTGCTCTTACCAAAGCACCAATCGAATTAAATCGTGTCCCATTATGCGTTAAGACTGTTCCAATAATTCCCGCTGCAAAGCCCCCAGAATTTAAAAAACCCGTTGCAACGGGCAACGGTTGAACACGAGTGGGCGGGATAACAGTAAATGGCAATGGAGTCTCAACCCGAGCCACGAAATTATTGACGCTGGGAATAGTTCCAGGGGCGGCTTCAAGGAATCCTTCTTCACCTGTTGTTGTTCCACCACCAAAACGGTCGATCCAATCGACGCTATAGCTTAAGGAGTCGGTAATCGTTGTCGAAAGAATGAGCATTTCTATGAAGACTTGACGCAATGGAACGTCAACTTCTAGAATGAGTTCTCTGACTTTTTCAAGGGCTGCCGCTGTTCCTGTGAAAATGAGGGCGTTTGAAGATTCAATCCACTGGCTGCTATTGATGGCGGAAATAAGGTCGGCATTAGCTGTACCCATCAACTGCAAGCTATTGGCAATTTTTCTTAAGGCAATTTCAATGTTATCGCCTTTGCGATAGCGCAATTTGTAAATGAAAAAGAGCGTCCGTTCTATATGCCCTACAGGAAGCTCTCGAGCCCATCGAGAGGCTGCTCCCACACCGCCCGGCAAGAAATCACGTCTCTCATCAAAAATAGAACTTGGTCTTCCCTCGCTTCCTATGCCTCCCGGTCCAAACGCATACCCTGGAGGAGGAGCAGGAGGAGCTCCTTGGTAAGGGATGGCGCGACCTTCGGTACCAATTCCGCCAAATGGGAAGCTTTCGGGCAACCCTTCAGGATTTGCAAATTGTCCTCCGGGGCCATATCCTCCGCCTGGTCCATATCCTCCGCCAGGTCCATAACCGCCTGGTCCATATCCCCCACCCGGTCCATAACCGCCTGGCCCATAACCACCGGGTCCCAAGCCGCCTTGTCCCAAGCCACCCGGTCCTCCGGGGGGACCTCCTTCCGGTCCGAATGGATAAGCCGCTGCACCTCCGGGACCTCCTCCCGGGCCGCCGGGTACTCCCCCGGGTCCAACGACAGGCCTTCCTTCTCCCGGCCCTGGATAAGAGGGTTGCAGGGTCTCCAAAGTTAATATTTTTGTACGCCCTTCATTTAAATCAAGGTTTTGAAGGATCGCCAGCGCTTTTTCCACAATAAAGGAATTAGACACAATAAAAATGCTGTTGCTGACCGAATGTGGAACCAGCACAAAAGGATTACCTTGGGCAATGGGCTGAAGAATTTTAGTTGCTAGATCGACTAAAGAATCGACAAATGCATTGCGCACAACATATTGTCCAATGGTCACTCCGCTATTGGGCGCATCCAGCGTGCTGATCAATTGAGCGATTTTATTCACATTTGTGACTAAATCTGTAATGATGAGGTTGTTGGTGTCTCTTAATACCTCGATAAGCGCATCGTCTGAAAGTAATGGTCGAATGATTTCACTGGCTTTCATTGGATCTAATGTATTGAGGCGGAAAACACGCGTTACTAATTCCGATTCCTTCGCAGAGATTAACTCAGTGCCATCCGCGACAATTCTTGCAGGAGCACGAACACGCGGATTTCGGTGGATAATAATATTGTTGCCTTGTTCAATTAACGAGAGATCTCGAATCCTCAGTTCTTGCAGAAGAGCTGCCATGAAGTTGTCAATAGTTGTTGGCTCTTCGGAGACAATTGTCACATTAAACTGCAAATCTTCGTCGTCAAAAATAAAATTTTTGTTGGAAATCCGACTCATGAAGCGAATGTATTCTATCATCGCCACATTATTGAAATTGATTGAGATTTCTTTTAAAGGCTTATTATGACCCGTTTGAGGATCTAGTTGCGGGAAATCGGCCCCTGGCGTAGAAGGCGTTATCACGCTTGGTGGGCGAGGTTGCGCCGATGCAGGTTGTATTGGAGGCGCAAGTGTGGGTTTTGCCGGATCAGGAGAAGCGGCTGCGGATCGTTGTGTCGTTTGAAGAGTTGGAGGATTATTCAGCAGGGGATTTTCAGGTTCAGAAGGAGGCTCACTATTATTCGCGGATGCTGCTTGGGCAATTACTTCATCGATCGTGTCTTGTGTTGAAAGCGCATCGAGAGAGGCTGTTTTTTCTTTTTGGGGAGTTTTAGCATGCAAAAAAGCATGATCTGACAGAGATTGTTGTTCTGGATCATCAACTAATCCTACAACCGGCTCAGTGACAATCTGTTTGCCTATGACCTCTTCAGGTTGGTTCAATGCTTCTTCTAAACGTTGAGCAGGCGGGACTGGGTCAGGCCGTTTCTTGACAAGTTTAACATTGCTCTTTCCATTAGATAGGCTTTGGAAAATCTCCTCTCGCTGATCAGAAGCTTCTTTTTTGGAATTCGCTGACTTTTCTTCTTTGAGAACATCTTTGTGTAGATTTGCAATTGGAGCTTGCTCATAGTTTTGTGAAGGTATTTGGGGTGTGGGCGAAATCGAAGCTTCACTTCCAAAATGATAAGACGTTGCCTCTCCCTCTTTCGATAAAGGATGTTGTATATTGTCAGGACCTTCGGCAAGGACGGGATCGAATGTTGTAAAATTTTGCTCGTCTACTTTCTTTTGCTTAGTCGGTGGAACAGGGGCGAAATCTTCAGATTGCTGGGAACTTGTCAGATCGCGTCTTTCTTCGAACGATAATCCAGAAGGGGCCGAAGCATCTTTTGAATAATCGAAATTTTGAGTAGAACGCTCTTCCCAATCGGACAATTGCTGCGGCGGTGATTGATTCATTGATGAAGACCAGGCGGTCTCCGGCACAGAATTGTTATTGACTGATTCATTTGCTTGATTGATCGAGTCAAAGGCGTTGGGTTCAAATACAGAATCAGAAGGGGGTAAGTCAGCTGGATCGCTTGAGGAGGAAATATTTTGATTTTGCCACCCATCATCGTTTGGAGCCTGCCACTGCCCATTTTGAGCAGTCTCCGAATCATACTGAGCATTGTATGGCGTGTAATAAGATGGAGACTCGGGAATATCTTGCCATTCATTATTCGAAGTAGACGGCCACTGTCCATTTTGCGGCCCTTCTACAGCAACACTGCTTGGTATATAATAAGATTGTGGTTCTAAAGGATAAGAATATTGCTGTGAGTTATCGGGGGGATAAAGGAGCTCTTGAATTTGATCTTGGTTGATACCCTGTGGGACTTGCCAATAGTGATTTGTTGATGAAGAATAATCTTGCGGATTGTAGGAGGAATAATCGTCAAATCTTGCATCTTGAGCAAACTGAGAAGCATTCCAATTTACTTCAGAAGCTCCTGAGGAAGGATAATCCTCATATAGAGAGCTTTCAATTTGAGCGAAAAGCTGCCCAGTTTGACAAGCAATAGCTATCAACCAAATTTTTAGGTATCTTTGGCGATGAGAGAGTTTGAATATTTCCATGAGTCTTTAATTATTCTTTGCGCGTTTAAATAGTCAAAAGACTTACCATTTCCTTGTCTTCGCACATCCCCAAAAAGAGGAGCAGCCGCTTTAAGCAGGTTTTGGTCCACTCATCTTTTTTTTGCTCTGTCAATATTCATCGTATCGAAGAGCACACTGAGAGGAATGTCGCCGAAATCCTCCTAAGCAAATACATCTCCATTTGAGGAGCCGCCTTTGGATCGAGTCTTGTTTTATTCCAAACCTGGGTTTTAATTTCCACAAAAAAAAGAGAATTTATGCTCAAACGAACTGAAAAATGGGCATTATAATTTATGTGTAGTTGTTTATCAACTTATTAACCTGAGTTTTGGGTTTTTTCGGCATTTCGGCTCGCGTGAAAGCTCTCGTAATTGAGAGATCGGCAATGGGTCAATATTGAAAAAATATGGACCCATTGCTGATCTCTCAATTACGAGGCTTTGACGCAGCCCAAATGCCGAAAAAACTCATGATATAAAAGAGGCGCAGTTTCAAATTTTAATTTCTGAAATGATGATGCCTTCAATCTATTATTCTGACTATTAGATATATACGTTGGGAATGAATTATTCCTTCCTAAGAAGGCTAAGAAAAACCACCGACCTTTCATCGGAAGTGCGGCTCAAGTTGACTTTAGCTTGGCGTAAAATGGCATCCACTTGACGTTGGGCAGATGGATGAAGAGTTTCCTCCAAACTTGCTTGCAGTTGATCTTGAGAAAATAGGGGTTCCTTATTGGATGATTGTACTCCTAAAGAGGCATACAAAAGAAGGTTGTCGCTGGTATTCCAAGGATGTTCAATTTCCTTAAAATTGGCGTTGGGATCTGCTCCCAAAGAAGGATTATCGGAAAGAATAGGTTTAAGAGCAGAATTGGAGGATGCGCAATACCAGAGATGTCCACACCGACAGGAAATGAAGCGGAAAATATTTTCTCGAGGTAAAAGGACTAAATAGCTGAAAGAGAAATGTTGCTTCATGGGATCTTCTAGCAAAAGAGCATTTAAAACCGTTGCCATTTCTTGGGGGCTCTTGGTCAGTTGACAAAGAGCTCTGACCATGCCTCTCAATACAGAAGAATAAACAATCCCGGGGGAACCTTTAACGGAAGGTTCTCCGATAATAATCCCGTAAGCTTGTTCCGGGAGTGTAAAGAAATCATAGTATAAGCTGGAAATTCCCAAACTTTTATAGGTTGCAAGGCCGATTTCGAATTTAGGCCAGAGAGGGGGAGTTTGGGGAACTAAAGATAATTGAGCTTGGCGCAAGCTTTCAGACAAGTCGCTGAGAGGATCTAATTCTTTGTTTTCTTTTAGAAGAGAAGGAGAATGTAAATATGCAGAGACATCTGTCATAAAATCGACGATGTCTTGATAGCGATCTTCAGGTTTTAATTGAAGAGATTTGGCTAAGATTTTTTGCAATCCTTTAGGCATAATGGAGAGGTGGATATGTCCATGGCTCAATTTACCAAGGACTAATTCATAAGTAATAATGCCTAAGGAATAAATATCTGATGGATAAGAAGTTGATTCAGGATCATTTTTCTGTTCCGGACTCATATAGATTGGAGTGCCAATCAGACGACGTTTAGAATGAGAATCTCTCTGATTATCAGTTAACAATTGAGCAATGCCGAAATCGATCACTTTCACACCGCCGGATTCTGTGACCAAGATATTTTCTGGTTTAAGATCGCGATGAATAATTCCGTGGGCATGCAGATGGCATAAGGCCATCGAGATTTCCATCACCAACTCTAAAGCATGCTTAAGGGAAATCAAATTACGCAAAAGATATTGTCGAAGAGAAATTCCTTGTATGAATTCCATGGCGATATACATGCCGCCTTCCCACTCGCCTTGTCCGTATAATTTGACAATGTTGGGATGGTCGGCTAAGGCAATGATTGCGGCTTCGCGTAAAAAACGTTGAACCATCTCGGGATTAGAAAGAAATTCCGGAAACAAGACTTTGACGGTAATGGGATCTTTAGTCTCGGGGTGGGTGGCTAAGTATAAAAAACTCATCCCCCCCTTTTCTAGCAACGCTTCGACTTTATATGGGCCAATTTTCTCAGGAAGTTGTGTTTTGGAAAAAGGTCTGCTTGCAATGGTGGGAAAAGTTTTTTGCTTATGAATATCAGGTTCAACCATAGAAGCCATTCTTTTTTGTGCATTCATTGAGCTCCAAAATTACGGAGCTTGGCATTAAGAGTCAGAATAAAACAACATAAATCCACATGCAATTTTGGTGAATCAAATTGTTCTCCAGCATCGGTTTTTTATTTGCTCTTCTGACCTTTCTCGTAAGAGCTGTAACTGGGATGCGTTATACGGAAGTTCAAGGCTTCTTCACGCGAGGTTATTTCTTTTTACGGCTATCTGCAAGAGAGCCAGCTGTTGAAAATTTCAGTTCTTATAGAATCGATTTGCATAGCTGAAAACAATGATTTTTGAACCTATATTTTTGCTCTCATATATAACAAAATGACATACTTCAATATGTAATATATTATAATCGAGCTTATTTTCAATTTTTTTTAATAAACAATTTTTCTGATTATATAGTCTCTTTCTTCAAAGAAATCGTTCAGCTTTCGCAATGAATGTATCAAGAT
>Ga0364910_1266_pt1 | contig 9382 bp, 5 predicted proteins | sample SorcelJu500001C4_3_FD_206970 | JGI IMG/M metagenome (GOLD analysis project Ga0364910, IMG submission 206970) | Enriched cells from Trout Bog Lake Hypolimnion, Wisconsin, USA - BchlTB.June25.5000.01.C4 | ecosystem: Environmental > Aquatic > Freshwater > Lake > Hypolimnion/Profundal zone | place: USA...
ACCGCGCAGGCAGTAGTGCACTGTGATCGTACATTCTGCAATAGGTTTTTTTCAAACCGTTCTACCAATTCTTGAAGCGATTCATCATTGCCATTATTTTTCGATAAACCAGGGATTGTTGCTACGTCATTAAATATTTGATTATTAATTTGATTTTGCGTAATTTCATCCCCGTCAGTAGTAACTATTATTCTCTCAAGGATATTCTTCAATTCTCTGATATTTCCCGGCCAATCATAATTCATCAGTGTTTGGACAGCATTCTCATTTATTATTTTTCTTTCTTTATATTTTTTATTAAACTGCTCAACAAAACTCACAGCCAGTTTGGCAATATCTTCTTTGCGATTACGCAAAGGAGGAATTTCTAGCGGAATAATATTCAATCTGTAATATAAATCTTCCCGGAATCTTCCATCACTTATCGCTTTTTTCAAATTAGCGTTTGTTGCCGCAATAATTCTCACATCAGTGGGGATGGCTTTTTTGCCACCAATACGCATTATCTCCTTCTCTTGAATGGCCCGCAACAATTTTGACTGCATTTGCAGCGGCAAATCACCAATTTCGTCAAGAAATAACGTCCCATTGTTAGCCAGTTCAAAGATACCGACCTTGCCGACGCGCTCAGCACCGGTAAAGGCTCCTTTTTCGTAGCCGAAGAACTCCGATTCAAGCAAGTTCTCCGGAATAGCCGCGCAGTTCACCTTGATAAACGGTTCACTTCTCCTCAGACTGTTCTGATAAATATAGTTTGCCAGAACTTCCTTTCCTGTCCCGGACTCACCAGTTATCAGTACCGTGGTATCCAATTTGGCCACCCGGAAAGCCATTTGCACGATACCGGACATAATTTTGCTGTGAAAAACCATATCCTTATCCACTTGAGCATTTTGCTTCCTCAGGTATTCTAACTCCATCTCGTATTTTTTAGTAATAAGCTCTTTTTCCTGCAAAAGCTCTTTTAGCTTTATTGTTTCAGTAATATCGCGTTCTGTGCACATCACAATCTCTGTTTTGTCTTTTCTTCTCAGAGGTATTGCAGTAGTAAAAATCTGCCCCCCATCACCGAGACGCTGGATAATATTCTCTTCATTCCCGCTGGCAATCACTTTTAACGAAGCCGATTCTGCTATATATCCTTCTTCCATGAGATCTCTCATGTTTCTGCCAATAAGCTCCGTCCTGTTTAGTCCACCGGTTTTCTCCGATTCATTATTCAACATTAAGGTATTTGCATTATCATCGGTAATGTAAATACCGACATTTATACAATCAATTATCGCCTGTATTTCCGCATAATAACAATCTATAAAATCCTTTAAAGATGAAAAACTCACTTTTTCTTTCATGTTAGTTCTCCTAAAATATTCATGCTTTAATTTTATATTTTAGCTGACTGTTTGTATACCAAATATTATTGAGGTCAATTCATGCGACATTTACCGTTGGCCTGTTGACCGCAGAAAAAAGACGCCAACACTTTGTGTTTTGGCGTCAAAAATACTTATATCTATACATTTTTCTTGAGACAGACTGAAACGTTATTGCCATGCATCATACAAAAGTTCTCAGTTCAGCAATGTTGTCGGCAGTTAGCCCCTGCAGGAAGGCGGACGCCAGTTCAACGGTGGCCGCAATATCGCCGATCGCCGCCATCTCCACCGGGGCATGGCTGCAACGCCTCGGCATACACAGCGAGCCGCAGGGCACGTCGGCACCTTGTGCATGTATGCCGGAGCCGTCGGTCCAAGTGCGAAACACGTCTTCCTGGTAGGCAATTCCGGCGGCTTCAGCTGTCTGTCTTAAGCGCCGGACGATCTTGGCGCTATAGACCGCTCCCAGAAGATACTGCGGCATAAATTCAGCGGTGCGGATCACCGGCCCGCCGTCAAACCTGGCTGAAGCCTGCTGCGGCAAAGTGTTCGGTTCTCCCGCCGGTACTGTATCGATGATAAGAGCCATATCCGGCTCCAGACGCCTGACAGCTACTTTCACTCCCCGGGAACCGATTTCTTCCTGGACGGTGGCCACCAACTGCAGAGTATAATCCAGCGGCTGGGAGGTCATTTTCTCCGCCAAAGCCACCAGCACGGCGCAGCCGGCCCGGTCATCAATGGCCTTGGTTACAAATCGGCCATTAGCCAAAAGGTCAAAATGCCGCCGAAAAACGATAACATTGCCGATGCGAATACCCAGCGCGGCCACTTCTTCCCGTGAATCAGCCCCAACGTCGATCCACAGATCGGTAATGTTCACCGGCCGGGAAAATTCCTCCGGAGTCATGAGATGGCGGCTTTTAACGCCGATGACGCCAAGGTTAACGGCACCGTCATCGCTAATGATTTCCACCTTTGCGTCCAGCAGCACCCGTTCGTCAAGCATGCCGTTAATGTCAAAATAGATAAAGCCCTGGTCGTTGATATGTTTGACAAACAAGCCCACTTCATCACTATGGGCGCAGACCATGACTTTGCGTTCTCCTGTCCCGAAGCTGGCGCAAAGATTGCCCATAGCGTCAACTTCCACCCGGGAAGTATATTTTTTCATTATCTCAGCCAGATAGGAAATAACGGCCTGCTCCCGGCCGGACCCTCCCGACAGAGCGGTCAGGTCGCGAATCAGGTCCAGAAGTACTTGCTGGTTCATCGCAGCACCCCCCTGTTAGCCTTGGCGCGGTTACATCCGCTCGCGCAATAGTTTGTTGACAAGCTCGGGATTGGCCCGACCTTTGGTCTGCTTCATAATCTGGCCGACCAAGAAACCGATCGCCCGTTCCTTACCGGCCTGATAATCGACCACCGACTGCGGATTGGCCGCAATAACAGCCTCCACGACGGCGACGATTTTCCCTTCATCAGAGATCTGCACCAGACCCTGTTCCTTGACGATGGTTTCGGCATCTTTGCCGCTGGCGCACATCTCCTCAAATACGGCCTTGGCTATTTTGAGGGAAATGGTGCCTTTATCGATAAGCGCGATCAATCCTACCAGTTTTTGTGGCCCAACCGGGCATTCTTCAATCGATTGTCCGCTGGTGTTGAGGAATTTGGACACCTCTCCCATCAGCCAGTTGGTCGCGGTTTTCGCGTCTGCTCCGGCGCTTATGGTGGCATCAAAATAGTCAGCCATCGCCCGGCTGGCGGTAATCACCCCGGCATCATAAGCAGACAATCCATAATCTTTTATTAGTCTCCCTTGGCGAGCATCAGGCAATTCCGGTAAATTCTGCCGGATTGACTCAACCCAGGCCGGATCAACAATTATCGGCACAAGATCAGGTTCTGGCAAATAGCGGTAATCATGGGCCTGTTCTTTATTGCGCAGCGAAAGCGTTATGCCCCGGGCGTCGTCCCAGGAACGAGTCTCCTGGATGATCTTGCCGCCCTCCCCTAGCACTTCTGCCTGGCGTTCGGCTTCATATTCCAGTCCTTTTTGCACTGCCTTGAAAGAATTGAGGTTTTTAATTTCAGCTTTGGTACCAAGTGGAACAGTTCCCACCGGGCGCAAAGAAATATTGGCGTCGCAGCGCAGGCTGCCTTCCTCCATCTTGCAGTCCGAGACATCGATATACTGCAGAATGGCCTTCATCTTTTCCAGATAAGCTTTGGCCTCTTCCGCCGAGCGGATATCCGGCTCAGACACGATCTCAAGCAGCGGCACCCCTGTGCGGTTATAGTCAACCAATGCATATTCTGATTTGGTGATGCTGCCGGAATGGATCAGTTTACCGGCATCTTCCTCCATATGTACTCTGGTGATGCCGATCCGTTTGGTCCCCTGGCTTGTTTCGATATCAAGGTAGCCATCCACGGCGATCGGCAGGTCGTATTGCGAAGTCTGAAAGTTCTTGGGCAGATCAGGGTAATAATAATTCTTGCGGTCAAATTTGCTGAACGGCAGAATCCGGCAATTGAGCGCCACGCCGGTTCGCACCGCGAATTCCAGCACCTTGGCGTTGAGCACCGGCAACACGCCAGGCAGACCGAGACACACCGGGCAGACGTTGGTGTTCTGGTCGGAGCCGAAACGAGTGCTGCACCCGCAGAATATTTTCGATGCGGTCTTCAATTCGGTATGAACTTCTAAGCCGATTACAATTTCGTAGTCCATGGTTTATGCCCCCCCAAGCGGCGCAAGGCGCTGGTAGTAGTCGTTACTCTGTTCGAAGGCAAAAGCCGCCCGCAGAATGGTTTCCTCAGCCAGCGGTTTGCCGATTATCTGCAGACCGATAGGCAGGTTTCCCTTGAAGCCACAGGGCAGGGAAATCGCTGGCACACCGGCCAGGTTGATAGGCACGGTGCAGACGTCCTGCAAATACATGGCCAGCGGATCATCGACGTTTTCGCCGATTTTAAAAGCCGGCGAAGGCGCGATTGGCGTAACCAGTATGTCAACTTGCTCAAAAGCCTTGTCAAAATCTTGTTTGATAAGAGTCCGTACCTTGAGGGCCTTGAGATAATACGCGTCATAATAGCCAGAGCTCAAAGCGTAGGTGCCAAGCATAATTCGCCGCCGGACTTCTTCTCCGAACCCTTCGGTGCGGGTTCTTTTACACATAGAAATGATATCGTTGCCTTCGCCGCGGTGACCGAAGCCGACTCCGTCATAACGCGCCAGATTAGAGCTGACCTCAGCGGTGGCCACAACGTAATAAGCAGCCAGAGCATAGCTGGTATGAGGCATGGACACTTCCTTGTAGTCGGCCCCCATAGCCTTTAGTTGCTCGATAGCCCGATAAACAGCTTTTCCCACCTCCGGGTCCATCCCGGCAACAAAATATTCTTTCGGCAACCCGACTTTCATTCCCCGGATATCTGGGACCAACGCTTTGGTATAATCCGGAACAGCAGCATTAGCAGACGTCGAGTCAGCAGGATCATAGCCGCTGATGGCGCCAAGCACCAGCGCGCTGTCAGTAACATCGCGGGTAATCGGACCGATCTGATCCAGTGAAGAACCATAAGCCACCAGCCCATAACGCGAAACCCGGCCATAGGTGGGCTTGAGCCCCACTACGCCGCAGTAAGCCGCAGGCAGACGCACCGAACCGCCGGTATCTGAGCCAATTGCCCAGATGGCTTCCGCTGCAGCCACCGCCGCCGCCGAACCGCCGCTGGACCCGCCGGGAACGGCGTCCGTGTCCCAGGGATTACGGGAGTTAAAATAGGCCGAGTTCTCAGTGGATGAGCCCATACCGAATTCGTCCATATTGGTTTTGCCGACAATCACTGTATCCTGGGCGGACAGTTTGTCCACCACGGTAGCACTATAAGGCGGGATAAAGTTGTTCAGAATTTTCGAACCACAGGTAGTTTTTATTCCCTTGGTGCAAATATTGTCCTTGATAGCGCCGGGGATTCCCGCCAGTGGGGCAATGGTTTCGCCGCGACCAATCTTCTCATCTGTCCGGCGAGCCTGCTCCATGGCTTCCTCCCGGGTTAGTGTTATATAAGACCGCACTTTGTCTTCAACAGCAGATATCCGGGAAAAGACAGCTTCGGCGATTTCCACCGCCGAAATTTCCTTCGCCTGCAGTTTCCGGTGCAGTTCATGGGCCTTCAGTTTATTTAGCTCCACGCCATTCCCTCCTATCCTTCCATTATCTTCGGTACCTTGAAGTAGCCATCTTCCTGCTGGGGCGCGTTGGACAGGGCCAACTCCCTGGGTAGCGAAGTTTTAGCTTCGTCGGCACGCATCACGTTTTTTAAAGGCAGCACATGGGCAGTTGGTTCCACTCCGCTTGTGTCCACCATGTTCAGCATATCGACGTAATCTAAAATAGCGTTCAATTGGCCGGTGAATTTGGCGACATCCGCCTCATTGAGCTCCAGTCTGGATAGCAGCGCCACATTCTCCACGTCTTCACGAGTAATTTTCATGCTCTCACCACCAGTTAAAAATTTCGTTAATTGATTCCATATGCTCTATATTATACCACGTCGGCGACAGATTGTACCAAAGCCTTAAACTCAGCCTCATCAAGTACTTTTATCCCCAATTCCTGCGCCTTGGTAAGTTTACTGCCAGCTTCGTCCCCGGCCACCACATAGTCGGTTTTCTTGCTCACCGACCCGGCAACCTTGCCGCCAAGCTGTTCAATCAACTCCCCGGCTTCACTCCTGGTCATAGCGACAAGCGTGCCTGTCAACACAAAGGTTTTGCCGCTAAGCGGCCCGCCCGTGGCGGCAGTCTTTTCCTCGGTCAGCTTCAGCCCGGCGGCCCGCAATTTATCCAACAGCACCAGATTATCACCGTCGGCAAAATAGCCGACAATACTTTCGGCGATCTTCGGCCCGATTTCTCCGATAACCGTCAGTTCCTCAGCGCTGGCTTCCTTGATCTTCTCGATGTCACCAAAGTGCCTGGCCAAAAGTCCAGCCGCCTTGACTCCCACGTGGCGGATGCCAAGTCCGAACAGCAGCCTGGCCAGTCCAGCCTGTTTGCTGTTTTCCAGGGCGACCAGCAAATTTTGCGCCGATTTGAGGCCCATACGTTCCACCGCCAGCAAATCGGGTTCAGTCAGCCGGTACAGATCAGCCACGTCGGTGATCAGGTTGGCGTCCAGCAGGGCCATCAGCACCGCCGGTCCCAGGCCATCAATATTCATGGCGTCCCGGGAGACAAAATGGATCAGCCCTTCCCGCTGCAGCGCCGGACACTGGGGATTAGAGCATTTATGAGCCGATTCTCCCAGCTGGCGGATAACCGGAGCGCCGCATTCCGGGCAGTCTGCCGGCATGACGAAGCTCTGCTCGCTGCCAGTCCGCCTTCCGTCAACCACCGCGACCACTTCGGGAATAATTTCCCCGGCTTTATGGATGACCACCGTATCGCCGATACGGATGTCCTTGTCGTTAATATAGTCTGCGTTATGTAGCGTCGCCCGGCTGACCGTCGAACCCGACAAGCGCACCGGCCGCAAAATGGCGGTAGGAGTCAGCACACCGGTACGGCCAACGCCGACAAAAATGTCCTCCACCACCGTCACCGCCTGTTCGGCGGGAAATTTAAAAGCAATGGCCCAGCGTGGGTCCTTGGCTGTACTGCCGAGCGCCGCCTGTCCGGCAATGCTGTTGAGCTTGATTACCAGTCCATCGATGTCATAGGGCAAGTCCAGCCGTTTCTCCGCCCAGCTTTCGCAATAAGCGATAACGCCGTCGATATCAGCAAAAATGCGAAAATTCGGATTGACTTTCAACCCTGCCTGGGACAAAAACTGCAGTGTAGCCGAATGACTAACCGTCTCCAAACCTGTATGGGCTCCCAGGCCATAAACAAAGATATCCAGCACCCTTTCAGCCGTTATGCGCGGGTCGAGCTGACGCAGTGAACCAGCCGCCGCATTGCGTGGGTTGGCAAAAAGCGCTTCTCCCGCCGCCTCCCGCTGCCGGTTGAGACGATCAAACTCCCGGCGCGGCAAATACACCTCGCCCCGGATTTCGAGCAAGGCTGGCGGTGGCCCCTCTGTGGTCAATACCAGCGGCACTGAGCGGATGGTCCGGACATTCACCGTCACATCCTCACCAAACGCGCCGTCGCCACGAGTCGCCGCCCGCACCAGTCGGCCGTCCTCATAGATCAGGTTAACCGCCAATCCGTCGATCTTCAGTTCCACCACATATTCGACCTGTTCGCCGTCCAGCCCGCCACGCACCCTGGCGTCAAACGCTTTCAGTTCCTCGGCGGAAAAAGCGTTTCCCAGACTGAGCATCGCCGAAAGATGAGGCACCCGGCCAAAACCTTCCGCTGGCGCACCACCCACCCGACGGGTAGGCGACTCATCTGTCGACAACTCAGGATAGGCGGCCTCAATCGCAATCAGCTGACGGAGCAGAACGTCAAACTCAGCGTCTGATACCTCCGGCGCGTCAAGCACATAGTAACGGTGATTATGGCGGTTGATAACTAGCCGGAGATCCTCGGCCGCGCGAGTGGCTTCGGCCAGGTTGGCCGGTACTGCCTGCGACATTATTTTCACTCCCAATTTGAAATTAGATCCGGTTCAAAGGGGCGAATTTCGCCATCAACTGTCGAATACCCATGCCGGGAAACGCCACTTTGACCTCAAGGTCATCGCCCTTTCCGCGCACTTCCACCACTGTACCGCCGCCCCATTTGGCATGTTCGACTTTGTCCCCAGCCTTCCAGTCGGTGACGGCTGGCCGCTGAGCCGGTTGCTCGCTGCTCAGCCCCGGCAAAGGACTCTGCGGTCGGCTTGGTGCCGGGCGGAGAGCCTGGCTATAGCGATCCTGCTTGATAACAGGTTTAATAACTTGTTTTTCAATCAATTCCTCGGGGATTTCCACCAAAAACCGTGATGGCGGGTACACTACAGTATTACCGTAGATAGTGCGCATTCTGGCGTTAGTAACGAACAGTTTCTGGCGGGCGCGGGTAACACCCACATAACAGAGCCGCCTTTCCTCCTCGACTTCGGTTTCGCTCATCAATGTCCGGGAGTGAGGGAAAATGCCCTCTTCCATACCAGCCAGGATGACCAGCGGAAATTCCAGCCCCTTGGCAGAATGAAGCGTCATCAACGTGACCTTTTCATCCGACGTTTCAGCCATGTCAATATCAGCCACCAGCGCCACATGATTCAGGAAATTCTCCAGATTATCTTCCATTCCTTCAATAGCGAACTGCTTGGCCACACTTAAAAACTCTTTGAGATTTTCGACCCGGGCTTCAGCCTGGGGTGTCTGTTCAGTCTCAAGCTCTGCCAGATACCCGGAGTCCCGCATGACAGTATCGATAAGCGTGTTCATCGGCAGTACATCCCGTTTGGCTGTGAGCTTAAAAATCAATTCCGCCAACCCTTCCAGCTGATGCCTCGCCCTGGCCGTCAGCCCAGGCACTGCGTCAGGATTGGATACCGCGTCGAACAGGGAAACGTTTGCCTCTGCGGCGTAATCGCGCAGGCGGCTGATACTGGTGTCGCCGATGCCGCGGCGGGGAACATTGATAATCCTGAGCAGGCTTACGCTGTCCGCCGGATTAAAGATTACCCTGAGATAAGCTAAAATATCCTTGATCTCTTTGCGTTCGTAAAACTTCAAGCCGCCGACAATCGTATAAGGAACGCCGCTGTATAGGAAGGCTTCCTCAATAGCCCGCGACTGGGCATTGGTGCGGTAAAGCACTGCCATGTCGCGGTATGCCCTGCGGTAGATAGTATTTTGCTTGAGCATCGTCTCGGCAATAAAGCGCGCCTCGTCCCGTTCATCATTCGCCAGATAGTGAATAATGAGATCGCCTGCCGGATTCTCGGTCCATAGCGTTTTTGGCTTGCGGTCAAGATTATTGGCGATAACAATATTTGCCGCCTCCAAAATATTCTGAGTGGAGCGATAATTCTGTTCCAGTTTGATTACCCTGG
>Ga0364910_1267_pt1 | contig 9355 bp, 10 predicted proteins | sample SorcelJu500001C4_3_FD_206970 | JGI IMG/M metagenome (GOLD analysis project Ga0364910, IMG submission 206970) | Enriched cells from Trout Bog Lake Hypolimnion, Wisconsin, USA - BchlTB.June25.5000.01.C4 | ecosystem: Environmental > Aquatic > Freshwater > Lake > Hypolimnion/Profundal zone | place: USA...
TGTCCGCTGAGTTTCAGAGCAGTCTTTCTAAGGTGATTTCCCTCTATGGAGAGGGAAATACTGCATTTCTTATAAAAGAGTGTCTAAAAAAAATGGCACCGGAAATTAAACTGGTAAAGAAGTTTTACGATATTGAGTAATCACTTGATTATCTTGATGAAAGTCAGGTGCTGACATGGAGGTCGACAGGATGATCATTGAGAAAGTAGCATGCGATCAGCGGCGGTATTTCCGCAGGATGTGTTATTTCACCAGTGCGCGGGAGGCGACGTTCGCCGTTTTGCAGCATCATATGAAGGGGCACTCCGGTCAGATTCTGTTGCCAGCCTATATTGGCTGGAGCAGCCGGGAGGGCTCGGGGGTTTTCGATCCGATCCGTAAATTGGGTCTGAAGTATGAATTTTACGCGATGGATCGTGAACTGCATATTGATGTGGCTGATTTGGAAGCCAAACTGGACAGGGCCAAGGTGCTGCTGATTATCCACTATTTCGGCTGGCCTGACCCGCGGTTGGCCGAGGTGATCGCCATGGCGCGCAGCAAAGGAGTCGCTGTCATTGAGGATGCCGCTCATGCCCTTTTTTCCAGTATTATCGGGGGCTGTTGCGGTTCACTTGGCGATGCGACTTTTTATTCGTTGCATAAGATGCTGCCGCTGCCGAGCGGCGGACTTTTGCAAATCAACAACCCGGAATGGGCAAATGATTTCCCGGCCGCTGGCAGTCCGGCGGAATATGTTGATATGCCTCTGCAGTATAATTTATGCACTGTTGCTCAGCGCAGATTGAATAATGCCATGACTCTAGCGGAGCTTGTTGCCCCGCTTGCTGGCAAGGTTACACCACTTTGGCCAAAGACGCCGCCGGCAGGAGTATTTCCCCAGACTTTCCCCGTGCTTGTTGCTGACAACCTGCGGGACCATCTCAATTTCGGCCTGAACGGGGTTGGCTTTGGGTCGGTTAGTTTGTATCACCAGTTGATCGATGAAATAGGGGCTGCCGATTATCCCCGGTCGCACTGGCTGGCTGACAATATTTTAAATTTGCCGGTACATCAAGATTGTAGCCCGGAGGAACTGGTATTAATGGTGGGCCAAATGCAGAGGTTGCTTGGATTAGGCTAAAATTATGAAAAGGTGAGTAGGTGACTGCGATGGACAGAGTATTTATCATTGCCGAGGCCGGCGTGAATCATAACGGTTCAGTCCAAATGGCGCTTGATTTAATCGCTCTGGCGGCAGAAGCCGGAGTTGACGCTGTTAAGTTCCAGACTTTTAAAGCTGAGAAGGAAATCAGCCGATTTGCGCCTAAGGCTGAGTATCAGTTGGCGACCACCGATCCTGGAGAAACACAGCTGGAGATGGCCAAAAAACTGGAATTTGACCAGGTTGTGCACCGCCGACTGATTGAACATTGCCAAGATTGTGGGGTCTCGTTCTTGTCTGCTCCGTCAGATCTGGACAGCCTCGATTTGCTGACTAAGACTTTAGATTTGCCGTGCATCAAAATTCCGTCCGGTGAGGTAACCAACGGGCAATTGCTGTTACGGGCGGCCGCCAGCGGAAAAGCGGTTATTCTTTCGACAGGAATGAGCACTATCGGTGAAGTGGAAATGGCTCTGGCGGTTCTTGCTTATGGTTATAGCCAGCTCCAGGAGCCACCATCACCAGAGGCTTTTCGGCGAGCTTACTGTTTGCCAGAAGGCCAGGCAAAGCTTGCGGCTAATGTGAGGTTGCTGCACTGCACAACTGAGTATCCGACCCCTTACGGGCAGGTTAATTTGCGGGCAATGGATTCGCTGCAGCAGGCGTTCGGTCTGCCGGTCGGCCTTTCCGATCACACGGAGGGAACGGCTGTTGCCATCGCCGCCGTGACTAGAGGGGCTTCAATTATCGAAAAACATTTTACTTTGGATAAGAGTCTTCCGGGGCCGGATCATCAAGCGTCTCTCTCTCCACAGGAACTGAAGGAGATGGTGAATGCCATCCGCCAGGTGGAGGAAGCGTTTGGTTCAGGGGTCAAGGTTCCTGCTCCGGCGGAGATAAAAAATATGGCGGTGGCCAGGAAAAGCTTGGTTGCTGCCGTGTCTATCATGGCAGGAGAGGTTTTCTCACTGGAAAATTTAACTGCCAAAAGACCGGGTACAGGTATTTCGCCGATGTTGTACTGGGATTATCTAGGCAAGAAGGCAACGCGAAGTTACCAACCGGATGAGCAAATCGACTGAAGGAGATCAATTGTGGATACAACCTTTCTGCGGGTTCTGGACGGCACGCTGGATAATGACCGGGAGACCTGGCGACAGTTATGGCAGGAGTGGCCTGACCGTGAGGTGTTCGCTAATCCGGACTATGTCCAGTTAGTGGCCAAGCCTGGTGAAAAGGCGGCTTGCGCGGTGTATAAGGATGAGGCCGGGTCGGTTATGTTCCCGCTCATTATCCGGCCGATCCGCCGAGAGGTCTGGGCGGAGGACAGCAAAGAATTATTCGATTTGACCACGCCCTACGGATATGGTGGACCATTTGTCCAGGGGCGGCCGTATGACGCCAGGTTCTGGGCGTTGTTCAGCCAGTGGGCGAGGCAGCGGCAACTGGTGTCTTTATATACCCGTCTTACGCTTTTTCCAGAGGATATTTTGGCGTTTGAGGGCAACATGATTGTTGTTTCCCACAACGTTGTCCGCTCGCTGGAGCCTTCAATCGAACAGATATGGGCGGATTATGAGCACAAGGTACGGAAGAATGTTAATAAAGCAAGCCGTTCAGGGTTGACGGTAAACGTTGACCTTACTGGTGATAGGCTACAGGAGTTTTTGGCCATTTATCACGCGACTATGGAACGCCGCAATGCTGATGAGTACTACTTTTTTTCGGCAGAGTTCTTTCAGAAGATTGTCGCCAGTATGCCGGGAAATTTCGCGTTTTTTTATTGTGACAAGGATGGAATTGCCGTTTCGGTGGAACTTGCTCTGGTCACGGAATCACGCATTTATTCGTTTTTAGGTGGGACGCTACCAGATTTTTTCCCGCTACGGCCGAATGATCTGTTAAAACATGAGATGATTGTTTGGGCAAAGAGCAATGGGAAAAAAGAATTTGTTCTTGGTGGTGGACAGACGGAAGATGACGGGATATTCCGTTACAAAGTGGCTTTTGCCACGCAGGGAATAGTGCCCTATTGTATCGGCACGAAGGTATTTGATATGGCGAATTATGATTATCTCTGTCAGGTCCGCAAACGGTATGAGGAAAAGCAGGGGCGAGAGTGGGATGTGCGCCCGGATTATTTTCCGGCTTACCGCTGGTAGCATTGGAGGGAAAGAAATGGCATGGGATGAAGTCTGGGAGAATGTATTTGCCAGTCAGGAGTGGGGAAAGTACCCCAATGAGGATTTAATTCGCTTCGTGGCCAGGAATTTTTACTGCGTGGGCAACCGGCGGGACGTGAGGATACTGGAAGTTGGCTGCGGACCGGGCGCCAACTTATGGTATATTGCCAGGGAAGGATTCAGCGTGTATGGTATCGACGGATCAACGGCCGCCATTGAGAATGCCAAACGCCGCCTGGATAAGGAACTGCCTGGCTGGCAGGGAGAGCTCAGGGTCGGCGATATCATCAAGTTGCCTTTTGCTGCCGATTATTTTGACGCGGTAATCGATAACGAGGCCATTTATTGCAATTCATTTGAAGATGCAAAGCAGATTTACAGCGAAATGGCGCGGGTGACTAAACCAGGGGGCAAATTGTTTTCTCGTACTTTCGCTGCCGGAAGCTGGGGCGACCAGACCGGCCAAAACGTCGGCCACAATGCCTGGCTGACAGCAGAGGGCCCAGCACAGAATAAGGGGTACACAAGATTCACGGATAGCGGGGAAATCAAGGATTTGATCGCCGGTTTCACCCTCGATAGTGTAGAATTGTTGAGTCGCACGGAAAATAACGGTCGAAACTGTATCAAAGAGTGGATTATCATCGGCCGAAAGTAGGCGAGGGGCACATGGAAGAGTTGCTTGTTCAGTATCTGGAGAAGTTTTTGCAGGGCTACATGTTCAGTTATCCTCAAGAGTTGGTCAAGGGGTTGGGGCGATTTTTGCCGCGAATTCTGGACGATTTCGGTGTGGACATTGGTAAGCTCGGGTATAGGCTTAATGATTGCGACGGGGCTGGGCAGTTGTTTTCGATTATTCAGGTAAGCGCTCCGCTGGAGGCCATTTTCTATTATCGTCTGGAGCGGGCGATATTTCTGGAAGAACCCGAACATCCGGCATTGCCGTTTATTGCCAGCCTGATGCGTTTGAAGACTGGGACGGAATTATACTATAGCGCAAGTATCGGCTCCGGTCTGGTGGTGGCTCATGGCGTGGGTGCGGTGGTTGGACCACGCCATGTGATTGGGCGCAATTTCACTATTTATCAGGGGGTAACCATTGGGCAGTCCCGAGCGTATGCTCAGCACGAGTTTGTAACTATCGGCGACGACGTGACGCTGTTTGCCGGCTCCAAGGTTCTGGGCAAGGTTCGTGTTGGCGACGGGGTCCAACTGGCTGCCAATTCGGTGTTGATGCGGGATGCTGATTCTTATTCACTTTATGCCGGGGTTCCGGCTTGCAAGGTTAAAGAACTACCCGGTCCGGAGAATAAAACATGCTAAGGGGGAGAGCTCTACATGAGTGACTGGAGAGAGGTTTTTATCTCGCCTGCCACCCCTATCGTTGCCACGCTCAGGATGATTGATTCCACAGCTCTGCAAATTGCCTTGGTCGTAGACGAGAACAATGCTTTTTTGGGGACGGTAACTGACGGCGATATCAGACGGGGAATATTAAAGGGTTTTTCATTGGATGATCCGGTTTCGAATGTGATGAACACTTGTCCTACGGTGGCCAAGATCAATGACAGCCGGGAAACTATTCTGGCTATTATGAAAATTAAGCACCTGCGGCATATTCCCGTTGTCGACGAAAGTGGAGCGATTATCAATCTAGAGACGATTGATGATCTGATTCAGACAAGGGAGTGCTCTAATCCTGTATTGTTGATGGCCGGAGGCATGGGAAGCCGGTTGCACCCGCTGACCGAGCAATGCCCGAAGCCGCTGCTGAAGGTGGGCAAGAAACCAATTCTGGAAACAATTTTGGAAAGCTTTATTGAGCACGGCTTTCGGCGATTTTACATTTCGGTTAACTATATGGGGGAAATGGTGGAGAACCATTTCAAGGATGGATCCAAGTGGGGAGTGGAAATCCAGTATGTCCGGGAGACCCAGCGGATGGGTACAGCCGGGGCACTTGGGTTGATAGGCGACCAAATTCGTGAACCCATTCTGGTGATGAACGGAGATTTGTTGACCAAAGTCAACTTTCAACAATTGCTTGATTTTCATCAGGGACAGCGGGTTCAGGCCACGATGTGCGTACGGGAGTATGAGATGCAGGTTCCATTTGGCGTTGTGACGTTAGGCAATGATCGATTGCAAAAGTTGCAAGAGAAGCCGATACAGAAGTATTTCATTAATGCCGGAATATATGTTCTTGAGCCTGATGCGGTTAGTTTGATTCCGCGTGACGCTTTTTTCGATATGACTCAGCTGTTCAATAAATTGCTTGATTTTCACTGCGATATAGCTGCTTTCCCGATCAGAGAGTACTGGATCGATATCGGTCAGATGCCGGATTTCGAACGAGCTAATCTCGAATTCCGACGTTTTTTTACGAAAACTATCGAAGCAGGCGATGGGAGCGAGTGCGATGCTTGACGGTAAGACATTTCTAGCCATCATTCCGGCACGGGGCGGTTCTAAGGGAGTATTACGCAAGAACATAAGAACAGTGGCTGGGAAGCCACTCATAGCCTGGACGATTGAAGCGGCCCAAAAATCGCTGCTGCTTGACCGGCTGATTCTTTCTTCTGACGATGAAGAAATTATCAGCGTTGCTTCAGCGCTGGGCTGCGATGTTCCTTTCGTCAGGCCGGCGGAATTGGCCAGGGATGATACGCCGGGAATTGACCCGGTTCTTCACGCTCTGGCGGCACTGCCTGAAAAGTATGACTATGTGGTGCTGCTGCAGCCTACGTCACCACTGCGTTCGTCTGAGGATATCGATGCAGGTATCCGGTTTTGCCTGAAGCAATCTGCCAAGTGCTGCGTTTCGGTTGTCGAGTCGGCGAAGCATCCTTATTGGATGTTTACTATGGATATGAACGAGCATTTGTTGCCGGTTATCCCTGCCGAAGAGCGGCCGACCCGCAGGCAGGACCTTCCTCAGGCGTATGTGCTGAATGGGGCGCTGTATATCGCTGAGTGCCAATGGTTAGCGGAGCATAAGAGTTTTATATCGACTGAGACGATCGGCTGTGAAATGCCGACGGAACGGTCCTTTGACATTGATTCTGAACTGGATCTTTCCATCGTTGACTTTCTTCTTGCTGGGCGGTAAATGAAAAATATTCACTCAAGCTATAAAGTTTTACCGAAAATATGTCGATAGTACTATTGAAGTAATATTTTGCGAGGTGATTCACATGGACGTGAAATTGGCAAACCTTTCAAGTCCTGCCGCCGATTACGTGAGTAATCAGTCAACCACGAACAGCGTGCCGGACTCGGATGGTGGAAAATCGAGTGGTGTTCAAGCCACGAAACCGCAGGATGCGGCTCGCTCGGATTCCAATAGTGTCACTCAGACGAAGGCCACAGAGCCGAAAAAAGAACTGACGCGGGATGAGACCGATTTGTTGACAGAGACGCTCAACAAATTCATGGATTCGATGAACGCCAAGTTGCAGTTCGTTGTTCATGACAAGACCCATAGACTGATGGTTCAGGTAGTGGACCCGGAAACCAACAAGGTTCTTAAGGAGTTTCCGCCGCATGAGCTACTCGATACCATGGCAGCCATCAGCGACTATGTCGGTACTTTGTTGGATAAAAAGGTATAATTGCTGAGTAGGATGATTTGTAGGGGGGCTTTATCATGGCAGTGTCAAGAACGTTTGGGTTATCAGGCTCTGGTATCGACGTTGATTCGATGGTCAAGCAGTTGATGACGGCCAAACGCCTTCAGTATGCCAATTTATATCAGAGTCGCGATTTACTTACCTGGAAGAAGCAAGCGTATAACGATATATATAATCAGGCGACAAGTTTCAGGAAAACCCTGACCAGTTATGAATTGTCCAGCGCTTTGTCGATTAAGACGGTGTCTTCGACGAATACCGCGGCAGCCACGGCCACGGCTACTGCCGATGCCGTCAATGTCAGCCACTCGCTGAATGTTACCCAGCTGGCTACTGGCGTGACGATGACAAGTACCGGCAGTATCACTGCTTCGGGAAACCAAAAAGATACTCTTGCCGATCAGTTTGGACTGGCGGCTGGTAAGTTCAACCTCAAAATCACGAATGGTTCATCTACGGCGACAATCGCGGTTGATCCTGCGGGAAGCATCAACGACTTCATTACTCAGGTCAACCAGTCGAACACTAATGTCACCGCTAACTATGACGCAACGCTGGACAGGGTGTTTTTCTACACCACCAACACCGGGGCCAGCGCTGGCATAAGTTTTGCTGGCAGCGACGCGGCGGGAAGCAGTTTTGTCGCCAATAACCTGAAACTGTCCACAGTGTCGCAAGTTTTACCCACCACCAGTGCCGCCGTGGCGGTAGATCCCACCCAGACGCTGGCCAGCTTGTTCGGGACGACCGGTTCTTTCAATATCAGCATCGCCGGTGCGGCAGCGCCGGTGACTATCAATGCCACCGATACCCTGAATACCGTTATGTCCAATATTAATGCCGCCGCCGGCGGCAACGCGAATCTTACTTATGATGCGGTTGCGAAAAAGTTTACCCTTAACGCCACCAGCGGCACGCTGGACCTTACTGGCAGCGACCAGGCCGCCTTTGATTTTTTGTCCGGCGATCTCGGACTGAACGTCAATTCGGGAAAGGGAACGGATTCTCAATTTACTCTCGATGGCGTTAATTTATCTGAAGCGACCAATGCTTTCCAGATTTCCGGCGTCAGTTACAACTTGGCCGGGCTGGGTTCAGCGACACTCAATGTGGCCAACGATACCAGTAAGATTGCCACAAGCATCCAGAGTTTCGTCGATCAATATAATAAATTGCTGGATGCCACTAATGCAAAACTGGCTGAGCATCAAGACCGGAACTACCCGCCGTTGACCGCTGATCAAAAGAGCAGCATGACAGCCACGGACATCACCAACTGGCAGATCAAGGCTCAGACCGGCCTGCTGGAGAATGACGATATGCTGGGCGGAATGGTCGACAGTATGCGTAACGCGGTGGCGGCACCGATTACCGGCTTGACTGGTATTTATAACAGTGCGGCTTCTATCGGGATTACCTCCGGCGACTATACCGAAAACGGCCATCTTTATCTTGATACTACAAAATTGACAGCTGCTCTGAACGCCGATCCCAACGCTGTACTCAAAATCTTTGGAACGAGCGGTAATGCGTCGGACAGCCAAAACGGCATCTCATTCCGGTTGGCTAATGTAATTGATAATACCAACAAGATGATAACCGCCGAGGCTGGAGTCGACGCCCTTGTGGACGATCAGAGCAATCTCAGCCTGGAGATCAATGACTATAGTGCGACGATTAAAACCACTGAAACTAATTTGTCAAATGACCAGGATCAGTACTACAACGAGTTTACCCAGATGGAGACGTATATTCAGAAGATGAACTCCCAGAGTTCGTGGTTGTCGCAGCAGTTTGGCGGCAGCAGTAGTAGTAGCAGCGGTTGATTAATTGATCATATCTGAGATAGGGGAGGATTATTTATGGATGCGGCTGCATCGGCCAATGCGTATAAGACTCAACAGATCATGACGGCGTCTCCGGAAGAGTTGACGTTGATGTTGTATAATGGCGCCATCCGGTTTGCCAATGAAAGTATTCAAAGCATAGACGCCGGCAATTATGAAAAGGCGCATCACGCCAACATCAAAGCTCAGAATATCATCCATGAGTTTATGGTTACTTTGGATATGCAGTATGATATTTCCAAACAGCTTATTGCGCTGTATGACTTTATTGAGTACTGTCTGATTCAGGGTAATATAAAGCGGGACAAAACTAATGTTATCCAGGCGCGGGACCTGCTGACCGGGCTTCGGGACGCTTGGTTTCAGGCGATGAAGCAGACCCATATGGCCCAGGCGGTGGGGAAATGAGCGATAGTGACTTGTCTTCGGGGCAAATGTGGGAAGACTATTTGTTTTTAACCCGGGAAATGGGCAAGTTTTTGCTGAAGGGCGATCTGGATATGTTTTCTACTCTCTTGGGGCAAAGGGATAAGCTGCAATCGTTGTTGAATA
>Ga0364910_1199_pt3 | contig 9312 bp, 4 predicted proteins | sample SorcelJu500001C4_3_FD_206970 | JGI IMG/M metagenome (GOLD analysis project Ga0364910, IMG submission 206970) | Enriched cells from Trout Bog Lake Hypolimnion, Wisconsin, USA - BchlTB.June25.5000.01.C4 | ecosystem: Environmental > Aquatic > Freshwater > Lake > Hypolimnion/Profundal zone | place: USA...
GCATTACGCCGGGAGAAAAATCGGGGGAGCTGGCGTCAAACTGATTGTCCACCGGCACGATTTTCATCGTCGCATCCTGGGACGGCACCCGTTTGATTTGCTCCAGGGCCTGTTCCAGGTCGCGCAGGTTCAGAATATCCCCCGCTCGGCAGGGAAAAGCAGTTTGCCAGTTGCGCTTAGCGCTTCCTTCCGCCAGCCGGATCTGTCCTATTCTTCCGGGAACGAGCGCCAGTGTCAGCACGCCGCTGCCCAGGTCTTGCTCCGGTACGCTAATCCGGGTGGTGATATAGCCCCGGTCAATAAAAGCGTTGGTCAGCCGGTGGACAATCAGTTTGACGCCAGCTCCCCCGATTTTTCTCCCGGCGTAATGCTGCAGCAGCTTCTCGGCCCAGGGAAATTTTCCGGTGCTATCGCCGCTGAGTACCACGGTGTTTATCATAAAGGCCGGTGTTTCATCTGGCAGGGAAAAATCTTCAGTCTGCGTAGTTTTCTGCTGCAAAAAAACATCCTTTTGCTGGGAGCGCTGCTGGCGCTCTGCGGCATCCTGGCTGCTGCGGATATTATGCTCCTCATGGTTTGGGTCAATCGGCACTGCGGCCGAGGCAACCGCCATACTAATACTGGCAGCTAACCAAAGCGGCAGGAGGCAGTAACATATTCTCTTGCCAATCCCCGCCTGCCATGCAAATAACATTAGTTGACTCCTTATCGAGACAATTTACCAGTAATCCTATTAATTGTCCTATTGTTTTAATTATAGAAACTATTGACCACAAAGAACATAAGGCAATAGTCTTATTCTTCCAGCCCCACCTAGGACTTTAGTAGGAGATTTTTAGGCCGATTGAGAAACCGAAAATTTTTTATTATCCATATATATCTCAGACAGGCTTATTGGTCGCCTGTTTTTTTCGTGATTTTCAGACTCCGGCGAAAGGAAATCTTTTGTCGAAAACCGAATTAATACCCTACCTTATTACAGAAAGCGAGAGATTGGATTGCTCAAAACATGGTTCTTGGCCCTGAGGCCCTGGTCTTACACCGCATCAGCTATCCCGGTGGCTCTTGGCACAGCCCTGGCAGCCGAACAAGGCAGCTTCAGCGCCGGGCTGTTCCTGCTGACCCTTATTGGCGGAATTGCCGTCCACGCCGGCACCAACCTGATCAACACCTACGGTGATTATATCTCCGGAGTTGATACAGTGGAATCGTCACCAACCGCTCCCCAGCTGGTTGATGGAACCCTTAGCCCCGCTGCCATGAAAAAAGCGGCGCTGCTTTGCTTTACACTGGCAGCGATAATCGGTCTGGAGTTGGCCGCGCTAAGAGGCTGGCCAATCCTGGTCGTCGGCCTGATCGGCCTGATCGGAGGCTATGGCTACACCGCCGGACCGGCCTACAAATACACTGGTCTGGGGTCAATCATGGTTTTCTTCCTCATGGGCCCGCTCATGACCTGGCCGGCCTATTTCATCCAGACAGGTCACTACAGCTGGCTGCCGGTATGGGTTTCACTACCTGTCGGGTTTCTTGTCGCCGCCATCCTGCATGCCAATGATCTACGGGATATCCCCTCTGACCGCAAGGCCGGCATCCTGACCCTGGCCCTCATTCTCGGCCTGCGCCGCAGTATGACCTTATACTTCAGTCTATATGTAGCTTCTTTCATCTGCCTGGCCCTGCTGGTGCTCGCCTCCCTCGTGCCCTGGACGGCGGCCCTGCCGCTGGTGCTTGTCCCGGCGACGCTAAAGATGTTCTCCCTGGCCAGGAACGCAGCGCAAGGCTCCCGGCCAGCGATGCTGTCGCTTGAAGGCAAGGCCGCCCAGTTACACTTTCAGTTCGGTCTGCTGCTGGTGGCCGGACTCGCCCTTCAGCCCCTGATAAAGCTGTGGCCAATATGAACAAAAAACCCGGCGTCCTCCCGATACTTGGCAGCGTCTGTCTGGCCTTCGTTTTCTGGTATTTTGTCTTCTGCTCCGGAATTATTAACTTCTGGCTCGGCATGTCTGTCGCGGTGACCATACTGTCGCTGATCGCTTACCGTTATGGCGGTCCCGTACTGAAAAGAAGCGAATTCACCGTCGCCAATCTTTTGCGGGGCCTGTTGGCAGCCGCTGTTTTGTACGCCATCTTCTGGGTCGGCAACTTCCTGTCCCAGAGCATTTTTCTATTTGCCAAACCACAAGTATCCGCGATTTACGACATCCGCAGCCAAGCCCACCCCGCCCTTATCGCGCTGGTTTTGCTATTCGTCACCAGCCCCGGCGAGGAGTTCTTCTGGCGCGGCTTTCTGCAGCGCTGGGCCATGGACAGATTCGGCCCGTTCACCGGCTGGCTGGCCGTCAGCGGCGTCTACTGCGCCGTCCATATTGTCTCCGGCAATACCATGTTGATTCTGGCTGCGCTGGTAGCCGGCCTGTTCTGGGGCTGGCTGTACCGGCGGACCGGCAGCCTGCTGGTCTGCATGCTGTCCCACGCCCTCTGGACTGTCACCATCTTTGTTCTCTTTCCAGTACTATAACTGACTGCTATACAAAAAAAGTTCGCAAAAACCCGCTTTCAAGCCCAAGGGCTGGTAAGCGGGTTTCTATGTTTCCAAAAAATTCCTTTTAAAAAACGCCCCTTATTCCGAAAGTTGGCCCCGCCAAAGTAAATCCGTCCAGGCGCGAGCCATGGCTGTTCTGGCTGTTTTCAAACCGGATTGTCCGGAAGCCAAACAAAATCCGCGCGGCATCGCCAGGACCCAGGGGAAAACTCAGCCCAGCCTCGGCATCGACAAAGAACGGCCGCCCGCTGAAAGCCAGGCCGGATATCTGCACATACCCTTTCGTTCCATGTTTGGACCCCGTTTCATACACCACGCCCAACGTCGGCGCCGTTTCCCGCGAATACCAAGCCTCCTCGGAAATCACCGGTGTACTGCCGGAAATCGTAGTAGACAGTCTGGCGGTGGCGCCAATTGTCGCCGTATTGATGTTCAGCATCATCCCCCAGCGGCTGGACGGGGTAATGTGGAAATAACGGACAATTCCGATTTTCCAGTAGGCCAGATCCATATTGCTGACAAGGTGATAGTTTACTGTCCGCGGAAACCAGCCGCCAATCAGCACCTCTTGCGAGCGGGTCGCATCGCCCAGATAGCTGCCGTCAAAATAGTCGGCTCGTAAATGCGTCCGGTCATCCAGCCGCCAGTCCAGCCTTTTCCAGGAAAGCTCCGTATTCATGATCCCGATGTCGTTCTTCAAATCAACGGTAGTCACGCTGCTGCCTTTCACATACCGGCCATTGGCCGATATATTGCCCATCCATGTCCCGCTGTCCAGACAAAGCGCATCACTGCCGGACGCCAGGCATAGCGCCGCTGGCGCGGCCATCAGCAAAGCGATGACCGCGCCAACAATAATTTTTATTCCGTTCATAATTACCGCCGTCGGCACCTTAAACTTTCTTCGTCTGTTGCCAGGTAAGACTGTTGTCCACGCTCCATGATGTACTGTCGCTAGACAGGAAGAAGGTTGGCTTGTAATCACTACTAGTAAAGTATCCTTGAACGCACACCACTTCATCAGTCATGTCCAGCCTGGAGTTATACAGGGAAACAATCAGGTCCTTACCATCGCTGCTCTTGCTTAGCGTGGTTTCACCCAGCAACGCCGCTTCTGTAACATCCTTCGACATCACGATCTTGTCGTTGTGGTTGTCGCTGTCGCTGGTGATGGTGTTGAGATTATTACTCAGGGTATCGCCTGCGCTGCCGAGGTTCCAGTCTTTGCCCCAGATATTAGAGTTTAAGTAGTAGACGTCATTGCCTGCCCCACCGGACAGAGTGTCATTGCCGCCGCTCATCATCAGGACATCGGAGCCATCCCCGCCGGTGACTAAGTCGTCGCCGTCCCCGCCAGTCAGAATGTCGTCTCCAGAACCACCGGCGATGCTGTCGTTGCCTGAGCCGCCGTCGATGACGTCGTCACCGCCCATGCCGGAAAGGATATCATTGCCGCCGGCGCCTTCGATGAATTCGTTGGCCGAAGTTCCGGTCATAGTGTCGCTGTCGCTGTAGCTACCCATCATCACGCTAAAGGCCAGATCGACGTTGCTCCCGGCAAAGGCCCCACTGCCGGGGATCACAAGATCGAGCTTGTTGATCTGATAATCAGATCCCTTGTACCAATCCTTGATTGTAATTGAATCACGGGCATCCAGCGCCAACACCAGGTCATTGTTACTTTGCCCCATCGAAGGCGTAAAGCCGGTAAATAAGAGGTTCTCCATTGAATATGACCCGAGCTGGATCTTCAAGGTATCGTTATGATTGGCGATGCTTGAGTTAATCGTAGCCGCCCCTGACGTCCCGAGTACATAAGTATATACGTTGTTGTTTTTAGTCAGCGTAGAGGTGCTGGTACTATAAGCCTTCCACACCTGGTTAGTCGCATCCCATGTGTACTCCCCATCACCTTTAAAATTGAAATAAGTTTGGTAGCCGCTGGTCTTATTCCAGTCTTTAATCGTCAGGAACTGGGTATCATCCCCGAACCCGTCGTTCTCCGAGAGCACCAGATCGCTGCCCACTAATGTTGCGTCAATCATATCTTTCCCAGACCCGCTAATGGACACCATGTCTTTGGAGTTAAGCGAATCGCCGGTGATGATATTGTTCAGGCTGCTGCCGTCGAAATTCCCGAGCTTGAAATAATATATGTCGTTGCCCGAGCCACCTGTCATGGTGTCGTTGCCGCCGCCCCACTTCAAGACATCATTGCCTGCCCCGCCGTTCATCGAGACGTCGCCTATGCCGGCCAGCAGGATATCGTCGCCGCCCTGGCCGCTGAGAACATCGTTGCCGCCGCCTCCGAGGAGGATGTCACTGCCGGCACCGCCGGTGATGGTATCGTTGCCGTGCCCGCCGATCAGGATACTGCTGGTGCTGCCGGCGGTGATCGTGTCGTTTACGTTTAATGGATTTGCCATCTGCAGTTTGAAGGACATATTAAGGTTCGCAAAATCGCCCAAGGGATCAATCGACAGATCTATATTGCTCAGCCGGGAAGATGAACTTGTCGTCAGCCAACTCTGCAGTGTAATGCTCTGGTTGTCGCCGAAGCTTAGCACCTCGTCACCGAACCTGGTAGGGTTAGCGTCGAGACTCATTCCGCCCAGCTCATCCAGTATCGAGTATATGTTGCCTGCAGACATTTTCAGTTCCAGCGCGTCGCCGCCACCGGAGAGAGGATCGCTGACGATGGTGACATTTTGGCTGACTCCCAGATCATACACATAAGTGTTTTTGCCAGCCCCGCCGAGCAGTGTGTCGTTGCCTTCGCCGCCGAACAGCATGTCATTGCCGATGCCGCCGGTAATCACGTTGTCCAGACTGTTGCCCACCAGGTTGGCACTACCTGTGCCGTTATAAGTAAGGTTTTCAATATTATCCCCCAGCGTATACGCGGCCAGGGTTGTCAGCACCGTATCCGTTCCAGCAGCAGCTTCTTCGTTGATAACAACCCCGCTGTTTTTGACGATATAGGTGTCGTTGCCCGCCCCGCCTTCCAGGGTATCGTTGCCCCCGCCGCCGTTTAGGGTATCATTGCCGCTGCCGCCGGTGATGTAGTTTGCCAGACTGTTGCCTGTGCCGTTGAAATTGCCTGTTTCTTTATAGGTAAGGTTTTCGATATTGGCGCCCAGAGTGTATGCGAGCAGGCTTGTCAGCACCGTGTCAGTGCCACCCTTCACGGCTTCAGATATAACTACGCCGCTATTATAAATAATGTAGGTATCGTTGCCCGCCCCGCCGATTAGGGTATCTTTACCGCCACCGCCATCCAGCGTGTCGTCTCCGAGGTAACCTGTAATTACGTTGGCCGAGCTGTTACCTGTAAGGCTGATGCCAGCTGTACCGTTATAGGTCAAATTCTCGATATTGTCGCCCAGCGTGTATTCGGCAATACCGCTGGCGGCGGTGATAACTACCTTGTCGGTGCCGGCATTAGCGTCCTCATGTATTACTACGCCGGTGCTCCCGACAATATATGTATCATTGCCTGCCATGCCCATCAGTTTATCGCCGCTGTCGCCGCCGTACAATGTATCGTTGCCCACGCCGCCGGTGATAGTGTTTGTCAGGCTGTTGCCTGTGCCTGTAAAGTTGCCGCTGCCAGTGTAGGTAAGGTTTTCAATATTGCCCCCCAACGTGTACGCGGACAGAGTTGTCCGCACGGTGTCCGTGCCGTGGTTTACGTCTTCCGTGATGACTACGCCGGCATTGTTGACGATATAGGTATCGTTGCCGGTGCCGCTGCCACCTTCTAGGGTATCGTTGCCACCGCCGCCGTTCAGAGTATCATTGCCAAATCCGCCTCTGATCACGTTGGCCAGACCGTTGCCGACACCGTTGAAGTCGCCGGAAAGGGCGCCATAGTGTAGGTTCTCGATATTAGCCCCTAACGTGTAGGAGGACAGGCTTGTATACACGACATCCGTGCCGCCGCTCACGGCTTCAGTTATGACTACGCCGCTATTATAAACATCGTATTCATCGTTGCCGGCCCCGCCAATTAGAGTATCGTTGCCGCCATTGCCGAACAGCGTGTCGTTGCCGCGGTTAGCGGTGATGATGTTGGCCCCGCTGTTGCCGGTAAATCTGATACTATCTATGTCGTTACTGATCAGATTCTCGACATTGTTAGCCAGAGTGTAAGCTTTAATACCGCTAGTGGCGGTGATAACTACCTTGTCGGCGGTGCCCTCACCCGAATTCTCAGTTATTACTACGCCAGTACCCCCTACAATATAAGTGTCGTTGCCTGCCCTGCCGATAAGATGATCGCCAGCGCCACCATACAACGTATCGTTGCCCGTACCGCCAGTGATAGTGTTGATGAGGCTGTTGCCTGTGCCGGTAAAGTTGCCGCTACCGGTATAGGTCAGAGCAGACAGATTGTCCCCTAAGGCGTAGCTGACCAGGCTTGTCTGGACAGTGCCGTACCCGTAGTCGATGACCTTGACGCCGACATTGTTTACGATATAGGTGTCGTTGCCGTCACCGCCGATCAAGGTATCGTTGCCGCCGCCGCCAGACAGCGTGTCATTGCCAAGACCACCGCCGCTGAGGCTGTCAGCACCTTTGCCGCCAATGATGTAGTTGTCCAAAGCATTGCCGGTGCCGATGAATTTGCCGCTGCCGGTATAGGTCAGATTCTCGACATTGGGGTCCAGTGTGTAGCTGGTCAGGCTGGTTCTGATCGTGTCGGTACCTTCACCGCTATTCTCAGTTAGGACCACGCCGCTATTATTGACCACATAAGTGTCGTTGCCGATGCCGCCCACCAGCGTGTCGCTACCGCCGCCGCCCACTAGGGTGTCATTGCCGTCGAGGCCGGAAAGGCTGTCTGCACCTATGCCGCCGGTGATCAAGTTGTCCAGTTCATTGCCTAGACCTGTGAAAGTTGTTGTACCGGTATGGGTCAGATTTTCTATATTGGCGCCCAGGGTATATGCGCTCAAAGTTGTTGATACAGTGTCAGTGCCTTGGTCGGCATATTCGACAATTTTATCGCCAGCGGTTATGACGTACACAAAGTTGCCTTCCCCGCCGTACAGGGTGTCGTTGCCGATGCCGCCCACCAGCGTGTCATTGCCGCCGCCGCCATAAATGGCGCTGCTGCTGCTGCCCGTGGCATCAACATAGTTGTTCCCGTCGCCGGACCAGATATAATCGTCACTCGCCCCGCGGGCAAAAATTGTGTCGTTGCCCGCTCCGCCAATAATGGTATCGCTCATGCCGTTGTCCGAGTCGTCAATGTAGTTGTTCCCGTCGCCGGCGTCGATATAATCGGCATCCGCTCCGCCAACAAAAATTTTGTCGTTGCCTGCTCCGCCATTAATGGTTTCGTTTGCGCTGCTATTAGCCACAATATAGTTGTTCCCGCCGCCGGCGTTGATATAATCGGTACCCATTCCGTCAGAGCCGGCAAGAATTGTGTCGTTGCCCGCTCCGCCATTAATGGTGTCGTTTGAGTTGCTATTAGCCGTAATATAGTTGTTCCCGTCGCCGGCGTTGATATAAACGCCACTGGCTCCGTCAGCAAAGATTTTGTCGTTGCCCGCTCCGCCATAAATGGCATCGCCGTCGCCGCCGTACAATGTATCGTTGCCCACTCCGCCGGTAATGGTATTGGCGAGGCTATTGCCGGCCCCGATAAAGTTGCCGCTGCCGGTGTAGGTCAGATTTCCAATACCGTCGCCCAGAGTATAGGCGGCCAAAGTTGTCCGTACAGTGCCGTTACCGTTGTCGATGATCTTGACGCCGGCATTATTGACCACATAGGTATCATTTCCGTCGCCGCCGGCCAGAGTATCTTTGCCGTCGCCGCCGGCCAGAGTATCTTTGCCGCCGCCGCCCACCAAGGTGTCATTGCCCGCGCCGCCTGTGAGGCTGTCAGCGCCGGTGCCGCCGGTGATCACGTTGTCCAGGCTATTGCCTGTCCCTTTAAAGCCCACGCTGCCGCCGGTATAGGTCAGATTTTCGACATTATCGCCCAAAACATAGCTGGTAAGTGCAGTCTTTACCGTGTCGATGCCGCCACCGGCACCCGGGTCCTCAGTTATTACTACGCTGGTGCCTGCCACGATATAGGTGTCGTTGCCTGCCCCGCCGCTAAGCTGATCGCCATTGCCGCCGTACAACGTATCATTGCCGTCGCCGCCGGTGATGGTGTTGGCCAGGCTGTTACCTACGCCGGTAAAATTGCCTGTACCGATGTATGAAAGATTTTCCAGACCGGCTCCTAAAGTATAGCCGCTCAGAGTTGTCTGTACCTCGTCAGTGCCGCCGCCGTCGGTGATCTTCACGCCGGTGTTCCCGACGATATAGGTGTCGTCACCAATTCCGCCGATCAGAGTATCCTTGCCGCCCCCACCGTCGATGGTGTCATCACCAACTCCGACAGTAATGACATTGGCCAGGCTGTTACCGGTAAGACCGATGTAGGTAGTGCCAGTATAAGTCAGATTCTCGACATTGGCATTCAATGTGTAGGCGCCAATACCGCTAGCGTCGGTGATTATTACCGTGTCAGTTCCGCCATTCGCGGCTTCGACGACTTTGTCGCTGTCGAGGACATAGTAAGTATCGTTGCCTGCCAGGCCTTTCAAAGTGTCGCCACCACTGCCGTGGAGAGTGTCGTTGCCTGTTGTACCGAGTTTTTCTTCTCCTATAGCCACTTTATAAATCCCTCCCAATGTATCTTGTCCGACATAATTAGCTAAATTTTAACACATAATGGGCTTTTATGTCTTTTTTAATTCATTTTT
>Ga0364910_1270_pt1 | contig 9127 bp, 8 predicted proteins | sample SorcelJu500001C4_3_FD_206970 | JGI IMG/M metagenome (GOLD analysis project Ga0364910, IMG submission 206970) | Enriched cells from Trout Bog Lake Hypolimnion, Wisconsin, USA - BchlTB.June25.5000.01.C4 | ecosystem: Environmental > Aquatic > Freshwater > Lake > Hypolimnion/Profundal zone | place: USA...
GGCTGAGCAAGCCGGGGACTTTTTTAATTAAAGGCAAATCTGGGAGGGTCAATTCAGGATGAACGAAAAGTATGTTCCTAGTGGTGTGGAAACAAAATGGCAGCAAATGTGGGCTGAACAAAATGTTTTCAGCAGCGAAATCAATCGTCAGAAGCCGGAATATTATGTATTGGAGATGTTCCCTTACCCTTCCGGAAATTTGCATATGGGCCATGTCCGCAATTACTCTATCGGGGACGTACTTGCCAGGTTCAAAAAAATGCAGGGTTATAATGTACTGCATCCAATGGGCTGGGATGCCTTCGGAATGCCAGCTGAAAACGCTGCGATCAAAAACGGAATCCATCCGGCTGAGTGGACTTGGAGCAATATTGCCAACATGCGTCGGCAACAGCAGGAGCTTGGCCTCTCTTACGACTGGGACCGAGAAGTGGCTACCTGTCATCCTGGCTATTATAAATGGACGCAGTGGTTGTTTTTGCTGTTTTATGATATGGGTTTGGCTTATAAGAAGAAAGCTGCTGTTAACTGGTGCGAGGACTGCAACACTGTGTTGGCCAACGAGCAGGTAATCGACGGGCATTGTTGGCGATGCGATTCGGTTGTGGTAAAAAAAGAGTTGGAGCAGTGGTTTTTAAAGATTACCCAGTATGCCGACAGGCTGTTGGCCGATTTGGGCGAACTTAAAGGCTGGCCCGATCGGGTAAAGACCATGCAGGAAAACTGGATAGGCCGGAGCGTCGGGGCGGAGTTCGCATTCGATGTACCGGAAATCAGCGAAAAAATTGCGGTGTATACGACCCGTCATGATACTATTTTCGGGGTTACTTATATTGTTTTGGCACCTGAACATCCTTTCGTAGAAAAGTTGATCGCCGGTAAGGATAATGAACAAGCCGCGCGCGCCTTTGTTGACAGGGTGAGAAATCTGAATGAGATTAGTCGTACTTCCACTGATACTGAGAAAGAAGGCCTGTTCACCGGGGCTTACGCCGTGCATCCGATTACTGGAGAAGCTGTGCCGATTTGGATCGCCAATTATGTTTTGATGGAATACGGCACTGGTGCGGTTATGGGCGTTCCGGCCCACGACCAGCGGGACTGGGATTTTGCCGGCAAGTATAATTTGCCGAAACGGTTGGTCATTCAACGACCGGATGGCGGACTTGATATTGCGGCGATGACCGAGGCTTACGATGGACCAGGCGTAATGGTAAATTCCGGTGATTTTAACGGCATGGCCAGTGAATTGGGCAAAGATGCGCTTGCTGACTGGCTGGAAAGCCACGCTGTTGGCAAACGTCGGATAAATTACCGTCTCCGGGATTGGTTGATTTCCCGCCAGCGCTACTGGGGCGCGCCCATCCCGATTGTTTATTGTGATAAGTGCGGCGCCGTACTTGTGCCTAAAGATCAGCTGCCGGTGATGCTACCAGAAAATGTGCGCTTTGATACCGGGTCGGTTTCTCCTTTGGCGCAGGTGGCTGATTTTATCAATTGTACTTGCCCCAAGTGTGGTGGACCGGGTCGCCGGGAAACTGACACCATGGATACTTTTATTTGTTCGTCTTGGTACTATTTCCGCTATACTGATGCTCAAAACGCCGCACATCCTTTTGAATCCGCTAAGGCTAATTATTGGTTGCCTGTCGATCAATATATCGGCGGCATCGAACATGCGATTTTGCATCTTTTGTACTCACGGTTTTTCACTAAAGTGCTGAAAGATGCTGGGCTGATAAATGTTAACGAGCCGTTTAAAAATCTGCTGACCCAGGGAATGGTGATTAAAGACGGCGCCAAGATGTCCAAGTCGAAAGGCAATGTTGTGTCGCCGGAGGAGATTATCCGAAAGTACGGCGCAGATACTGCCAGGTTGTTCATTTTATTTGCCGCCCCGCCGGAAAGGGATCTGGAGTGGAGTGATCAGGGAGTTGAGGGCGCTTACCGGTTCCTCGGTCGGTTATGGCGGATTGTTGCGCATTTTGAACCGTTGATCAAAACGGCTGAGGGGAGCTATGATCCGGATAAGCTGAGTAAGCCCGAACGGGAGCTCAGGCGTGTCCTGCATGTAACTATCAGAAGGGTGACGGATGATATTGGCGAGAGGTTCAATTTCAATACCGCCATCAGTGCCATTATGGAGCTGGTGAATGCTTTTTACGCTTTTCGGGAACAGGAGGACAACCCGTCGCCGACACTTGTTCGCGAGGTCGTAGCGGGCCTGCTAAGGCTTTTGGCACCATTTGCGCCGCATATTACCGAAGAATTGTGGAATAGTGTTATCGCTTCAGACAGCGTGCATAAACAGCTTTGGCCGGAGTATGATTCCGGGGCTGTCAAGGTTGATGAAGTAGAAATAGTGCTACAGATTAACGGTAAGGTCAGGGATAAAATCGTCGTTCCAGTTGGCCTGGACGCTGCCAAACTTGAAGCTATAGCGTTTCAGCAGGAAAAGGTGAAAACATTGCTTGCCGATAAGCAGGTGGTAAGAGTGATTTGTGTGCCACAGAAGTTAGTGAACATTGTGATTAAATAATTCAGTTCGTAAAAATAATACTGTGATAGATTTAAGCCAGGAGACTGGCTTTTATTTTTTTTGTCTTGAGGATTATTTTGGGATTTAAGGTAGGAAATTGGAATATTGTGGCGAATAATAGTTGCAGCATGATTCAATTCGCCGGAGGGGTTGGAATGGACAAGCTGAAGAAGCGGGTAGCGGTTATAGCGTTTCTCGCCGCGCTGATTGTCATCGGCAGTTTTTATGGATCTTGGCAAAATAATGTCGTTCCGGAGTCGACGTCCGGCGGAAGGCAGCTGGATGGTTCCCGCCCTGCAAGTGCCGATTTGGTGCTTGTTTATATCAGCGGTGCAGTGAATAACCCGGGGGTATATAAATTAAAGCCAGGTAGCAGAATTATTGATGCTATTAAAACGGCAGGGGGACTTTCGGGGACGGCTGCAGGAGACAAAGTCAATCTTGCCCAATTGGTCAAGGATGGTATGCATATTCATGTTCCGGAAAAACCTAGCGTTAAACCGGCAAGAGCTTGCGTTAAGCCGGTAAAAAGAGTGATTGTAAGTTCTGCCGACACAGCGACAATGAACGTCAAGATAAGTATCAATACCGCCGATAAGACTGAACTGATGAAATTGCCGGGCATTGGACCGACACTGGCCGGCCGCATAATAACTTATCGCAAAGAGAAGGGGGAATTCCAGGTTATTGACGATGTTATGAAGGTCGTCGGTATCGGTGAAGCAAAGTTTAAAAAGTTAAAAGACAAAATAACAATATAGGTCTATGGTAGGCAGATACACTTTGACAGTGCCTGGCTGCCGGGAGTCTGCCCGGCGTCGTACGCTCGCAATTTATCTAATTTTTTAAAGAAGGTTTTGTTCTGCAGTAAAGCGAATGTTTTTTATATAGAAGTGCTAGGTTGCATTTGTCAAGATCTTCTTGTAGCCGAAGGGTAGCAAGGAATGCAGTTGTTAATAATAATTAACTAGAGAAAAGGGGGATGAATATGACTATTGATAAGAAACAGGGTATTTTGTTGGAATCAGGCACTAACGAATTTGAGATTGTGGAGTTCTCGGTTGGGCCGGTCACTTATGGAATTAATGTCGCGAAGGTTAGAGAGGTAATAAACTCACTTCCTGTTACTCAAATTGCCAATGCCCATTCCTATATTGACGGAATATTTAAGTTGCGGGGAAATGTAATACCGTTGGTAAATCTATCCAAGTGCCTGGGCACTGTCCAGACTGAAACCGACCAGAAGGTGATTGTCTGTGAAATCAATAAGATTTTGGTAGGATTCAAGGTGGATGCAGTTTACAGGATTCACCGCATTTCTTGGACCCAGCTGGAATCAGCTCCAGATGTTGTCGGGACAGATTTGGTTGTCGGCATTGTTAAGTTGAACGAAAAGTTGATAATATTGCTAGATTTTGAACGCATTTTGGCCGAAGTGAATCCGGAAATTAACAAAAAATTTGCGGACGTGCCGATCGCGTCACAGGATCTTGTACATCTTCGGCAGAACAAGACAATTCTGGTGGCCGAAGATTCCAGAATGCTAAGGGATTTGCTTGTTGCCACATTGCATACTTCCGGCTACAATATCATTGCTAATGAAAATGGACAGGTTGCCTGGGACAAGATCAGCGAGTTGCTCAGTGGACAAAAACCTTTGCCTGAACAGGTGCAGTTGGTTGTTACCGATATTGAAATGCCGCAAATGGACGGACATCATTTGCTGAAGAGAATTAAAGAAAATCCGCAGACGGAATATTTGCCGGTGGTTATTTTCTCGTCGCTGATCAACGGGGAGATGCGACTGAAAGGGGAAGCGCTCGGAGCAGCAGCCCAGATTACCAAACCGGAAATTGCTCAGTTAATCGATATCGTTGACCGGCTAGTTGGAATTTCGTCCTAGGTAGCTGGCTGAATGGCCGAGCTGATTGATTTAGCAGCAAAGGCCGATAAATCTGTTGTCATTGTCGTAACCTTGTGGTTTACCAACTTCCAGGAGAGCTTTGAGAAATTCAGACTTCAGAAACGATTGAATCGCAAGCATTGAGGTTTGTTAATTTTGACTGTGAAGGGATATGAGAATTCAGCCGCCAGTTAATTGGTATGCGGATGAATAATAATAAGTGAACTCAGGCAAAAAGTAAGGGATGCGAAGGTGCCAAACGTTGTCACAATTGCGACCGCGGCGTTTGTTGCCGGTATTTTGTGCGCGAGCCATATCCGGACGGAAATGACTGTCCTGGTATTGGTGGCGGCGGCGTTTTTCAGTGCAGCCATGTGGCAGATTAACCGTGGGTTACGGTATGTATCGGCCTCTGTGCTGGGCCTTTTTTTTGTTGCCGGGATAATTCGCTTTGACCACTCTATGGTGATTTCTCCCTGGGATGTCAGCCGGTTTGCTGAGCAAACGGTGGGTATTCATGGTACGGTGGCGGAGATCCCTGAGTGGAAAAGCATTGATGAAGAGTCAGTGAGCGGCAAGTATGTTATTGCTGTCCGGTCAGTTAGCACCGACAAAGATCGGTCTAACCCGGCCAGCGGCTCGGTGTTGGTAACTTTAACTCAAGCTGCGAATTTACCCCGGGCGGCTTATGGCGACATGGTAACGGGTTACGGCAAGCTTACGGCGCTGCACGATTACCAGAATCCGGCCCGAATGGATAATGTATCTTCCCTGAGATTACAGGGGATTATCGCCAGAATGGCGACAAGCAGCGATGTCTTTTCTTTCACGCCGCTGTGTTCTTATTCTTGGCAGTCGGTAATTGCCGGGTGGCGACAAGGTGTGGCGACGAGAATTTCTCTTGCGATGGCGCCAAGTGACGCCGCAGTTTTAACCGGTATTTTGTTTGGTGGTTATTTTGGGATCAAGCCTGCGGTGATCCATGATTTTGCTTCCACCGGGCTGGTACATATATTGTCGGTATCGGGCACGCATATCGCCTTGGTGGCGGGAGTGGCCATGTGGCTGGGCGGGTGGCTGAGCCTCAAACGCACATCTACGGCTAGCTTGGCCGCGGCCTCTATAATTGTTTATGCATTGTTTGCCGGACTCACTCCCCCGGTAATCCGTTCCCTGGTCATGGGGTTGGTGGCGTTGTCTGCCGTGGTACTTGGCCGGGAAAAGGACTCTTTCAGGGCATTGGTTTTGACCGCTCTGGGTATGCTTGCTTATCAGCCAGGACTGCTCTATAATATCAGTTTTCAGTTGTCATTTGGAGCGACGGCCGGAATTGTTCTGTTATATGAAAAAACGGTCAGTGCCTTGTCTTTTTTACCGCGCTGGCTGGCCGGAGCGATAGCTGTCACTTTGGCTGCCCAACTGGGAGTTTTGCCACTTGTTGCCTGGTATTTTAATTATTTTCCGTTAAGTTCATTTTTGGCGAATATCGTTGTTATTCCACCGATTGAAGCGCTGGTGGTGGTCGGCCTGGCAGGCAGCTTGGTCGGGGCCTGGGTGCCCTTGTTGGGGAAATTTTTATTGGTTTGTGCTGCTCTGATTATCGGTGTTGTGGTGCAGCTGACGGCTATTATAGCTTCTTTGCCTGGAAGTACGGTATACTTGCCGGCTTGCGGCCCGATTGGCGGAGCGGTTTATTATGGTCTGTTGGCTTGGATTTATGGTTTTTTACCCCGCCGTGTGCCTAGACCGCAAGAGGTGCTGGATCGATGGCCGGTTAAAACTGCAGCGGTCATGGGGATGTTGATTGTCTGCGGGTTTATCTACTTGTACTATCCGAGACCGGTTCAGGTTCATTTTATTGATGTGGGACAGGGAGATTCAACACTTGTTACCACGCCCCATGGCCGGGCGGTGCTGATAGATTGCGGCGGCGAGTTATCCGATTTCGACGTCGGGGCCAGGGTGGTGGTGCCTTATCTGAGGCATTATGGGGTTACCTCCCTAGATTATCTGATTTTAACCCATGGACATCAAGATCATGCCGGAGGGGCGGCGGGCGTGGCGCTAGCAATGCCTGTGCGACATGTGATTTTGGCCAGAGAAAAATTTACTCCAGCTGTTCAGGCGTTGCTCCGGGTCACCGATTGCAGCGGGGTCAGGCTGGCAACCACCGGACAGTGGGTATCTTTGGATGGGGTTGAATTCATAGTTGAGCATTCCGCGGATGACAGCCGGGTGGATCATGGAAATGAGGTATCCAATGTGATAAGGGTGAGCTATGGGCGGGAGAGTTTCCTGATTACCGGGGACCTAGGCCCGCTCGGCGAGGAGCAAATGCTTTCCCGGGGTATTAAGCCAGGGCAGGTGCTGAAGGTCGCCCATCATGGGGCGAAAACATCAACCTCTGCAGAGTTCCTCCGGGCTTTTGCCCCAAGGTATGCGGTTATCTCTGTCGGCTATGACAACAAGTTCGGGCATCCTGAGCGGGATACTTTGCGGCGTTTGGCTGGGCAGAAAGTCAGGGTGTATCGCACCGACCAAGATGGTGCGGTAGTGTTTACCACCGACGGCCAGACGCTGACGGTTGAGACGTTTGTGCAGGGCGCCGAACGGGAAAACTACCTGGCTTTGTTGACTGAGGTTGAAGGATGGCCGGCAAGGATGGCGAAGTAGTAATCATACTGTTTAGGGGTCCTATAGGGGTTTTTGGTGATGTTGGTATTGCCTAGAACAACCCCTACTTATATGTAATTTGGCACATGTCATGTGATGGAGCCAGTCGATCTTTGTTATTATTGGGTTCAAGGCATTGTAAACAGTTTTTTAACACGTCGTTGGTGGCATAGCTTCTAATATACCATATGTTAAAATTTTATAAGGTAGTAATGAAGCTGAGAGGCTTATTTTTTATATATTGGAAATTAAAAGAGTGTGGTGGTATATCAGGGGTCGAGTAAAGCTTTTGACATAGAAGCTATTTCGCCACTTCTAAAAACTGAGCCTGACACCGCATTCTTCTGGTCTGGGAGGACAGAAGGAATTGGAGGCGCTAAGATAGCTGCCAGGATTGCCGAGAAGGGCAATGGCACGACCTTGGAGACCTTAGTTGGTAAAAATAATATTGAAATGCCAAAATATGACTTTAATAATCCGGCTTCCATAAAAGCTTGGGAAGATGCTTCGAGAGAATATGCGAACCAGGCCACAGGGGAAATTCGAGTGATATTAGGTAAAAACTTGCGAGAAGGAAACATATGGGAGAATGTCGAACAACCATTGTTGAAAAACAATCTGAATGTGACCAAGATAACGGTCATAGATCCTAAGACTGGTATTGAAGAAGTAATTTTCGAGAGGTGATAATGATGAAAATTACAGGTACAAGTTCATACATTGATGTGGAGATAGACGGAAAAACAGTTCAGATTGAAGGAGAGCTTCTTATAGGAGGATTTGTTGCTTACAAAGACACAATTAAGCATTGGGAGCCTCCTTACGAACATATTGAAATTACTGATAAGGAAAAAGAGGACATTATCAAACGAGTTACTGACTATACAAAGAATTCACATTTTGTAGTTGAATTTGAGTAAAGCGCAGTTTAACATTTGGTTTTCTGCCTGCAAAACAACGTCCAAACTCACTGCGAAACAGTGGAAGCCAGTGGTCGCATCGCAGGAACCCTTGAGGACTCTAAATCCTTAACAAGTCCAGGGCACAAAAACTGACCGCAGAATTAACATTCTGCAGTCAGTCACCCTCGCTGACCATAGCGAAGCGTCAGTACCGTCCCAAGCGTCACTGTCGCTTCTGACGCAACTGTCGCTCCCAGCGGACAACAGCACAAATGGCCAACTCGGTGGCAGCATCTGACCAAGGATGCTGCCACTGCCGTCAGACGGCCTCCTTTTCGGGCAGGTCCGGCATGACGTAGGCGGTCCGGTGCTTCAGCATGCCGTAGACGATGTTGACCAGGCGGCGCATGACGCACACCAGCGCCTGCTTTTTGGTCTTGCCCTCGGCGATCTTCCGGTGGTAGTAGCCGTGAAACACCGGGTTGCGGGGCTTCTCCGACACCTTAGCCACCTGCACCTGCTGGATGGCCAGGAAAAAGAGGACGCTGTGCAGCTCCCGGTTGCCCTGCTTGCTCTTCTTGTCCCGGCCCTTGCCAGCCGAACTGAACCGCACCGGCGCGCCGCCCGCCGCCAGCTTGTCAGCGCTGCCGAAGCGTCTGACATCGCCGATGTTGGCCAGCAGCGCCGCTGCTGTCACAGTGTCCACCCCCGGCATGGTCTCCAGTCTGCAGTCCACCACGTCCAGCATCCGCCGGAGTGCCTTCTCGGCCTCAGCGATGTCTCGCTGGCGGGCGCGGATATCTCTGGCGATGCTCCTGACGATGAAATCCCTTGTCTCCTGGTAAGCCCTAGTGGTGTCACCGTCCTTTCCGACAAGGTCCAGGATGGCCTCTGCCTTCTTCGTCGAGCAGGAGTTGTGGCTGTTCTGCCTGAGCAGCGCAGCCAGGTCTTCCGCCAGACGCTGACGGTTGAGACGTTTGTGCAGGGCGCCGGAAGGGAAAACTACCTGGCTTTGTTGACTGATGTTGAAGGATGGCCGGCAAGGATGGCGAAATAGTAACTTGTGGTGATATTTGACTGACGGAGGAAATATGGACTATTCACAGGTTT
>Ga0364910_1224_pt2 | contig 9017 bp, 7 predicted proteins | sample SorcelJu500001C4_3_FD_206970 | JGI IMG/M metagenome (GOLD analysis project Ga0364910, IMG submission 206970) | Enriched cells from Trout Bog Lake Hypolimnion, Wisconsin, USA - BchlTB.June25.5000.01.C4 | ecosystem: Environmental > Aquatic > Freshwater > Lake > Hypolimnion/Profundal zone | place: USA...
TTTCGCTGTTCAATGAGCGAAATAATTTTGAGGAGTCTGATTAACTTCTCCGAGTTAGCCATCCACTTCACCTCAACAGACAGTTTCAACCATTACTGTAAACACTTTCAACTGATTGCTGGCATCTTCCTTCATAATTCTGCTTTAATATCCAATATTTACCCGTTTCTTTGATTACTTCGGCGCTGATAGCTTTCATAGGCCATTTTTTTGCGGGTTATGGCGTCAAATTTTTCTCGTTGAAGATTCTGGAGAGACTCGTTAAGTTTTCCAACCTCTTCCCGTAGCTCTTGGGCGTACTCGGCATCTACACAGTTTTCCTCACAACAGGCCAATATGTCCCGCTGTTTTTCCATCATTTGCGCTGCTCCAATAATGTCGCCTGCGTCGGCCTTTTTTATGGCCTCCTCTTTGAGCTGCGCGGTCCGGTTTAATTCCACATTGACCATAACCTCACCATCTTCCAGCTCGCCAAGTAGTGCTTGATCACTTGTGCACTCCACCGCCAGGTCAAATGTATATGAATCAAATTTTAAATCCGCTTCCGCGTCGTCGTATGCCACCGTGACTGACCCAATCGGCAGACTCCCTTGCTTAGTGCCAGAAACCTGGAGTTCCATGACAAAGACCTTGCGGTCTGAGCTATATAGGTCAGGCAGATTGATGCTGATCTCGCTGTCTCCCATTAGTTGATATCCCCACACTTTTGTTACCGTAGAATTAGCTGTCGAACAAAGTCCCAATTTGACATTTTGAGCAACAACAGAAAGTAGTGCTTGCATCTCCTGAGCGAAAACTTTCGGAATTTTTTCCGTTGTGTCAATGAAGAAATAATTCCCGCCGCTGGCTTCGGCCATAGCCGTAAGCAGGTCTTCGTCGAAATCTTCGCCCACGCCGAGAGTTGTGACAGATACACCCGTGTTCTTCATTTCCTGGACTTTGCGGCACAGTTTGGACTTATCGGTTATGCCCTCATTGGCCAGACCGTCGGTCATAAGCAGCACCCGGTTGACTTTCTCCGGCTCATAGTGTTTCATTACTTCCCGGTAACCTTTAACCAGTCCGCCACTTAGGTTAGTGCAGCCGCCACAGAATATCTGATTGACGATGCTTTTAAAATAGTCTTTGTTACTAATCGGCTGGCTTTCAACCAATACAGCCACTTCACCATCATATACGGTTAGCGATGCATGGTCGGAGTCAGTCAGGTGATTAACGGCATAGTTGACGGCCTGTTTGGTGTAGGCCAGTTTTTCACCGCCCATCGACCCGCTGCGGTCGAGAACAAAACCGAGGTTAAGCGGCAACCGCTCGCTGCCGGCGTCCTTTTCGCCGGTGGACAATTCGACCATCAGGTACAGGTATCCGATCTTATTCGCCTCGATATATTTCTTGTTAAGTTTTGCTTTCATGTTAATAGTGTTCATGGTTACACCCCTTCTTTGTTTTAGCCATAGCATAACAGAAGGGACTGACAACAGGTTGTCAGTATGCAAAACGTATGTTCGGCAAAATATTGTGCCACATCCCGCAAAACACTCGGCAGACACTATAGCTTAAAGCCAACTACGACCAAATGATGAGCAGGCGGGGAGCGGGCTACTATGCGTTTCCGTGCCGGGCAACGGCGGAGTCACACTTGCCGTGTATCGGATATACCCGGAATGCGGATGCCAGAACCACTCGCCCACGCGTTGAGCATCGGCCTAAAGACCCCGTCACGTTGTAGCGTCTCCCAAACCTGATAATGTTTAATTGTCCAAAGAATCACTTCAGCCTCACTCCTCTTGGACAGTACCAATCTTACGGTTTTTTCTCCCCCACCGAACCGTGGTAACGGCCGGCCCGTATGTGGCGCAGGTGTCCAAAATCTCGATTCCGGCCACATTACCCTCCTGATCTATGTCGACGATAAAGCTTTCAGTCACCTGGCGCTGTGCCGAAACCGGACCGCCTGACAGGTAAATATACATGGCATCCGCCTGTTCATCATAGGAGATTCTCATCGGATTTCCGCGTTTTTGTGGTAGCCATTCCTTTATCTCTTGTTCGGAAACACTGCGCTCACAGTTTTTGCAGAACCAATAGGGCCCATTTCCCGGATCACAGCAGCCGCCTGGCCAGATATGTTTCTCACATCCTTCAGGCATATCGTCCGGCGGCAACCCATAAACAATCGGCAGCATCTTCTGACCGCCGCAATATGGGCATTTCTCAGGTTTTTTTCTTGCCATGATTAATCCCTCCGGTTTTCCTCTTTTCTTGCCCAACGGTTCAGCCCTTTCCGCCGGGGCAAGTACCAGGAGAAGTCAGTAATATGGTCGTTTTTAATTCGTCGAAACAAGCTGCCGTCGTGCCGCCGGATGTAATATAGCAGGGATTTTATGCCTGTATATTCAACCTGAAAGTGAAAACTGCTCCCAGATTTATTGACATGGTTCAGCCGTATAGCCTGGCAGGTGTAGTCAAAAAGCCATTCATCGTTACTGGTAGTAATAAATACACGATCACCAATCAACTTGCATGAGTATTTGTTTCGGTGACAGAAATAGAAAATAGCTTCTAACCGATACCTGGTTGTCTGGTCACCTCGTACGTATTCCGGTTGCTTGTCCAGCCATTTCAACTCTTTTTTTGATAAAATCCATCCGTCCTTGAAAATATCTACTGCAATATCTTTATCAACTTTTTCACTAAACATCAGATATCACCTCGAATTTGTCTCTTATCAGGTTGAAGGCAGGATCAACTCTCACATCCCCACAATACAAAAAAGGACTGACAACTGTGTGTCAGTCCTTTATACAGGTTTTTTGTTTTTACCGCTTCGCCTTAGTGGTTATTCATTCAGGGGATAGTACTGTAGAAAAAGGAAAAGATCAGTAGGCTGAAGTTCCCCTTCGTAATAACTCATTGCCCTAATGATAAAGGAATTGTTGAACACTACGGTATATCCTCGGATATATCGTAATCAGGAGGTTTATAGCGCATTGGCACGTTATTATATTCCTTTTATACTCCTCTTACTGGTCGTATTTGAACCATACGCCACTCGATCCATAATCGGCTTGGCGGTCAACTCCTACTATTATTCATTTTTTAATAAGCTTTTCCCAATCCTTACAAACCCAGCTTATTACAAGCTACTTCACTGTATGCTTCCACCAATGCTTATAAAGCAATAATGAAACTATTCCACCCATCTTTATCCGTGTATAAATCTTTCATCAGTTTGAAGGTAACACAATTCCATTATATTACCTTCAACGTCCGATAATAAGACCTTATGACAAACACCCCGCTGTCGGCCTGACAACGGGGTGTTTTCTATCCAGGTATGGGGAAACATATACAATTACTTACAAACACACATAAACATACACCACACCTGACTTAGTTAGTTGTGGTTTCTATTGAGTAGAACTACCGACTCGATGTGTATGGGCAAAGGGAACATGTCTTAAACTCTACAGAATAAAGCAAAGCATCCCTTTTCGTGTAATTGTTTATTTCCGTGTAAAAGTACCGCCCCCCCATAAAAATTTCGCCTAAACCAAGTCTAGGCGAACATAAAACACAGTTATTCAATTACCCCAAGACCCGTGAGCCTTTTGAAATCAAGCTACCTACGCTCTCTCAACGCGACTGACTCATCTTGCATGGTCTGGGGGAACATGTCCACAGGTCTAATCACCATGGATCTCCAACGCCGCAAACTTGTAAGTGACACAATTTCATCGGTCACATTACAACGTCCGATAAACGCCCGTTATTACAAGAACATCTGTTAGCTCAAAATCCCGCTTCCTCCCAATCTGAAAATCACTCAGCATGCCCTTCATGGCGAGATTGTCCGGTAATTGCACGTACGAAGATAGATCCGATAATATAAAAATCCAGCATTCCTAGTTCCGCGGAATGCTGGATTTTCATTATTGTGGTAAATATTAGCTCAAGATGCAAAAAGCAGCATATAGAGGAACCGACTTAATCCGGTTCTCAAAGCCAAAATTCTTCGTCGACACACGTATAGCATAAGCCGGATCGTATTTTTGCATGAATACATTAAGGCTCTTGGCCTTCGTATGAATGGACGACTTTACTTCCAAGGGGATTACTTTTCCTTCTTGGATGATTACGAAATCAACTTCAGCCGTATAATCCGATTCCCAGTAATACAATTCATGGCCATTGACAGCCAGGACCTGAGCCATATAATTTTCAGCGATAGCCGCCTTGAAGCCTCCTACTTGGTCCAGAAGGACAGCTTGAGCTGGCACTCCCGCTTTAGCGAGCAATAAACCGGTATCTGCCATAAACAGCTTAAATGCGCTGATATCCACATATGCGGCAGGAGGCATCAACCCTTGCTCGATTCTTCTGCATTGCAAAACGGTACCGCTGGCTTTCAACCAGTCAATGGTGCTGCCAAAGTGGCTGGCACTGGCACCTTTTTTTATCTGTTTATATTGAAATTTATGATTTTCTTTCGCAAGTTGCGCCGGGATAGAATCAAAGGCGGTCCTCGTCTTCACCGTTTCTGATGATGATGCGTATTTTGCCATATCCGCTAAGTAGGCCGTAAGAATATTCATCTGAATCTCAGGTATTTTCAGCAAGCTTCCTGATCTTATGTATTCATTAACCACTGCCGGCATGCCGCCGGTGCAAAGATATGTTTTAAATAGTTCGTCAGCTTGTTCGTGTAAAGCTCCGTTAAGCGGAGCATTTGTTTTGTAGCATTGACGGATTTCTTCTGCCAACGCATGTTTGCCTAAAGCCCAGAGAAATTCTTCAAAGTCACAAGGATGTAAAGTAGCAATTTCGACCTTGCCAACGGGAAAAGAAACCTGCTCACGATTGACAGCCACGCCCAACAAACTGCCAGCAGCCACTATATGGAATTCCCCGGCTGCTTCGGCAAAGTATTTCAAAGCCGTCAGGGCCCGGGCGCATGCTTGAATTTCATCAAAAATAATGAGTGTCTGTTCCGGAATGATCGGCTTTCCAGAAAAAGCCTCAAGGGTTTTAATAATCCGTTCCGGAGCAAGGTCACCATCAAATAGGTTTCTCAAACTGGGAGTCTGCTCGAAATTAACGTAGACCGTGTTTTTGTAGTTACTGTTCCCAAATTCCTCGAGAAGGTAAGTCTTACCAACCTGCCTAGCACCATAGAGAATAAGCGGTAGTCTGTCCTGACGTTTTCTTTTCCACCCAAGCAACTTTTCGGTCATTTTTCTTTGCAAAACATCCTCACCCCCAGTCTATCTGACTTTATTATATAGCTGCTCAGGATATTCATCAATAAAAATTTAATTTTATATATTTATTCGTCAATAAAAATCTAACTTCCGTTGTTTATATGCTCTATATTAGTAGTTTAACTCTTCTTATCTTAGCAATGTCAACTTTTCGGGGCACAGTTCAAAAAACATGGAGCCTTTATTTAATGATGGAAACTACCGACCTCAAAACAGCAGGTAGCATTATTAAAAAAAATTTATTGTCTCTCGCCGATAGGCATAAGCCCGAGTCCTTTAATTGTGCTGATATCGGCGGCGGCGCCGCGGCCAGCGGTAGTGAGGTAATTGCCGATAAGCATACCGTTGATGCCGGAGAGAAGCCCAAGAGGCACGAGTTCGCCCAGAGCCTTTTCTCGACCTCCGGCGTAACGGAGTATTTTAGTCGGCAAGATCAGCCGAAAAATTGCGAAAGTCTGTAGTATTTCCATCGGATCGAGCGGCGGCCGATTTTCCAGGGCAGTGCCCTTGACAGGGTTCAATACGTTGATCGGCACCGAATCGACATCGAGGGCTTTGAGAGCGAAAGCCAGCTCAACCCGATGCTCCCACTCCTCGCCCAGGCCGATAATGCCGCCGGAACAGACCTCAAGCCCTGCCGCCTTTATATGTTTAATAGTCTCAACGCGTTCATCATAACTATGGGTTGTACAGATGTTGTCGAAAAAACTTTTACTGGTTTCCAGGTTGTGATGGTAGCGGGTTATTCCCGCCATTTTTAGAGCCTTGACCTGCTCCGGCTCCAGTAGCCCCAGCGAGCAGCACCTTTCAAGGCCGGTGTCGTGCCCGATCCGTTCAATAACGTCAGTAATGCGTTCAAAGTCGGGGTCGTTCTTCATGCCGCAGCCGGCAGTAACAATACAGAACCGATATGCGCCATGGGATTCGGCCTGCTTCGCCGCCTGAATAATTGCCTCCTCACTCATCAAAGGGTAGGTGTCAACTTTCGCGTCATAATGAACAGACTGGGCACAGAATTTACAGTTCTCCGAGCAACCGCCGGAGCGGGCATTGACAATTTCGCACGTATCCACCCGGTTGCCTGTGAATTGGCTACGGACTTTATTGGCAATCCCCAGCAGAATAGGGATGTCCTCCGCGTCGATAATAGTGAGTTGCATGGCTTCATCAGCTGTAAGCTGTCCGCCGTCTAAGACCTTTTTGCCCAACTTGAATAGCAGGTCGTAACTCATTACTGTCCCTCCCTATAGTTTTCCGGGCACTAGTCCGGCATCATGTATCATAGTGAAGTCGGCACCGGCATCGCGGCCGCCGAAGGTTAGATAATTGCCGACGATCAGGCCGTTAGCACCTGCCAACATCAGCGCCCCTTGCATATCCCTCAGGTTGATCTCCCTGCCACCCGCTGGCCGGATCACCTTATCAGGCAAGATGAAGCGGAAGATAGCAAAAGTCTTGATGATTTCCAGTGGCGACAGAGGTGGCTGGTTCTCCAGCGCCGTCCCTTTAATCGGATTTAGAATGTTCAGTGGAATCGAACTCACATCAAGTTCCCTAAGCGTCAATGCCAGATCGATACGGTCCTCCCAGGTCTCGCCAAGACCGATAATACCACCGGAACAAAGCTCAAGCCCGGCTAATTTCGCGGCCAACAAAGTGTCAAGCCGCTCGCTGTAAGGGTGAGTACTACAGATCTCGGGATAAAAACGCTTGCTGGTCTCCAGGTTATGGGCATAACGCTTGAGGCCGACTGCAGCCAGTCGGGAGGCTTGGTCCCGGCTGATCGTACCCAGATTAGCACAGATGCCCATCTCCGAGCGTTCGATTACCCCCTGAATAAGGTCGGTTATATTTGCGAAATCGGGATCGCACTCCATGCCCTTGCCGCTGGTTACAATGCTGGTCCGCCGAGCTCCCTGCCCAGCAAGTTCAGCGACGGACTGGAAGGCCTCTTCCGGGGTGATCAGCGAAAACACAGGACTTCCGGCATGATGGTGCACCGATTGGGCACAAAAGCGGCAGTCCTCAGAGCAGAGACCGGCGCGGGCGTTGATGACGCCACATATATCTACGGACTTTCCGGCAAACCTGGCCCGGATCTTGTTCGCGTACGCCCCCAGGAGCGCAATGTCTTCTTCATCGGCGTCCGTCAATGATAAAGCTTGTTCACGGCTGACATGATGGTCAGCAAGGACTGCATCAGCAATGGCTATGATCTGGCGTGCATTCATGGATTGCTCCTCCGATATTGTTAACCATTTACAATGTTTAAAGTTTACCATTTTCTATTTTACCCATTCAATCGCAATTTGTAAACCAGTAAAGATAAAATCGGTTAACAGACTGCATCTAAAATGCAATGGGCTTTCTCGGTAGCCTCCGACCCAAACTATTTCGCAGCAAAAAAACCTGGGTTTTCGCCCAGGCCAGGTAGTCAATCTTTATTTTAAAATAATGTTCGATTCAAAGTGCAATAATCCAATCAATTATATACAAAATCCATACAGCATAAAATTAGGTTGCTGTCATGCACTTTATTGACTGCCGGCGATTGCACTAATTTTTGATTGTCACAGACTCAATATACGTGCCAATCAAAAACTACTTCTCAATAACTCCCCGCCACCCGAGCATACCGCCAGTGATACTTTCAGTATTAGTAAACCCATAGCTTTGAAGGATTATATTAGCCTGGGAACTACCTTGCCCGGATTTACAAATTAATAGAACCATTTGTTTCTTCGGTATTTCCTTCAAGCGGCTCTTTAACTCAGTCAGAGGTATTGAAATAGCTCCAGGTATGTGCCCCTGTTTATACTTGTCCACTGCCCGAACATCAATGAACAGAGCCTCTTTACTTTGCCAGGCTTCACTTGCCTTATCCATAGAAATTTCCTTCACCTTATCATTGACCCGTTGCGGCCATATGTAGCCTATTAAGCGATACTCATGCTGTAAGGTACTGGGATCTACACTATTTTTGATCTCCTGTCCGTTAGCGTCGAGCGTCCCAAAAGTAATTATTCCATCGCTTATACCACGTACAATGCCGATCCATAAGGCATTAGATTTGTCATATCCCAAAATCAGTGCGCCTAGTTTGGCGTCTTTCGCGGCAAGTTTCACTACCCAGCCTTGCTCATGCGCGGTGTAAAACCAAATTGTTGGTTCACTCTCTAGATCCAGTACCGGGACAGGTGCATACTTATTGAACTCTGAAGCAAAGTAACCAGCGGCACCTTTTGAAGAATGGCCTTTATCTTGAGGATTGTTGTCATACTCGCAAGCGTACGCTTGTAACGAAGATACACATAGCAAAATAGCCACCGCCAACACTGTTAGTACATACTTTTTCATACGTTCCTCCACTTTTAGCTAAAAATTTTATTATGCCTCTTTAAAATGAGTAAGATAGCAACATTCTACCATTATACCCACCAAGTTTCCAGGAAAAATTCGCCCTGAAACAGATCCATTGCTTTATTCATTGTTCTCCAATAACTATTCTACTTCATCACAAAACAAAAAGAACTCTTTCCCTCGAATCCTGTTGGCGCACTGCCAAATCCGGTCTTGATACCGTTTATGATGATCCATAAGCCGACCTCTGTTTCCAACTTTATACTTTCCAGGGCATCCGCAGGTGTAAGCCTGCCGTCAAACAATTATCAATAATGGCCAAACCACTTCTTCTACGCTTGATTATAACAGTCCCAAGCGTTGCCGACAAACAATCCGTTGACAGTTTAGCTGGCA
>Ga0364910_1055_pt6 | contig 8843 bp, 7 predicted proteins | sample SorcelJu500001C4_3_FD_206970 | JGI IMG/M metagenome (GOLD analysis project Ga0364910, IMG submission 206970) | Enriched cells from Trout Bog Lake Hypolimnion, Wisconsin, USA - BchlTB.June25.5000.01.C4 | ecosystem: Environmental > Aquatic > Freshwater > Lake > Hypolimnion/Profundal zone | place: USA...
CTTTGTATTCCGCTTACAGCAGCACCACATTATTCGCAAATCAGGATCTTGGTCTACAGAAGTGCTTCATCTTTTTCATGCCATTCATGATCAAACGAATGCCGCTGAAAATGCTCGACGGGTTCGTGAAAAAATTCTAGCGAAAGCGCTTTAAACACTATGAGTAGCTTTTCATCCTTAAAACCCAAGAAGGTCCTCTTTATTGCTACACGCCAAATTGGCGATGTGCTTGTTACCACTCCATTGATAAGCAAAGCCCGCGAGTTATGGCCAGATGCGCAATTTCACTTTCTGGGTTATCGCGGGAAGATGGATATGCTCAAAGGCAATCCTGATATTGCAAAGCTTATCGAAACCTCAGATCGCCCTAAATTTAAAGAATACCTATCCCTTTTCAAGCGCCTGTTTCAACGCTACGACTTGGCAATTGTTACCCAACCTAGTGATCGCGCCTACTTGTATGGTCTAGCGGCAGCCTTTAGAAGGATTGGCGTATTGGGTAGCCATCCCCAAGGATTAACAGAGCAAGATAAGTCAGGGAAAAATAAAAGCGCTAAACAAAATGCCTGGAAAAAAGCCATTTGCTTACATACCGTTGAGGTGGATTATTTCAAACAACATGTCGTCACGGAAAAGCTTCGCCTGTTAGAGGTTTTTTATAAAAATACGCATGATCTTTTTAGCAAACCCATTTCTGTAACGCCACCTATTGGGTTGGCACTTGCGCCCGTGATTGCAGAGCAATTACATCACCCTTATGTGGTGGTTCACCCAGGGCCGCTGACCGCCTATAAACGTTGGCCGTTAGCTTATTGGCAAACCTTAATTACTTGGCTTACAGAGCAAGGGTGGCAGGTAGTCCTGAGCGCCTCTCCTGCCAAACAAGATTTGCAACTGAATCAAGATATTCTTTCCTTGCTTGAAGACAAAGTCAGACATCAAGTCATCGATACAGCGGGCCAGCTATCGATTCCTCAGGCAGGAACTCTTATTCGAAACGCCCTGTTTTATATCGGAGTGGATACTTCAATTACTCACTTGGCTGCGGCTTGCAATACCCCCACGATCGCTTTATTTGGCGCCACTCCTCCAACGAACTTTGGGCCTTGGCCTAATGGATTTACTGGTGAGCAACCCTATCAATTAAGAGCGCGCACGCAAACCGTTGGCAATGTCACTATTCTTCAGGGACCCGGGGAATGTGTTCCTTGTCGCAAAGCGGGATGTGAAGATAAAGCTAATAGCCGAAGCGAATGCTTGGATCTTTTAGAACCCGCGCAAGTAATTCAAGCAGTCCAAAACACGGTTCAGAAAATCCATCAGCGCTAAACGCACAGCAAATCAGTAATGAGAAATACTGAACCTAGAGGTACTGAACCTGAACTACATTTGATTGTGCAGGGCTCGCTTGTTTAGAAGCTAAGATTTGGTTGAGACTTTGCAAACAGGCATCGTCAGGATAAATGCGTAGCTCATCAGGAAATTGCATTAAACAAGTGCCGCCGCTAGTAGTCACCGCCGCAGTCAGGGCCAACCCTTTCGTTCCATCGGCGCTAGGCACCAGAGGAACTCCTGGAGCACCGGGCCCTAACTTTGGATCCCTTACTCGACTAGACATCAAGTAAGGATTAATCTGGCTTCGTAACATTTTCAGATCAATGCCAGCATGCATATTGACATGAAGGTTGCGAGCAAATCGCATACGAGCGCCAGTAATATTCATCACTGCCTCGGAGACCACTCGCACTCCTCCAGAAAATTTATCAGGAGTGATGTTCACCTTGGCAATCAGTAGCTCATCTTCTTTTAACCAGGAGCGGTTGGGCTCGTATACCTCGCTATAAAGGGTTACCTCCATTGCGGCAGTACCATCATCAACCGTAGCAATCATCATACGGCCACGTTGGCCTGTAAGCATCCGTGCTGAAGTAATAATTCCGGCGATCAACTGATCTTTTCCCTCAACCACCTTGGACAAGGATTGACGAATAAAGTGCGCTACCTCGTCGCGATAAGCATCAAACATGTGTCCCGTTAAACACAGTCCTAAAGAGGTTTTTTCTTCTTGAAGACGTTTTTTCTCTGACCAAACAGGTTCACGGACTAACTCTGGCAAGTGGCGATCTTCTTCACCAGCAGCCTCAAATAAACTCACTTGATGAATGGATGCCTCAGCCTGTTCAGCCGCTTCAATAGCGCGAGCCAATGAAGCTAATAATGTAGAACGAATATCGTATAAGTTGCCACCTGCTGGAACGCTATCACGATACAAACTATCAAAAGCGCCTGCGCGCATCAAGGCTTCAATAGCGCGACGATTCACTTGACGACGATCTACACGTGCGCAGAAATTAAACAGGTCCTTAAAGGGTCCATTTGCCTCTCGCTCTTTAACGATCGACTCAATAGCCGCCTCACCCGTGCCTCTAACCGCACCCAACCCATAACGAACATGGCTAACTGGAGAATCAGCAGCAGCATCAGGCGCCCTGAGCGGAGTGAACTCATAAACGCCAGTATTAATATCTGGAGAGAAAACCCGAATCTGATTAGCCAAGCAATCGTCATACAGAATCTTCACCTTATCGGTGTCATCCATTGCGAGCGATAAGTTGGCCGCCATAAATTCAGCTGGGTAGTATGCTTTTAACCAGGCAGTTTGATACGCTAAAAGTGCATAAGCAGCAGCATGCGATTTATTAAATCCATAGCCCGCAAAACGCTCCATCAAGTCATAGATTTCATTCGCTTTGCCTTCGGTGATACCGCCAGCTTTGGCGCCATCACTAAAGATCTTGCGATGCTGCGCCATTTCTTCAGGCTTTTTCTTACCCATCGCGCGCCGTAACATATCGGCGCCACCAAGAGAATAGCCACCAATCATCTGAGCCATCTGCATCACCTGCTCTTGATAGACCATGATGCCGTAGGTTTCGCGAAGAACGGGCTCAATCCGGGGATCTGGATACTCTACTTTTTGACGTCCATGTTTACGCTCAATAAAGTCTGGAATCAAATCCATTGGGCCTGGACGATAGAGTGCTACAAGCGCGATAATGTCCTCAAAGCGGTCAGGTTTAGCCTCGCGAAGCATGCCCTGCATGCCGCGACTTTCTAGCTGGAAGACCGCAACAGTGTTGGCGTTTTTTAGAACCTCAAATGCGCCCTCATCATCTAAAGGGATCTCGCCAATATTCCAATCTTTACGATCGGCATGCAAAGCTTTAATCCAGCGCTCTGCTGCAGCCAAAATCGTCAGTGTTGTTAAACCCAGGAAGTCAAACTTCACCAGACCAATAGCTTCTACGTCATCTTTATCAAATTGACTAATGACTGAGCTGTTGCTCTGATCTTTGCTTTCTTGGGTATAAAGGGGGCAAAAATCCGTGAGCTTGCCGGGGGCAATCAACACGCCACCAGCATGCATACCCACGTTACGGGTCATCCCCTCTAACTGTTGCGCTAAGGAGAGGAGCTGGCGCACCTCATCCTCATTCTTCTCACGTTCGGCTAATTGCTTCTCTTCCTTCTTCGCAATCTCGATGGTCATGTACTGACCTGGCTTATTCGGAATCAACTTCGCAATACCATCGACAAAGTTGTAACCCTGTTCAAGTACGCGGCCTACATCTCGAATCGCCGCTCTGGCCGCCATCGTACCGAAGGTAGCAATCTGACTTACCGCATCCTTGCCATACTTATCTTTAACGTATTGAATAACGCGATCGCGCCCATGCTGGCAAAAATCAATATCGAAGTCGGGCATCGATACCCGCTCTGGATTCAAAAAGCGCTCAAAGAGAAGGTTATAGCGCAAAGGATCAAGATCGGTAATACCCAATGAGTAGGCCACCAAAGATCCTGCTCCAGATCCCCGTCCCGGACCAACCGGCACGCCATTGTTTTTCGCCCAATTAATGAAGTCCGCCACAATTAAAAAGTAACCTGGGAAACCCATTTGAGAAATGGTCTTGACTTCAAAGACTAGGCGCTCATGGTAGCGAGCCTCTTCATTGGCACGCTCTTGCGCATCTGGAAAATTGCGCTCCATATGGCGCTTTAAGCCAATCTCGGATTCTTGCAATAAAAAGTCATCCAGACCAATGCCTGGAGGTGTTGGGAAATCCGGTAGGCGTGGCTGACCAAGCACAAGAGAGAGATTGCAACGCTTAGCAATTTCTACAGAGTTTGCTAAGGCGACTGGTAAATCTGCGAAGCGCTTTTCCATCTCTTCTTGAGATAAAAAATATTGCTCTTCATTAAATTTCTTTTGACGACGGGGATTACCCAAGAGCTCGCCTTCAGCAATACACACCCGTGCCTCATGCGCCGTGAAATCATCCCTCTTCATAAACTGCACAGGGTGGGTTGCGACGACGGGCAATTCCAGTTCGCTTGCCAAATGGCAGGCTAGCTGGAGCTGCTTCTCATCTTGAGGGTGACCGCCACGCTGAACTTCGATGAAAAAAGCGTTAGGAAAGATTCCTTTCCAGCGCAAAGCGCAAGTTTTAGCAACATCATCTTGGCCAGCCAAGAGAGCGGTACCTACATCCCCCCAACGACCGGAAGAAAGCGCGATCAGGCCATATGCCAGAGTTTTGTTGGCGGCCTTATCCTCTTCCCTAGACGCGGGCAACGCAAACCATGCTGGATCGACTTCAGCGCGACCACGTGACTGGTTCTCAAGAGAGGCTTTACTGAGCAACTGACAAAGGTTTAGGTAACCCGAGTGGTTTTGTACCAACAGCAATAAACGATAGGGCTGATCTGGATCTTGGGGGTTACTGACCCATACATCCGCACCAGCGATAGGCTTGACCCCCCCAGAGCGGGCGGCCGTATAAAAACGCACTAAACCAAATAAATTACTGAGATCGGTCAGCGCCAGAGCGCCCATGCCATCTTTTTCAGCAGCCTCAACCGCATCATCAATGCGCACCACTCCATCCGTAATCGAAAACTCGGAATGAAGGCGTAGATGAACAAAACGGGGTGAAGCCATGAGATGATTTTAGCTGTGTCCGATCTTCAAAACCCCTCATTCCCAGCCGGCGGCTATCGCGGGCGATTTGCACCTTCACCTACCGGGCCTCTGCATGCCGGATCGCTGGTTGCTGCCCTCGGAAGTTGGTTAGATGCCAAATACAACAGAGGCAAATGGCTCCTGAGAATTGAGGATTTAGATACTCCACGCTGCATACCAGGGGCAGATCAGGAAATTCTCCAGCAATTGCTTGCCTGCGGCCTGCAGTGGGATGAAACGATTGCTTGGCAATCCCAACGTCAAGAACGCTACGAAAGCGCCTTAGAGCGCTTAAATGGGCTTTTTTGCCTCTACCCCTGCACCTGCTCTCGTCAGAAGATCGCAAATGATCTGGCAGCCCTTGGAATCGAACCTGTCCGTAACCAGGAACTGGCTTATCCAAGCACCTGCCGACCCCAAGTCCTTAGCTCATATTCTGATCTGCAAAATCTGGATCTTAAACAGTCCTGGCGCCTAGCCCTTCCAAGTACTTGCAAGATCAATTTTGTAGATTTAGTCCTGGGACCTCAAACTCAGGACATCTGTGAGCAGGTCGGTGACTTTGTTTTACGCAGGAATGACGGTCTGTTTTCTTATCAATTAGCTGTTGTAGTTGATGACGCAGAACAACACATCAGCCATATCGTACGGGGCCAAGATTTACTCAGCAATACTGGTCGACAAATTCATCTTCAAGAGGTTTTAGGTTATTCAAGACCTCAATATCTTCATCTGCCACTAGTACTAGATAGGCATGGTGAAAAACTCAGCAAACAGACCTTAGCGAGCAAAATTAATACTCAAGATGAAAAGCAGGCTCTTGCTCAGTTGCGTAAAGCGGGAGGGCATTTAGGTTTGGTAGATTTACCAATGGGGGAGAGTATTTCCATTGCCGAGTGGCTATTAGCAGCCACCCAGGCTTGGGGAACGCGGATCAAACATCAGTCGTCACCGCAATAAAGCAAGCACGGAAAAAAGAAATACTCCGCAGAGATTCTCTTCTGCGGCCAGTGTTTACTTTTTCTTAAAACCGCCCAATAAAGCACCAACAGCAGGCTTAGCCGGGACAATTCCTACTCGCTTTACTTCAGAAGATCCTGCAGCACCTTCTGTAGATGCATCAGTTTTAGGTGCTGAACCCGATTGATAAGGCATATAGAAGAAGGGGTCAGAAGTTTGTCCAGGAGAAGTTTTCACTTCTGGCAAAGGCATCACTTGTAACTTGCGCTTCATTAATTTTTCAATGTCATCAAGCAGACGTTTTTCGCTACTATCAACCAAAGCGATCGCATCACCTTTATTACCGGCGCGACCTGTACGACCAATGCGGTGAATAAAGTCTTCAGCGTTATAAGGAAGTTCATGATTAATGACGCAAGGCATATCCGGAATATCAAGACCACGGGCTGCCACATCTGTCGCTACTAGAGCTTCAATAGCGCCAGATTTAAAAGCATCCAAAGTTAAAGTGCGCTCACCTTGACTCTTATCTCCATGAATCGCGCCAGCCTTAATACCATCACGCTCAAGAGCCCTTGCCAATTTGGCGCAACCTAAACGGCTATTGGTAAAAATAATGCACTGACGTGATAAACCTTGACGGGTACGGGACTCTAAGACTTTCACAATCGCACGCTGTTTATCCGCAGATGCCACCATGTGAATAACTTGCTTAACCGTATCAGCAGCAGCATTTTGCCTAGCCACCTCAACGGTAACAGGAGTACGCAAATAGCTTTGCGCTAATTTCTTAATCTCAGGCGAGAAAGTTGCCGAAAATAAAAGTGTTTGACGTTGTGCGGGAATTAAATCGATGATGCGCTGCAAGTCAGGCAAGAAACCCATGTCGAGCATGCGATCAGCCTCATCCAGAACCAATAACTCCACTTGAGAAAGATTGGCGACTTTAGAGCCGATGTGATCGAGCAATCGCCCCGGGGTTGCAATCAAAATCTCCACCCCATTACGCAGCAGGGCTACCTGCTCCTTCATATCAACGCCACCGTAAACAACGGCTGTGCGGATATCGGTGTATTTTGAATAGCTCGCCGCATTCTCAGCCACTTGCACAGCCAGCTCGCGGGTTGGCGTCAGCACCAAAGCACGAATAGGATGGCGAGCAGGTGAAGCGCTACTGCTAGCGTGACGCAAAATCTTTTGAATAATTGGCAAAACAAAGGCCGCTGTTTTGCCAGTCCCCGTTTGCGCAGCACCCATCAAATCACTACCCGCTAAAACATGCGGGATAGATTGTTCTTGAATAGGTGTGGGTATGGTGTAACCCTGCTCAGATACCGCTTTTTGAATAAGCGGATCTAGGCCAAAGTCAGCAAAAGTAATCGTTGCCTTAGAGTCTACTGACTCTGCAGGGGTATTTATTTCAGGTACGGTATTTGTCAAGGTAACTTACAGAATGGCCGCAATGCCAGCCTTAGCAATGGCAGCATCCTCGGTCGATTTAACGCCGGAAACGCCGACTGCGCCGATGGTAAACCCGTTTACCTCGATATTGACCCCACCCTCTAACATCCCAGAAATATGTGGGGCTGATAGGAAGGAAATACGGCCATTATTAATAATCTCTTCGTAAACGCGACTTTCACGTTTACCCATAGCAGCAGTGCGTGCTTTTTCTTGTGCGATATAAGAAGACACAGGAGCGCAACCATCGCGACGAATTAAACCCAGTACATGCCCACCATCATCACAAACGGCGATTGTGACTGCCCAATTATTTTCAGTAGCGTGTTTATCAGCCGCATCCAAAATCTTTTGAACATCAGCTTGAGTTAAGTAAGGTTTAGTAGCCAACATATTTATTCTTTTCGTCTCAAATTTTATGAAAAATGGTCTATTTATCGAATAAACCAGAAATAATCTTAATACCGCTCATTTTAAAGTGTCTTGGGCTCTTAATAAGCTTAAATGCCCGTTTTGCTACCAATATTGCCCAAATTCCACTTGGAGGTAGGAAGTATATAGGCTTACAGGCCCGAGCATGAGGCGCAAACTCAGCCTTAGCCCTTCCGCTAAACACCAGCCAATCTAGATCTAGAAGAGCTCATTCACCGCTTTTGAAGGTTTTTGATGCTTTTAGTGGATCACGCCATAGGTGACCATGAGCAAGGTCCCCGTCAATAAGGCTGGTACAAGGCGACGCGTTGGTCTAGACATCATCACCCCTACGCTCAGAATACAAATGAGAAGACGTATCCACAATGGAACGGTTGCTAGTAGGCCAATAGGCAACAAAATCATTCGCACTGTTAAGGCTGCGACCATCGCATAGGTCACAGCTGCTACCCAACGAAAGATTTCACTTTCTTGGTTGATGCGACCAGAAAGCATTACACCAATGGCGCGACAGATATAAGTACCAATGCAGGCACCAATTAATGCCAGCCATAAACCCCAACCTTGAAGAACGGTATGCATTAGCCAATCACCCCTGGCTTTTTACGGAAGAACTTTCGGTCGATGAAATAAGCAATTGTTCCCGCTACCAATCCAGTGCTAAGCAAACTGCTCTCCCGATGCAATAAGTAAAACATCGGTCCGAATGCACATCCCAACATAATCGCGATGCGGTTTGCCCAAGGCTTTACCTCTGTAAAGGTGAGCAAGAAGAAAAGAGGGTTAATTAAAATCAATCCTAGCGTGATGTAGGTCGGCACCGATCCGGCCAAAAAGAATCCCAAAATGGTTCCCGGAATCGAGATTAACCAACACAACAAACCCAAGCCTACAAAATAACTCCAGCGATGCTTCGCTTCAATAGTATGAAACTCTCGCATGGAAATCGCCCACGCGGTCATGGCTA
>Ga0364910_1273_pt1 | contig 8777 bp, 10 predicted proteins | sample SorcelJu500001C4_3_FD_206970 | JGI IMG/M metagenome (GOLD analysis project Ga0364910, IMG submission 206970) | Enriched cells from Trout Bog Lake Hypolimnion, Wisconsin, USA - BchlTB.June25.5000.01.C4 | ecosystem: Environmental > Aquatic > Freshwater > Lake > Hypolimnion/Profundal zone | place: USA...
AAGTTTGTCCAAACAACAGGCTTTTTCCCTGAGCGACGACACCCCCATCGGAGTGGATGAAGCAGCGAAGATTCTCCAACTGAGCAAGGCCGCAATTTACGCCAAGTTCTACCGGAACAGAATCCCCTACTATAAAGCCGGTGGTAAACTCTATTTCTCAAAAATTGAACTGATCGGTGAAATTCACTCCGGTCGACGACCTGCACAACAAGAGCAGAAAACGGAGGATTCATCTCCCGTTTTCCCTCAAGTCCTTTAAAGGTTATTCTTTTTCAACTTATGAACCAGATTCTGGATACGAGGAAATATGAGGCCAAACTATCCACCATATTGCCTGAGGAAAAAACAGCTCCTTCTTCATGAACCTGCTTTTTCCTGAACATGAAGTTCGGCAACTGGATTCCGATGTCAAAAGCCTTTGTCAAAGAGCTGCCGACAGACCGGCCTTTCTCAAAGGTTGAAGCCGCCTTTTCCCTGCAGGTGGACTTTGACAAGGGCAACGCGGTTACAGTGGCCGGTTATGCAAAACGCTGGAACTGGAGCAGAAAAAAAGTTTCGACGTTTCTTGAAGAGATCGGAGTAACAATTGAATACCCGGAAAACACAGCGAAAAAGCAGAATCAGCAGGGACAGATCAGGGTACAGATACAGAACAGATCAAGAGCAGATAGAGATCAGATCAAGAGCAGATAGAGATCAGATCAAGTTTATCAATAATAGTGAGTTACCGTCGAATAAAAACAGAACCGGAACAGAAAAAGAGCAGAACGGGAACAGATCAAGGGACACTACTAAAGATACTGTGATACCTGATACTGGATCCTTCAGGAATCCCCCTGTAGTCCCCCTTAACGGAAATGAAAATGGAATTGGAAAAGGGAGCTCGCCGTCAACAGTAGCGCCACCCCCACTGGTAAATCCCGGATTCTCCCAGGAATTCATTGCGGAACACTGGAATCGCTGGCTCAGACTGAAAAAAGGCGGGAACTACAAAAATGCCGAAGCGGAAAGCATCGCTCTTGAAGCGCTTTTCGAGCTCTCTGAAGGAGACGAAACCATTGCAGCACAAGCCCTCAAAACGGCCATTGCCGGCCATGGGCAGAGTTTTCTCTGGTGTTTCAACCACAAGAACCATCAACACACATCGCCTCATGTCGCAAACCAACACCATCAAAACAGCCCTCAGGAAAGCGGCCTGCAGTTTGGTGCCGACAACCTCAGATGGCTCGAACTTCATGCTCGAACAGAGCGTGAAGAAATTGGCCCGGAACTTCAATGATGCATGGGCCCGGTCAATAGAGCTGCTCACCCATGCCGATGAGATTGAAATCGAACGAGCGGTCAGAACACTGCAGGTCATCAAAGGAAATACCTATGCAAAGGCTCTGCTCAAGGAAAACGGCCGAGTGATCAACGATATCGGCTTCGATATCGGAATCGGCCTGATGTTCCGTAAAAACAACATCAGCAGGGCCGAACTTAACCGCTGGTACAATGAAGCTGAAAAGACCAGATTTGAAGGACATATCTTCCAACCACTGCCCGACAAAGCTGATGCCTGGAAGCTCTTTCTATCTGTTCGGGAAAAGCTGTTTGAGATGCACCGGGCAGCAGAAGAGTTACGTGACCTGAAAAAGAAATCACTGCTTCCAGCTCATACCAGCTTAACCATCGAAGGCGTTAAATCCGCCATGGAACTCGGCATGTGGAAGCTGTTTTACCCGGAGCAGAAACAGGAAGCTTTTATCCTGCTTCTGTGGCAGGAACTGCCAAAAGAAGCCCGACTGGATTTTTTCCAGACACTTTCCCCCGAAGAAAAATCCCGTATCTATCAACTCCCTGATCCTGCTGCACGTGAAACTGAAACCCAAAAGTTGTTCGACAAGCTGATAAAGAAGCAAGCTCCTGTTCTACAACAGCAACAAACCTCGTAAAACAACGGACAGAAAAACACTTCATAAAAATTCATCTCCGGCCATCCCGCTTCGGAAACAGGCCACCAAAAGCCCCCGCGAAGGGGGCTCTCTGGCTACGACCTGAATGCTGTTTTGGCTATCGCATGCTGCATCATCTCATTGGTACTGAACGCCGCATGAACAAGATGAACACGCTGCCCGATGCCACTCTGTCCAGCCTGTCGAGCACAGATTTCCCGGAATTCAGAGGCAAACCCCACCGCAATCACTCTCATCGCTTCCAGAATCCCTGTCGATGCTTCGACAAGAAACAGGGCGATGATGTTGGTTTCAGACTGCATCCATACCCTGCGGGTTTCATCGTCAAACTGTGACGTGTCAAAGGAAATGTCAATACTGAACCCTTCCCCGAAATCAAGGACTACAAACGGAATATCCCGTTGTTCAAAAAGGTAGGCCGTAATCCGGCCCTTTGAAAAAAGCTCCTTCTCCTTTCGCGATATCTTGTTGAGAGACATCAGCACATTGAAAAAACCATCAGTCGGCAATGCAACATGCTGCTCCCTGCCCGTACAGTATTTCTCGTGAGGAAAAAGCTCTCCTACCTGATAGACTTCCATAATGCATCACGTTGTGCCCGGTACACTCCGGACGGGTTAACGGTAAAATACGCATTCAAATCATTCCCCGGGGGGACAAAGGCTTCCCCACGGGCAGGCAAACTTTTTGCGCAAGGGAGAGAAGAGAGCTGCACAAACAAAGAGCGGAAGCGAACGGCCCTTGCACAAAACAGGCAAACTGACCTATCCTTGGCCGGACCCATCCGGGGACAAGAATCCTGAACTCCGCATAGCGGCTGCTATGAGCGCAGCGCCAACGCTTTTCTTAACTGCTGGCGGGCTTCTTGCTTTTTCAAGTTGCAAGAAACATGACAGCAATGATGACGGGGAGAGGCCGACAAGGTATATCGCCCCTGTAAAAAAAGACTTGGAGGCCGAACCCCGCACGTAAAAATCGCTGAGCTGGTGCGCTCTTCTGCTGTTGCGCACCTGCTGAGCGACATGTTATACTGTTTACCAATCCGACACGTTCAGCAATGGCAACAATGGTGGAGTGCAGCAAAGGCGGGGTGCTTGATCTTTCTCCAGCAAGCGGCATGACTGAGTGGAACGGAACCGTTGTTGCCCGTGGGGTCGGAGACTGGAAAGCAAAAACAGCCTTTGCGCTTTTGCCGATTGAACGGAACGGAAGCGAAGCAGGAGTGGAGAGAGTGAGGCCAATGCGCAAGGGCTGCATGATCATGATACTGAGCCTTGTCAACTTGCTCTAAGCGGCGGCTGCCTAGTACGCCTTTTGCTTTTTGCATTGCAAAAGGCGTGACAGATCAAGCAGCGACCGCGTTCGTTTTTTAACCAACAGAAACACCGGATTGAGTCTTGCAGGCAGTGCAACGCGCGCCTGCCGGGGGCGTGGAAGTGAACAGCCGGCACGCAGCACGTAGTGTTATGGCGAGCTGGTCGAGAACGGGGGCGGGCGGGCAATGCGACAAAGGAGCGAGGACGCATGCCCCCAGCCCCTGCATCTTTACAATAAGTCCGACTTATCAGGGACACTTATGCGACGCCCTGTATACATGCAGACATGATGACATGCAATCACGTTAACAGAACGATTCAAATCAGAAACTCGGAATAGGTGCAGTGTCGCGAATACCATGCATCAATCTCCGAAACCAAAAAGAAGAACAGCAAGCAAAAGGCCCGGCTTGGCCGGGCCCCGGCGGGTCACACACTGATCAGGGATGCCTCCTGAAAGCTGAAATAACCTCCTTTGCTGCCGATAATGACATGATCGAGAATTTTCACGTCGAGAAGTTTACCGGCATCGACAAGCATTGCAGTAACCTTTTTATCGGCTGAACTCGGTTCAACATCTCCTGACGGGTGATTATGGGCAAGAATAAGTGCATGGGCATTAGCCAGAAGTGCTCCCTTGAACACTTCTCGCGCATGAACCAGCGAAGCATTGAGGGTTCCCTTGCTGATCATTTCCATCCCGATGACCTGATGTTTCGTATCGAGGTAAAACGAATGAAATTCCTCACCGGCTTTCTCATGCAGTCCGATGGCCTGCAGCAGATCATACACCATCCGGGCACCATTGATTTTTTTATGCTCGTAAATAACCTGCGATTCCTTCACCAGCCTGATTCCATAGCGTGGAATAATGACCTGTTTTTCCTCTGCGGTAAAAAGCGGAAGAGTACGGGAGTGTGTCATGGTCGTAATCGTTTAAAGTTGCCTGAATCTTCTCTTTCAAATCATTCCCCGGGGGGACAGAGGCATCCCCACGGACAGGCAAACTTTTTGCGCAAGGGAGACAAGAGAGCTGCACAATCCCGACCTGTCGGGAGCGGAAGCGAACGGCCCTTGCACAAAACAGGCAAACTGACCTATCCTGGCCGGCCCCCTCCGGGGATGAGCAATCCTGAAATCCGCAAAGCGGGTATGACTGATCTTTTTCTTTTGAGTTTCTTCCATGTGCTGAACTGAGCCGGTAAACCGGACAGTTGAGCACCACAAAGCTGAAGCCAAGGCATCAGCCATTTCGAGCCCTGAACTGCTTGCAGTGGAATGAATGTCCGTTGGCATGACTTTTTGCCCGGCATTCAGCAAAAAGCATGACAACGACAGATGGGAGCAAAAGCAGATGAGGGCGAAGCCCCGGTTCCAGCACTCGCCTTTCCGAAAATGAAGACATGCAAACGTGATGACATGAACACATGCATGCATAGAAACATGATGGCAGGTCGTCATAGCAGAAAACCTGCCTGATATGAAAAGCCCCGGATTAACCGGGGTCTTCGTCATGGTGGCCAAGGATGTAATCAGCCGCCTTCTGTGCTCTTGAGCTGACCTGAATGATGAATTTCGGATCGGCTTTCATTTTCTTGAGCCAGCCGTTGAGATAGGCCGCCGAGCTCTGCATTGTTTTTTGCTCGATGTTGGCCACTCCGGAGAGGAACGAAGCGGTCATTTCGGCGAGAAGCTCTTCATCGGAGTACTCGTGTGAGCCGAATCCCCAGTTTTGGGTTACGCCCTCTCTCTTGAGGCGGGTGCTGTGTCCAGTGCTATGCGCCAACTCATGATAGGTGGTTTGATAAAAGTCCGCACTGTCTGAAAAGTTCTGCAATGCCGGTACTCTTACCTCGTCACGGGACGGGATGTAACAGGCATCGTTTCCGCCGTAATTGATCACCGGCCGGTTTGGCATTTCCCGGATAATTGCCTCAGCTCTTTCGTTTGAGGTGTTTTTCTCTCCGATGGGCGATGGTACATCAAGGCCGTCAACACCGTTGGCAGGGTAAACCTTGTAATAACGCATAAAAGGGGTCAGCTCCTTCTCCCCGGTCTTCTTGTTTTCTCTTTCAAGCATCTTCCAGAAAACAACCGGGAGCCCTTTGCAGCGGATGGTACCGCCCAGTTCTTCAGCCTGATTTCTTGTCAGGAAATATTCGCACCCCGCCGTGGAGAGTAAAAAGAGGTTGATACCACGATAAACCTTCCCTGAAACCAGGTTTTTCGGTAAACCGACGCTCCAGGGCAGACGCCAGGGTGCAACGCCCTTTTCAAGCTGGGCAATAATCTGACCGGTGATGATTTCATAGACAGTAACTGACATAACGCCTCCATAGGTTAGAGATTGATGCAATGCGAACGTGCACTACAGCAACAGGGGACAAGCGAGGACGGTCTGACTGCATGACTTGAACGCCGGGCTGCCCTCCACCGGCTACCCGCCCCAGCGACAGCGGGAGGAGTTGCCGGCGGCAGCCTTAATCTTCTGATAGCATCGCCAAGCCATTTTTCACCCGGTTTCGAAGATGAGAACCCACAAAGGACTGGATAGAGTAGAGGAAATGAACAGGAGAGAGACAAGCAAAAATGAGGGGAAAAAAGATGACCCATTGACAATGTCTGTTCAGATCGGGTTGGAGCGGTCAGGCACCCGCAGCTTACCTTACGGATTGCTGTACGTGAAGCCAGTATAGCTTACGATAAACCCGCCGGCAGGCTGGCATAAATGGCCTGCCGGGCGGATTCCTTCCGGTAATCCGGGTATGATTGACGAAGGGGGTTCAAAAGTGACTGTTGCGCAAGGGAAATGGAGGGGTTATACGTATGAAGTGAAGTAGTCGTAAGTAGCGCTGAGCGGAAAAAGCTTCACATTAATTCGACAATAAGCGTTATGATGCATAGGGATTCGACATCAACATCCATTTTTCGACAATTATCGATTATGCTTGAGGCACGATCCCGCATCATGTTCATCACCCAAAACGGTATAAAACTTCCTCCTCGCCGACACCAGAAAGAGTTCGCATCTTTGACTGACGATGAAGATCTGGCCATTGAAAAAGATGAAAACTTTATTTCAAATGCATGCTCGTATTTTCTCTGATTCGAGCCGCAATATCCGGTCGATATAACGTTACAACGTGATCAAAAAAATCCTGAACAAAGGGGGCAACCCAGTACTGCGAATCGGGTTCTGGCGTTACACCACAATCCAAACAGCCAATATAGTCGTCCGATGCCATATAGTACTCTTTTGCGAAGAACAGATAGGCGACATGCAGAATCATTACATCTCGCACATCACTGGCGAAGACATCCAATGCCTTGATACGTGTTGACAGGTCTACCTCTATGTCGTTGAGGCGCAAGTTATAATAGAAGTTGTAATGAGTGTGGTCATTGCAACGATCCCTCAAATGTTTGTATCGCTCATCACAATAAATAAGCTCAGAAATAGGCGTAACTCTGTGTGAAGTTCGAATGTATTGAGACATCACTCGGTACTCAGGGAGACGATCTGTTCCGTTCAGCCAATTCTCTATATGCTGAACAACAAAGTTTTCAATGCTGAAGTGATCCTCAAGATACAGATTGGAGTAAATATTGATTATAGCAGCATCATAGTACTTCCGAAGCAAGGCATAGGCATCATTGATTTTTCCGCATTGAAGAATCGCATGGATTGATGCTAATGTCCCTTGCATAGACGAATATACGTTTGAATCAATATTGCAAATAGCACTTGTTCCACCGGGAATAAACGAGAATACCGAATAAGCCAGAGACTCATAGAATGAGATGTAATGCTCCAACTGAGCAAAAACTGGGTGATTCTGATAATCTTGTTCACTTGGCATATTGAATCGAGGTACTATTGAACAATAATCAATATCTCATCATCCAGCCCATGACGAATAACGGCAATGGCGGTTGAGTTGCCCGAGATGTAATCGCCGGTCAAAGATGGCAAACGGAACGGAAATAATGCGGGATTGTGTAACAACTGGCTGACCTGCATTTTTCCTTCAGGCTGAGCATGCAAGGCCGCTTCACACATGACAAGAGCTGGCTTTTTATCGAGAATTGCTCTTGTATCAGATTTTTTATAGCACCCTTTGACACCTGATTCCTGCAAAACACCCCAGGCAACAAAAGACCGAACGGTGTACCGGGCATTTCTGGCAACGGTCTCCCGGTCTCCATATTGCTCCTTGATACGGTTAAAAATCTGTACCTGGGTCACACTTTCCTGAAGGTTGAATAGCCGGCCAACCTGTTTTGCGACGTTAAACCAGAATGGATATGCTGCCGAAATAACTGCCCAATGCAGTGGCAGCCACTCTTCTGCTGGAATTACACGCGCAATTTTCAACGCTTCATCTCGAAACCCGCGAAGATCATCTTCTGGAGCAAACCATGAGGCAAGGATCCCTATAGCCATCCCATAAGTTTTTTGACCTCGCTCTCCAATACCGCCGCTTTGCTTCTGCGTGGAGAGAAATTGGTTAAGATCTTGACGGATCTCCTGTTCAGTCATTCCTGCCAGCACCATTCTCAACGTCCTGTCCATCCACTCTTTCTGAATGGTCTGCTTTATCCCCAGCTTTTCATGGCGCTTGCTCATATTATAAACCCCTCTCGAACTTTATCAGAGGAACAATGACCTCTTCGATTGAGACGCCTCCATGCCCTACAATGGTCGTTCCTGAAGTAACAAATGCATCCCTACCGCTGGCAATAAGCGGGAAATAACCCTGAGGCAACCCTATCGGTTGCCACTGGCTTGCAAAAGGGAATTCACGAGCGACCTTTGTGCGAAGTTCAGGCGTCGGATAGACGCGAACCCGTTCTCCGCGAGTTTCAGCAATGACACCTTCAGAAGGACGACCTTTGCCCTGGCACTCAATATTGCCATGATCAGAGGTCAACCAGACTTCATAACCATGAAGCAAAAGATAATCGATAAGCGAATTGAGAAACCCTCCCTGACACCACTGCTTGATCTGATTATGCATGCCCGCCGCACCGAGCTGCATACCATGCATGATCTTGTCAACTTTGTCCATGACCAGCCCGAGTGCTCTTGTTTTACCGGGATGCACTGTCGCTTCAAGAGTGCTTGAAACATCTCCATCGCCCAGACCTCGTTGATAGGCGATGTCAAGACGAGAGAGTCCTGCATCCTCCCAGAACTGTTTCCAGAGATTACTCTCACTGTTTGTAGACTGTATTGACGCCGGGAAATAGAGTGGCGGCTTGCCTGAAAAAATCGCCTGTCTTGACACCGAGGTCAATGTTGGAATCCAGGCAAACACCGCTGACTCCCTCATGATTAAACTGCTGTTCTGAACATGGAGAATCTGTCGAACGGAGACCCACTGATCCAGCGATAAACCGTCTATAACGAGCAGTGCTACACGACTTTTTTTGTCATCATCGAGTTCTCGGGCAAGAGATCTTGGCAAATGGTGCAACATCGCCGGATTTTTTGGCGACAGATTGA